>JAEEGG010000588.1_pt1 | contig 113125 bp, 91 predicted proteins | sample 9134161 | NCBI WGS metagenome assembly JAEEGG01 (sample SAMN16246543, study PRJNA631951) | gut metagenome | biome: gut microbiome; feature: rumen; material: CR-attached | host: Bos | place: Iran: Karaj | collected 2018-10
ACTATCTGCTTTATTCTGCCCCGAATTACCCGATAGCCATTGTCGAGGCGAAGGACAACAACCACCCCGTGGGTGGCGGATTGCAGCAGGCGATGGATTACGCCGAAATTCTCGACATTCCGTTTGCATATAGCAGCAACGGCGATGGCTTTGTAGAACATGATTTTTTGACGGGAATGGAAGTTGAAATTCCGCTGGACAAGTTCCCGACCCGCGAGCAACTCCTTGCGCGTGTTCGAGCAAACAAGAAATTCACCCCTGAACAAGAGACCGTCATCAACCAGCCCTACTACTGGGATGCAGAAACGCATGCACCTCGCTATTACCAGCGCATCGCGATTAACCGCACGATTGAGGCCGTGGCGAAAGGCCAACAGAGAATTTTGCTCGTGATGGCAACGGGTACAGGCAAGACCTATACGGCATTCCAGATTATTGATCGCCTGCACAAGTCCGGTTGCAAAAAGAAGATTCTTTATCTTGCCGACCGCAACATTCTTATCGACCAGACCATGGTCCAAGATTTCAAGCCCTTCAAGAAAATCATGACCAAGATAAAGGGCAAGGAACTGGATTCCAGTTTTGAAATCTACATGGCACTATACCAGCAGCTGGTTTCGTACGATGAAGGCGTTCCCGATCCGTTCATGGATTTCAAGCCAGAATTCTTTGACTTGATTATGGTGGACGAATGTCATCGCGGTTCCGCAAAAGAAGATTCCGAATGGCGAAAGATCCTGGAATATTTCAGAGGCGCAACACAGATTGGCATGACGGCAACGCCCAAGGTCAAGAACGGCGCGAACAACCTGGAATATTTTGGCGAACCGATTTTCACGTATTCATTAAAGCAGGGAATTGAAGATGGTTTCCTTGCTCCGTATCGCGTAACGAACAGCTTCTTGAATGTGGATTTGAAAGGTTGGGCTCCAGATGGCCCGCAAGAAATTGACCTCTTTGGAAACGTGATTCCGGAACAGCTTTACCAGCGTCCTGATTTTGGCCGCGAACTCGTCATCAAGACCCGCCGCGAAGTGGTTGCCCGACGCATTACGCAGATGCTTTACAAGATTGGCCGCATGACCAAGACGATTGTCTTCTGTACCGATGTGGAAGAAGCCGATGCGATGCGCCAACTGCTCGTGACTTTGAATGCCGACATGGTCAAGGAAGATTCCCGCTATGTAATGCGCATTACGGGCGATGATGCCGTGGGCAAAAAGCAGCTCGGCAACTTTATCGAACCCGATGAAGCCTATCCGGTGGTGGTAACGACATCTGAAATGTTGAGCACCGGCGTAGATTGCAAGACTTGCGGACTTATCGTCATTGACAAGGAAATCGGCTCGATGACGGAGTTCAAGCAGATTGTAGGCCGCGGCACCCGCCTCAAGACCGACAAGGGCAAATGGCATTTTGAAATCCTCGATTTCCGCAATGCGACCAAGTTGTTCAAGGATCCCGAATTCGATGGCGAACCCGAAATGCCCGAAGAACCGTTCGGCGGGACAAAACCGCCCGACCATGTTGGCGAAAAGCCCAAGTCCTACGACCCGTCAGGTAGCGCGAAGACTGGTCCCAAGAAGTATTACATCAATCACGTCGAAGTGAAGATTGATGCCGAAACCGTTTCGTACTTGGGCGCAGACGGCAAGACACAGGTCGTTGAAAGCTTTACCGATTTTACCCGCAAGAATATCCGCGGCAAATACGCCACATTAGATGATTTTATCAAGCGTTGGACTGCCGAAGAGCGTAAGGCCGCCATTGTCGACGAACTCAAGGAATACGATGTTCTGATTGACGCCATTCGCGAGGCAAATCCCGACCTGGCCAAAGTGGATGTTTTCGACATCATTTGCCATGTAGCATTCGACCAAAAGCCGTTGACCCGCCGTGAACGCGCGAACAACGTGCAAAAGCGCAATTATTTGGCGAAATACGAGGGCAAAGCCCGCGAAGTTCTAGAAGCCCTGCTTGTCAAGTATGCAGATGACGGTATTTTGCAGATGGAACAGAACGAAGTCCTGAAACTGGACCCGTTCAGCCATATCGGCACCGTGCCCAAGATTATGAAGCTTTTTGGCGGCCGTGAAGGCTACGAGGCCGCCGTTATAGACCTGAAAAAGCAACTCTACTTGACCGACGACGTCGCATAATATATATTTAGGATGTCGGAATAATGTCGGTTTAATGTCGGATAAGATGTCCATGAAAATGTCGGATAAATATGAGCCGCCTTTCACACTTAATGAGGCAATAGTTAATCTTGCGGCAGAGATTTCTGCCAAGGTTGAGCGATTTGTTATCCGAATGGAGCAACCGGATGGTCTGCGCCTGCGCAGGATAAACCAGATACAAAGTATTCATAGTTCTTTGGCGATAGAAGGCAACATGCTTTCCGAAGATCAGGTGTCCGATATTATCGAGGGCAAGCGGGTTATTGCCCCTGCGCGCGAAATTCTGGAAGTGAAAAACGCCTTACAAACCTATGAGCTGTATTCTTCTCTGAACGCACTTTCTGAAAAGGATTTGCTTAAGGCGCATGGCGTAATGATGCAAGGCATGATTCGCGATGCAGGCAAATACAGAAATTGTAACGAGGGTGTATTCAAAGGGAAAAAATGTATCCATTTCGCGCCACCGCCGAATATGGTTCCGCTCCTGATGAAAAACCTCTTTGCCTGGCTAAAGAGGAGCAAGATGCATTGGTTGGTTAAGTCTTGCATATTCCATTATGAGTTTGAATTTATTCACCCTTTCCGAGATGGAAACGGGCGAATGGGCCGCCTATGGCAATCCCTTATTCTAGGCAAGTGGAACTCTGTCTTTGCGCACTTGCCTGTCGAAAATTTGGTCTATGCCAACCAACAGGAATACTATAACGCAATAAACGCCTCGAGCACTGCTGGTGACTGCAATATTTTTGTCGAGTTCATGCTGGATAAAATTCTGGGAGCATTACAAGATGCTCAGAAAATTGAAGTTACAACGCCAATTGCAGAGGCTGTCAACTTGACCGCCCGTCAAGAAAAAATCCTCGCTGCGTTGCAAAAGAACAACTTCCTTACAGAAAAGGAATTGGCTGAGAAATTCAAAGTTACCCCAAGAACGATTGAGCGCGACTTAGCGAAGTTGCAACAGAACAAGGTTCTTGAACGTGTTGGCGCCAAAAGAGATGGCCGTTGGCTCGTCAAATAAAGTTTTAATAGGTAAAATATGTCCGTAAACAACTTGGTCAAGAGATTGCAAAACGAAATGCGCGGCGATGCCGGTATCAACGGCGATGCACAGCGAATCGAACAGATGGTATGGATGTTTTTCTTGAAGGTCTATGACGCTCAGGAATACAACTGGGAGTGCTTTGATAGAAAGTTTAAATCTATCATTCCTGAAAAGATGCGCTGGCGCAACTGGGCTGTCGATGAGAAAGACGGCAAGGCTCTCACGGGCGATGCGTTGCTCGCATTCGTGAACAACGAACTTTTCCCGACGCTCAAAAAACTGCCTGTCAACGAGAATACTCCGCGCGGCAAGGCGATTGTGCGGATGGTCTTCGAAGATTTGAACCAGTACATGAAAGACGGCATCATCCTACGCAAACTGATTAACATTATAGATGAAGTTGATTTTGACGACAATGATGACCGCCACACCTTCGGCGACATTTACGAAGGAATCCTGAAGGATTTGCAGAGTGCGGGCAATGCGGGCGAATTCTACACGCCGAGAGCCTTGACGGACTTTATCGTGCAACAGTTGCACCCGAAACTTGGCGAAACATTCGGCGACTTTACCAGCGGCACGGGCGGTTTCTTGACAAGTTGCCTGAACTACCTGAAGCCTAACGCCTTCAAGTCAGCGGACAGTGAAAAGAAATTCCAATCAACCATTGTCGGGCAAGAATGGAAACCTCTTCCGTACTTACTTTCGATAACCAACATGCTCCTTCACGGTATTGAAGAACCGAACATCACCCATACGGATTCGCTCGGTCGCAAGGTGACGGAATTCAAGGACAGCGACAAGGTGGATTGCATCGGCATGAACCCGCCCTATGGCGGTAGTACCGGCATGAACGCCAAGCTGAACTTCCCGATGAATATGCAGAGCAGCGAAACCGCCGACCTTTTCATTGTGCTCATCATGTATCGCCTCAAAAAGATGGGTCGTGCGGGCGTGATTATCCCCGACGGGTTCTTGTTCGGTACCGACGGCGCAAAACTCGCCATCAAGCAGAAGTTGCTTCGCGAATTCAACCTGCACACCGTCATTCGCCTGCCGGGCAGCATCTTTAGCCCATACACCAGCATCGCGACGAACATCCTGTTCTTCGATAACGAAAAGGCGAAAGGCGCGCCAACAGGGTTCAGCACCAAGGAAACCTGGTTCTACCGCCTCGACATGCCCGAAGGCTACAAGCACTTCAGCAAGACGAAGCCCATGCGCCTGGAACACTGCAAGCCCATAATGGACTGGTGGAACAACCGCGAAGAAATCCTCGAAACCAACGACGACGGCGAAGTCGTGAGCGAAAAGTCCCGCAAGTTCACCCCCGAAGAACTCGTGGAAATGGACTGCAACTTTGACCAGTGCAAGTTCCCCAAGGAAGAAGAGGAAGTGCTGCCGCCCGCAGAACTCCTGGAAGACTACCACAAGAAACGCGCCGCGCTTGACAAGAAAATTGACAAGAAACTGGAACAAATCCAGAAACTCCTCGGGATTGAAATTAAGTAGGTGTGACTATGGCAAAAAAGACAGATGTTGTAAAAAAGACAAATCGGCAGCCGGTGACTGCCGAAATGCCAATTTGATAATCATCGATTATCAAATTAAATCAAATCTAAAGCGTTGAAAAAGTGAGAATAAATAAATGGACGGCAAGCAACTCAAGAACAGCATCTTGCAATGGGCGATACAAGGCAAACTTGTCTCGCAGAACCCCAAGGACGAACCTGCCCAGAAATTGCTGGAACGCATCGCCGCATCCCGAAATGAAAGTTCCCTGAGCCTGCCGAAGGGAACTTCGTCAACGTCATTGCGAGGCCCCTGTAAGGGGACGAAGCAATCCAAGAACCAGCCTTCCCGTATCTACTGCGAAAACGGCGTGTGGTACGAACAAGTCGGCACCGCCACCCCCAAGGATATTTCAGATGAAATACCGTTTGAAATTCCCGAAAGTTGGGCGTGGTGTAGAATAAAAGATTTGTCAACATTAGTCACTAAAGGAACAACTCCAAGAGGCGGAAATGTTGCATATGCTGAAAATGGAATAGGCTTCCTTCGTGCTGAAAATGTAGCCGGTTTTGATTGCCTGGACAAACGAAGCCTTAAATTTGTTGACGAGGAAACTCATTATGGCTTTTTACAGCGTTCTATTTTACAAGCTAACGATATTTTAATAACCATTGCCGGAACTCTAGGAAGGACAGCTTTGGTTCGACAAGAAGATCTTCCTATGAATGCCAATCAAGCGGTCGCCTTAATTCGCCCCATTGTAACTGACGGCATAAACTTAATCTATTTGATATACGCGTTAAATTGTCCAGAGATTCAAAAATGTTTGTTGGTGCAAAAGAAAATAACAGCAATTCCAAATTTGACATTAGAAATTATATCGGATTGTTTAGTCCCCCTTCCGCCCCTAGCCGAACAGAAACGAATCGTCGCAAAACTTGAACAAGTTCTCCCGCTCGCAGAAGAATACGGAGCCGCCCAGGAACAACTCGACAAACTCAACAAGGAACTCCCCGAAGCCCTCAAAATAAGCATCCTCCAAGAAGCCATCCAAGGCAAACTCGTCCCCCAGAACCCCAAAGACGAACCTGCCCAAAAACTTATCGAGAAAATACGAAAAGAAAAACAAGAGCTGGTAAAGCAAGGAGTATTGAAAAAAAGCTCTCTTGATGAAATTCCCATAGATGAAGATGGCAAAATATTTGACATTCCTGAATCTTGGGCGTGGTGCAATCTCTCAATGATTGCAGAAACAATGCTGGGTAAAACCAAAAGTCCACAAAAAGACAAAGGGAAACAGCAACCTTATTTGTGCAGTATCAATGTTTATTGGGAAGGAATTCGCTTAGACACCATAAAGGAAATGCCTTTTAGCGATTCAGAAAAGGTAAAGTATTCCGTCCGCAAAGGAGACTTGCTAATCTGCGAAGGCGGCGAATGCGGTAGAGCCGCAATATGGGAAAAAGATGACGAAATCTTTTTCCAAAACGCACTGCACCGAGTAAGATTTTATAAAGGAATTGACGCTCACTATTTTAGGTGGTGCCTTTACCTGTATAAAAATGCCGGGTGGCTGAATGAACATATAAAAGGCGAAACGATTAAACATCTCGTTCAAAATGAACTTGATTCAATTGTTTTTCCATTGCCACCCCTGGCCGAACAAAAAAGAATCGTCACCAAACTCGAACAATTGTTTAAGGTGTTGTAGAAATTCGACAAATAATGAAAAACGAAAAAGAAGCAAAATTTCAAGGTGTTTCGTATCCGGATCCATCTTCAGTAGATACGGATTTTTCAAAATATTATCAAAATATCGAATATGACCATCAGGTTGTTGATAATATGGCGAACGCTCTAAATGAGTTCGCAATCAGTTCTGAAGCTAAATATCTTAATCTGATTAAAAATATAGCGTCAGTTATTATATCGGATAGAGAAGGTTCATTTGCAATAGAACCTTTTTGCATGATGCGGGATGGGCGTTCTTTCGCTCCGTGCGATTTAGATTCCGATGATATTAAGTTTCTTTCAAAAATATACACTAAAATTCAACCAATAAAATTACGAGCAAAAGTTGCTGATGTATTATGGGATGCCTCGAAAATTAATACCTATGCACAACAAGCAGAAAAGTCGTATATAGAACTGGTTCGTGATAATGAAGCGTGGTATGAACAACGAGAATATTGGGGAAGACTGCTTTATATTGATAAAAAAATAAAGGGCGCTTGTTTAGCAGAAATACAAAAAATTGCAGAAGAAAAAATTTTAGGGGACTGCTTAGATATATTTGGAATACTTTGGCTGTATATAAATGTTTTTAAGAGTTCTGAGATAAGTCAAGATGTTTTTGAATGCGTTGTGTCGAAATTGAAAGTACATTTCTCGAAAAAGGGAATATTCAACAATAAAGATTATTTTAGAGCAATCAATCTTGTAAAAGAGAAATCTACAGAAATTGCTGATGACCTGTTGGAAACAATTGTAAATAGTTTTGTAGCCTCGGCAGAAGAATGTTCTGCACAGGAATCGCTGCGAGCAGGAATTCAATTTGATTGCGCAATACAATATTTACAACTCATTCACGATAAGAAAAAATATGATGTTGAGAATCGAAAAGTAATTTATGCGCAAAAAAGACAGAATGCTAGAAAGGCTGGATTAAAATATTTTCAATTATGTTCTGAATATGTTGATATAAGTTCTACAAAAGAGCAGATTGCCGATTTCTTTGATTCAATAGATGATAAATGGAAGGCGTTGTCCATTCTTTCTTCGTTAGTGATATTTTCTGAACAGGATTTAGAAAAACTGAATGATCAAGTTGAACAACTTATACATCAAAGTCTTTTTCTGGCATTGGGAGCCGGAAGTACTTTTTTAGATTCAAATGGCCGAGTAATAGCTTCTAACAGTGGATATGATCCTAAAAAGCCTTTGAGACAACAAGAAATTTTTACGCAAAGACGTGCTAATTACTTCCGTGATTTTCAAATGAATTTGGATACAGAAGCAAAGCTCTTTCCCGCACTGTATAAAATACACACCAAATTTGCATACTCAGAAGAAGAATTGATAGCAATGATTCAAGAATGTACCTTAATTCCTGTTGAGTTGCAGTATGCCTTTGTACGGGGATTCCATTTGTTTTTTGAGGGGGATGTGTTTGCCGCAATACATATTTTGGCGCCCTCGTTTGAGGCCTATGTTCGTGAAATCTTTAAACGAAATGAGTGGAAAAATACATGTATTAAAGGCCCTTCTGAAGACGACTACTTGAGTCTAAGTTCGTTAATTAAAGACTCGAAGTTATTTGATGAAAAATATGGAGAATCAGTCCGTTTTCAGATACACACCATTTTTTGTGATCCTTGTGGTTCGAACCTGAGAAATGATATTGCACATGGACTATTTCGATGGTCAGATAGATCGCAACAATATAGCGTATACGCAATTGTCTTTATATTATACTTTCTTTTACTAGATAAAAGCATACATAACGAAAAGACATGATTCCATCTGTACTGTACAAATACCTTGACGCCGAAGGTGGATTGAAGATGATGAAATGTCAAAATCTTCGATTTGCCAATGCGTCAAGATTAAATGACCCATTTGATTGTCATCCTAGTTTGATAGACTTTTCAAATGTTCCTGAAGAACGGTGCAAAAAATGGCCCCCTGAATTAATTACAGAATTGGAATCTTGCCAATACAAAAACTTGCGAAAACGTACTTGGATTTGCAGCCTCTCTAAAGTCTACGATTCGCTGCTTATGTGGTGCTTTTACAGTAGCTATAGCGGAGTCTGCATTGGCATAGACATGGAAAAAGCAGAAAAGAGTCTTTCGCAGATAATGAATGGGACCTGCATTGGTGCGCAAAAAATAGAAGTGCAGTATAAGGACATTATTGACAAACCAGATTTTTTTTACAGAAATGGTATGACAAATTTTATTCGTTACCAGCTATCTACAAAAGCCAAGGCGTGGGAACACGAACAAGAAGTCCGTTTATTGCTGACTGAGCCTGGTGTTGGGGCAATCCCTTCGGAATATTCGGAAAATGATCGAAAAAAAGACGGATCAATTGATTACAAAGATGTCCGATTTTACCCGGTTATCGGCCGAGAATGCTTTAGCGAGCTCTATCTCGGCACCAATATTGAAAAAGAAAAACAAAATGAGTTTTTGAAAGTCGCACGATGGCTCAACCCAGAAATGAAGATTTACAAGATGACAGTTGACCCTGATGCGTTCAGGTTAAAACCAGAGCCCGTTCTATAGGAAATCGAGGTATTTAGTGAAAAAAGCGACTGATAAATCAGAAAATCCAACCCAAGTCCAAATTTTTGAGCTATTGGGACGAGCTTTGTTTGCGTGCAATGCCATTGAGCTTCAATTGCGCTGGATGCACAAGCATGCCGGCGGCATCTGGACGGGCAAAACTCCTGAGGAGCTTCAGAAGTCTGTAAAAAAGGCTGTGGAGAAACAACGGAAAGACGACAAACGCCCTCTAGGTCCCATAGGCCTAGATTTGATAGACGCTATTTATACTCCGCGAAATAACAAGGATTTTAAGACCGCAAAAAAACAGCAACTTGGAGTTTTGAAAATCGACTACAAAATACAGTGCGAAGGACGACTCCTACAGGCAACCGAAAAATTCAAGAAATTCATTGAAACTCGCAATTATCTAGTCCACTATTTTGCGAGAGATTACAACCTGGCAGAACCAAAATCCTGCAAAAAAGCCTACGATGACCTAGAAAAGAAGTGCAAAACCATCAAGGATGCAGCAGAGATCTTCAATGAAGATTACAATCTGATGAATCGAACTATACAAGATTTTTTAGCAAAATTACCGGAATCAATAAAAAGTTCTTTCAAATAAAATTTCAAAATGTCAAATTATATCTTAGCGAGAATGTATATTTTATGGAATAATGAAGTGAATTTGAAAGGTAAAGATTAATGTCAGACGTTTTTATCATAGGTGCCGGTTGCAGTGTTCCGTATGGATTTCCTACGGGCGCAATGCTGATGCAGAAACTGAAAAGCTTCGACTATGGAACGAAATTCCCTAGAAAAAATTATGGCGACAGTGATATTTTCTTAGTTGATTTATATCAAGAACTTTTTGGTTATTCAAGCGCAGATACTAAGAGAGACATAATAGACGATGGGTGGTACTTACCGTCCACTAAAGATGAAGACCTCTACAATCAATTAATGGATGAAATCGTTCTTCCGTTTTCTCAAAGCGTTCGAAATTCAATGATGGTTTCTACGGATGAATTTTTGAAGAATCGGTTAGGTCAAAAGCAAAATGAACAAGCTGATTTTGGAAAGCGTCTGATTGCATATGAGATTTTAAAAGCAGAACAAGCGTCAAGGCTTGGCAACATTGACTGGATTCAGCATTTTCTTTCTCGGATAGACCAGCAAACCAACTGGGAAGAAATCCTAAAACAAACGGTGTTTCTTACCTTTAATTATGACCGCCTTCTAGAATATTGCATCTTCTTGTATTTGACATCGGACAAGCAATATGCAGATGCTGACGCTCATGCATTCATAAGTGAAATGCAAATATATCATGTCAATGGCTATATCGGCTCTCTTGAGGAAATTCCCTTTGGTGCAGTAGAAAATGGCAAGTATCAAGAAATTGCCAAGAGGATGGCTACTGTCTGGGAAAAACGCCAGAATCGCGATGAATCTGAAAAAGAGAAGTATCAAGGATTCCTGAGAAAAGCACAGAGAGTCTATTTCATGGGTTTCTCTTATATTCCAGACAATCTTAAGTCTATAGGAATTAGTCCTGGTGCTGAAATCACTCAAAACGCACAAGTCTATGCAACGGCCATGGGCACATCTCCCCAGAACCGTCTAAGAATTTCGTCGTATTTGGACCTCAAGGATTTTGAAAAAAGAAACGAACCTGAACTAATGCCCGAAATAAAAATTCAACGAAAGCCTTCTATGACGGCTTTCGGAGCCACACAGGAATATAAACAAAAAGAAATATCTGCGATAGAGCAGGCAAAAAAAAGACGCAAGCACTTCGAAAATCGAATCCTCAAAGATGCAAGTGCAGTTGACCTGATTCTTGATTATTATACATTCTCATAAAAAGTTTTCCCTAAAAACTCTAAAATGTCATAATATGTCATCGTAAAAATATATATTTAGTAGGAATAGGTTTCTTACTAGGAGATGGCAATGAAGGTCCTTTTAGATACAAACATCGTAATCCATCGCGAAAATGTGAAGGTATCGAATCCGTCAATTGGACTTTTGTTTTATTGGCTCGACAAACTGCATTACGAGAAATGTGTCCATCCGTGGTCTGTTGAAGAATTAAAAAGCTATAAAGACAAGAATATGCAGGAACTTTACGAAACCAGATTGCCTGCATATACAATTTTGAAATCGGTATCTGTGCCGCAGGAAGAATTCTTGGCACAACTGCCCAAAGAGGAATCTGCCAACGACAAAATTGACCACCAATTACTTTGCGAAGTCTTCAATAGTCGTGTGGATTTGCTGATTACAGAAGACAGAAAACTTCGGGAAAAGGCACAAAAGCTCGGCATTGGACAAAAAGTCTATTCAATTAACGAATTCGTTTCGGAAAAGACCGAGGAATTTCCCGAATTAATCAGCTACAAGATGCTCTCCGTTAAAAGAGAGCTGTTTGGCGATATTGACTTGAACGACGTGTTCTTTGATAGTCTTAAAGAGGCTTATCCTGATTTTATTTCTTGGTTTAATAAGAAAAGCGAAGAAGAAGCCTATGTTTGCCGTACCGATGAGGGTGTTATAAAGGGATTTCTGTACATCAAGACGGAAGATCAGTCCGAAAACTATTCTTCCATTGAACCGATTTTTTTGCCAAAGAAAAGACTGAAAGTAGGTACGTTCAAAGTGGATGCGTCTGGTTTCCGGTTGGGAGAAAGATTCATAAAGATAATCTTCGATAATGCCTTGTACCGAAAAGTAGATGAAATTTACGTTACTTTTTTTGAAGATAGTCCGAATTTGGACGCTTTGAAGGGGCTGTTGGAAACATGGGGCTTTGTGCGCCATGGTATAAAACATTCCTACGGGAAAGAAGAAACCGTATTCGTGAAGAAATTGGGTGTAATGAATCCAGAAATGTCGGCAAAGAATAATTTCCCGAATATGCAGTTCGGTAAGCAGAAGTTTATTCTCCCGATAATGGCAAAATACCATACATCGCTGTTGCCGGACTCCATTCTGAAAACAGAAAAACAAATTAATTTTATGGGTCCTGACGCACAAAAATATGCCCTGCAGAAGGTCTATATTTCGTGGGCTCCAGAACGGAATATCAATCCTGGCGATTTGATTTTGTTTTATCGCATGGGCGAAGAAGGCTCTAACAAGAAGTATTCATCGGTTTTGACAACCTTGGGAATGGTTGATCGGATATACTACAACTTCAAAACGAGGGACGATTTCTTAAAACATTGTCAAAATAGAAGCGTTTTCTCAAAGGCCGAATTGGATGATTTTTGGAACAAGCACCAATATCATTTGATGGTTTTGAAATTCGTTTTTGTTAGAAGCCTGAAAAGCCGCTTGACTTTAGATTATTTGCATCAACTTGGCGTGGTCGAGCAACCTAAAGGACCTCGCCCATTTATGCGAGTTTCCGACGATATTTTCAAAAAGATTCTCTTGGATTCTAAAACAAATATTAAATTTGTGGAAGCATAGCTATGTGTACGATACTTCTTTCTATTAAGCCGGAATACACAAACCGGATACTCGAAGGCTCAAAGAAATTTGAGTTCCGCAGGAGCGTCGCCAAACGCAAGGTTGATCGAATTTTGATTTATTCAACCGCACCTGAAATGAAGGTGGTTGCAATGGTCGAAGTTCTTGGTGTGGTGAAGGATTCCCCGAAAAAACTTTGGGAAAGAACGCGATCCCACGCAGGAATTTCTCGTCCGAAGTTCATGGATTACTATGCCAATAAATCGGTGGCTTACGCATACCAATTAGGTAAACTGCAAAAATTCGAAACGCCCAAGACTCTTGCAGAATACGGCATTACAGCCGCTCCGCAGTCGTTCGTGTATATTGAAGGATAAACGTTTCCTGCAGCCCAGCCAGGCGTTGCGGGCTGGCGTCTGAAGCCCGCTAGAAGGGGTAGCGAGCAACGGAGTGCGAGCGAGGGGAAGGCTTTTCCCTCTCAAAAAAAAAGATGACGTTTAGTTTTGATTGCTGCACAAGGAACTCAAATGCGAAAGAAACCGTCAGAACTGGATTTTGAAGAATACATCCGCCAGGTCGAGCCCGCCAAGCGGGAAAAGTCCTACGCGTGGTCTACGGCTATCGGCTTGCAGCAGGTCGATGGTCTGACGCCCTCGGATTATCTGCTCGAAGTAGCCAAGAAGAATATCGAAGGGAAGATTTCCCTGAACATGGCGCAGGCACTCATTGATTCTTATTACGACTCGAAAACAGAGCGGACGGATGACCAAGACGAATCGGAAGAAGCGGACAAGGTTTCGGTCCGCACTGCACAAGTTTTGAGCGAAAAGGCATTCAGTTTTTCGCCGTCTTTCTTGATTGCCATCCACAAGCGTCTCTTTGATCGGATTCTCAAACACGCCGGAGAAATCCGCAAATACAACATTTCGAAAAAGGAATGGGTGCTGAACGGGGATTCCGTGATGTATGGGGCTTCATACGAGTTACGGATGGCCCTGGATTACGATTTTGAACGTGAACGCGAATTCAATTACAGCAACTTGAGCATGGACGAGATTGTCCGGCATTTGACGTTTTTCGTATCGAGTCTGTGGCAGATTCACGCCTTTGGCGAGGGCAACACGCGTACGACGGCGGTTTTTACCATCAAGTACCTGCGTTCCATGGGATTCAAGGTCGGGAACGACATCTTCGCCAAGAATTCGTGGTATTTTAGGAATGCGCTCGTCCGTGCCAACTACAAAAATGTGAGAAAGGGAATCCAACAGGAGCCGGAACATCTCGAAAAGTTCTTCCGAAACCTGCTTATGGGCGAACACAACGAGCTGAAAAACCGCTATCTGCATGTTGACTACAAGAAGGTCAAAGATAACGCTGTGATTGAAAAAACGAAGAAGGCTGAGGCTGCAAAAAAGGTGCAGACGAAAAGTCACAGCAAAATGTCACAGCAAAATGTCACAATAAAAATCAGCGAACGCCAGAAACAGATTCTTGAAATCGTGAAAGAGAATCCAAATGTTCTGCAAACGGAACTAGCAGAACGCTTTGGTGTAAGACGAGAAACCATTTCCCGAGACATGAGAAAACTCGTGGATATGGGTGTTCTTTGCCGTTCAGATTCTGATAAACGGTGTACTTGGAAAGTGGCAAAAAATTTTCCACAAGAATAAGCGGCACAAAAAAGGCGATTTCACTGAGAAACCGCCTTTTTCGCCAAAATTGAGATTATTCTCTTCTACTCTTCGTGGGCGTTGACTTCTTCGGGGTTGAGGACGCGGATTTCGATCCTGCGGTTGGCCATGCGGCCCGCCTCGGTGGAGTTGTCGGCCTTGGGGCGGGAATAGCCGTAGCCGGTAGCGGTCACGAGGTCTTCGGGGATGCCCTTGCTTATCATGTACAGGCGCACGCTGTAGGCGCGTTCCGCCGAGAGCACCTGGTTGAAATCCTCGCCGCCTTCGCTGCTGGTGTGGCCCTCGACTTCTATTTTCGCCTTGGGGTTGCGCTTGAGCCCGGCGATGGCCGCGTCAAGCGTCTTGAGCGAGCTCGGGACGAGTTCCGCGCTGCCCGCCTTGAAGGTGACTCCGGTGAGTTCCGCGCGAGTGTCGTCGAACACTACGGTGATGCCGCCGGTACTTGCCGTCAGCGACACGTACGGAGTTTCGCCGCACTCGAACGGTCCGGTCAGGCTTTCGCAAAAGATAGTGTACTTGTCTTCCCGGGGAATCATGAAGCTCGCCTCGCCCTCGGCATCCGTGGTCACGGATATTTTGTTCTTAGGCTTGGCCTGGCCGACAAAGATCAGTTTCTTGCGGGCGTGGGGCGAATCGTTGTCATCTACATAGGAAACATTCAATACTGCATGCGTCTTGTTCGGCGCGAGGGCATAAGAAAGGTTGAACGCAATCGACACAGCGATAACGAACTTGGGGAAAAACATTTGTACTCCATTCATAAAGACACCTCCCCAAATGGAGGAAATCTGGCACAAAGATACATTTAGAGGGGCCAAAATGGGCAAAATGTATTTGCAATATAAGATGTTTTTTTTAAATTTACGTCACCTTTAAAATAGGAGACTTCCATGAAGTTCAGCAGAATCGCAAGCATGCTCCTGATTGCGGGCATGGCCAGCTCCGTTTTCGCTGCCGATGACAGTTTCAGCCTCAAGGGCAACGTCCAGACCCAGCTCACCAAGTCCATCGCCGACGACGAGCACAACTTCAGCAGCGGCTGGATCCGCGCCAACGTGGGCGGGCAGTACAAGAGCGAGAACCTCGACGGACTTATCATGCTCCGTATCTTCGCCCCGGAATTCGGCAACAAGATCGAGGGCAAGAACTACGACAAGATTCTTGCCGACCTCTACTGGGCCAACTACAAGTGGAATCTCGGAGAAAAGGACAAGCTGAACCTGAAGGCCGGTCGCTGGAAAACCGACTGGTCGCAGTCCACCCACTTCGGTACCTACCTCGACAAGGACCTCACCAAGCGCGGTCTCTGGATGCGCGACTACAGCCACAACGCTATTGAACTCGGCTGGATTCACGGGCTCAGCACCCTCAACGTCATGTTCGCCACGCAAGACAGCTACGCAAACAAGGGCTACGTCCGTGTCGAAGAAGACATGAAGTTCACCTTCCCTCTCGAAGTCAAGGTCGGCTACCGCGCCAACCACGGGGACCCGATTCAGTACACGGCCTACACAACGCACAGGGTCGCCACCTACGCAAGCTATAACATTTTCCCGATCTTCCGTGTTTACGGCGAATACGCCTGCATCTACACGCAGGACGAAGAACTCAGCGAATCCGCTCCTAACTACCTCGCTCCCGAATCCAAGTACTTCAAGCCGGGCATCTACTTCCAGCCGTTCTACCTGGGTATGGATTTCGCACCGAAGAGCGGCATCCTGAACACGCTCATGAGCAACCTCATGGTGGAATGGGAATACATCGACAAGCGCGACAACCTCTACCAGGTCCAGGAACACACCTACGACGAATGGGCATGGACGGTCGCCTACGTGAAGAAGGTCGCCTCTTCCAAGATCCAGTTCAGCGTCTACAGCGAAAACGAAGTGACCGACGTCGGCCTCGCCTTCCGCCTCACGACGACGTTCAAGTAATCGGGGAACATTTTTCGATTGGACCATCGGCTAGTGCCGATGGTTTTTTATTTGACGTCGGCGACGCAGCGCACGTAGAGTCCTTTCAGCACGCTCTCGTCGGTGCGGTTGATGCTGTGCGCCTGGCGGCGGAATTCCCAGCCGCGGCCGGTGTCCTTTTCCACCGAGGTACTCGACCAGTAGTGCCCCGTGTACGTCTCGTCGCAGTATTCGTCCCAGTCGCGACACCCGCCGCGTCCCAGGTTGTCCCAGTCGAGCTTGGACTGGTCCTTCTGATAGTCTCTCCACTCGCCGTCGTTGGGGAGGTGCCAGCCCTTCGGGCAGGCTTTCAGCGCCTCGTTGTAGGTATAGAAGCGTCCATGGCGCTTGCAGAACACGGAATCCTCCAAGAAGCACTGTTTCGCACTCGTGAGGTTGTATCTAAGGTTCTGCTTCATCCACACCTTGGTGCTGTCGCGGAGTTCCACCTTGTACTTTTTCCCATCGCGGGGGTCCGTGAACACCATCTTGTCGCGGGAGATGTTCATCTCTTCGAGGGGGTCGTAGTCGCCAACGCAGCGCACGGGCAGTGCCATGCTGTCGGTAACGGCAATTTCGCTGAACATTCCGCGGTTGAGGTCGAGCATGATGCCGCGTTTCTGTTCGCCGGCCACGGCGAAGTAGCCGACTTCAGGGCCGACCTGCCTATTGTCGCCTGCGCCGATTTCGTAGAACCCTGACGGAGCGCCGACAAACGTCCGCATGTTCTGCTTCTTGCGCGAGCCAATGAACTGATCCTTGATAAGCACTTCCCAATCTTGCCACGACGGGACGCGCGTTTTTTCGGGACAAGCCTTGTCCCATGCCTTCGGGACGTAGAACGCCCTGTTCCTTACGACGAGCGAAGCCCCTTCTTTGTATGAAAGATTTCCTGTAAACCAGTTAAGCGGTCCGGTACGGACCACCCTATAAACACGATTGTCGCGCGAATCGCTATAATCGTTCGCGGCAAACGATACCCCAGCCACCACAGATAAGGCCACAACCAAACGGCCTAAATAACCTAACATTTTTCACCTCTACAAAACAGGTACAAACCTACTAAGGAATATATACCGGATTTGCAGAGGCCGACACGTAAAAAAATTTTAAAGTGTGGAAGCCCACACCCTCAAATTGCGCCTAGAACGAAAAAACGGCACCAAAGTTCCCGGGTCCGACCCAGAGCGAGACATTCTTCGCAGATTCCTTATGGGTTTCCAAAACCAGGAAGCTCACTCCCGTGCCCACCAGGGCACCGACGACCACGTCCGACGGGTAGTGCTTGCCGGCGGCAATCCGCAGCGCACCGACAAACCCGGCTAGAGAAAGTGAGCCAGCCCACACGATGCCCCTGTACGGGGACGAAGGGTACATCTCGGAGAAATACGACGCCGTGAACACGGCTGCCGTAAATGCGGCCGAACTGTGCCCGCTAAAGAAGCTGCCGTAGGCTTCGCCCTCGGCCTTTTCCGCAGCCTCCTTGCCATCCCCGTCCTCGGCATATATATAAGGGCGCGGCCAAATCTTCAGCGAGCGCGTAGCGAGGTTCAGGCCGCTCTGGATAGCGAGTGCCTGCGCATACATGAGCGTGTGCCCCCAGAAAACGGAGGCGGTCCCGCCACCATACCAGGCGTACCCGGCGAGCGCGACAGGCGCGACGGCCACAGGCGCAGCCCAATCGCTTAACTTGTCAGGCCACTCCGCATAGCGCCCGGCGACAGGTCTGTCCCAGGGCAGCAGTTCCGACTGGGGCTTTACGTCGGCATCGGTTTCCATGTTGGCGTAGCGCACGCTGCCGAAAACGGAAACTGCCGTAGCACCGATGGTCAGCGGGATGTCGTAGAACGACAGCGCATACTCCGCCAATACGGGAGAAAGGCTTCCCGAGCAAAGAAACCACAAAAAAAACACTGCTTTCGGCAAAAAGGCCTTCATTGGCCTACAAACTAAAAAATTATATTCAACATGAAGATAATCAGGAGCTTCCGTGTCCAAACAAGAAAACGCCAAAGAACCGATTTGCCCCGATATGGGCCTGTTCTCGGCCATTTCCGACGAAATGCGCCTCAAAATTTTGCTGCTCCTCGACCAGGCCGAGTTCACGGTCAACGAGATCAAGGACATTCTGGACATCCACCAGAGCAACGCGAGCCGCCACCTGGCCAAGCTTTCGGCATGCAACCTGCTGAAGGACCGCCGCGACGGCATCAAGGCCTACTACGGCCTAAGCGACGACCTCTACCTGAGCCGCCGGATGCTCTCTGTCATCCGCGACGCCTACGAGGCCCTGCCGGACAAGGACATTGTCAAGTGCCGCGCAGCCCAGATACTGGAAGACCGAAACGACAAGACCAAGGGACAGATACACAAGCTCGACCAGGCGGGCGGAAGCCTCAAGGCGCAGATAAGCCTGTTCGCCAAGCTCATGTACCCCTTCGAGAACGTCGTGGACATTGGCTGCGGTGAAGGCGGCGACCTCACGCTCATGATGGCGGGACGCTGCAAGAACGTGACCGCCATCGACTGCGACCCCAAGGTCATCAGCGGGCTGCAGAAGACGCTCGCCCAGAAAGGCATCACCAACGTGAACCCGAAAGTCGCCGAGATGACCCAGACCGGGCTCCCGGAGAACTTCGCCGACCTCGTGCTGATGAGCCAGGTGCTGCACCACGCCAGCGACCCGCACCTTGCGCTCAAGGAAGCAGTCCGCATCCTGAAGCCGCACGGCACCCTCGCCCTCTTGGACCTCGCGCAGCACAAGGAAGAATCCTTCCGCACGACGCACGGACACATCTGGCTCGGTTTCGACAAGAACCAGATAGAATTCCTGCTCAAGGAGCTGAACTGCAAGACCCTCGTCTCCGAAATCATCCCCAGCGAGAACGAAATCGACAAGAAGCTCCCTGTCATCTGCATGATTCTGGAAAAACAGTAAACGGTCCGTCCCGAGCAATACGACCTATTTTTTTTTCGTCGCCCTATTGCTTTTTCGGAGAGAATCGAATAGATTAGAAAAAAACAGCTAAGGAGTCCCGCATGGCAAAACTGATCAAGTTCATCGTCTTCGCCGCAGTTTGCATCATTACGGCATTCGGAATCTATAACCTCATCAAGACCACCAGGATTGACGAAAATACACTCGACTAGCCCGGTGCATTCCTAGCGCCCTTCTGGCACAAGCAAGCTTGTCACGAAGCCCGTCCCCCGACGGGCTTTTCTTTTTTTTATTTTGTGTTCTATGAACTTTTTACAAAAGAAACCTGTATTCTTTACGGCAGCTGCCGTACTCTTCCTCGTTGTCCTCATGATTATTTTCAGGGACTTCGCTTTTGACCCGAACAAGCTCATGCTCAACAGCGACCAGCTGAACGGCATCGGCAGCCGCATCCTCCGCGCCGAGAACGTCGTGCTCACGGAATGGGACGACAGCCGCCTGGGCGGTGTCCCCACCATCGACGCCCTGTTCGGCGACGCCTACCACCCGCTGGTGTGGGTGCAGTTCCTCACGGACCCGGCCCGCGCCGTCGGCATCAAGTTCATCTTGACGGTCTGGGTCGCCTTCATGAGTGCCATGCTCCTCGCCTGGAACCTGACCGGCAACCGCTGGTGGGGCGCCCTGCTCGGGTTCCTCTACGCACTCTCTCCCGAATTCTTCACCTACCTTTACGGCGGCCATGACGGCAAGATGATGGTGTTCGCCATCGCGCCGCTCGCGCTGCTCGCCATCCGCAAGGTCGTGCGCGACGGGAGCCTCCCCTACGTGGCCGTGCTCGCGCTTTCCATCACCTGGATGATTCTCGGAAGCCACCTGCAGCTCACCTATCTGTTCCTGTGGGGCGCAGGCCTCTACACCCTTTACGAAGTGGCCTTCCACTGCGATGGGCTCTCTAGCCGCGGCAAGCGACTGGGCCTTGCTGCAATCGGCCTCGCCTTCGGCCTTGCGCTCAGCTGCTTCCAGCTTGTGCCGCCCTACATGTACACCACCACGCAGTCCGTGCGTGGCGAAGGGGACCACACCAACTACGGTCACGCCGTCAGCTGGTCTTTGCACCAGGAAGAAATGGCCCAGATGCTCCTGCCCGGTTTCGTGGGCGTCGACGTCTATGAGCAGGACCCCAACACAAGCGACCTGAACGGCAGTTCCTTCGTGAACATCACCATGCAGGAATACCGCCAGATGGCCGAAGCGGGCAGCCAAGGCTCTCCGTTCTACTGGGGCCACAACAGCTTCAAGCTCGACCACAACAATGCGGGTGCACTTCTCACCTTCCTCGGATTCCTCTGCCTGTTCTTGCCGGGCAAGCGCCGCTGGGCAGCCTTCTGGGGGCTCGGTGCGGTCGTGGCCCTCAGCTACGGCATGGGTGACCACTCCCCGTTCTTCAAACTTTGGTATAACGTTCTCCCGGGCGTCAAGAACTTCCGCGCACCGGGCATGGCTTTGTTCTGGCTGCCGCTTCTGCTCGTGATGATGGCGGGCCCGGTCGTCAAGGCGCTCGCCGGCAACGACGAGAAATCCGCTGCCGACCGCAAGGCACTCCTGCACGGCACGGTCATGTACATCATTCTCCTCACGCTCGCCGTAATCGCCCGCTTCTACTGGACCACCTTCATCGGCCCGGTGGGCTTCGCCGTGCTCCTCGTCTACGCATTCGCATGCCTCGGTGTCATGAGCCTCGACGATCAGGGCAAGGCATTCTCTGTCAGCAACTTTACCGATGCATTCAAGTCTGGCCTCCCGGGCACGCACCGCGCTGTCCAGGTATGCGTCCTCGTCGGCTTCGCCATCATCGGCGTGTTCATGATGAGCGCACAGAACCTGCTGAACGATCCCGTCACGGCACCGTACTTCAAGCCGCTGAACGAGACCGTGATGAACATGACCGCAGGCAAGGTGATTCCCGGGTTCATCCTGATTCTCGTCATTATCGGTGTCACGTGGGCGCTTACCAAGTGGAAGGGCACAACGCCAGCCAAGGCGGCCATCCTCGCCGTCGCCGCGGGCGTCGAACTGTTCTTCATCGACGGTGCGTTCATACAGAATGTCGATGCAAACGAATACCTGCAGCCGGACAACGGCGTCATCAAGGCTCTCAAGGCGCCGTTCCGTGCCGATTCCATTAACACGCCGCGTGTCCTTTCGCTTTCGCGCAGCAAGGCGCTAGGCGCCAACGCCTTCCCGCAATACCACATGCGCAACGCCGACGGGTTCCACGATAACGAACTTGCAAGCTACCGCGCCTTCCGTGGCGGCCAGGGCAACTCGAACTACTTGATGAACATCAACGATCCCACGGCGCCGCATCCGTTCCTCGACCTCATGAACATCGGGGCTATCGTCTTCGACACCCGTCAGGGAACATCGTACATGCCTATTGCCACGGCGATGGGTGAAGCTTACCTCTACGGTGAAGCCGTCACGATGAGCGACGAAGAGGCCATCAAGACGCTGCAGACTCAGGCATCCATCCGCAAGCCCAAGGAAAAGACGGAGCAGCCGGCCGAAACAGCCGGAGACTCTTCCGCCGCGGCCGTGACCGCGGACAGCGCGGCCACGGACAGTTCCGTCGCCACGACGGAACCGGACGCTCCCGCCTTTGCCGACGAGGCCGGAAAGTTCTTCTACCGCGAAAAGGTCATCCTCTCCGAGAAGCCCGAATTCGACGGCAAGGGGAGCGTTGCGGCGGAAGGCCCCATCCAGGGTTCCGCCAAGCTGGTGGAAAGCCCCAAGATGGACACGCAGGTGTTCAAGGTCAATGCTAGCCGCAAGGGCTTCATGGTCGTCGCAGGCAACTACCATCCCTACTGGAAGGCCTACGTGAACGGAAAGGAAACCAAGGTCTACAAGGCGTTCGGTACACTGCGCGCCATCGAGATTCCCGAAGGGAACTCCGAGGTTCGCATGGAATACCGCAGCGTTCCGTTCCACACCTGCCTCAAGGTGAGCCTCGTCTTCGCCCTCCTCCTCGTGGCACTGGCCGCTGGCCTTATCGTGAAGGCGAAGGTCCTCGCAAAAAAATAGGCGCCAGGAAAATCATTTTCCTGGACACCTTTAAAAATATTTGAAAGCAGTCGCCCTATCATTTGGGGCGGCTTTTCTTTTTTAGAAAGCTCGCATAGCCCCCACTACGAACTTGACTGCGGAGCGGGCGATATCGGCTGCCAAGGCATCGTCTTCACCCGCCTGCTTCCTGGGGAGGATTTTCTTTTCTTCCTGCATGTCGAGCACGAGGCGCTTAATGCAGTAGATGTCGTAATCCACAGCTTCGGAATACTTGTCAAAATCAAATGTGGGATCGGGATTCCTGTCACTTTGGTAGTCGCCAAAGGCATCATGGCAGTCATCCTCGTCGTAAGCGGTACGGAGCTCGAACTTGATGTTGCAGGAGTTTCCGTCGTAGCCCAGCGTGACCGTACCCGAATGCTTGGTAAAGTTGTTCAGGCCAATGGTAACGTCGCCATCGTACATGGTCAGCTTGTTGCACTTGGGAGCACGCAGGTCGTCCATCATCTGCTCAGCATTGAAAACTCTCGCGTTTTCTGGCTGGAACATCATGTAGAACTTGGCCAAAGCGGAATCGGCCTGTTCGATGGCACTGTTCTTTTCCATCAGCTGGTGTAACAGGGACGAGGCGAAGCAGTCGCCTTCGTAACGGAACACAGACTCGACAACGTCGTTTTTCTTGAACCGCCTGCCGTTCATGATGTTCTGGTTGACAGCCTTGGGTTCAGACCAGACGCCGACAGGGAAAGACTTGCCGCCATCGTAATCGTATTTGCGCCACGTGTTCTCGTGCAAGGGGCGAATCGAAGCAATGTCTCCATTGCCATAGGCCTTCATCGTGTCGGCCTTTTCGCCTTCCTCTTTCCACACAACATAGCCAAGCGAACTGGCCTTGCACTCCGGAGGAGTAATCACAAGCAGCGAGTCCTTGGAATGATAGTAGTAATTGGCCTTGCTCAATATCATTTCGAAGTCGTCTTCGAAATCGATGTGAGACGAAGACTCGTCACCGCAAGCGATTAGAGTCATCATTCCGACAGCACATGCCGAAACGGACAATATTTTCATAAATGTTTTCATCGGATACCCCTCGGCAAAAATGATTACTTCTTTTTCAATTTCGGATTTTTCGTTGGATCGGCCAGAGCCTCTTTCAGCCTCTCGTCCACAATTTCCTTGACTGCCGCATGAATGTTCTTCACATTTTCAAGGAAGTTGTAACTAAGATCGTCCAAGACCACGACCTTCGCATTGAGTTCTTTCTTGATTTTTTGAATCGATTCCTGGCTGAACTGTGGCGTCACGAATACCAGGCGGGCATTGTTTTTCCGGCCTTCCTCGATAAGACGGTCCAGTTCCTTCGGAGTCGGCGCGTTCCCGGAGATATTTACAGGCACCTGCTTCAGCTTATAGTCTTGGGCCAGGTATCCGTATAGCGGACGAGGAACAATAGCAACCCTGAGATTTTCCGGCAGCATCAATACGGAGCGTTTCAGATTGTCATCCACACGATTCATCTGCTGCAAGATAATGGAAAGCTTCACGACAAAGTATTCGTTTTTCTCGGGCATGTATTTGGTCAGGGCCTTACTCACGTTCGAAGCAATCTTGGCCATCTGCTTTGGCGATATCCAGATGTTGGGATCACGCACACCTGACTGGGGATGATTCCAAACGACATTATCGGAAACATCGACAACATCTATCGATTTTTTAAGTTGCTTGAAACGCGGGAGCCAGGCCGTGTCCGCACCGGAGCCGTCCGTAAAGTAGACGTCCGCCCGGGAAAATTCCATAAGCTCTTCAGGCTTGGGGACATACGTGGACAAGTCCGTTCCAGGAGGGAGCATGGTCACGACCTCGACCATCTCTCCACCAACCGCATTGACGATACGGGCATAAGGGGCATATGAGACGGCCACGACGAGCTTGTCAGTGCCAGCAATCGCACATGTCGCCATGATAGAAACGGCCAAAACAATATTTGCAATGCCAGATACACGGAATACGTTTTTAAGCAGCATTAAATTTTTCCTTTAAAGAATGCGTCAAAATCTATTTCGCCGACATTTTCGACAACAAACTCCGGCTTCTGCTCAAGGGCATCGACATCGGCTCGTTTTGTCTCGCCGCACAGCGGCAACACGAAACGGCAACCGGCACGCTTAGCCAGTTCAAAATCCGTATAGAGACGGTCACCGACAAAAAGTATTTCTTCCGGGGCATAATGCTTAAGCACGCCAGCAAGCATGGCCGGACTCGGTTTACCAAAGCTACGCTGCGGTTCCTTGCCGTAGGCCGCCTTGAGCAGAGCCATGAAGCTCCCGATATCCGGAACGGGCCCCCTCTCGTCGGGGCAGACAAAATCGGAATGCGTCACCCAGAACGGCACGCCCCGCTGCACGCGGAAAGAGAGTTCACAAAGTTCGCGGTAGTCAAAGGAATTGTGATAGGCAATCAGGACGAGTTCGGTTTCTTCGACGGAAGGACGCAAGTTCAGGCTCGGGTCCTGCGCAGCAAACCACTCGAACACTTCCGGGTTGGCAAAGAAGAATACGTTCTTGATGCCCTTCTCGTGAATGGCGTCAAGCGAAAGGTACAAAGCCGAAATAATAGCACCGTCGCGCAGCGGGAGGCCCATGCAGTTCAGGCGGTTCTCGTAAAAAACGGGAGACTTGCTGGTATTGTTGCTCAGGTAATAAACCGGCACCGACTGCGCCACACGACAAACCGTCTCGACCGCTCCGGGATAGGGACGGCCGCTCAAGTACAGGGTTCCGTCCAAATCAAAAACAACAGTCTTAACGGGCTTATGCAACATGGGTAAAAAATAACTAATTTCAGGAATCAAGACCACAAAGTTTTTCTACCTTAAGGGCATGAAATCACCCGACAGCCATTTTTACTGCACCGCCATCACCGAAGGCCGCCTCACGCTCGACGAGAACGAAAGCAGCCACGCCGTCCGCGTATGCCGCGCCACCGAAGGTGACACGCTGCAACTCTGCGACGGGCTCGGGCATTTCGCCGACGCGACTATCGTCCGCGCCGATCCGAAGGCATGCGAAGTAGAGATTCCCGAAGTCATCACGGCTTCGACTGAGCGTCCCAAAATATCGCTGGGCATCGCCTGTCTCAAGGACGATGCGCTCGAAGAGGTGGTTTTCCATGCGGCACAGACCGAAATCGACAAGATTGTCTTTATCCGCACGGACTTTTCGCAGGAACCCAAGAACTCCGACCTCCACAAGACCGTCCGCAGGGCGGAATTGAAAAGCCTAGTCAGCCTGAAGCAGTCCAAGAAGCCCTGGCTCACGCAAATCGTAGGGCCGGTCACGCTCGACGAATGGCTCAAAGGCTACAAGGGCGACATCATCCTCTGCGATGCAAACGGATCTCCCTTCCCCGGTGAAATCAAGAACGAGACAACACTGCTCGTCGGACCGGAAGGCGGGTTCTCCCCGCGCGAAATCGAGCTGATCAAGTCCCTTGGCAACAGGACGCGCCTACTCGGCCTCGGCAAAACGAGACTCCGCGCCCGCACAGCTGCAATTGTCGCTCTCGGCAAGCTCGCCTGCATTTAAAAATTGCCATTTTTTCGCGAAAATTAGCTTTATATCCCATTTTTCCTATTTTTTTCGTACTTTTGTAAAAAAGTCGTTACATTTTGGAATATTGTATATAGATTCAAAATGTACCCCAAATAAAATGGTGTAAAAGGGATAGAAAATTGACAAATCCGCTGATTATTTACATTGTAATTACTGTTGCTCTTTCCTTGCTGAACACGATTATCCTGATGCGTGTCCAGCCCAAGAGCGTTAACACTTTTTACCCGTCGACATTCTACGCCATAATGATAACCAACTTCGGGTTCCTTTTCCAGGCTATGTCGACAAACCTGCAAGAAGCGCTGCTCGCAAACAAGATTGTCTTTGTCGGGGGCACCTACCTGCCAATCTTCGTCTTCATGGCCCTTGCGAGCCTCTGCCATCTCAAGGTTCCCAACGCCCTGCGAATCCTCATGTTTTCCATAAGCGGAATCATCTTCCTGACCGTCATCAGCAGCGGCTACACCAACATCCTATACCGCTCCACCGAACTCGTCTCGGTCAACGGCATCAGCATCATCAAGGCAGAATTCGGAATAGGCTATTTCCTGTTCGGTCTGCAGCTCGTCGGGTACGGGGTGGCCTACCTCAGCATCATCCTGTACTCGCTGTTCCACAAGAAAAACGTTTCCATCCACAGCCTGTGCAGCCTAGCCTTCATCGCATCCCTTACACTCATATCCTTCGCCATCTCCAAGAGGATGGGAGTAGAATATGTCGTGATGCCCGGCGTCTTCCTGGTTGACGAATACATCCTGCTCATCCTCGTACACCGTATGGGTAAGTACGATATCGAGACAACCATCCTGAGTTCGCTCATCCAGACAAACACCAGCGCCTATGTCACCTTCTCCAAGAGCAAGCGCTACATCGGATGCAACGACATCGCTCTCAAGTTCTTCCCGCAGATGAAGGATTTCCGGGTAGACCACCCCCTCGAAAACAAGAGCGACACCGAAAAGACCTTCTCCAAGCTCATCGACCAGTTCAATCCCGAAAGCACAAGCAAGGTCGTGTACTTCCAGCTCGGCAAGAACCACTACAAAGGCCTTATCAAACACCTGTTCCACGGCAACAGCGACTGCGGCTACATGATGCGCATCGAGGACGACACCAAGATGCAGCGCTACATCAAGTTCCTCGACAAGTACAACAACGAACTCGTGAACGACGTGCAGAGCAAGGATTCCCATATCCACGACATGCAGGAACAGATGATCGTGGGCATGGCGAACATGGTCGAGAACCGCGACAGCAACACAGGCGGACACATCAAGCGCACAAGCCAGGTCATCCGCATCCTCATTTCGGAGATGCGCAAGGACAAGAGCCTGGGCCTCACGAACAAGTTCTGCCGCGCCGTCGTCAAGGCGGCTCCGATGCACGACCTCGGAAAGATCGCCGTCGACGACATGATCCTGCGCAAGCCGGGCAAGTTCACCAGCGAAGAATACTCTATCATGAAGACCCACGCCGAAAAGGGCGCGGCCATCGTGGAAAACCTCTTGCAGGGTATCGAAGACCCGGAACTCGTGACCATCGCAAAGAACATCGCGAACTACCATCACGAACTCTGGAACGGCGACGGATATCCCAAGCACCTCAAGGGGACGGAAATCCCGCTGGAAGCCCGCATCATGGCGATTGCCGACGTGTACGACGCCCTGGTGAGCCAGCGCTGCTACAAGGAAAAGATTTCCTGCGAAGACGCCTACGAAATCATCATCAATTCCATGGGAACGCATTTCGACCCGGCACTCAAGCCGTACTTTGTCAACTGCCGCGAGGAACTGGAAGCCTACTACAGCACAGCGCTCGCCAGCTAGCAAGCGGCTAGAGCCTTCGCAAAATATATCCACCAAACAAAAAAAGACCCGGATTATTAATCCGGGCCTTTTTTGTCCTAACCTAAATTCGGACGAACGTGTTTACGCCATCTTGCTGTGGAACGTACGGTTGATGACGTCCATCTGCTGTTCGCGAGTGAGCTTCACGAAGTTCACCGCATAGCCGGACACGCGGATGGTGAGCGTCGGGTACTTCTCGGGATGTTCCATCGCGTCGACGAGCATCTCGCGGTGCAGCACGTTCACGTTCACGTGGTAACCCGTGGCGTGGACAAAGCCGTCAAGGCAGTTCGCAAGGTTCGTGATGCGGTCCTCGAGATTGTTGCCCAGGGCTTCCGGTGTCGCGGTCGCTGTCCAGGAAATACCGTCGAGGGAAGAATCGTAGTCGATCTTTGCAACGGAGGCGCCCGCGGCGACAAAGCCGCTCACGTCGCGGCCGTTCATCGGGTTTGCACCCGGGGCGAAGGGTTCGCCCGCACGGCGGCCGTCCGGAGTGTTGCCCGTGTTCTTGCCGTAAACGACGTTGCTCGTAATCGTAAGCACGGACTGCGTCGGGACGCTGTTGCGGTAGGTCTTCTGCTTCTTGAGCTTGCCCATGAAGCGGTCGACCAGGTCCTTCGCGATGCTGTCGGCGCGGTCGTCGTTGTTGCCGTACTTCGGGAAGTCGCCTTCCACCTTGAAGTCCACAGCAACGCCGTTCTCGTTACGGATCGGAGTCACCTTGGCATACTTGATAGCGCTCAGGGAGTCTGCCGCCACGGAGAGGCCGGCAATGCCGCAAGCCATCGTGCGGTAGATGTCGCGGTCGTGCAGGGCCATCTCGATGCGTTCGTAGTAATACTTGTCGTGCATGTAGTGGATGATGTTCAAGGCCTTCACGTAGGTCTTGGCGAGCCATTCCATCATGGCGTCGAACTTTTCCATCACGGTATCGTAATTCAGGACTTCGTCCTTGATGGGTTCGAAACCCGGGGCCACCTTGGCCTGGCTGATTTCGTCAACACCGCCGTTGATGGCGTAAAGGAGCGTCTTCGCGAGGTTCGCGCGGGCACCGAAGAACTGCATCTGCTTACCGACGCGCATGGCCGACACGCAGCAGGCGATGGCGTAATCATCGCCCCACTTCGGGCGCATCAGGTCATCGGATTCGTACTGGATAGCACTCGTCTCGATGGAAGTCTTCGCGCAGAAGCGCTTCCAGGCGACAGGCAGCTTTTCGGACCAGAGCACGGTCAGGTTCGGCTCCGGAGCGGTACCCAGGTTGTACAGCGTGTGCAAGAAGCGGAAGCTGTTCTTGGTCACCATCGGGCGGCCGTCGAGACCGATACCGCCGAGAGATTCCGTCACCCACGTCGGGTCGCCGCTGAACAGGGCGTCGTATTCCGGCGTACGGAGGAAGCGCACCAGGCGCAGCTTGATGACGAGATCGTCGATGAGTTCCTGGGCTTCGCTTTCGGTGATCTTGCCTTCGGCGAGGTCACGGGCGATATAGATGTCGAGGAACGTGGAAGTGCGGCCAAACGACATGGCGGCGCCGTTCTGTTCCTTCACAGTGGCGAGGTAGCCAAAGTAGGTCCACTGCACAGCTTCCTGCGCGGTCTCTGCCGGGCGGGAAACGTCGAAGCCGTAGTTCTTGGCCATCTGCACTAGTTCGCCAAGGGCATTCAGCTGTTCGGAAAGTTCTTCGCGGAGGCGGATGACCTCTTCGGTGAATTCCACGTCGTTGAGTTCGTCCTTTTCCTTCTGCTTCTGCTGGATGAGGAAGTTCACGCCGTAAAGCGCGATGCGGCGGTAGTCACCGATGATGCGGCCACGGCCATAGGCATCCGGAAGGCCCGTAATCACGTGGGACTTGCGGCATGCGCGAATTTCGGGGGAATAGACATCGAAAACACCCTGGTTGTGGGTCTTGCGGTAGCTGGAATAGATTTCCGCAATCTTCGGGTCCATCTTGTAGTTGTAGGCGTCCAGGCTGTTCTGCACCATGCGGAGGCCGCCGTTCGGGGCAATCGCGCGCTTGAGCGGAGCATCCGTCTGCAGGCCGACAATCTTTTCGAGGGACTTGTCGATATAGCCCGGAGCGTGAGCGAGGATGGACGTGCCCACCTCAGTAGAAATATCAAGGACAACCTTTTCGCGTTCCTGCTTCAGGAGGTCGCGGACCTTGTCCATGATCTTGTTCGTACGTTCCGTTGCCGGGGCAAGGAACGAACCATCACCCTCGTAGGGGGTGTAGTTGTCTTGTATAAAGTCGCGTACATTTACGCTATTGCGCCAGGATTCACCTTTGAATCCGCGCCATGCAACACTGTTGCCTTCTGTGCCACTCATAACACCTCTCTTAACAAAAAATCCTTAAAGTTTAACCTGTACCTTTTCGCGCATGGCCATGACTGCAGCCTTCGCTTCTTCCACGCTATCGCGGCGCGCCAGGAGCACGCCCATACGGCGGTGCCCATTGAGCTGCGGCTTGCCGAACAAACGGATGTTCGTGTCCGGCTCGGCGAGAACTTCGCCCAGATTGCCGAACTGCACGTGGTCGGACTGTCCCTCGACAACGATTGCCTTGGATGCGCTCGGGCCATGGAAGGCGATGTTCGGGATCGGCAGACCGAGAACGGCACGCGCATGGAGCGCGAACTCCGAAAGGTCCTGGCTGATCAGCGTCACCATGCCGGTATCGTGCGGACGCGGGGAAACTTCGCTAAACAGCACATCGTCCTTGCAGACGAACAGTTCCACGCCGAAGATGCCGCGGCCGCCCAGGGCGTCCGTTACCTTCTTCGCAATTTCCTTCGCCTTTTCCAAAAGTTCGGGCTTCATCGGCTGCGGCTGCCAGGATTCCTGGTAGTCACCGCCCACCTGGTGGTGCCCGACCGGCTCGAGGAAGCTAGTGCCGCCCACATGGCGCACCGTAAGCAAAGTAATCTCGTAGTCGAACGGCACGAAGCCCTCGACAATCACGCGACTCGCCTGGCCCGTGCGGCCACCCGTCTGGGAAATGTTCCAGGAATTTTCGATATCGGCTTCCGTCTTGACCACACTCTGTCCGTGGCCGGAAGAGCTCATCACCGGCTTCACGACGCACGGAATGCCAATTTCGGCAACGGCAGCCTTGAATTCTTCGAAGTTGTCTGCAAAACGATAGGGGCTCGTCTTGAGTCCGAGTTCCTCGGCAGCAAGGCGGCGGATGCCTTCGCGGTTCATGGTAAGTTTGGTCGCCTTGGCCGTCGGGATGACGTTGTAGCCTTCCTTCTCGAGTTCCACGAGCGTATCGGTCGCAATTGCCTCGACCTCGGGAACGATATAGTCGGGCTTCTCGCGCTCAATTACCTCGCGAAGGGCCAGGCCGTCGAGCATGTTGATGACATAAGAACGGTGAGCAACCTGCATGCCCGGAGCGTTGGCGTAGCGATCGACAGCCACGACCTCCACCCCCAGTCGCATCATCTCGATGATGACTTCCTTGCCCAGTTCGCCGGCACCACAGAAAAGAACCTTAGTGGCCGTTGTGCTGAGCGGGGTTCCGATTTCAAACATACCTAGACTCCTTCTCGAAAAATACAGTACAATTTTACTAAAAAAACTATATCTTGTGTAGGGGATGTAGTTAAATATACAAGATATTGGGGTACGGTGTAATAAGAAAACGAAAATTTACACAAATTCTTTTCGTCTACAACCTTATGAGGAACAACAAGTTACGCACTTCAAGGTGCTATTGGATGCATTTTTTCTCAAAAAAAAGCCAAACCAGAAAAAGCAAAACGGGTCGGTTGTGCCGGCCCGTTTGAAATTGCGCTTGTTTCTATGTCGTACGATACATAGCCTCAAAGAGACTGCACTTTATCGTCTTTGCAGAACTGGAGTTCCGGATTGTACGTTTCGCCACCGCACTTCGCATAAAGCACGCCATTATCGGTGCAGAAGAAGCCCTCGGTATCGTAGGTGCCGTTTTCTTCATCAAGCGCAGAGGCATCCACGCCTTCGGAAACTTCATTACAGCGCCGGACAGCACCAGCATAGTTTACGCCACAGAACTGCGTCGTGTAATCGTAAGTTTGGCCTTCACACTTTGGTAAAACGATATCTGTCACATCACAGAAATAGGCCATCACATTGTAGGTACCGTCGGAATGGAGATAATAATCCTTCCCTTCGGGAGCTCTGCTGCAAAGCGGGTAGACATTCTCGTCGGAGGCACAGAAATGCGTTGTCGGGTCAAAGAACGCCTTACCACAAGAAGCCCTGAAAATACTCACGGATTTTTCTCCGCATGTCACAGTAACTTCGCCATTTTTGCCATCTGCAAGCGAGCATCCTTCACCATCGTCGCCGTTCAGGACCGTACCCACGGTCTTGCCATCGCATACGAAGTCAAAACCGGTCTTGTTCTTGTTCTGCTTGGCGGTGCAGTTCATGCTGCCGGCGTTGCCAGCCTTGCCTGCTTCGCCATCGGAGCCATTCTCGATAGAGCCGACCGTCTTGCCATCACAGACAATGTCGAAACCGGTCTTTTTCTTGTTCTGCTTGGCAATGCAGCTCGAGCCTTCTTTGCCGTCCTTGCCGTCAGAGCCATCCTTGCCATCCTTACCGTCTTCGCCGTCCTTGCCGTCCAGCAGTTCCCAGCCATCGTCGGTGCACACGAACACCTTTGCGGAATCCTTCACGTACACAAGTGAACCTTCGGCGTCCTCTTCACATTTCGGGAGTTCCTTGAACTTCTTTACCTCTTCGAGTTTGACAGTCCCTTTCACGTTGGTCACTTCGGTAACTTCGTCGCCACACGCTACGAGGTGTGCAAGACCCGCAACGATTCCCGCTGCATAGACATAGTGTCTGATTGCCATCTATATCTCCTTTAAATAAAATTTCCTGTTTGATTTTCCTTGTTGTAACGAACTAAGGCCTTAATCTTTCTTGATGCAACGGACAGCCAATTTAAAAGATTTTTCCGCCCAAGTTCCATCCACACTCAACACCTCGTCATACAGACCAAATGCAATAGCGTACCTATCGTCAGTTTCATTTTCGTCGCTGGACCAAAGCGAGAACCGTTCAGTTATGAATTCAGTATTATTTTCAAGGCCTGTACGCAAGTCACCATTGAAAGGCTTTCCTTGAATTGAATAATACGTATAAAGATTGGCAATAACGGCCCAGTCATCTTTAGTTGGCATACGCCAGCCATCTGGACAGGATTCTAGCGCAGCAGCCCAATTGTAAAGCCTTCCATAAGTTTCACAATTACGCGAATCATTATCAAAACAAGATGTTTTGCGCGTTCCGTTCGAATTCTCATATTTCAAATTTTGCGCCATCCATGTTTCAGAGTAAACAACTTCATTATCGATGTTTTTCTGAACAACTTCCACAAATTCGTACGAATGGCCGTCACGAGCATCGCAGAATTGAGTGCGGACATCATACATATGGGAATCCTCTTCACACCAATTTTCGCCAGCACCGTTGGGTTTGCAGCACGCCTTGGCGTATTGAACCTTGCCATTCACGCACATGGAATCCGTAATGTCGTACGCCTTCTTTTTCTTGCCGCAAAGGTCCGCAACCTGAGCATCTTCTCCGTCCGAGCTGCAGAACTGTTCGTCCGGATTGAACCTTATGCCACCATAGCCAGTGCCTGCATATCCCCCACAATTTTTCCAAAGAACCCCATTATGGCAGAAGTGAGTTGTCTCGCTGTACATACCATTTTTATAAAGCGCATCGGGGTCCACGCCCTCGGCAACCTCCTTGCAACGGTCAATAGGTATGTATTGACTACAAAATTGCTTCGAATAATCATATGCCATCTTTTGGGGCCCACAAAGTCTCAATAACAAATCTATCTTGTCACAGAAAAACTCGTTCACATCGTAGGTGCCATCATCATTGAGGTATTCATCAAGACCTTCGTTAGTTTGATGACATTTCAAGTAGGCCTTGTTCTCTACGCAGAACTGCGTTTCCGGATCGAAGGAATCTGAACCACACAGGGCCTTGTAAAGCGTCGTCGTTTTCTGACCACACTTAACGTTGACCTGGCCGTTTTTGCCTTCCTTGAGCACGCAGTCGCTGCCGTCATCGCCGTCCACGACGGTGCCCTTGGTTACTCCGTCGCAAACGATATCGTAGCCGCCCTTTTTCTTGTTCTGTTTCAAGGTGCAGCCGGAGCCGTCTTCGCCGTCCGAACCGTCCTTGCCATCGGAGCCATTCTCTATGGAGCCCACCTTCTTGCCGTCGCAAACAAGGTCGAAGCCGGTCTTTTTCTTGTTCTGCTTCACGGTGCAGCCGGAACCGTCCTTGCCGTCGGAACCGTCCTTGCCGTCCTTGCCGTCCGCGCCATCGGCACCATTTTTACCGTTTAACCGATCCCAGTCCCCGCCGATACACACGAACACCTTTGCGGAATCCTTCACATAGACCATGGAGCCATCGGCATCCTCGTCGCACTTCGGGAGTTCCTTGAATTTCTTGACCTGGTCGAGCGTAGCCTTCTCGCTTACGTTCGTCACTTCGGTAACTTCGTCGCTACACGCCGCGAGGAGTGAGAGACCCGCAGCAATCCCTGCTGCATAGACATAGTGCCTGATTGCCATCTATATCTCCTTTAGTAAATTCTCTGTTTAAAATTTTTTGACGTTCTAGCCCATGTTGGCCTTAATCAGCAGCATTTCTGACACAACGGACAGAGTATGCATAAAATTTATCGTTGAAATTAGTTATCGGGTTCATTGTAGATATCATCCCCAAAGCATAGGCACTATATGCTTTATTTTCAGTATTGTATTCATCAAAATATTCAGTAGACGTCCAGAACATGGTTTGCGAACGGAGCCCTACGTAAGTCCAAGAACCTTCTGCGTTAAAATTGCCATATCCGGCCGGGAGCGCCGCAAAACCCGTCTCGTTGTTTCCCAAGCTACTTGAAGTAACCCACGCCCATTCCAGGCTATCGCTGTCGACTCCTGCGCCATACAAGGCCTCGTCATTGACCTTGTAGTATTTACCGTCCCTACTCAACGAATTAGCCTCGCCTCTACTCGGCAAATGCCAGCCGTCGGGGCAAATGCCCTTTACAACACCCGACAAGTCGCAATCTTCAGCACCATAACCGCAGACTACAGGATTTTTTCCCGTATTGAGCGCAGCGGAATCAATAGCGGCAGCCCATGTGTAGAGGCGGCCATACTTAACGCAGTTGGCAGAGTCGTTATTAAAGCAGAAACTGGTGGAATCGAGTTTCAAATTGCCCTTCGCTGTGGGGAGTTTCATCTGCGAGTCGTTGTAGTTCAGGTTCTGAGCCATCCATACCAAATCTCCAATAGTCGTGTACTTGTAGACCTGATAGTCACGGGTATCGCAAATCGAGCCCCGGCCTTGATAGTCGTCCGCTCCAGTATAGCGCACATCGATATCAAGAGAATCATTCACCTTGCCCGACTTGGTGCAAACCTTCGTACTATTAAGAAATCCATTACCCGAACTCTTTAACGTACAATAATCCGTACGCGGGTTGAAAAGGCGTTGATCTAAACCGCAAGTATCCATATTCGCGACCTGGATTCCCTTGGCAAACTTTGTCTTGTAGCAGTACTGGTATTCGGGCTTGTATTTCGGGCTCTTCTTGTCGCCCTTGACACAATTGGCCAAGGGTCTTATCTTGTATGATTTCAAATCGCAATACTCATTCTCATAATCGTAGTCGAGCAAAACATAATCTCCATCATCTTGTTCGACAGTGCATTTTTCTCGGAGAGTATCGTTTCCATCGCAGAACAGGTAGGTTGGATCGTAGGTTTCCTCGAAAAAGTCACCCTCTGAATCAGTCCTGTATTTACAGCGATTTCCCACAACAAGCGAGCCATTTCCATAAAGTTGATAGCAGAACTGGGTTTCCGGATCGTAGGGGGCACTGCCGCAAGCGGCTCTGAACAAGGTAACAGTGTTCGCACCGTCACCGCAGGTCACGTTGACCGTGCCGTTTTCGCCATTCTCGAGAACGCAGCCGCTACCATCTTCACCATCGACGCCATTCATAATCGTCACGGTCTTGTTGCCACAGGAAACATCGAAGCCGGTCCTTTTCTTGTTCTGCTTCACGGTGCAGCTCGCACCGGCAGCGCCGGAGTCGCCAGAGTCACCGTCGGAACCGTTCTCGAGGGTACCGATTTTCTTGCCGTCGCAAACAACGTCAAATCCGTTAGACTTGTTCTGCTTCACGGTGCAGTTCGCACCATCCGACCCGTCCTTGCCGTCTTTGCCGTCCTTGCCCTTCTTGCCATCTGCACCATCAATACCATTCAAGCGAATCCAGCCATCGCTGGTGCAGCCGAACACCTTCGCGGAATCCTTCACAAAGACGACGGTTCCTTCAACATCTTCGTTACACTTTGGGAGTTGCTTGAACTTCTCTACCTGGTCAAGCGAGGCGTTCCCGCTCACATTGGTCACTTCGGTGACATCGTCACCACAAGCTGCAAAAAATGCGATGCTCATGGCGATACCTGCCGCATAGGCATAGCGTCCAATTATCATTATATGCTCCTACAAATATTTTTTGCTTACGCAAATGTAACAAAAACGGGCCGATTGTGCCGGTCCGTTTGGAATTGTGTTTGTCTTGTTCTATGTGAGGTTGACTGCTCTATTTGTTCTTGATGCAGCGGACGCTATAAAAAGTTTCATCCTTCACAGTCCAACCGTACACTCCATTATAATGATTAAAACCTGTAGAACTAGCGACAACATATACGGCAATACCATGATTAGCATCCGCGTCATCTGCCGTCCAATTATACATTACATTAGCAATATCACCCCAAGCATATCCGCCAGACTCATAACGTCCACCTAGCTGAGGATTAAACCACGCATTAGGAGCAAAGCCTGCCATTTGCATGTCTGTGAAATCCGAATCTTGCGGCAAATGCCAACCGGTCGGGCAATAAGCATTCGCTGCATACCAAGTGTACAGACGGCCATATCTTTCGCAATTTGCACTTGCATCTTTATAACAGCGTGACTCGTCATCTTTCGTGTTATCAAAGTTCAAATTCTCTAGCATCCAAGTTTCAGAGTAATTCGAATTTACTGCATCAAACGTCTTAAACTTATAGGTCCGAGTTTCACCATCCTTGTTCTTACGATTGTCGCAGAAATGGGTACGGACATCGTACTTGGAGTTTTCGTGGACGTTGCACCAGTTTTCATTCTGGCCCTCGGGATAGCAGCAGGCCCAGGCGCTTACCACATCCTTATTGTCAACGCACATGAACATTTCAATGTCATACTGTTCACCGCCGCAAAGAGCTATAGGCTTATCGTCTTCGCAGAACTGGAGTTCCGGATCGTATGCCACACCCCCGCACTTCTCGTAAAGGACACCCTTATTGCAGAAGTACTGCGATGCGTTGAAGCTTTTATCTTCGAACAGGGCTTCTTCATCCACACCCTCGGCAACCGATTCGCAGCGTTCGAGGATTCCCAAAGCGGGAGCACAGAACTGCGTCGCATAGTCGTAAGATTCATTGAAGCACTTGTTCAACAGTATATCCGAAGCATCGCAGAAATAGTTTTCCACATCATAGGTGCCATCGGAATGGAGATCCCCTGCAAGATTTTCAGGAGCATTGTGACAAAGCGGATAGGCGACCAGATCGTTTCCGCAGAACTGCGTGGTCGGGTCGAAGTTTTTCGCTCCGCAATAGGCTGAGGACAGCGTAACGGGTTCGCCATCCTCGCCGCACTTCACCACGGCCGTACCGTTCTCGCCTTCCGTAAGCGAGCAGTCTTCGCCAGCGGAGCCGTTCGTAATCGTGCCCACGGTCTTGCCGTCGCAGACAATGTCGAAACCGTTCTTCTTCTTGTTCTGCTTGGCAGAGCAGTTCATGCTGCCGTCACTACCGGCCTTGCCGGCCTTGCCGTCAGAGCCATTCATGATGGAACCCACCATCTTACCGTCGCAAATCACGTCAAAGCCGGTCTTTTTCTTGTTCTGCTTGGCAACGCAGTTCGAGCCGTCATCGCCGCTCGAGCCGTTCTTGCCATCTTTGCCATCGGAACCATCCAATTGGTTCCAACCGTCACCGGTGCACACGAACACCTTCGCGGAGTCCTTCACGTACACGAGGGAGCCTTCGGCATCCTCGTCGCACTTCGGGAGTTCCTTGAACTTCTTTACCTCTTCGAACGAAGCCTTCCCGTTCACTTCGGTCACTTCGGTGACATCGTCGCCGCACGCCGCGAGGAGTGCGAGACCCGCAGCGATTCCTGCTGCATAGACATAGTGTCTGATAGCCATCTATATCTCCTTTAAATAAAATTCCTGGTTTGAGTTTCCTTGTTGTAACTGACTAGCATTACTTCCTCTTAATGCAACGGACGTTAAGCAAATTAATATTCTCTACGTCGGACATGCCCTTAGTTGCATCAACGTCATTTGGGCCAACCTTGCCGTAATAAGCAGATCTCCCTTGGGCGCTACTAATTCCTGTTTTGCTCCAGAAGAATGCACTCTCGGGATCAGTCACTTCATAGACCTTGTCATCACCCTCATCGTCCGAATTCAAATAACCTCCAGGAATTGCAGAGATACCAGACTCGTTCACATATCCGTCAAGGAAGTCATAGGATTTATTATCAAACGCTTCAAACAAGGCTTTCCATTCGGCTTGCGTCGGGACATCCCAATCATCCGGGCAAGAACCCTTTGCCGTAGGCCACGAGTAATAACGTCCGTACGTCTTGTCGCAGGAGCCATCGGTTTTGCGACATTCGCTCACGAAATCAGCAGCAGTCGTAAGATTATAATTGAGGTTTTCGGCCATCCAGGTTGCGGAGTAAACTACTTCTCCATCCTCGTTTTCCATGGCGATTTTTGTGAACTTGTAAGATTGGCCGTCACGAGCATCGCAGAAATGCGTACGGACATCGAACATATGGGAATCATCTTCACACCAGTTTTCTCCGGCACCATTGACTTTGCAACATTCCTTGGCGTATTGGACCTTGCCATTCACGCACATGGAATCCGTAATGTCGTACTTCTTCTTTTTCTTGCCGCAGAGGTCTACGACACGTCCACTGGGATCTCCCGGATCATCCGAGCTGCAGAACTGGGTTTCCGGATCATATTCGGAGCCGTAGGTCCGTGCGACATGAGAATTTCCTCCGCATTTATTCCAGAGGACCCCATCAAGGCAAAAGTAGTACAAGGTATAAGAACCATCTTCCCGCAATTCCGTTTCATCTACACCCTCGGCAACCTCGTTACAACGGTCCAAAGAAGAATTTAGGTCGCAGAATTGCGTCGAAAAGTCGTACGTCTTACCACCGCATAAATTAACAAGGACATCTGTCGCATCGCAGAAATAGTTGTTCACATCGTAAGAACCGTCTTCATTTAGATATTCTTCCAATCCTTCAACTGCGCTGTGGCATTTCGGGTAGGCCTTGTTGTCTACGCAGAACTGCGTCGCCGGGTCGTAGGTTCCAGAACCGCAGAAGGCCTTGGCAAGCGTCACGGTCTCTCCGCCGCACTTCACGGACACCTGTCCGAAACCATTGTCCTCAAGGGAGCAGCCGTCGCCCGTCTTGCCATCATCGCCGTTTAAAACCGTACCCACGGTCTTGCCACCGCAGACGATGTCGAAGCCGGTCTTTTTCTTGTTCTGCTTCACGGTGCAGCTTGCGCCGTCATCACCGTCCGAGCCGTTCTTGCCGTCGGAACCGTTTTCTACGGAGCCCACCTTCTTGCCGTCGCAGAGAATGTCAAGACCAGTCTTGGCCTTGTTCTGCTTCACGGTGCAGCTCGTGCCGTCGTTGCCGTTCGAACCGTTCTTGCCGTCGGAACCGTCCTTGCCGTTCAGTGAGACCCAGTCCTTGCCGTTGCAAGAGAACACCTTTGCAGAATCCTTCACGTACACGAGGGAGCCTTCGGCGTCCTCGTCACACTTCGGGAGTTCCTTGAATTTCTTGACCTGGTCGAGCGAAGCCTTCTCGCTCACTTCCGTCACTTCGGTGACTTCGTCGCCGCACGCCGCGAGGAGTGCGAGACCTGCAGCGATTCCCGCTGCATAGACATAGTGTCTGATTGCCATCTATATCTCCTTTAATAAATTTCCTGTTTAAATTTTTTGATATCCTAACCCTTGTCGGCCCTTATTCAGCATCATCTCTGACACAACGGACGGAGACTGCTGTGTATTTATTCACGGGACCAACAATCGGGCTTGTGTAATCAGCGTAAATTATCCAGACATAGGCTACTGAATGATCAAGCTCCGTCATTGTCCAAAAACTCATCTGTTCACGCACACCGCCATAGCTCCAAATCAAAGTTCCGCCTTCGTTTTCATCGAACACAGCTTCGCCAGATGGAAGAGCGGCAAAACCATTTTCATTCGTTCCCAGGTAACCATCCAGCACGTTCCAATCCCATTCAAGATCCTCTGCTTTGGTTCCAGTGAGATACGAATTAAGATCGTTTACCATATAATTTCCCGAATGCCCATTTAGCATACCGGCCTCCGAAAGACTCGGCAAGCGCCAACCATCGGGACAAATGCCCTTTGCATCATCCGGCAAATCGCAATCCTCGGCGCCATAGCCACAGACTACAGGATTTTTTCCCGAATTGAGCCCAACGGAATCGATGGCGGCACTCCACGTGTAGAGGCGACCGTACTTGGCGCAGTTGGCTGGGTCGTTATCGTAGCAGAAGCTCGTGGAATCGAGTCTTAAATCGCTCTTCGCAGTACGGCGGTTCATCAGCGAGTCGGTGTAGTTCAGGTTCTGCGCCATCCATACCACATCTCCAATAGTCGTGTACTTGTAGACCTGGTAGTCGCGGGTATCGCAAATCGAGCCCCTGCCTTGATAGTCGTCCTCTCCTGTATAGCGCACATCGATATCGAGAGAATCCTTCACCTTGCCCGACTTGGTGCAAACCTTCATATCATGAAGTTCGCCCTTGCCCGAGCTCTTCAGCGTACAGTAGTCCGTACGCGGGTTGAAATAACGATTGTCCGAACCACACTTAGGCATAAGTGCGACCTGAATTCCCTTGGCCTGCTTTGTCTTATAGCAGTACTGGTATTCGGGCATGTATTTCGGGCTCTTCTTATCGCCCTTGACACAAGAGGCCAAGGCCCTTATCTTGAACGTATACGAATCGCAATACTCATTTTCGTAATCGTAGTCGAGCCAAACAGTGTCTCTTTCACCTTGTGCAACCTCGCATTTGTTTCGAAGAGTGTCGTTCCCATCGCAGAATAAATACCGCGGATCGTAGACCTCATCGGAAAAGTCTTCAGGTTCGTCTTCCTCTCCTTCGGGCCGAACCCTCGCCTGACTCCTGTACTTACAACGGTTACCCACAAAGAATCCCCCATTTTCAGAATCCTTAAAGCAGAACTGCGATTCCGGGTCAAAAGAGTTGGCGCCACAAACGGCCTTGTACAGGGTCAAGGAATTCGCATCGTCACCTTCGCCGCACGTCACCTTGACGGATCCATTTTCACCTTCCTCAAAGGTGCAACCGACACCCTCGGCACCATCGATTCCATCCGGAATCGTCACGGTCTTGTCGCCGCAAGTAACATCGATGCCTGTCTTTTTCTTGTTCTGCTTCGCAGTGCAGCTCACGCCGTCATCGCCGTCCGATCCCTTCTTGCCATCGGAACCATTTTCAATAGTGGCGACCGTCTTGCCGTCGCATACAATGTCGTAACCTGTCTTTTTCTTGTTCTGCTTGGCGGTGCAGCTCAAGCCGTCCTTGCCCGTAGAGCCATTCTTGCCGTCTGCACCATCAAGTCCGTTGAAGCGAACCCAGCCATCGCTGGTGCAACCGAACACTTTCGCGGAATCCTTCACATAAACGAGGGTCCCTTCAATATCCTCCTCGCACTTCGGAAGTTCCTTGAACTTCTTGACCTGGTCGAGCGAGGCGTTCTCGCTTACATTGGTCACCTCGGTGACGTCGTCACCACACGCCGCAAAGAGCACAAGGCTCGTGGCGATGCCTGCTGCATAGGCATAGTGTCTGATTGTCATTATATGCTCCTATAAATGAGTTATTTTGCTTACGCAAATGTAAATAAAAACAAACTGAGTTGAAACATCTATATATATGCTTAGTACAAAGTATGGCGAAATTTTCCCAAAAAACTTCATTTGTAAACAAGAATTTACATTAGAAGCTGGTCAAATTTTTTAGAATTTAGTATCAACGGGATTGAAGGTCATCTTTATGCCGGAACGGATCCATCCGTCCACGCCATCTTCACCCAAGATATGCGCCAAGTTGTCGTAACGGCGCACGCCCCCACCCAGATAGATGGAGACATTGCTGTTGTATTGGATCTGGTACAGGGCATCCAAAATATACTGTGCCTCTTCGTGCCCCGACGGAGAAGATTCGGTCGCCACGGCACGGTCGTAGCTCGTATAAAGTTCGTTGTCGCCCTGACGCAGCCAGGCCAGCTCGAGCCGTGCGGAATGGCGTCCCCATTTCCAGCCTAGGTCAAGCCAAAGGTCCAGAGCGTCGGAACCGCGGCGGTAACCGATGGGATAATCGACAAAGTACATGTCAGCGTAGTCGGGGTCGTTCTGTTCGCGGTAATTGCTGCGGTAGAGGCGGCGGCTGGAGTATTCCAGGAGCGGCAGGCGCCCGTTATTATGCACAGGGTCGGTACGCACCACGTCGAACCGCCACGAGAACGTTCCGTAACGGGGCGTCGAGATTTCGTGGTAATAACCGGCCATGTAGCTTATCATGCTGCGGTTCGTGCCCTTGTCGTCATCTTCGCCCACGGGGCTGTTGATGTCTTCCAGGTTCACCTGGCCGTAGAACTTCGCGCCCTTGATTGGCGTAAGCCCGAGTTCAAAAGTCGTCACCGCCTTGGTGTAGCCGCCACCGAAGTTGTTGTGCAGGAACATGAACGGGTTGAGCGAGCGGAATTCCAGTTCCTTGCCGCCCACCATGCTTTCTTCGATGACATAGATCCAGAAGTGCTTCGTCTCCACGCCCACACGGTGGTAAACGAGGTTCTTCACATTCTCGTCGTACTTGCGGTTACGCTGGTTGCTCGCCTGCTTGTTCGACGGAGTACATTTTTGTTCGTAGGCCTCGGTCCCCTCAGGCGGGCAGCCTGTCGCAGGGTCCACCACGTCGCCAAAGAGCCAGGCGTTCAGCGAACTCACCAAAAAGTCGTAGCGGAAAATTCCCGGTTCAAATTTCCAGAGGAGCCCGTCGTGGTAAGGCGTGCCGCCCAGCGCGAGGTCGTTCGGGGAGACCTTCAAGTCGTCGGGGCTGAAACGGCCCAGCTGGACGTAACCGACATCGTTGTTCCATTTTGCATAAGCATTTATAGGGACAGCGATATCGAGTTCGCTTGGCTTGTAAGTAAAGTTCGTCTTGAGGTCGGAATCGTACCACGCCTCGATATCCTTGCGCAGCGGGGCCTCTATCAAAAAATGGAAATCCCTGTAGCCCGCACGGAAGCTGAGCATGAAGAAGGGATCCACGTTGTCTTCGTAACTGCGGGCGGTTTCGAGCGGAATGCGGAGCCCGCGCCAGTTGTTGCCGTAGGTCTCAACGGTGTCTACCGCAAATGTCGGATCGGTGGGTCCACCGTTCAGGCCGAAGTTGAAATCGGTGCCGATCTGGAAATAGCCCTTGTACTGCCGTCCCTCCTGAGAAGGCAGGGAATCCGCAGACTTTGCCGCAACGGAATCGACCGGAGCTGCAACAGCAGTTCCGGCAAGCAGAGCAAAGGAAACAAGGGCTTTTCGCAATTTCAGCATACCGCTAATCTAGCAATAACCTCAACATTTGTAAAAAAATCAAGCAACGCCAATTTAAAAAAAGAGCTAAACCCGTTTCAAGACACGAAAAAGGACCGCCCAGGCAGGGAGTACCCAGACGATCCCTTGTGTTGTGGAGGATGCGCACTCACGCATCCCTGTGTGTGTGATATCCTAGGGCGATACCGAGTAATCAGTATCGTCTTGTCAATTCACAGGACGCAATATTGTTTTGCCGATGACTAGAAGGCATCGGAATTCATGTTCATACGGCACCAGGTCGGCAGGCTGTAGTCGACCCCGCTGTCCTTGAACGGATCAGCTTCCTGGCTTTCAGCAGCCCTGGAAGAAGTTTCCGAGGACATCGTGTTGCGCGTATAAGCAGGTGCCTGCAGGCCAGCCGTGTTCAAGATGCCGGACTGTCCGAGGGGATCCGTTTCGCTTGCGCTCGGGATTTCCTCTTCGGCAACGGCAGTGGCTGTCATCTGGGAGACAGGGCTCAGCACGAGTTCTTCTTCGGCGGAACGGGTCGCATCGAAGCCGGGCTGCGCATAAGCAGATTCGGCAACGGCAGACGTGAGCGTCGGCATTTCGACCGTGTTGGCATCCGGGAAGACTCTCGGGAGCGGCTGCGTCGCATGGGCGAGCGCAACGAAGTTCATGTCCGTCGGGCGCGGCGTCGCAGGGACCGGGTGGGCGCTAACAGCGGGCTGTTCCACCTGAACCGGCTGGGGTGCGGGCTGAACAGGAGCCGGCTGGGCGGCCATCGGCTGCTGGACAGGAGCCGCAGCAGGAGCGGTATACGTCTGCATGACCGGAGATGCCATGGAAGCGGCAGCGGCAGAAGCCCTCAGGGCATTGACCGTAGCGGCCTGCTGCTGGGCGATTTCCTTGTTGGAGCCGCCGCAGCCCGTAGCGATGATGGTGATGCAAACCTTGTCGCCGAGTTCCGGGAGCAGGATGTCGCCGATGATGATGTTCGGGTCGTTCCTGTCGCTCACGGCTTCGTGGATGTGTTCCATAGCCTCTTCGTATTCGAGCATCGAGAAGTTTTCGCCGTGAGAGACGTTCACAAGCACGCCCGTGGCACCATCAACGTTGATGTCTTCGAGGAGCGGAGAAGAAAGGGCCAGATCGGTCGCCTTGACGCCGCGGCCTTCGCCTTCGGCGATGCCGGTGCCCATCAGGGCGCTGCCGCCATTCTGCATGACGGTCTTGATATCGGCAAAGTCGACGTGGATGAGGCCGTGACGGAACATGATGTCGCAGATGCTGCGGACAGCATTGCCAAGAATCTCGTCAGTGAGTTTGAAGGCGCCATCGAGAGTCAGGTTCTTGTCGGTGCTCTGCACGACGCCGAGAATCTTCTTGTTGTCGACGACGATCATGGTGTCGACATTGGCGCGGAGTTCCTTGATACCGTCGGCAGCGAGCTGGCCACGACGCTTGCCTTCGAAGCCGAAGGGCTTGGTCACGACGGCCACGGTCAGGATGCCAAGTTCACGGGCGATAGCGCCCACGACCGGAGATGCACCCGTACCTGTACCACCGCCCATACCGGCGGTAATGAAGATCATATCGGCGCCCTTCATGGCTTCCTTCAGGTCTTCCATGTTCTCTTCGGCAGCCTTGCGGCCGATTTCGGGCTTCATGCCCGCGCCGAGGGTCTTGGTGGTTTTCTGCCCGATGGCGATCTTGTGGTCTGCGCTGCTCAAATCAAGAGCCTTCGCATCCGTATTGACGGCATAGTATTCCACGCCCTCAATATTCATCTTGACCATGCGATTCACGGTATTGCCGCCGGCACCGCCGACGCCAAACACCTTCACCTTGGCATTGTTTGTATCTGTTTCGTCCACTGCTATGCGGGACCTTGTCTCGAAGTCGAGGTTGTTTATTTCACTCATTGATTATTTCTCCCTGATGTGAGTGGTTGGTTGTTGTTAGAAATACGTTTTCACGAAATCCTTGAAGCGCTGCAAGCCTTTCTTGACGGATACAGAAATCTGCGTACCCGTTTCGCGCTTCTTGTTTTCGCGATGTTGCTTGGCCGCGTAGTACAGGAGGCCTATACCCGTTGCATACGACGGCTTCTGGAAAGCGTCCTGGATCCCGCTCATGCCGGTCGGGTGACCGATGCGCACGGGTTTACCGAAAGCCTGCTCGGCGACAGCGTCAATCCCTTCGAGGGCGCAGCAGCCACCCGTAAGGACGATTCCGCCATTGATAAGCACGTCCAGCTGGCGTTTCTGGAGGTCCTTCGCGAGCATCTTGAAAATTTCCTTGACACGTGCGGTGATGACGTTCGCAAGGAGCTTGCGGGAGCACTGCACGTCGCCGCGTCCGCCCACAGCCGGCACCGGGAACGTCTCGTCCTCGATGAGGTTGCTAATCTTGCACGTACCATACTTCTTCTTGATTTCTTCGGCCTTGGCCAACGATATAGGCACCTTGAGGCACTTGCTGATATCGCTCGTGACGGTATTGCCCGCGAGGTCGAGCGAGGCCGTATAGCGCACGGAATCACCGACGAATACGGCGATGTCGGCAGAACCCGCACCAAAATCGATCAGCGCAACACCGAGTTCACGTTCGTCGTCGGTGAGCACGGCACTTGCCGCCGCAAGGGGTTCCAGCACGAAATCGGCAATGGAAAGCCCTGCGGACTCCACGCACTTGGTAATGTCCATGAGGGCGTTCTGGCGGGAGGTGACCACCTGTACGTCCACGCCGAGGCGGCATCCCGTCTTGCCCTTCGGATTCTTGATGCCGCGCTCTTCATCGAGCGTAAATTCGCCCGGGAACACGTGGATAATCTGGCCCGCGGAAGACGGCACGGTACTCGCCTGCTTGACCACCGCCTCGATGTCCACATCACGGACTTCGCTTGTCGGAAGCGTGACCAGGCCCTTGTAATTTATCGAGGAGACATGCTTGCCCGCAATACCCACATAGACGTCGTGAACATCGATGCTTGTCGAGGATTCAAGCATGTGGACTGCCTTCCCGAGCGTTTCGACTACCGAGTCAAACGCATCCGGGTTAGCCAGCGGGAAATCCCCGCATTCCAGGACACGGACGGAACTTCCTTCGATAGCCCCCACGAAGAGGTTAATCTTCGAAGTTCCGATATCAAGGCCGAATATGTAATCGTCCTTCTTGATCATGTTTTGTTTGTTGTCATCCATTGACACACCTCTTGTCGAAATCCCTTATGTAGGCAAAGCCGTCAAAACGCAAATCAACTTCACCCGCGCAACGCAAGTCCCCGGAAAATCCTTTCCGGAGCGAATCATACAACCTAAACTGGCTATCGTTCCATTCCGATGCCGGAAACAGAGTACGGTAGCCCGCATCACTAAAGAACACTTCCATCGCAGAGTCCGCTTCGTCCCAGGCCACCTGCGACACCTTGCCGTAGAGCAACGGGGCTTCCTTGCGCATCGTTGCCAGGAACTCCGTCACCGAGGCAATCTTATCCATCGACTCGGGCGCCACGATGGGCAAGTGGAGCGCAAGCGTGAGAGCCATCGGAAGCACAAGCCCGCGTTCGGTATAGACAGTCGCCTTTCCTTCTTCGATAACCGACGCCACGGGAGTCGCCTCCTGCACATGAATCTTCAGGAACGAGGGAAAACGTTTTTCCACCTCGACTGAATGAATCAGCGGAATCTGCAGAAGCGAAGCCTTCACGGAATCCGCATTCAGTTCAGACATCGGCATGCCCGTTTCCACCTGGGCCCCCTGCATGATGTCTTCCCATGTGAGCATGCGATTACCGTCAATCTCGACATACTGCAAGTAGCGGAACTCGAGCGGATTGAAATGCTGTACGTAAAAGCGGAAATGCCAGAGCGTTCCGCCCAGAGCCAAGAGCAACAGACAGAAAATCCAGCCACGACGCCTAAACCAGGAGCAGGCATGGCCCACGCCGGACTTCATCTTCTTCGCCCGGGCGCGCTTGCGCTGTTCCTCGTTCAAGCCGATTCGACGGCCTAGAAATGTCGTCTTGTTCTGGTTCAAATACATTCCTCCAGAATCTTCGTACCGAGTTTCCAGACGTTGCCGGCACCCATGAGGACCACCACGTCGTTCGGGCGAAGTTCCTTCTTGAGAATCGGAATCAAGTTCATCTGGTCACCCACAAAACGGGCGTCGCGATGACCACGCACGGTCGCACTGTCGGCAACGAGTGCACCGGTAATGCCCTCGATGGGCTTTTCGCGGGACGGGTAAATGTCGGTCACCAGGAGCACGTCGCAGTTGGCAAAAGCGCTGCCGAAGGATTCGTGCTGGTCGCGGGTACGCGTAAACAGATGCGGTTGGAAAGCGACAATCACGCGCTTGTCCGGGAAAGCCTCACGGAATCCTAGAAGCGTCGCTGTGGCTTCTGTCGGATGGTGAGCATAATCGTCAAACACCATGACGCCGTTCTTTTCGCCGATAAATTCGAAGCGACGCTTGACGCCTTCAAAGGCGGCGGCAGCGTGACGGGCAATCTCGATATCAATGCCTTCTTCGACCGCAAGGGCGATAGCCGCCGTCGCGTTCAGCACATTATGACGTCCAGGAATCTTCAGCTGGAACTGCCCCAGGCTCACTCCGTCGTTGAAAATCTCGAAATGCGGATAGCCATGATCAAAATGCAGGTTGTCGATACGGTACTTGGCCTGGCGGGTGAAACCGTAAGTAATCACAGGCTTCTTGAGCTTGGAGAGAATCTGCTGCACGTTCGGGTCGTCGAGGCAGACAATCACCTGCCCGTAGAACGGCACCTTATTCGCAAATTCCACGAACGCGGCCTTGATTTCTTCGATGTTGCCGTAAGTATCCAGATGGTCCGAATCGATGTTGGTGATGATGGCGGAACTCGGCATCATCGAAAGGAAACTGCGGTCGAACTCGTCGCTTTCGGCAATCAGGTAATCACCGCGGCCCACCTTGGCGCCGCTGCCCTTGCCCTTCACCACGCCGCCAACAATAATCGTCGGGTCGCGCTTGGCTTCTTCCCAAATCTGCCCCACGATGGAGGTGGTTGTCGTCTTGCCGTGCGTACCGGCGATGGCGAGCGTGTACTTGAGGCGCATCAGTTCACCGAGCATCTCGGCACGGCGGATAATGGGGATGCGGCGGTTGCGCGCTTCGACCAGTTCCACGTTGTCGTAAGGAATCGCAGAAGAATAGACCACCAGGTCGGCGTTTTCCACGTTTTTCGCTTCGTGCTTAGGAGCAATGCTTATGCCCAGGCCCTTCAGGTAATCGATAACCTGGCCCTCGCCCATGTCGGAGCCAGTGACCTCGAAGCCGTTTTCCTTGACGACCTCGGCAATGCCCGACATACCGGCACCACCGATACCCACAAAATGCAGGCGACGGACACGCTTGCTGTACATAATCGGCATTACATGGTCTCCTTATCCAAAATGATTTTCGCAATCTGGTCAGCAGCATCGGGCATTCCAAGGCCCTTCGCTGCAGCAGCCATTTTTGCAAGTCTGGAATCGTCGAACAGAAGTCCCTCGACCTTGTTCCACAAATCGTTCGGTTCGCTGTCCAGTTCCACGAGACAGGCTCCCGCCTTCTCGACCACACGGGCATTGAATTCCTGGTGGTTCGCCGTCGCATGCGGATACGGCAGCAAAATGGAAGGCTTGCCGAAGGCAAGAATCTCGGCCAGGGCAGATGCGCCCGCACGGCTGATAATCAAGTCGGCATGCTTCATGTAGGCGTAGATGTTGTCGAGGAACCCGCGAACAGCCACGTTCGGCAAAATGCCCAGGCGGCGATTGATGTCGTCGACGTTCTTCACGCCCACCTGCCAAACAACGGACACGTCGCCGTTCGCAGTAATCTTTTCGATGCTTTCTTCAATCTTGGTGTTGATGCCCACGGCCCCCTGCGAGCCACCCACGATGAACACGGCCTTCTTCCCTTCGCGGAATTCCACGGGGCGCGGCAAGTCGTTTTCGTTGGGCAGTTCACGAACCGGGTTACCGAGGATGCGCGTCTTTTCGATGGGGAATCCCTTCGCCGCCTCTTCGGAGGTCACAAAGATCGTTTTCGCGTAACGGGCACCCACCTTGTTCGCAATACCCGCAACTGCGTTCTGTTCCTGCAAATACACAGGCAGGCCGAGGCTACCAGCAGCCAACACAATGGGAAGCGATACGTATCCACCCGTTGCCACGACAACGTCGGGTTTCACCTTCTTGATGACGCTCTTCGCGCGGACAAGCGACTTGCTCAGGTTGAAGGGCAGAGTAAGGTTCTTGAGGAACGGACCGCGGTGCAGCGGCACGGCCGTAATGAATTCGTACGGCCAGTTCTTCGAAACAAGGCGTTCCTCCATGGAATCCTTGCGACCGGCAAACACGATGTCTTGCACGCCCATCTTCTTAAGGCTTTCTGCAATCGCCACGGCCGGGAAAATATGGCCACCAGTACCACCACATACAAAAAGGAACTTTTTCATGCGCCTCTCCTTGCATAGTCAGGTTTTTTCATAAAGTTGATATTCAGGGATACCGTATTGTTCATGAACGGTTCACGAATGTTACGCCCCGATGTCGGCTTCGAGATGTTCAGCATGACGCCAATCATCGCCGAAGAGAAAATCAAGTTCGTTCCGCCAAAACTGAGGAACGGCAGCGGCTGGCCGGTCGTCGGGAAAAGCCCGGTGCAGACGCAAGTGTGAATCATAAAGTTGCAGAACAGCGAGAACGTAATCGCGACCGCCATGTACTTCCCGAACCGGGAAGACGAAGACTTTGCGACATTGAAGCCCTGCCAGAACAGGGTCGCAAACAAAATCATCACGATAGAAGTTCCCACAAAACCGAATTCCTCGCCGATCACCGAGAAGACCACGTCCTTGTGCGCTTCCGGCAGGTAGCCGAGTTTCTGCATACCCATACCCACGCCCGTGCCAAACAGGCCACCATTGCCGAGAGCCTGCTGGGAATGCATCAACTGGAACGCCGATTCCGCATGTTCCTCGGGATGCAAGAATGCTAGCAGACGTTTGGAACTGTGCGCCTTATACATGAGCCCCCCGATTCCGACAGGGATGGCGGAACAAATGCAGATGAGCAAATACTTTCCGCGAGCACCGGCCGCAAAGAGTACAGCAAGCAACACCAGCGCAAAGAGAATCAGCATGGACATGTTCGGCTGCAAGACAAGCAGCACGGCAGATATCACGAACGGGATTGCCGGCTGGATAATGCTGCAACGGAGCGTCTTTATCTCGTCGCCTGCATCGGAAAGCTTTGCGCAGACCATCGTGATAAAGCCGAGTTTCAGAATCTCGGAGGGCTGAATACCCCAAATCCAACGCGAAGCGCCCTTCACGGACGTTCCCGACACAAGGGCGGCAATCGTAAGCACCACGCCCACGGCAAAGAACACGCGCGCAAATTTTTTCCAGGCGCTGTAATCCAGCAGGTAACAGAACACCAAGGCACCAATCGCGACAAGAACCTTTTTCAGGTGAGCAAGCAGGTAATACTCGGTCGAAAGGCCAAGACGCTCCGCCAGCGGCGCCGACGCAGTGTACACAATAACAATCCCAGCCACCATCAGCAAAATTGCCGACATCAGCAGGAACTTGTTAGTGCCTTTGTTCTGAGTGTTTACCATTCCCTAAATTACTCCTTGAAAATCGGGGTGGCCTGGAGCAGAGCGTCAACGACCTGTTCCATCTTCATGCCGCGAGATCCCTTCACCAAAAGCACGTCGCCTTCGGACACCGTATCAATCAGAAAATCAATCACTTCCTGGACATTCGAGAAATGGAACACGGAACGCATACCACGGCTCTTGGCGCCCTTCACAAAAAACTTCGCCATCTCGCCCACGGTCACGAGGATATCGAAATTCGCCTCAGGAACCATGGTGCCAATCTGTTCGTGCAAGTTCCGGCTTTCCTTGCCCAGTTCGAGCATGTCGCCAAGCACGGCAATGCGGCGATTCACCTTGCTCATGTTGCCAATCGTCAAGAGAGCCATCTTCGTCGAAGACGGGTTGGCATTGTAGCAGTCGGAAACGATCTTGAACCCGTTCGCGCTCTTCACGTCCATACGCATGTTCGTGCCACGGAAAGCAGCAAGCGCCGACGCGATGTTCGACTTGGAAATCTTGAAAGCAAGCCCTACCGCAATGGCGGCAAGCGCATTGTACAAATTGTGGATGCCGGGAACGTTCAGCTGGAACTTTGTCCGGCCAATGTAAAAGCAGGCGCAGGAATTCTCGTCCCACGTGAGCTTTTCGGGCTTAATCACACCGCGACGCATTCCGAAGGTGACGACCTTGTAATTCTTGGTGCTGCGCACCTTGCAGAGGTGTTCGTCATCGGCGTTCACGATCAGGGTGCCGCCCTTCTTGAGTCCGTCAGCAATCGTAATCTTTTCCTTGAACACACCGTCCAAATCGCCGAGGCGTTCCAAGTGGCTAGCCCCCACGTTGGTAATCACGGCAACATCGGGCTCCGTTGCAAGCGAAAGCGGACGGATTTCGTCCGGGCCGCTCGTGCCCATCTCGATGACAGCAGCCTCGTGACAGCGTTTGAGCTGGAACAGCGTCATCGGGACTCCGATATGGTTGTTGTAGTTGCCCTGCGTGGCGTGCGTATTGTAGCATGTCGAAAGGACGGCCTTCACCATTTCCTTGGTGGTCGTTTTGCCATTGCTGCCAGTGATGCCAACCTTCTTGACCTTGAAGCGACGCTGATAACCCTTGGCCAGCTTAAGCAAGGCCTTGGTAGTATCGTCTACAGGGGCATACATTTCGAACGCACCCTGCTCCACGGCATCCTGATTAACAATGCTCATCAATGCACCGTCCTTTTGCATTTGGTTAACAAACTGGTGGGCGTCAAAACGGACACCCTTGATTGGCCAAAAAACCACGCCCTTCGCAGGTTCTCGCGAATCCATGCAAAGGTTCACCTTTCGCGATAGCGTACGGGCTGGAACGCCCACGGCATCCGTCTCGAGGATGTCGAGCATTTCGCGAACTGTCAAATCCAACTTCAGCATTTCTCCATCGCCTTCACCGCTTCTTCGCGGTCGTCAAAATGATGTTTCGTCTTGCCGACGATTTGGTAATCTTCGTGCCCCTTGCCGGCAATCACCAGCCAGTCGCCCGGTTCAAGGGCTGCGCAAGCCTTCGCAATTGCCTCGGCGCGGTCTTCCACCACGATAAACTTGTCTGTCACCATGCCGGCGCGGACGTCGGCGATGATAGCGGAGGGGTTCTCCGTGCGCGGGTTGTCGGACGTGAGCCAAGCCCTGTCGGCCATGCGTTCGGCAATAGCCCCCATGATGGGGCGCTTTGTCCTGTCGCGGTCGCCGCCACAGCCGAAAACCGTGCTGAGGCGTCCGCGACAAAGCCCGCGGGCCGTCGCAAGGACACGCTCCAGCGCGTCCGGGGTGTGGGCATAGTCAACCACCACGTGCTTCCCGTCCTTGTTCCAGACCTTCTCGAAACGGCCCGGGACGCGCACCGTGGCAAGGGCTTCACGCATGGCACTCTCAGGCAACCCGATGGCATTCGCCCAGGAAAGCACCAGCAAGACGTTGTCCACGTTGAATTCACCGCACAGGGGCGTTTCAAATTTCTCTTTCGCAATCATCGGAAGCGTAAATTCAAGCCCGTCCTCGGTATTGACGACGTTTCCTTCAGGTTTCACAGCCGCCTTCATATTACCGAGCCGCGATACGGCAACAACCTTGCGTCCGGCAGCCTTCAACTCGTCAAAAAGTTTCTCGCCGTGTTCGTCGTCCACGTTGATCACGGAGACACCGTCGTCGGCCAGATAACGGGTAAACAAAAGCTTCTTCGCCTCAAAGTAGGCTTCCATCGTCTTGTGATAATCGAGATGGTCCTGCGTCAGGTTGCTGAAAAGCCCACTCCTGAAGCGGATGCCCGCGACACGGCCCTGGTGCAGCGAGTGTGAAGAGGCTTCCATCACGAGGTCGGTGCACCCCGCCTCCACCGCACGTGCGGCAAAGGCAAACAAGTCGAGCTGCCCCGGGGTCGTGAGGGACGCCGGGACGGAATCGTCACCAATCTTGTTCTTGATGGTGCCGAGCAGAGCCACCTTGTGACCGGCGGCCGTGAGCATGGCGTCCATCAGGAAGGCGCTCGTTGTCTTTCCGTTTGTACCCGTGACAGCATGCACGGCAATCTTTGCAAACGGATCCTTGTAGAAAATCTGAGCGGCTTCCAAGCGGGCCTCACGCACATCCTTCACCTGGATCCACTTCGAAGCCATCCCTTCCGGCGCAGCGGTCTCCGCAACCACGGCGACAGCGCCCTTCGCGATGGCGTCACATGCGAACTTCTCGTAATCGGCAACCGGGAACGAGAAAAACAGGTCCCCTTCCTTGACGCGGCGGGAATCGTCGCAAAGACCTCGGACAGACAAATTCTGCATCAGCGCTTCCGAAAGCATCAGCCTTTCTCCTTTAAAGTCAACTTGCAAGTCAGTCCCTTGTGAATTTCCTCGTCGGCCTTGGGGCTCTGGGACACGACGCGGCCCTTTCCGGAATACTCAACATTCATGCGGATATTGCTCATAATCTCGAGAGCTTCCTTCAGCGAAAGCCCGTCAAGATTCGGCATCTTCGTCGCAGAAACTTCGCCTAACATAAGAGCCATCTTGCCATCGCGATCCATATCGCTACGCTGCGACACCACGCGATTTCCATTGCCACGGAAGGCAACCGTACAACCCTTCTTGCGGGCAAGTTCCTTCGCATCGCGGGCAGAAAGCCCGACAAAATCCACATCGCAACGGTGGTCAAGTCTCACATGCTGCAAGTTATGCGAAGCAGGAGATAGTTCCGGATGGTAGTAAACGGCTTCCATGATGCGGCGGAAAATCGGGCCCGCCGTAAGGCCACCCACATGCATTCCCTGCGGATCGTCCACCAAGACCAGGCAAACGTAGCGGGAATCCTCGACCGGGGCAAGCCCGATGAACGAGGCCACCTGCGAATTGCGGTCGTAACGTCCCGTCTCCTGGTTGAACTTTTCGGCCGTACCCGTCTTGCCACCGAACAGCACGTCCGGCAACTTCTTGCTCGCGACACGCTTCGCGGTACCACTATTCACGACATTGTTCAGCATCTTGCGAATCTTGGCCGCCGTCTTCTCCGATATCACCCGGCGCACTTCGACAGGTTCCTTCTTCTCGACCAAGTTGCCGTTGGCATCGCGCCATTCCTTCACAATCATCGGTTCCATGAGCTTGCCGCCATTGGCCACCGCGGCATAGGCCATCACCATCTGGATAGGCGTCACGGAAACTGCATGGCCAAAGCCCATCGTCTTGAGCGTACGGTCGTCACGCGTGAGTTCATAGGGTTGCAGCAACTTACCGGATTCCTCGCCTTCGAAGTCCTCGGAAGTGCGCATCCCGAAACCAAAATTGCGCGCCATTCTATATAGGCGTTCCGCCCCCACCTCGGAGGCAATCTTCGCGAACACAATGTTGGAGGACTGGACCATCGCCTCGCCCATGTTCATGTCGCCGTACACGTGCGTATCGCAAATCTGCTCGGAACGAACATTCCAACGCCAGCAGCGGCCCTCGTCCTTGTAGATCTTAGCCGTGTCGACCACGCCGTTCTCGAGAGCGGCCGCAGCGGTAATCACCTTGAACGTGGAGCCCGGTTCGTAGGACATGCTCACGATATCGTTCTTGGACATGCGCCCGACACCCTGCGTCTTGGAGTTCGGATCGAACGTCGGGTAACTCGCCATGGCAAGGATTTCCCCGGTAAACGGATCGACCACCACGGCGCTCGCGCTCTTCGCACTAAATTCCGCCACGCCGTCCTTCAAAGCCTTCTCGACAATCTCCTGCATGTTGCGGTCGATAGTCAGCACGAGGTTTTTGCCCGGTTCGGCTTCGGCCACCTTCTCGGAGCGGCCATAAATTTCGCGCTGGTGGGCATCCTTCACGCTCAGGCGGAAACCGCCGTTGCCACGCAAGCGGGAATCGAAGCGGCGTTCCATGCCCATGCTGCCCGTACCATTGTAGCCCACCTTGCCCACAATCTGTGCGGCCAGCTTGCCCTGCAAGAAGATGCGGCTGTAATCCAGATTCCTGTTCGCCGTATCGCGGTAGTTGTCGGCAAAGACGATACCGTTACGGTCCATGATGCGGCCGCGGTCGGCGTACACGTTCTTCGTGTCCATCACCATGCTCTTCGTCTTTGCCTTGTACACATCCTGGTTCAGCACCTGGATATTGAAGGTCTGCCAGAGGAGAACGCCGACACAGCCGAGCGTAATAAACTTGATGATTCCGAGCGGTTCTATATAGAAGTTGTTCACTGAACCCCTCCTATCGGCATCACTTTTTGCGGCAGGCCGTTCAGGCCCAAGCCAACGGAATCGGCAAACTTCGAAAGATTTTCAAGCGAAGAAAGCTGGTTGATGCGTAGCTCCAGGGCCAGCGCATCGTGCTTGAGGAAAGCGATTTCCACCTGAAGGCCATGAGCCGTCTCGTAGAGACCATTCAGGCGGTTCTGCATATAGAGCGGGAGCATGCAGAGCAGCGCGAGCACAATAACGGCCCCGGCCACGATCAGCGTGACCGAGCGATTGGAAGCCCCGATGGCCTTTATCTTGTCCGTCTTGCTCATACCCGTTCGTAAATCCTGAGTTTCGCAGAGCGAGCCCTGCTGTTAACTGCAATTTCCTTGTCCGTCGGCAGAATCGGCTTGCGATTCACCTTTTTCAAGCGTTGGTGATTGCCTCCGCACATGCACACGGGCATGTGTTCGGGGCATATGCATGCCCTTTCGAACTCCGCGGTGGTCTCCTTGACACACCGATCTTCTACGGAGTGGTAGCTCATCACCACCAGGCGTCCACCCACCTTGAGGCAGTCCACCGCGGCGCGGAGGCTGTCCTCGATTTCCTTGAGTTCCCCGTTGACTTCCATGCGGATTGCCTGGAACACGCGGGCCAAAAGCCCGTTCACTTCGCGGCGTTTGTCAGGGAATACGGACTCCACCACGGTCTTCATGTCGGAAGGCAGAATCTCGCGGCCTTCGCCAGACACGGCGGCAACCATTTCGACAATGCGTGTCGCCAATTTGAAAGCGCGGTCCATGTCCGCATTCTTGCGGAGAGCTGCGGCAATCGAATCCGCATCGGCCGTCCTGAGCCATTCCTGCGCCGAGACACCCTCGCGGCGATCCATGCGCAAGTCGAGCGGATTGTCGCCCACGAAAGTGAACCCCCGTTCAGAGGCATCCACCTGATGGCTGCTGATGCCCAAATCGTAAAGGATTCCGTCCAAAGTACCGGGAGCGATTTCGTTCTTCAGTTCACCGAAGCGTACCGGGTGAACAATAAACTTGGGTTTCACGCCGGCGAGACGCTTGGTCGCAAAGGCGACCGCCTCTTCGTCACGGTCAAAAGCGTGGAGCGTACCCTGTTCGTTCAGGCGAGTCGCAATCGCATAGGAGTGTCCGCCACCGCCCAGCGTGCAATCGGCATAAGTCCCGTCCGCCTTGATATTAAGGCCATCCAAGCATTCCGCAAGCATCACCGGATCGTGATAGAACACGCCATCCGTCACCCCGGCAATCGCTGCCTGGGAAAATTCTTTTGTACGCAATACCTGCTGGGATAAACTACTTTGCGGCACTCGGACCCTCCGTCAAACCTTCTCCATAGAACGCAGCATCGAACGCAGAAACAGATTCGTTTGTCTGTAATCCATATTCAGCATTGAAGCGTTCCGGGTTCCATAGTTCAAGAGTCTTACCGCTAGCCTGCACATAAAGGACTTCGCCCTTAAGGCCTGCGTACTCCAGCAAAATCTTTGGGAGTAAAATGCGATTCTGGCCATCGAGCTCCACGAATGCGGGGCAGAGGCCTCTCCGAACTAGGTCGGCTTGACGGCGATCGGACCGGCAGTCCAGGTCCGCCATGAACTTTTCGTACTCGGGCAAGGTAAACAACCGGAGGGTACGGTCCGGGCCACGCGTGACCACGAATTCGCTCCCTTCGGCAGCCGTGAGCTGACGACGGAATTCCCTAGGGAAGGAGGACCTCCCCTTTCCATCGATAGCCGTCTGGGCTTGACCTATGAAAGACGTAAAGTTCATACTAGTTTGACACATTTTACCACAACACGCGATAAATATACCACTTTCTCCCACCCTCGGCAACGGAACCGGAGCAAATTCTTATAAAAAGCATACCTGCACCTGAAGTCCTGGGAAAATAACATGCTCTTTTGAGCACTGTAACAATTTTTACTTTTAAAACAAAAAATGCCCCCGGAGGGGAGCATCGCTTGCGAAAAGCAAAATCATAAATTTTCTACTATTATATATACTATGAGTGAAAACTGTCTTTTCTGCAAAATCATCAAGGGAGAAATCCCTTCCAAGAAAATCTACGAAGACGATGACGTGTTCGCCTTCTACGATATCGCCCCCCAGGCTCCGGTGCACTTCCTCGTGGTGCCCAAGCGCCACATTTCCACCATCATGGACATGAAGCCCGAAGACTGCGAGCTCGTGGGCAAGATGCTCTACCGCGCCCAGATTATCGCGAAGGAGCTCGGCCTCGAAGAGAGCGGTGCGCGTTTCGTGTTCAACTGCAAGGCCGACGCCGGACAGACCGTGTTCCACATCCACCTGCACGTCGTGGGCGGACAAGTCATGGGCTGGCCTCCGTTCCCAGCGAAATAGACGAAAGAACGGGCCTTCGGCCCTATAGACGAAAGACGATAGATATACCTGTCCAAAATTCTTCATAAAATTGCTTGGTATATCAACAAATACAATTCTTTCGTCTATCGTCTACCAGCGAAGCGATCTTTCGTCTATGATCAAGTCCCGCGCCATAGTCCTGCACCGCTACGCCTACAGCGATTCGAGCTGGATCGTAAAGGCCCTCACGGAAGAAGTCGGCATCGTCTCCTTCATCGTGAAGGGCGGTAAGCGCAAGGAATCCCCCTTCAAGGGCGCGCTCGACCCGCTCGCCCTGAGCGAGGTCGTTTTCCGGCAGAATCCGAATACCGAACTGCAGTTCATCAAGGAAGCAACGCTTATCGAATGGCGAAAAAGCCTACGCGAAGACCTGCTCGCCCTCGCGAAAGCGCAAGTCATGGCAGAAATCCTCTTGCGTTACGCTCCGCAGGGTGTACCGCTGCAAGCGGAGTTCCAGTTGCTGGAGCAAGCGACAGCTACACTCGACCAGACGGGAACAGGCTCGCTCCACGAACCCCAGGGCAGCTACGACTCATCCACAGACTTACCGCAGGCGCAAATCCCGAAAGCGAACATTTTCGCCCGCTGGCTGCTCGACACCTGCGACGCATGGGGCTACTCCCTCGACCTTTCCACATGCAGCCGCTGCGGAAAGATTCTCGACGCACCCCCGGCAGACTTCATTCCCGAAACAGGCGCCATCATCTGCAAGGATTGTTTGGGGGTCGGAACCCCGCACATGCGCGAAGACACCTCGTTTGGGATATGGAACTTGTTGACCAACAGCGAGATAACGCATCCGCAGTATGTCGAGAACGCACTTCTCTCCTACCTGCGCAAGCATATCGGATTCCTCAAGGAAATCAAGTCGCTCCAGTTCCTGAACGAAACCCGGAAACTCTTCAGTAACTAATATATACCACTATATTATATATAGTCATTGTCATTCAAAGCATCATAGCATTCAGCATCACAGCATCTCAGCATTCCCTAGGTGAATGCGAGAATATTCTCAAGTTATAAAGATATTCTCTAAGCGTCGTGAGAATGGAGCGTCGGCCCCTCCCGCATTTTTTTACTATTTTTGTAAAACAAAAAAAGAAGGTTCTCATGTTAACTCCAGAAAATCTCAAGGCAAAAAAGTCTCAGGGTGAAAAAATCGCGATGGTCACCGCCTACGACTTTGCCTTCGCCCAGATGGCGGAAGCAGCCGGAGTGGACCAGATTCTCGTAGGCGACAGTCTCGCCAACACCATGCTCGGCTACAAGAGCACGCGCGAGATCGGCATGAACGAAATGCTCATCTTCGTCGCAGCTGTCTGCCGTGGCGCCCCCAACACGCACGTCGTCGCCGACATGCCCTACAGAAGCGACAAGGATCCGCAAACCGCGTACGATAACGCCATGCGCTTCATGGACTTAGGCGCAGCAAGTATCAAGCTCGAAGGCACTCCCGAAGGCGTCATCGAATTTTTACGCAGCAAGGACATTCCCGTATGCGCGCACCTCGGGCTTCTCCCGCAGACCGCAGAGAACTTCAAGCAGAAAGGCAAGACAGAAGAAGAAGCGCGCGCCATCGAAGAGGCTGCAAAGTTCGTCGACAGTCTCGGTTGCTTCGAAACTGTACTCGAGCACATCCCCGAAGAACTCGGAAAGAAGATCACCAACGAAGTGAAAAGTGTAACTATTGGTATCGGCGGCGGAAAGTTTACGGACGGTCAAGTGCTCGTTATGCACGATGCACTCGGCATGCACCAGCGCAAGCTCCCTCCGTTCGCCACGAAGTTCGTGGACATGTTTGCGCTCGGAACAGATGGTTTCAAGAAATATGTCGACAGCGTCAAAGTCAAGCCGTAGGCGGTTTCCAGGCGACCGCACTTTGCATTCAATTCTTTGAGCATCATTGAGTTACATCCAACCATCGGCATTCATGTCGATGGTTTTTTCTTCATCAAAATTTAGAACAAACTAGAAAATTATGCGATTCGGAGGAAAATTTTTTCGAATGGCAAAAAATGTCTTGTCAATACCCTTATGAAAAAAAAATGAAAAAAATTTAAAAAAATGTTGATTATTTGTGAAAATAAAGTTATTTTATAGTCATCAAACAACAAACCCTCAAAAAAAGGAAGATAAAATGGCTACAACAAAGAAACCCGCTAAGAAACCCGCTGCTAAGAAGCCCGCTGCTAAGAAGCCGGCCGCCGCTAAGAAGCCCGCTGCCGCTAAGAAGCCGGCCGCCGCTAAGAAGCCCGCTGCTGCTAAGAAGCCGGCCGCTGCTAAGAAGCCGGCTGCTGCCAAGAAGCCGGCCGCTGCTAAGAAGCCGGCTGCTGCCAAGAAGCCCGCTGCTGCTAAGAAGCCCGCTGCTGCTAAGAAGCCGGCTGCTGCCAAGAAGCCCGCTGCTGCTAAGAAGCCGGCCAAGAAGCCCGCTGCTGCTAAGAAGCCGGCTGCCAAGAAGTAATTCTTCCAAGGCTATTTAAGAAAAGGCTCCGCTCTTGCGGGGCCTTTTCCTATTTCACGTTCCCGCAAATACTATCTTTATAGTCATGATTTCAGAAGAAGACTTGACCAAGCAGCAGAACGTTCCCTACGAGGAACGCATTTCCCGAATCGAAAAACTCCTCGAAGGCAAGGAAAACCCGAGAGCATTCGAGCTCGGCTTGCTTCTCGCCCTCAAGATGGGCCAGGAAATCCGCGACAAGAAGCCGCTCGGAAGCACGACGGCAAGCCTCGTCGCCAGCTGGAACAAGACATATCCCGCCTCGATAGTCGAAGAGGCCATCGCATCTGCGAAGGAATTTCTCACGAACCCCGCCAAGCTCGCCGAAAAGATCAAGGCCGAGATGCTCAAAGTCGGTGAAAGCCAGAAAAAGGAAGAGGCCGAAGATGCAGAATAAGCTACAGGCCACCGTAGACATTGGAAGTCACAGCTGCATCCTGCTCATAGCCGCCTTCGAGGACAAGGTCACTGAACCGACCGAAGCGACCGAAAGCAACAAGATCCTCGTGCCGAAACTCCAGAAGGTGGAAGTCTGCCGCCTGGGCGAAGACATTTACGAGTGCGGCAGGATTACGGAAGAGCGAATCAAGGAACTCACGCAAATCATGACGAAGTTCCGCATGGACCTGCACGCTCTCGGCGCCGACCTCAAGGCTGTCGCCATGACCGAGGCTATGCGCAAGGCGGAAAATCCCGAAGAAGTGATCGAAGCTGTCGAAAAGGCCATCTGGGTGAAGCCCCGCATCATATCCGGCGAAGAAGAAGGACGACTCACCTTCCGTTCCGTCAAGGAATGGCACGGTTCCGACATCGTCACCATCGACATCGGTGGCGGATCTACGGAACTGTGCAACGGGGAGACTTCATTTTCTATCCCAGTGGGCGCCCTCAAGATGTTCAAGGCGATGGGCCCCATCCCCGGCCCCGAATACAAGAAATTCGTGAAGGAAACATTCAAGGAAGTCAGCTTCAAGGGCATGACCAAGAAACCCGTCTACCTTATCGGCGGAACGGGTACGGCTCTTGCGATGGTTTTCCTCGACAAGCAAAAGTTCGACTACAAGGCCATCGAAGGCTTGGAGATGAGCATTACCGACCTGGAAAATGTCACCACGCGAATCACGAACCTCTCGAAGGAACTCCGCGCCATGCTTCCGGGGCTCGAAAACGGGCGCCACGAAGTCATCATCTGCGGACTGTTCTGGCTGCGCTCCCTCCTGGAGAAACTGCGCGTCGAGACATTCAAGATCAGTACGGCAGGGCTCCGCTTCGGTCTGCTTTACCCGCCCGAGCCGGAACCGGAAGAAAAGCCAAAGCCCAAGCGCGTCCCGCCCTGGATGAAGAAGAAAGAAGAGGCCGAAAAAACGGAAGACTCCGCCCAATAACCAAGGAAGCCACATGCGCATCAACAAGTACATATCCCTTTGTGGCCTTGCAAGCCGCCGTGCGGCCGACGCCCTGATTGCCGACGGGCGCGTAGAGGTCAACGGGGAAGTCATCACCGATCTCGGGCACCAAGTGGACGAAACCAAGGACAAGGTCGTCGTCGACGGGAAGCCGGCAAAACTCCCCACTAGAACAAAGACGATCCTGTTCCACAAGCCGCCCGGATGCGTATGCACCAAGGTCGACCCGCAAGGCCGCCGCACCGTGTACGACTACCTCCCCCCCGGATTCCAGCATCTCAAATATGTCGGAAGACTCGACCTGCAGAGCCGCGGACTTTTATTGTTCACCGACGATGGCGAACTGTTGCACAGGCTCACCCACCCCAGCTACGAAATCCCGCGCAGTTACTATGTGTGGACAACGAGACCGCTCAGCGATTCCGCAGCCCAGAAACTGGTGGACGGGGTCGACATCCGCGACGAGAACGACCCCGACGCAGAAGAAGAAATCGCCTTTGCTACTGACGTCTATCTTGAAAACGGGTTCGCCGAGCTCGTGCTCACCGAAGGCAAGAACCGCGAGATCCGCCGCATGATGCGGGCCGTCGGCTACGAAATCCGCGACCTCAAGCGCGTAAGCTACTGCAAGATTCAGCTGGGCGACCTCCCCGCAGGCGAATACAGGGAACTGACTGCGGATGAAATGAATAAATTACGGCAGGCAGTGAAGATGAAGTAGCTATGAGGGATGAGGTCGCTTCGCTTTGAGCTATGAGGAACTCACCGCTCATAGCTCACGGCTCATTGCTCGTGCCTGGAAACCAAATATGAATAGAACATTATACATAGGTGATGTTCATGGTTGCGCCGACGAACTCGAGGCAATCGTAGACAAGTTTGGCTTTGTCCGCGGCTCCGATACGCTTTACCAGACCGGCGACATTATAAATAAGGGGCCCGACATGATGAGGGCGCTGAAGTTCGTTGTCGATAATGGAATCCAGACCGTGCGCGGAAACCACGAGGAGCATCTCATCCGTTCGATGGAGGCGCCACCCTCCCAATGGAGCGAAAAGCAGAAAAAACGCTTCGCACGCCTCCCGCTTGAAGACTGGATATACATCCGCGACATCGTGAAAGATTGGCCACTCTGGCGTGACACCCCGCACGCATTACTCGTGCATGCCGGCCTCGAGCCCGGCAAGACAAGGCTAGAGGACATGAGTCCCGAAGTGCTGCTGTCTATCCGCAAGTGGAATGACGAACCTTGGTACAAGCAAGTTACATGGCCAAAGACAGTCGTGTTCGGACATTGGGCAAAAAAAGGGTTCGTCCACCGTCCCGGCTTCATCGGGCTTGATTCGGGTTGCGTCTACGGGAAATGCCTTACCGCATGGTGTCCCGAAGAGGACAAGTTCTACGAAATTCCGGCACGCCGCGAATACACCCCGGTAAAGGACAAGACCAAGGAATCGGAAGTTTCGCCGTGCAAGGTCGCAGGAGATGCGAACAAAAGCATAGTCACCTTCGACAACATCCGCGAAAAAATCATGCGCGGAGAAATCACCCCCGCAAACGAGACTCCCGAAGAGGCCAACATCCGCAAGGCGAGCCCCTCCATCTCGGCAGAATGGGCTGGCTACCGTCTATAAGGGTAACCTTTCTACTTTATTTTAGTATCTTTGGAAAAAAATGGATTAAGCATAATGAAGAAACTTCTCGCAGTATTTTTACTTCTTTCTCTTTTCAGCGCCAATGTCTTTGCAGGAGAAGACGAGGGCTATTGGCCACGAAGCTACTTTGCGGGCATTGGATTCTCCGCCGTGGCCACGCGTGGCGACATCGGTAAATATACGTTGGACACCCGAACAGAGGACGGCGACAAGGAAAAAGTTCACCTACCTTCGATAAACCTTCTCGTGTGGCCCGATTTCATGTTGGGCGTAAACATCGGCCAGTTCTCGCTCTCCGCAAATTATAACTACTGGTACTTTACCGGCGACCTGGGCGGTTTCGACGACGCTACCGTCCAAGAACAAATCCGCGTCTGGCGATTCGGCGTAGAGTTCATCTACAACGTATTCTGGCCAGAATTTTTCCAGCCGGGCTTTGGTCTCGGCTACGCATACACGAACATCAAGGCGGACAATAGCGTCTACCCAGTCGACGAATCCAAGGATAAAACCTATTCCGAGCTATCGGGTTCCGCGATTGCCCTGATTTTCGACATCCGCTATTTCCTGACCGACCACATCATCCTTGTGCCGACAATCAAGTTTTACGAATCCTGGTTCGGCAACCTCTATACGGAAAATGCCGGAGCCAACAAGCTCAAACATAAGCAGTGGCAGACATTTGCTGTCATCGAGTTGGCAATTCTATACCAGTTCTAAGGAAAGACTAGGTGCCGCCAAGATATAAAATTCTATCTTTGGCGCCATGAAAACGATATCAAGATTCGCTCTTTTCCTTTCCATTGTCATTGTTCCCTCCGTCTTGGCCATGGACGAGGACGGTTGGGCATCCACATACGAATCCCTCTCAGCCTTCGATAAGTCGAACGTGCTTTACGGAAACCGCCCCGGATATGTGAAGCCCATCATCACGAACCTGAGCACCATCCTCAACAGCAACTGGGTTTCCAGTGCCGGCGTCCCGCAGGAATTCACCTTCGAAGCGGGCATGCCCTTCGCCATCGTCCCTATCACGGATGACGACAGGAAATACGGAGACGACCACCCCACCATCTTCGGCGACAACGACAAGAAGAATGCGTACAAGATGGCAACGGACATCTGCTCGCCGGAAGCACTCGAGCTATATGGCGCATGCCCCGTCGTCAACGGAAACGAGAACCTGAACGGGCTAGGCGTATTCACCTACCCCTATCTCCAGATGGCCGCCAGCTACTACCACGCAAGGCTCGTGCTCCGCGGGATGTTCCTCCCCAGCATCAGCGAACTGCGCAAGTTCAACCTGCTCGGTTTCGGACTCCAGTACAGCTTCGGGCACTTCTTCCAGCACAAGCTCCCCAAGGCAGCGCAGCCCCTCGACGTGAGCCTCATGTTTGGCTACAGCACAAGCGGTATCGGCTACCGCCCGGACGACTACAAGGGGCAACTAGACCTCGACATCGATGCCTTTACAATAAACATGGTTATCGGCTACAGGCCCATCAAGGCGGTAGAAGTGCTGATGACGCTCGGCTACCAGTACGCCAGCATGGAATCCAGCGGCAAACTGACAAACACCGAAGATCCGATGGAAGAAATCCACCCGAATATAACGGTCAAGGGTGACAATGGCTTCCGTTTCGGCCTGGAAGTCGCCTTCCAGATCGGTTCGTTCCACCCAGTCCTGGGTTATGATTACGTAGGCAAGTCCGCCTTCACCACCAACATACTATATTTCAAGCAAACTTCCGAAAGTTCGGCTAAGTCCGACAAGAAGGACTCCGCCGACTCCGGCAAAAGTGAATAGTGATTTCAACACAATGCTAAAGAAGGCAATACTATGATAACATTCCTAATTGGCATCGCCATCCTCATCGGTGGCTACTTCACATACGGCAAGTTCGTGGAACGGGTGTTCGGCCCCGACAACAGGAACACTCCCGCAGTACAGAACCCCGACGGAGTCGACCGCATGGTCCTCCCCCACTGGAAAAACGTACTCATCCAGCTCCTGAACATCGCAGGCATCGGCCCCGTCATCGGAGTCATCCTGGGCATCAAATTCGGTGCCATCGTGTTCATCCTGCTCCCCATCGGCAACGTGTTCGGCGGTGCGGTGCACGACTACTTCTCGGGCATGATCAGCATGCGCAACAACGGCGTGAACGTCCCCGCCCTTTCGCGCAAGTTCCTGGGTAACGGCCCGTCCAAGGTGGTGATCGCCCTCATCTCCGTGGCGCTTCTCCTTGTGGGAGCCGTGTTCACCAACACGCCGGCAGCCCTCATCAACACGCCGATTCTCGCCGGTTCCGCAGTCTCCCCGACTTTGTTCTGGATTGCGGTCGCGGTCATTTTCGCCTACTACTTCGCAAGCACATTCTTCCCCATCGACAAGATTATCGGCCGCATCTACCCCGTGTTCGGCGGTCTCCTGATTCTCGCCTCCCTCGGCATCTTGATCGGCATCGCTCCGCAGCTCGGCACTCTCGACGAAATCTGCTTCAGTGACATTGCATCCAACTTCACGCAGCATCCGGCACACCAGCCCATCATTCCCATGTTGTTCGTAACGATTGCCTGCGGCATCATCAGCGGATTCCATAGCACGCAGAGCCCGCTCGTCGCCCGCACCGAAAAGACCGAACACACCGGCCGCCAGACCTTCTACGGCATGATGATCGTCGAAGGCCTCATCGGCATGATCTGGGCCGCCGGCGGCATGTTCATCTACCATCATATGCCTGAACTCATCACGGGCGCAAGCGGCGTGAAAGTCCTGAGCGAACTCGTCTCTACGGTTATCCCGTTCGCACCGATTTCCATCCTCGTCGTCGTGGGCGTCATCATCCTCGCGATTACCAGTGGCGACACGAGCCTGCGCAGCCTCCGTCTCACGATTGCCGAACTCACCGGTATGGATCAGACCTCCGTCAAGAACCGTCTGATTCTGACGGTCCCGATGTTCACGCTCTGCGCGGTCATCATCTTCTGGAGCAACCTGAACCCCGAAGGATTCAATATCCTTTGGAACTACTTCAGCTGGAGCAACCAGCTCATGGCCGTGTGCAGCCTCTGCGTGGCCGTGGTCTACCTCCGCTGCAAGAAGAAGAACTTCTGGATAGCCCTCATCCCCTGCCTGTTCATGGCTTTCATCACCAGCGACTACATCCTGTGGGTGAGCCCCGAGAACCTGAAGGGCGCTCCGGTCGGCTTCGGTCTCAGCTACAACGTTGCCATCGTGCTCGCCGCCGTGGCCGCGATTGTCCTCGTCACTCTGCTCTGCCGGCGCGGCAAGAAGCTCTCCAAGAATCCGGAATTCAACCCGGACCACTGGGAATAAGCGAGTTCCCGGCACGGAAATCTTACGACAGGGCGGCTTTCGCCCTGTTTTTTTTCGTACATTGCACCTTTTCTTGTAAAATTTCCTATATTTAGACTTTCTTTCTAAGATTATCGGCCGTTCGAAGCACGGATTGCCGTTTTTTATTTTTTTTTGGCATAGCCTAAAGGGTAAAAAGATGATCGATCGCAACAAGCATTTCCTCCGCCTCATGGACTGGAGCGAAGAAAAGATTCTGGAAACCGTCGAGATTGCCTCGCGCCTCAAGAAAGAGGTCCACGCCGGCAAGGTTTCTGACCGTCTGCACGGCCAGAACATCGGCATGTTCTTCGAGAAACCCTCGCTGCGAACCATCACTACCTTCCAGGTGGGCATGAACCAGCTCGGCGGCCACGCAGTGCTCCTCTCCCCCGATTCCATCGGACTCGGCAAACGCGAAAGCGTCAAGGACGTGGCCCGCTGCCTTTCCCGCTGGGTGAACGCCATTGTGGTCCGCTGCTTCAAGCAGGACCTGGTCGAACAGCTCGCCGAATACGGCTCCATCCCGGTCGTGAACGCCCTGACCGACGACTATCACCCGTGCCAGGCCATCGCCTTCGCGCAGATGATTTGCGAAAACCTCGGCGGATTCAAGAATGCCGATGGCAAGCCGAAGACAGTCGCCTTTATCGGTGACGGCAACAACGTCGCCAACTCCTTCCTCGCCCTCGCCGCGAAGGTGGGCATGAACTTTACGCTCGCCTGCCCCAAGGGTTTCGAACAGCCCGCCAAGGTGGTGGAAGAAGCCAAGGAACTCATGGACAAGCGCGGCTGCCAGTACCGCGTGTTCAACGACCCGAAGGATGCCGTCAAGGATGCCGACATTCTCTATAGCGACGTGTGGGTCTCTATGGGACAGGAAGGCGAAAAGGCCACCAAGCAGTCTCACTTCTTGCCGTTCCAGATCAACGACGAACTCCTGAAGCTCGCTCCGGCACACTGCAAGGTTTCTCACTGCCTCCCGGCTCACCGCGGCGAAGAAATCACGGACTCCGTGATGGACAACCTCGACGTGAACATGAGCTTCGAAGAGGCGGAAAACAGGCTGCACGCGCATAAGGCAGTTCTGTGGCAGGTTATCCCGCCGTTTGCATAATTTTGCCTCATAAACTACGCAATACTGCGTTGTGTCATGCCCGCCACCGAGCGGGCATTTCCTTTTTTATCACAAACCTCATCGCTCATTGCTGATCCCTCTCCCCTTGTGCCTGGAGCCTCGAGCATCGTACCTATTGCACTTTGTTCAAAGCGAGCGTATATTTATGATATGCGGTTATTTTTCTTTGCATTGATTCTGTTGTGGTACACGGGGGCTTTTGCCGCTGGATGCGGATCCACTGTTTCAAATCCGACAGTTGGAATGCAACGCGTAACAGAAGGTTCATCTATAACTCCAAGTTTAACCAACACCATAAACATTTCAGGCATTGTTGTTGAACCAAATGTTGACTACGATTTTAGTCCTGCGTGCATAATAAGTGCTATGCCTCATTGCAAAATTACCATACGCACAAACGACTCATCATCAAATAATGGACTTACCTCTGGTAAAAAAGGGCAAGTTGCCGCATTAAAAAATTTTCAAATGAGTTTTGACAACGAATCTCCCATGTCAAAAGTTGCCGATTCATCTTGGATAATCTACCCTAGCGACCTCAATCTGCAAGTCGGAGATTCCCTTTACATAAAAGACTATTCTGCGGTGTATGCCTTTTTATTTAACGAAAGAACCCATTGTGATGGACCTGCCGAAATGTACGCCACTGGCGAATACTTCGTCACCCCTACAGACGAAACACTGTCAGCATCAAATGTACGTGTGTTAATAGTTGAAAAGCCCAAAATTCACAACCGCGATGCCGGCGGCCGCTGCGTGAACGACAAGAAAAGGAATGTCATCAAGTACTAGTTTTTCTAAATTTGCTCCCGCAAAAAGGAGTAAAGATGTCTTTTATCCAGGAACTCAAGGAAAAGGTTTTGGGCGGTTACGAGATCAACCGCGAAGAGGCGGTAAAGCTGCTCGATGAAGACCTCGAAGAACTTTGCAACGCGGCGAACGAAATCCGCGAAAAGTTCCACGGCAACAACTTTGACTTCTGCTCCATCGTGAACGCCCGTAGCGGGCGCTGCTCCGAAAACTGCAAGTACTGCGCACAGAGCAGCTACTACCACACGGGAGCCCCCGAATACAAGCTCCTCAGCGCCGACGAAATCGTCGAAGACGCGAAAAAGAAGGAAGCCGCAGGCATTCCGCGCTATTCCATCGTCACCTCGGGCCGCACACTCTCGAACCACGACGTGGAACAGATTGGCGAGACCATTCGCCGGCTCAAGAAAGAGACCAAGCTTTCCGTATGCCTTTCGGCAGGACTCCTGAACCGCGAGCAATTCGACAAGCTGAAAGAGGCGGGCCTCACCCGCTTCCACAACAACCTGGAAACCTACCGCAGGCATTTCCCCGACGTGTGTACCACGCACACCTACGACGACAAGATTGCGGCTCTCCAGAATGCTCTCGCCGCAGGGCTTGAAATCTGCAGCGGAGGCATCATGGGCCTTGGCGAGACGATGGAAGACCGCATCGACATGTGCCTCGACCTGCGTAAACTCGGCGTCAAGTCCACCCCGGTGAACGTGCTGAACGCCATTCCGGGCACCCCCTACGAGAACCTCCCGAAGCTCACGAACGACGAGTTCTGCCGCATCGTGGCCATCTACCGCTTTATCAACCCGAAGGCGTTCATCCGCCTCGCAGGCGGACGCGGCGTGCTGGGCGACGATGGCAAGCGGGCCTTCAAAAGCGGGGCGAACGCGGCCATCACCGACGACATGCTCACAACCGCAGGCGTCAACAGCTGCAAGGATTTCGAGCTCGTGAAGGGACTCGGATTTAATCCGCACGGATTTTTAGAATAAAATCACCATACGATAGGATTCCGATTCCCAAAACATTGCATTTTTATATAACATAACGCACTACTTTTTGCAAAAAAGCAGTGCGTATTTCCTCATTATCACGAATAACATATATTAACAACAAAAGAATATGCAAGGGATGTGTCCATAAAAATTTATGGATTTTCGTCGGAGGAATTAAAATGAACAAGATATGCTTCTTCTTATTTCTTTCCCTATTTTTCATAGCCTGTTCGAACGACAGCTCCAGCAGCATGCGAGCAGACAATCAGAATCAAGCAGGTAGCGAGCAGCCTCCAATCGGAAACTGGCCGGCAATGGTAACAAGCAAGACCGAGGTCCATTTTAACCAAGACGGGGGCTCCGATACGATTTCCGTGAAGAATTACGGCCACTGGTGGATCAACTCCGGATGTGACGGGGAATGCGCCGCCGAGAAATACATTTACCCGAATACCACCGAAACCGGAAAAGAGGTCTACAACAGCATCGATGGGGGCTGGTGGTCCGCCAAAGTCCTGAAAAACACACCGAACAAGATCGTGATTACGGCAAAGGCTGTAGAGGAATGCCAATTCGAAGAATGCAGCAAAGAAATTCCGAGAAGGGCATCCATCGGCATGACCGCAGGCGACGTTTTCGCCCACATTAAAATCTACCAGGAATAAAAGTTACCGGGCAGCCAGTTTATCCAACATGGCGTCGCAGCCCTCGTTGACATCGTCCCAGGTCGCCTGGAAATCTCCAGTATACCAGGGATCGGCAACATCGCGCGATTTTCCGGCCCAGTCCATGAGCAACGACACCTTACCGGGTTTAGTCGATTCCTTTTCGTAAATATCGCGAGGCAGAATCCAGCGCAGGTTCCGCAGGTTGTTCCTGTCCATGAGCACGATGTAGTCATAATATTCGTAGTCACGCGGAGTCATCTGGCGGGCATGTTTGCCGCTACAATCGATGCCGTGGGAATTCAGCATACGCCTTGCCGGCGGATACACGGGATTCCCGATTTCTTCTGTACTCGTCGCGGCACTTGCAACTTCAAAGCCTTCGATTCCGGCACTCGCGAGCTTATACTTCATGACGAATTCCGCCATGGGGCTTCGACAGATGTTGCCGTGACAAACGAAGAGAATTTTCACCTTTTCCATGGGGGCAAATATAGCCAAACCCGCTTGACGTTTTATTAAATTTCATAAAAAAAAGGAGTTCCCATGAAAAGAATCTTTTGGACGATGACGCTTGCAGCTTCTTTCTGTCTGACAGCCTGCGATAACGACAGCTCCAGCGGCGGCGATCCAACATTTGACGTCATCAACTCTGGCGACAACGGGAACAGCGGAAACAGCACAAACAAAAAAGACAACGGAATAGAACCGGGCTGCAACTTTTCCAAGGAGGACAATACTTGGAAATACCTTATGAACGAGAGCTGGGGATATATCGAAGTCTACATCTGGACCGACGAGACCACAGTCAGGCACGAGACCCATGTGAATTCCTTCCACGACGAAGATAGGGACGAGATCCTCACCGACTTGAACCGCGATGAATTCTACGACCAGATCATGGCGGAATGCCAATTAATGACCGCCCCCGACAAAGAGTAATCCGCCCACCACCACCTTAATCAGTCTCATTCGATGGCCGCTTTTACCAAACCAATCTGCTTCCTTGTTCTCGCAGGTCTTTGCCTGTGGAATATAGGATGCGGCGTTCCGGTACGAACCGGCTATGACCGCAAGATTGGCGCATACAAGCCCGTGCCCGCCAGCGAGCCTGCAGAAGAAACAAACCAGGAAAAAGCAGCAACTACGGACAACGCGGCAACAACGGCGCAAGAGTCCGCTGCGGCCGCCCCTGATTCCAGCAAGCACGAAAATTCCGCCAGCAGAGTTCGCCAAGCGGCGACAAGGAAAGAAGCGGCCAGGGCAGCACAACGGCCAGAACCCCGCGGAAGCCTCGAGAACTACGCACGTAAATGGATGGGCGCGAAATACGTTTACGGACAAGCCAGCAGGACAAAGACGGACTGTTCCGGCTTCGTGATGCAGGTCTACAAGGGTTATTACAACATCGCGCTGGACCACAGTTCCTCCGGGATGTACAAGGACAGCCGAGGACTGAAAGTCAACCGGGGAAGCCTTCGCGAAGGGGACCTCGTGTTCTTCGGCAGCTTCTGGAAAATTGACCACGTAGGCATTTACCTGAAGGGGGACAGGTTCATTCACGCCAGCACCAGCAAGGGCGTCATCATCTCCCCCATGAGCGACAAGTACTGGAGCCATAAGTACCAAGGCGGACGAAGGTTTAGGTAGGCTCGAGGCGCGAGGCACGAGCGATGAGCTATGAGGCTTCGAGAGACTAGAGAATAGAGAATAGTGAAAAGAATCACGCACTTCGTGCGTCAATAACAGACGGCGAAGCCGTGATATTTCTCCCTAGCCTCTAGATCCTAGCCTCTAGATCCTCTAATGGAGATTGCTTCAGGGCTTCGCCCTTCGCAATGACAACCAAGGCGAATGCCACGCCAAAACGCTTGCGTTTCGGCATGGCTGAGCCGACGAGTCATGCGCCTGCGAATGACAAATCCCTAGATTCTAGCCCCTAGATCCTATCCCCTCTTTTTCTATCTTTCCCATCATGAAGAAAATCGCATTTCAGGGCCGTCGCGGGGCCTACAGCGAAAGCGCCGCCTATCACTTGTTCGGAAACGATATCGAAGTCATCCCGATGGATACCTTCGAACAGATTTTCCAGGGCATCGAGACCGGCGCCGTGGACGGCGGGGCCATTCCCATCGAAAATTCCACCGCAGGTTCCATCTACGACAACTACGATTTGCTGTACAAGTGGCGTCACCCCATCGTGGGCGAAGTCAAGTTGCAGATTTCGCACAGTCTTTGTGCACTCCCCGGAACTAAACTCGAGGACATCAAGGAAGTACTGAGCCACCCGCAGGGCCTTGCTCAATGCAGCCGCTTTTTCGGGCGCAACCCGAACATCAAGAGCACAGCGTTCTACGACACCGCAGGCAGTGCCGAAGAAATCGCCAAGCGTGGCGATAAAACCGTAGGCGCGATTGCGAGCGCCTACGCCGGCAAGTTCTATGGCCTCGACATTTTGGCCGAGGGCATCGAGAACTTGCCGGGGGTGAACTTCACCCGGTTTTACGCCATCCAGAAGATGGCGAACCCCCTCCCCGAAACAGGAAAGATCAAGACGACTCTGCTCTTCATGCTCAGCGATTCCGGCAGGTCCGGCGCATTGCATGCTGCGCTCGGCTGCTTTGCCAAGCGCGACCTGAACCTCACCCGCATCGAGAGCCGCCCGCATCCCGACCGCCCGTGGGAATACATTTTCCACCTTTCCTTCGAAGGCAACCCGAAAGACGAAGCCGTCGTCGAGGCGCTGCAAGAACTCCAGAGCTACTGCGACTTCGTGTACCGTCTCGGAAGCTTCCGCGAAGGAACGACGGAGAAACTGAGCTATTAAAAAGGATGGACACAATGGCCTACACACGTACCGATCGAAACTTCAACGAATACCGCAACCTCAAGATGACCACCGGCTTCATCTCCAGTGCCGACGGTTCTGTGCTCATCGAGATGGGACGCACCCGCGTCATCTGCAACGCCACCCTCCTCCCGAAGGTCCCCGACTGGCTCGCCGGCCGCGGCACCGGATGGATTACCGCCGAATACTCCCTGCTCCCGCAGAGCACGGGCAAGCGCGTGGAACGCGAACGCAAGGGAGCCAGTGGCCGCACGCAAGAAATCCAGCGCCTGGTGGGCCGTTCCCTCCGCGGTGCCGCCGATCTCGCCGCCCTCGGCGAGAACGCAATCGTCGTCGATTGCGACGTCATCGAAGCTGACGGCGGCACCCGTACCGCAAGCATCATCGGCGGTTTTGTCGCCCTCGCCATCGCGCTCAAGAAAATCAAGGAACGTCTGGGCATCACTCAGCAAATCCTGAAGCACGGCATCACCGCCATTTCCGTGGGTGTCGTCGATGGCAAGCCGCTCTGCGACTTGTGCTATGTAGAAGATTCCGCTGCCGATGTCGACATGAACGTCGTCATGCAAGACGCAAAGAACTTCATCGAAGTGCAAGGCACGGGCGAACACGCAAGTTTCGACCGCAACATGCTCAACACACTCCTCGACTTGGGCGAGAATGCGTGTAAGGACATCTTCAAAAAGCAGATGGAATTGATTGGCGGCGAACTGCCTTAGTTCAGTAATTATCCGCCAAGGTTCCAAGCCCCACGATATTGAAATCGCCTTCGGTCCCCACATCGCCCTCAAATACAAACAGCAGCGATGACACTTGGGACGATGCGTCCGCTCCAAATTCTTCCCATGCCACACACTTTGTCGTCAAGCTGTCACTTTTCGGCAATGTTACCATGGGCAATTGAAGAAGGGTGGAGAGGTCCTCGTGTGCGGCACTGTTCATCACGACATCGATGTTCAACGAGGACGAATATTTCATGCACAGGCCACCCCAACTCGTAATATCACCTGTTTTCATCGATCCGTCAATTTCATCCTTGTTGACAATGGTAAAGCCAACACCGGCAAATCCCTCGCTTTCAAAATTCAACGAGCCACAGAGAGCGCCACAGTATTCGATAATCGGGCCAAGGGACGTCGAATCATAAGCATCACCCTTTGTCACAGGCCAAGTAATCCTCGACGGTTCTCCGTCGCTCGTATCTTCAACAGAATACCAGTACCCGCATGTCTTGGTTTCATCGCACAGATGCGTGTCAACATTATAGGTGTAATCTGATCCAAGCCAAAGATTGTCTGCCGAGCCTACGCGATTACCCTGACTTCTAGAATTCATGACGGGCTTTTCAATTTTGTCCAAGTTCACCTCGCATGTTCCGTTAGCGGAATACATTCCGACGGCAACTATTCCGAAATTCACATCTATCCACTTATCACTTTTCATTACAAACTTCACGAAAGAAATCTCTTCCGCAATTTCGGCGGGAGTAGCCTTGGCATTTAACGATACATTGGCGAATTCATCCCAGGCAATGCATTTTTCAACAATTTCGTCACTCCCTTCAAGATCTGCTTGAAGAACGGTATTTTTCCCCCTATCCAATTCTAAACTCATGCCAAGGTCAGAGAAATAGGTGACACAGAGCCCACCCCAATTACGGATATTGGAATTATCAACAACAAAGCCAATGCCAGCATAGCCCATATCGGACGACCCACTATTTAAGGAGGCCGTTCCCGCGATACACCCATAATTACTCGAAAGTATCGAGGACCAGGGGTCATCATTAGAATTGCTCAATTTAACAGGCCAACTGATTGCAGACTTGCCCCCATTCTCGCTATCATCAAAGATACTCCACTCTCCGTCAATCCCACCCATAAAGCCTGTGTTGACTTGGACCTGCCCATTCCAAAGGCATACGCTCGAGTCCTTCTCCGCAGACGAAGAAGACGATTTCTTCGTAGACGAAGAAGATGGCGGATTTTCCTGTTGCCGAACAATATCCGTATAGGAACCGACACCCTTGATGTTAAAAGAGCCATTCTGCTTTTCTTCATTCCTGAATTCAAAAAGGATGGCACCAAGTTTTTTCACTGCAGATGCACCGGAAGCGCCTTTCTTGTGCGCTTGCTTGAAATCATCCCATTTCGCGCAATGCGTGCTAAACTGTTTTAGCTTGGGGAATTGCACGAAAGATTCGTCATCGGTATCGTTTTCCGCATCGCTCCTGATTTTCAAATGCATGGCCAGTTCGGACTTGTAAGTCACACAAAGTCCGTTCCACGCCGAAACATCCAGCGTAGAGCTATCTGTCCCGAGAGTGAAACCAATACCCGCGCTCATAGGCTTCGAGGATTTGCCAAACTCCACCGTTCCGCACAGGCCCTTGCAAGAATCTATAACCGTCGCCATGTCGTCCGAAGAAAGTTCCGTGTTCGCCGTTCCCGCGAATAACACGCGAGCGCCATCACCTTCTTCTGTATTGCCATAGCTGAACCAGTGTCCTAGATTTTCATTCCCTACAACCAGCTGAGAATCGGCAAAAGACCACAAATCGTAACTATTCGGAGTATCCACTTCAAACGCAATGGCATTTTCTTGTTCCGTAACTCCAGCAACCCCGTCGTCAGAACACGCAAAGAAAACATACAAGCAAGCACCCATCAAAAGCCCGAAAGACTTTTTCAGCATCTTATTCGTCCTCCTCCCACGTCAGCGGGAACAACTGTAAATTCAATCTATAAACACGTTCCGTGCCCCGACTATTCAAGGCTATACGGGCAATCTTTTTCCGGCATATATCCAATTCCTGCAAAATCTTTTTATAGTCTCCATCAGAAATGCCCATGATAAGGCCCGAAAAATTTCTTTCGGATGGCGGGAATTTATCTATAGCATCCTTGGCAAATTCAGCCATTTCCCTATGCATGGAACGCAAAGCTACCGGCATTACCGCCGACGTTCCCTTCAAGTGCCGGTCTACCTGGACATAGGCTTCGCCTTCCTTTCTGAGGAGGCCATTTTTCACCATAAAGTCAAGCGATTCGCGAACCTCGGCAGCAGTCACTTCGTGGCAGCATCGTCTTGCGATATCGAGAGGTTTTGCACCGCGCATAACCGGAGCCAGTTCTCTCACGACAGAATGTACCCAGGATTCAAAATACTTGAAGGCTTCGCCATCGACAACTTTTACCTTGTTGTTCCTTGCCAGTTCCAGCATGGTCTCGAAGGCTTTCTTCTTTTCCAAATCCGTTTCTGCATGGCAATAAGCAACCATGGACTTGAAATAGTCCAACTCAAAGCCTGCCAAATGGAGTGCGGCCCCCACATTTTCGGCCCCAGCCAAAGAAAGGCGGGTCTTACCTTCACAAACCAATTTCAAATACGTCGGCGACGAAAAGCCTGCAGAACGAGCGAATTCACGCCACGAAAACGACGAGACACGCTTGCGCTCGTCATAATAATCTTGCATATAACGCCGATAGTCCTGATATTCAGTAATCGGTTTCATGAGCATGAATATACCATTTTTCCATCATAAAAAAATCATAACGTGATACATTTTGTTTCAAATTTTACAAACAATCTCAAAAAACAGAAATTCTTAATTTTTTCCTTTTTTCATGATACAGTCGATTATTTTATCCAGAGCCTCTAAAAAAGAATCGGCAAGGGACAAAGACATCCCTTACCGATTCACCTCCTACTCCCCGCTATCATTCAGGCGGTTCGATTAATTATTCGCCAAGGTTCCAAGCCCAACGATATTGAAATTGCCTTCGGTTCCCACACCGCCCTCAGCTACAAACAGCAGCGACGTCACATGGGACGAGGCGCCCGCCCCAAATTCATCCCATTCTACACACTTTGTCGTCAAGCTGTCGCTGCTCGGCAAAGTCACCATAGGAGACTGAAGAAGGGTGGGGGAATTCTCGTATGCGGCACCGTTCATCACGACATCGATGTTCAGCGAGGATGTGTATTTCACGCACAGGCCTCCCCAACTCGTAATATCGGCCGGTTTCATCGATCCGTCAATTTCATCCTTGTTGACAATGCTAAAGCCAACGCCGGCAAAGCCCTTGTTTTCGAAATTCAACGCACCACAGAGTCCACCGCAGTAATCGATAATCGGGCTAAGGGATTCACTGTCGTATTCATCGCCCTTGGACACCGGCCAAGTAATCCTTGACGGTTCTCCGCTTTCCGTATCTTCAACAGGGAACCAGTAGCCGCATGTTGCAGATTCGTCGCACAGGCGCGTGTCAACACGATAGAGATCATCTGATCCAAGCCAGAGGTCAAATTCCGAGCCAGCGGAATTACCCTGACCAATAGGAATCATGCCGGCATTTTCAATTCGGGACAAGTCCACGTGACACGAGCCACCAGCGGAATACGTTCCGACTGCAGCTATCCTGAAATTCACGTCTGTGTCTGTAGTGCTCTTCATTACGAACTTCACAGCGGAAATTTCTCCGGCAATCGCACGGTTGGAAGCATTTGCATTCGACGAAACGTTGATGAAATCATCCCAAGCAATACATTTTTCGACCATCTTGACGTCGCTTTCCAAGTTGGCAACAAGCACAGTCTCGTTGCCGTTGTCCAATTCCAAGAACATTTCGTGGTCAGAGGCGTAAGTGACGCAAAGTCCGTTCCAGCCGCTAATATCGGCAGCAACAGGAGCAGAACCATTACCCACGGGCTGTTCGGCAACAACAAAGCCAACGCCGGCATAGCCCATATTGGACAATTCACCATGTAATGAGGCCGTTCCCGCGATACACCCATAATTATTCGAAAGAACCAAGGACCATGGGTCATCATAAGGGTTTTCCAGTTCCATAGGCCAGATTATATTGGACGTTCCCCCAACCTCGCTATCATTAAAGTTCCACCACAGCCCGGCATTCGCGCCACTAAAACCTGTTGCAACAAAGACCTGCTTCGCGCCTCCGTCCCAAAGGCATATGCCCGGACCATCCAATGCAGACGAAGAAGACGGTGGGTTCCACCCTTGCAATGCAGCGTTCCCGTTGGCCCCCGTTCCATCGATATTGATAGACCCTTCCGGCACAGCATTTGCGGTATCAAACATTTCGTTACACCCGACAAGTCCAAACAGAATCGCACCCATCGGCAGTATATGTTTCGCTTTCAACATTATTTTATTCCTCCTATCACTCTCGTGATCTAGTTTGTTTTAACGCTCAGACAATTTTTTAAACAACTTAACCAATTGTCTTTGCACCAACAAATATACCACTCATTTATTCAAAAAATCGAATTTTATGATACATTTTTTACGATTTTACACAAAAATATAAACCAAAATACACTTTATAAAAAATCTGTATTTTCATGATACAGTCTTGAGCAGAAAGCCATGAGCGATGAGGTATGAGTAATGAGATTGAGGCTCGAGGCACGAGGCTAGTGAATAAGCATCACGCACTTCGTGCGTTTATAACAGACGGCGAAGCCGTGATACTTCTCCCTAGTCCCTAGATCCTAGTCCCTAGATCCTAGTCTCTAGATCCTAGTCTCTAGATTCTAACCTCTACACTTTCCAATCGCAGAAATTCTTGAGCATGGCGAGTCCGACGTCGCCGCTCTTTTCCTGGTGGAACTGTGTCGCGATAAGGTTGTCCTTACCCACGATTCCCTGGAATGTCTGCGTGCCGTAAGTCGTCTCGGCAAAAGCATATTCCGCCGGAACCTGCGGGTGATAGGAGTGTACGTAATAGAAGTCGCAACCGCTGCGGATGCCCTTCATGATGGGGTGTTCGCGGGTGAAGTCCACCTGGTTCCAGCCCATGTGCGGAATCTTGAGGCCCGGTTCGTCCTTGAAGCGCACCGCCTTGCCCGGAATGAGTCCGAGAGTCTTCACGCCACCATCCTCCTCGCTTTCTTCGAGGATAATCTGGCAGCCGATGCAGATGCCAAGCACCGGGTTTCCGGCCTTCACCACCGTCTTGATGGCTTCGCCGATTCCAGTTTTCGTCAAGGTTTCCATGGCAGAAGCCGCAGCGCCCACACCCGGGAAAATCAACCGCGTCGCCTTTGCGATTTCGTCGGCGTCCCGGCTGGACTTCGCATCCACGCCGATGTGCGCAAGCGCATTCATCACGGACGTCAAGTTACCGGCATTGTAGTCGACCACGATTATGGGATTAGCGGACATTGGAACCTCTCTTTGCAAGCGCAAAGATAGAAACTTTTTCAAGGCACAAACGTGGCCAGGTTGCAAGCACGTCCCAAGTGATTAAAAAGTGATTAATCACTGATTAATCACTTTTTTAATCACCGACACATTCCATAAATTGCCCCTTATTTGCAAATTTCGACGTTTCGCATTATTGGCACGGCTTTTGCATAATTGCAAACAGCAAGAAATACAAAACCCAACAGAAAGGAGGATTCATGTCCGAAAACACGGATGAAAAAAGCACCGACAACATCGCCCAAAAAGAATCAACGACGTTTGACTGTCTCGCAGTGACCAACGTACAAATTTTCCCCTTCAAGGAAGGCATGTCCCTCGGCAAGATCAAGGCGATGGCTTCGGTCGTCCTTAACGACCAGTTCCAGATTCGCGGGCTCCGCGTCGTCGACGGATTAAACGGTTATTTCGTAGGCTATCCGTGCGACCCGTTCTTCAAGGGCGAGGAATCCCGTTACGTATGCGCACCGATTACACGCCAACTCCGCGAACATATCGAGAACTGCGTACTCGAACGTTATCAGCAATGCATGAACTGAACGGGTAAAAATTGTTTCGGCGAATCCGTTCTTACTGCTTGTTTGGGATTAAGGCCGTCCCGGTCAGTGTGGAAGTCGACGCTTCACAGGGATTGCCGGGATTTACCTTAGTTGGGCTTCCGGACAACGCAGTAAGGGAATCCCGCGAGCGGGTCGTTTCAGCCATCCGTTCCGTGGGAAAGGTGGTGACGGGTTTCCGCACGACGGTAAACCTGTCACCCGCGGATTTGCGCAAGGAAGGGTCCGCTCTCGACCTGCCCCTTGCCATCGGGATGCTCGTCTCCACAGGCGAAATCGAAATCCCGAAACTTGACCGATACGTTTTTGTTGGAGAACTTTCCCTTGACGGTCTCCTAAAACCAGTCAGGGGAGTGCTTTCGGTAGCGATGAGTTTGCCGAGGGGAGTTGAAAGCATTCTCGTCATACCGAAAGCCAATTCCGCAGAGGCTTCGCTTGTCGAAGGCTTGCGGTATATATGCGCAGGCACTTTATCCGAGTGCATTGAAATCCTGGAAGGCGGGGCGGAAAATTCCATATCAGTAGCTAAAGGGTTGACACAAAAAACCGTCCCGCCTTCTACTTCTATTCCCGACTTCAAGAACGTTGTCGGGATGTCCGGCGTCAAGCGGGCGCTGGAAGTGGCCGCGGCCGGAGCTCACAACTTTCTGCTAGTGGGCTCACCCGGTGCCGGCAAGACGCTTTGCGCACGCTGCCTTCCCGGAATACTCCCCGAAATGACCGACGAGGAAATCCTCGAGACCACAAGAATACACTCATGCGCAAGGCGTGCCGGCGACTCCGAAACCTTCAGGCCGATTCTCTCCCGGCCTTTCCGTACGCCGCACCATTCCGCATCAATGGTCTCCCTTGTCGGCGGAGGCACACGCCTCCTGCCCGGCGAGGCAAGCCTAGCGCACAACGGGGTCCTCTTCCTGGACGAGCTGCCGGAATTCAACCGCAGCGTACTGGAAGCCCTGCGCGAACCTATGGAAGATGGAGCCATCTCGGTAAGTCGCGCAAGCGGCACGGTCGTATGGCCTGCTCGTTTCATGATGGGCGCAGCGATGAATCCCTGCCCCTGCGGTTTCGCGATGGACCCCAAGCGAACTTGCACCTGCCTACCCGATGCGCGCAAACGCTACCGGGAACGCATCTCCGGCCCGCTACTCGACCGTATCGACATCCAGGTGAGCGTTCCACCCGTAGACGCAAGCATGTTTGCCGGCAAGCCCGGTGGAGAATCGTCGGTGACTATACGCAAACGCGTCTGCGCGGCACGCGACATCCAGCACCGGCGCTTTACCGGAACACATTTCAAGTCGAACGCCGAAATGTCGTCGGAATGCGCCCACCAGTTCGCCATGATGTCGCAGGCCACGGAACGCTTCGCTATTTCCGCTGCAGAAAAGATGAACCTGAGTGCACGCGGGTACTACCGCCTGCTGAAGGTCGCGCGGACTATTGCGGACTTGCGCAAAAACGAATCTGTAGAAATTATCGATTTATCGGAAGCACTGCGGTACAAGACCTACAGCTAGCTAGCGCCTGACAACGACGCTCGATTCGGCTCCTGCAGCACCAGGAATCGCATTAGGCTTGCATACGCGGACCTCGGCCGCCAGAGCCTTGGGATAATGCTCCAGAATGTACTTGGCCGTCTCCACGACCAAAGTCTCTTCCAGCTGGAAACACGAAAGGCGGATGAACCCTTGAAGGTCTTCCGCCAATTGTGCATAATCTATTGAATGTGCCAAATCCTCGTTACGGGCGGCCTGGGTAAAATCCACTATTATCGAAACATTGAGAACTATGGGCTGCTCGTTTTCCCTTTCGTAAGGAAGGGTCCCGATAATGCAGTTGAACTCAAGGTCCTTGAGTGAGATCTTGCCCGGATTTATTACCATACGAACAGGACGATTGCCGCAGTCAGGGACACGCCTGTCACGGCAAACCAGATGTTACGGGACGTAGCATAGGAATCATGCGTCTTCTGGTTCGTGTCCATACGCTTCTGCAAATCGGCCATTGTCCAATCGCCATTTTTGCCAAACTTGCTTACGGCCGTCTCGCAGTTCTTGTTGCCTTCGCAGCCCTTGAGGAGCTTGTCGTTCAATTCCTCGAGCTTGTCGTAAGCGTCCTGGGCCTCGTTGGCCTTCATGTGCTGATACACACCCATGACGGCGCTACCCACAGCAACAGCAGAAAGGGCGACAGCGGACCAGAAACGAACTTCGTCGGCGATACCGAAACGGTCAGTGGCATTTTCAGAGGCTTCGCTAGCCGCATAGTCACGGTCGTCGGCTTCTCTGTTGGTACGGTCTACGTTACCCCTGACATCGTATTCATCTTCGTCATCGTCGCAATCCGGGTCGTACTCGTCGCATTCTTCTTCGTCTTCTTCGACACGAGACTTCTTGGCGACCGGAGCAGGAGCTTCCTCCTCCTCTTCCTCATCGTCTTCGACCGCGGGTGCCGGAACGGCTGCAACGGATTCATCTTCGGAACCCTTGAGTTCGACCGGAGCGTCGTTCACGTAGGCAACAGCGCTGCTCATGCCGGGCACATAGATGAACTTACCGTCGAAGTATACCTTCTCGGCATCTTCCTCGGCAGCCATGCCCTTGCGCTGGTAAATCTTCGCCGAAACGATGTCGCTATAGTCGGCACCGTCGGCAGTCAACGGGACGAGCGAGGAAAGGTCCCCGGCACGACCCTGGTAAAGCTGGTATGTCGTTTCGGATTCGCCGAACGGATCCTCGAACTTCTGACGAACAACAAGACGGCCGGACTGCAGCGACCCGACCTCGGAGGCCGGAGCCTTCTTCAACTGACCACCAAATTCAGCCGTAATATACTGGTCTGGCGAACCGACATCCGTCGCGTCGAATCCATCAATATCATAAGGACCGGCAAATGCGGTGAGTGCTGCGCAAAGAACTATAAAAGATAGACGTTTCATCTTCTGCTCCAATAAGCTCAAATTTCTAGTGAAATATATAAAAAAAAAGCCAATTGTTCTCAAAATTCATAAAAATGACAACTATTATATGATTATTTTGAAAATAAATGATTTACAGCACTAGTTATTGCACTTTTTTTACGAAACGGCATTGTAAAAAATTCTACATTTTGACCGGAAATTTTAACTCTAAACCCCAAAAGAAGGTGCTACAATGGCAAAGCTTTCTATTGAAGATCTCGAACTCGCCGGCAAGCGCGTGTTCATCCGTGTCGACTTCAACGTTCCGCAGGACAAGGTGACTGGCGAAATCACCAACACCAAGCGTATCGAAGCCGCTCTCCCGACCATCCAGTACGCTCTCGACAAGGGTGCAGCCGTCGTGCTCGCCTCCCACCTGGGACGCCCGAATGGCGAAAAGAACATGAAGTACACGCTCGCTCCGGTCGCCAAGAAGCTCGAAGAACTCATCAAGAAGCCGGTGAAGTTCCTCGCCGACTGCGTGGGTCCGGAAGTCGAAGCCGCCTGCGCCGCTATCAAGCCGGGTGAAATCATCCTCCTCGAAAACCTCCGCTTCCACATCGAAGAAGAAGGCAAGAGGAAGATCAAGAACGCCGATGGCACCGAGACCAAGGAAAAGGCCGACAAGGAAGCCGTCAAGGCCTTCCGCGCAAGCCTCACCAAGCTCGCTGACGTCTACGTGAACGACGCTTTCGGTACCGCTCACCGCGACCACTCTTCCATGACGGGTGTTGAACTTCCGCAGCGTGCCGCCGGTTTCCTCATGAACAAGGAACTCAAGGCATTCGACCAGGTGCTCAACAATCCTCCGCGTCCGTTCCTCGCCATCCTCGGCGGTGCCAAGGTCGCTGACAAGATCCAGCTCATCAACAACCTCCTCGACAAGGCCGACAAGATCATCATCGGCGGTGGCATGGCTTTCACCTTCAAGAAGGTTTTGAACAACATCGAAATCGGTTCTTCTCTGTTTGACGAAGAAGGCGCCAAGCTCGTTCCGGATCTGATGGCCAAGGCCAAGGCTGCCGGCAAGGAAATCATCCTCCCGGTTGACTACATCGCTGCCGACAAGTTCGCTGCCGACGCCGCTACCAAGGCTGTCTCTGACGCCGAAGGCATTCCGGCTGGCTGGATGGGCCTCGATGTGGGTGCCGAGTCCACCAAGCTCTTCGTTGACGCTATCAAGTCCGCCAAGACCATCGTCTGGAACGGTCCTGCAGGCGTGTTCGAATTCGAAGCCTTCGAAAAGGCCACCAAGGCTATGGCCGACGCTATCGTCGAAGCTACCGCTGCTGGCGCAATCACCGTGATCGGTGGTGGCGATACCGCTACGGCTGCCAAGAAGTACGGCGCAGACAAGAAGGTGACCCACACCTCTACGGGTGGTGGCGCTTCTCTCGAACTGCTCGAGGGCAAGGTGCTTCCGGGCGTCGCTGTCCTCACGGACAAGTAAAATTTGCCCATAGGCGTCGCGAATACTTCGTTGTCGGGACCCTCGCTGTATGTCTTATACAGCTTCGGTCCCTCCGCCTCGTCTCGCTAGCCTCTGAACAAATTTTGATTTTGGGAATCTCGATGAAAGTCGAGATTCTTTTTTTTCTCGCTCGTAACTGAAAATGCATTGTCATTGCGAGCCCCGTAGGGGTGAAGCAATCTCCATCCGGAATTTTATAGGAACTCCCGTTCGCGGGAGTTCTTTTTTTCTCGCTCGTAACTGAAAATGCATTGTCATTGCGAACCCCGTAGGGGTGAAGCAATCTCAATCTGGATTTTATGGGATCTCTCGTGTTTGCGAGAGTTCTTTTTTTCGCTCGTAACTGAAAAGGCGTTGTCATTGCGAACCCCGTAGGGGTGAAGCAATCTCCATCCGGAATTTTATAGGAACTCCCGTTTGCGGGAGTTCTTTTTTTCAAAAAAAATTGGTCATTTTTTACGAAAAAAAATGCAATATGGGCTTTTTTTTTCATTGTCGCAGAGCTTTTCCGCGAATTTTGGCTTATTTTTTTATATGTAATTTGTTACAAAGTCTCTGGCAAGAACCTGATATTGGAGTTTTAGGCAATGGCGATGCGTTCTATAATCATTGCGTTATTCTTGACCTTGGCGGCTTATGCCCAGGAACCTCCTGCTTACTACAGCACACAGCAAGACACCGTTCCTGTCGAATACGTAAAGAAGATTGATTCCTATACAAAATCGGGAGAACGTCTAAGCAACGCAGGGACAGGATTTTTCATTGGCGGCGGGGCCTTAATTGTCTTGGCGGCTGCCGAAGTTATCCACTATTCGGTAAAAACGGAAAAAAAGAAAGACTCCGAAGAGTATGACGTCGTTGAAGGGGATCGCGGCGCTCTCGCTCTTATCGCCCTAGCAGGGGTCGGATGCATTCTTGGTGGAACCATTTTTAAAGTATCTAGCTACAAGAAAAAGAATCGTGCGGAATACTACAAAGAGCAACTTAAAAAGCACCAAAAAGCGAATCAATCCGTAAGTCTGGAAATATTGCCGACCTACAATCCCATCCGACAGGCTTTCGGCGGGAATCTGTTGTTCGATTTCTAGTTTTTTGGAATTTCACGGAGACGCAAGCCGTCTTTAATGCATTTTTTTATTGAAGGAATCACAAAAAAACAACTTTTCATTCCGAAATAAACCATTTTTGTGAATTTCGGTTTATTTTTCCATATGTAATTTGTTTCAAATTCTTTGGCGGGAATCTGTTATTGGAGTTTTAGGCTATGGCGATGCGTTCTATATTCATTGCATTATTTTTGACCTTGACCGTTTTTGCCCAGGAAATGGACACGACGTTTTTCGTGAACGAGCAGGGACAGACCATCGGGATTATCCACGCAAAAGGAACGGCACCTACGTTACCCCAAGCAGCGCCGACCACGGCTCCCGCCACAAATCCATTTGCCATCGACAGCACAACCTATTATCAGGACCTAATCGAAAAGAACACGAAACAAGGCGATTCTAGAAGAAACATCGGAAAAAAAATGATGCTCAGCGGTGGAATTGGATCTGCGATAGGAGGATTCATCATGCTTGCGGGGCTGATGCAAATACCACTTTGCGATGACGATGATGACGGGTGTGAAGCCAGCAACACAGCCACTGCGCTTTTCTCTGTAGGTTATATATTGGCGTTAGACGGCGTAATTGCATTTACCACAGGCTTGGTACTCAAAATAAATGGCAATTCTAAACTGCGCTGGGCAAACCGTTATAGAAATTTCCTCAATCAATATAACCTCAGGAAACAATATTCCCTAAAAATGCAGATTTCCCCCATAGTCAACCCTTACAACGGGTCTCTCGGCAGCAGGTTATCCCTGAATTTTTAACCTTTAATCTATTCGTCAATCGCAACGGGCTTTTCTTACCGATATGTTATTTTTTCCATATTCGACATTTCCATTTTCAAGAAAATAATTTAATTTTTCTTACATGAAACAAATTATTCTTTCTATCGTGTTTTTTGGAGTACTCTTGGCAAACGCCCAGGAAATGGATACAACCTTCGTGGTAAATGAACAAGGACAGACCATCGGAGTTATCCACGAAAAAGGAACCGTTCCCGTCATTCCCCAGCAGCAACAGACAAACGATCAAATACAGGTTCCCCCTGCACAGCAAGCTAATCCGGCTTTCGGTTACGACAGTACAGAATTCTACATGGGCATGATCAACAAATATACTGAATCCGGAAACAAAACCCGCAGAATCGGTAAAGGCATGATGCTCGGCGGCGGAATCGGAGCCGGGCTCGGTCTCATCTTATTTGCCATTGGAGCACAAGAAGGAAGTTGCGATACGGACGCCTATGGAAATGAAACGTGCCAAGTAAAAAGCGACGGTCTTGCCGCTACAGGCGTAATCGTTATGATCACGGGTGCCTCAGTATTCGGTGCCGGCACCATCGTCAAACTTATCGGCAGTTCCAAAATACGCAGGGCCATCCGCTATGAAGACAGACTCCAGAAGTACAAAATGAAGCAGCAGTACTCTATGAAGTTGCGTTTCGATCCGCTTATTGACCCCATCAACAAGAAAGCCGGTGCAAACCTGGCCATGGAATTCTAGACTCCCCACACAAAAAAAGAAGGCTTCCTATGAAACACCTCATTCTTTTTCTCGCAATTTTCGGAGTGATCCTGGCTAATGCCCAGGAGATGGACACGACGTTTGTCGTGAACGAACAGGGCCAGACCATCGGGGTTATCCACGAAAAGGGTACCGTCCCCGTCATTCCCCAGCAACAGCCCATGCCGCAACCGCAGATGCAGCCACAGATGCAGCCGCAGCCGCAAATGCAATACCAGGCGAACCCCGCATTTGACATCGACAGCACCAGCTTCTACCAGAGCCAAATCGAAAGATATACGCATTCTGGGAACAAGCTCAACAGGGCAGGTATCGGCATGATGATTGGTGGCGGCATCGGTACGGCAGTCGGCCTTGGCATGTTTATCGTAGGAATGGATGATGCCAATTGCGAAGAAACATACGCAAACAACTACGAATGTGACGGCAACGCCTTGAACGTGGGGGGCTATATCCTCATGACTGCAGGAGTCGCCGTATTCACCACCGGTTTAGTTCTCAAGATTGTCGGCGGTTCTAAAATTCGCAGGGCAAACCGCTACCAGGAAAGCCTGACAAATTACCAGATGAGACGGCAATATTCCTTGAAAATGCGTCTTGATCCGACAATCAACCTTGTTAAGAACAAGGTCGGTGCTAGACTGGCCATGGAATTCTAAAAAAAAGTTATTTTTCTTTGTATGAAAAACATAATTCTTTTTCTTGCATTCTTTGGAGTACTCCTGGCAAACGCCCAGGAGATGGACACAACCTTTGTTATCAATGAACAGGGGCAGACCGTCGGGATTATCCACGAAAAGGGAACCGTCCCCGTAATCCCGCAGCAACAATACCCTGCACAGCAAATGCAACCGCAGCAATTGCCGCCTCAAATGAACCCGGCATTCGCCTTCGACAGTACTGTATACTACCAGAGCATCATCGACAACTACATCACCTCCGGCAACAAGCTTCGCAAAGCCGGTAACGGCATGATGATTGGTGGCGGTATCGGTACCGGTGTCGGTTTATTCATGTTCCTCATCGGCATGTCTCAAATAGAAACCTGCAACGATTATGATGACAATGGCTGCGACGATGACGGAGCCGTAATGCTCGTAGCCGGTTACCTCGGAATGCTTGTTGGTATTCCCGTATTCGCCACAGGCCTCACGCTCAAGATTTTCGGTGGAGCGAAACTCCGCAAGGCTGACCGCTACAATGGCATTCTCGCAAGGTACCAGATGCGCCGTCAATACTCCCTGAAGTTGCGTGCGGCACCGCAATTCAACCCCGTCAACAATAGTCTTGGCGGGAAACTGGCATTAGACTTCTAAAGACTATGTCCATCGCAGAACTGGCAAAAAGCTTTCATGCCGAACATCGCGGAAACTGCGCGATGTCGGTGGCTTTTGCCTTTGCCCGTGCAAGCGGGAAGTCCGAAAAGGAAGCACTGGAATCTGCCGAGATGTTCCGCAACTTTGGTGGAGGTCGCGCCCCCAACGGAACCTGCGGTGCGCTCTACGCCGCCAAGATGATGCAGCCGGACCATTCCGAAGCACTAGAAGATTATTTCAGGCGCGGAGCCAAGAACTGCACCCTTTGCAAGGAAATCCGCCCCAATGCGGTAATTCCCTGCAACCGTTGCGTCGAGATCGCCGGCGAAGCGCTCGATTTCCTGTCAAAATAGGAACCCGCCAGAAGGCATCCAGCCCATGATTCTGAAACCGAACCCCGTATGGACAAAAGGCCAGACAGCCCCCCTGCCGGCCGTACTTGCAAACACCGCAATCAGCAAGGAATATTTCCTTGTAGAATTCACTGTCGAAGAACCCATCGAATGCTTCAGGGCCGAAGTCACCGAAAACAACGGACGCAGCTGGGAAGACTCCTGCGTCGAGGTGTTCGTACAAGACCCGAGCGGTTCCGGCGAATACTTTAACTTCGAAACCACAAGTCGCGGTTTTATGCTTGCAGCGCGCGGCATGGACCGCGAGCACAGGCAACAGCTCCCGACAGCAACCATCGACAAGATCCGCCGTACAAAGCAGACGGCCAGCGTCGTGGGAAACCTGGTTTGCTGGGGTATGTCCATAGAGATTCCCGCCGAAATTTTCGGCATTCCCAGTTTTGACGGAATCCGGCTTCGCGGAAACCTCTACAAGTGCGCCGACAAGGCAAAAATGCCACACTACTTGAGCGCCTTCCCCATAGAAACGGAAAGGCCGGATTTTCACCGGCCTGAATTCTTCCAAGAATTTTAGAAAGGGTCCTATTCTTCCCTTCTCATATATCCTGTCTTCAGGATCCTATATTCGGTGTGGCCGTCCTTGAACGTAAAGTCAATGCGCCAGATATACACACCGGTACCGACTTTCCTGTCCTTGTCGGAGCGGTGATTCCAGCTCAGGTAGCCGACTTTTGCACGATTCTTGTCGTTGCCGCGAATCTTCGACTCCATCTCGCCATCATAGCCGAACTTCTGTTTCATGTTCGTGACGACGTTGGCCAGGTTGTCGTAGATATAGATGTTCGCCTCGTACGGTGCGACCGACGCAATCTTGATGACCGTTAGGCTGTCCGGCACCTCTTCCCAGGAATCGCCACCCTTTGGAATCCACTTCGGCTTCTTGCCGATACCATGCACCGGCTGCAGAGCAGCAACTTCGTAAAGATAGACGGTCTCGTCACGACCTTCGACCTTCACGCCACCGCGGCCCATGGAATTGCCTTCGCTGTCGACATAGGAGGCCTTGGGGTTAGTCATGATGCAGTTGTCCTTCATGATGGCGTAGTCCGCCAGCACGAACTTCCAGACAAGACCGGCAGAATCGACAATCGGGGCGAAGTTCGTACGGATCGGAGAGGTCACCGTATCGCCGCACTGCTTAGAATAGCGGAACAGGTCCTTCCAGGCGGAAGCCTTGCCGACATTCTTGATGCTTTCCGACATCGTAATTTCCAGCGTATCCGGTGCAACGTCATCCGAGGCGTCCAGGTATTCCTCCATCGAAATCTGACCGGGGCGCTTTACCGCCTTCACCGGAACGGCACCCACCCTGTCGACAAGCAAAGCCTTCTGCGAGAATTCGGACTCGTCCTTGGTCACGCGCAGGTACGGCGGCGCCGAGGTATCCGGGGCAGTCAGGCCGTACTTGAACGCCTTGCGGACGCGGGCCTCGACCCAGGTGGAATCCCCGACAACACGGATCTTCTTCGAATCAACATCGGTCCAGGCGCCCTGAGCGACATTCCAGAACACCGTATCGATGCTTGCGATTTTCTTCTTCAGAGCTTTCTTGAAGTGGATGCGGACGGAATCGGCCTTGCCATCCAAATCCCTGTCGTAGATTTCGGCGATGTCGGCAGGAACGTATTTCGTATAGACCACAAGCGAGTCGCGCTTCTTGAGCTTGGACTTGTCCGACTTGATTCCGCCCTGAATGACCACGCGGTTGAATGTCGTATCCAGGTTAAGTACGGCATCTAGATGGGAGTCTACCAAGGATGCGGAATCTTCCACAAAGTAGAAACTGCCCTTGTAAACATACTGCTTGGAGTAAACACCTGATTCAACAACTTTCACGCGGAGTGTGTCGCCCTGGTCCGTAAACAGATTCAACTTCAGCGTATCTGCGACATACAGAGACGGGCTGGGCGCCTGTATCTTGAGGCAGAATTTCGTCGAGGTAGAAGTCTGCACGGAATCCAGATCCGTCTTGCAATTGGCATCCATGAACCGGTATTCGGTCTTGACGTCATCCGCAAAAATCACCGTATCGCGAACGGTAGTGCCGTATAGCGGATCCTTGTATGTCGCCACCATCGTATCGGCCGCTGCACAAGAGATCTTTCCGTCGTTCTTCTTCACACCGTACTCGTTCTTCTCCAGAGCCTTCTTCGATTCATAGTAACCATTACTCACTTCCAGCAGTTTCAGGTTGTTTTCTACGTCGCCGGAGACAAGGCAGGAAAGGCTTGCCGTTACCGTATCGGTATCCATCGAGAAACTTTCCGTTATGACGGCGAGCTTAATCTTGCTCGTCAGGCGTGTAATCTGTTCGCCATCCTTTTCGCCATTCTTTATCCAGATGCTGTCCGGCACATCCTCGGCAGCCAAGCTGGTGTCCCTACAGGCAAGGGCCGTGTTGTTCGAGAAGGTTTCCCAGCGGACAGAAACACCCTTGCCATCGATGGCGCGCACATAGAACTCGACTCCATCCGGCCTCATAACCGACGGCTGGATAGAAACGCTCCAGACGTTGCCCTTCTTGGATTCGCGGGACATCTTCTTCTCCTTGAAGACGACCGAGCCAACAGGCCTGTAGTACAGCTTTGCACTGGCAATGTCGTCGGCATCCTTGATTTCGAACGAGAACGTTCCCACTCCTTCGAGAGTATCAACGCAATCAACTTCTTTATACTTGACCTTGGGGGCCTCGTTGCCAATCGGAATCGTATACGGTTCGTTGGAAGGCGTCGGAACCTGTGGCGACTTTCCGACCATGCCGGACGCGTTCATTGCGATTACATAGAAATCAAGACCCGGATATACGACATTCGAATCTGTCACCACAAATTTCCACAAGCTGTCCTTCACATGGACCATCGGGTGAGCAGTATAGGTCTTGGACGTATTCGGGGAGGAAGTGCGCGAATAGAGCGTTACCGAGGCGATGGAATCCTGGGAAGTCACATACACGCTAATGGTGATAGAATCCCCCTCACGCTGCTTCACGCCAATCAGCTTCTTGGTGTCCTTGGTCAGCGTAATCACGGGAGGCATCGCGCCTTCGTTCCAGTACGCCGTATCGGAAGCCGTCTTGTTGAGGAACTTCGTCTTGACGATAACCTGGTGTTCGTCACCATCAACCGTCGTATCCGGAGATTCGTAGCAGATGGTGTACTTCGACTGGATATTGTTCCTGACCGATATGTAGATGGCTGCCAACTGGTCTGCTGAAGGAGCAAAGGTATAAGAACCGCCCGTAGCATCCGACATGGTCTTAAGTGGATCCAGGTTATTTTCACCAATAGCAACCGAGTGAACCACCGTATTCAAGCTCTTGGCATAATCGATGACTTCCTGCGAAGTGAGATCGTTCCTACCGTCGGCACCATCCGAGAACACGATAACCGCAGTCGGATTCGTTTCGCCCACAACCTGATCCAAGCCGGTATAGGTGCCATCACGAATGTTTGTATTGCCGTAAGCACCCAACTGCTCAACCGCTGCGAGTAACGAATCCTTGTCCGAGGTCATCGCCTGATGAACAATCGTCTTGCTGTCACCAATAAAGCCGACAATCGCCGCCCGGTCAAACTGAGACATTTCGTAGATGAACTGCCGTATAGATTGCTTCGCCTGATTTATACGGATCTGACCATACGATTCCCAAGCCATGGAACCGCTCTCGTCCACAACAATGGCAACCGAGACGCCAGTGGTGTTCTCTACAGACGACACTTGGAGGGGAAGCCCCTTCTTGTCTTGGAACAGCACAAAGTCGGAAGAATCAAGACCAGCGATGGACCTGTCCGTATTCTTGTCCTTCACGGTTACGTCAACGCAAATTCCCGGAAAACTGCCCAAATCCAGATTCGTAATACTCACTTCCGGTTCCGTCGAAAGGTCAAGCGTATAGGTCGCCATGATTTCGCAAGCGGAAGTAATCGGTTTGACTCGTATGTTTTTGCTTGTCGAATCGCTGATTGTCATTTTACCGGAAACCTTGACCCACTTGTCAAAGACATATCCGCCATAGGGAATGACGCTTATCGCGGTATCCGAGCCCGGGAAAACACCCACATTACCAATCGGGTTGACACGGCCCTTCGCATCCGAAGTAACCGTCAGCACATACGGGGTTACAATCTGGATTGTAAAATCCTTGTCCAAAATTTCTGTCTTGACGGAATCAACTAGAGCCCAGTAGAGTTTCTTTTTCGGCTCGCCCCTGAACAAGAAAATCGAAGAGGTTCCCTGCACCGGAGATGGCGCAACAGAATCAACTCCCACAGAAAGGAAAGACGTATCCGTTCCGAATTCATACCATTTCGCAGACATTCCGTCAGTGGATTCTATATGAATCATATACCACGCCGTATCGGGAGGAGTCCACGTAAAGTACACCGTATTTCCGGTCACGTCACTATAATAATGTGTAACGTAGTTGAACGTCTTTTTCGACTTCGACAGCGAATGGATAGAGCCTTTCTTGAAATGGGCTATAACCCCGGACTGTTTCTTTATCGAAGCCATGGTGAAAGGCGCGTTCTTGTCGTCTATTGTCGCCGAACCAGAAATCAAATCCCAGGAATCGAAACGGTAACCAGAATCGGCAACAGCCTTGATTGGATATTTCGGCCCAATCCAGGCAGGATCGTACACAACAGGCGACACGGTACCGTTGGTATCCGCAGTCAAGGTAAGAGTAGCCCTCGACTGCGCATAGCTTATCCAGAACGTTCTTGAAGTATCCGCAGAATTTGCCGGGAAAACCCACACGTATATGGTTGAATCTTTTGCCAGCCACGCCGAATCCGCAGCCACATTCCCGTTCCGATAAGCTTGGTAAGTAGAGAACGCACTATCGGCAGACCTGTAATAGGAGAAATTCCTAGTATTTACCCACGACGTGACAAAGACATAGGCACCCGTATCCGGAGCGACAAACTTGAACTTCACTCCCTTTGTCGGATTTTCCACATAATAGTATTCTTCTGCCGTATACGCCGTCGGGGTTGCCGTAATCGGATAGAACGTCCCCGAACGGAACACAGCACGAACCTTGCAATCTCCGCCCAAAACAACCCGCGTCGTCCTCTGGGTGGAATCGATAAAGGTGCATTTTCCGGAAGCCTTCTCCCAGTGATCAAACCTCTGGTCTGCATTCGCGGTAGCGGCAATCGTTAGCGTATCCCCGGCGATATGGGTTGAATCATAATTGGCAGTGGTCCCGTTCACGTAGACATAGCCGCCACCCAAGGTATCCGAACGGAGCTTGGCCGTCTTTTCGACCTTGACTCGAATGGAATCCTTCAAGTACATATTGTCATAGGGCAAGAACAGGTAATAGCGAGAAGTGTTCGCAGCCACCACATCAAAAAGGACACGCACCTCGGTTTTCCCTTCATAGGACGTAATGGTATGAGAAACAAGCGTGCCACCAGTGAAGGTTGAATCATCCAAGAAGTCCACATGATACCAGGGTTTGTCCGACTGCATCACGAGCATGTACAAACCAGCACTCTTCGCCGTATGCACGCCCCTGATGCCATAACGCCCTGTCAACTGCGTACCGTTTCCAAAGTACGAGAATTCGGAGAACTTATCCGTCAGCGTGTAAACCTTCCCCTTCCTTTTTTTCACAACGACATTCACCGAATCGGACGACGGAACGAATATGGAGGAAATCAAGGAGGAATCCTTAAACTTGCCTTTGCCATAATCCAGTTTCCAGCAGACAAAGGCATAACCGGTATCTATAGTCGTCGTCACAGGGAGAGAATCCCCGTAGGCAATGGTATCGGGCTTTGTCTTCCCCTCGACATTTACGATAGACGCACGGACCGCAAACACGGCAATCGAATCGTCATAGGAATTGGCGTTCGACGCATTAATCCGGAAGAAGTGCTCCTCGCCCTTTTTGGAAGGATCCACGACAAAATTCCGAATTTGGGCATTGTTCCCAATCCCCAAATTATACGGGGCCTTGGCGAGTACGGAATCTAGGCCATAATTGTAGGTGGAAAAGAAGGAATCCAATCCATAGTTATAATAATTACCATTAAAGTAAGAACCATTCGCCAACTTGGTCTTGGCTCGGATGAGGTAAAGTGCCGTATTCGGAGCGACGTAGCGGAAACGGAGTCCGGCAGAAGGGCCCATTTCGTAATAGTCCTTGTTTGCCGAGTAGTACTTTTCCTTCGTGGTAATGTCAATCAAGTTCGCAGAATCGCACCGCAGTTTAAGCTTGAGGTCACTATTTACCTTGAGGGTTATGGAACTCGGATAGTCCTGAGTAATCGTCCCATTGCCCTTCGTTATCTTGAAGCCCGCCGGCCTGTATCCCGGAACGGAATAGCCCAAGTATGTCACGGTTAGCCCCGCAGGTACGCTTTCGCTGGTGACCGCCGTGGAACACTGGGGCGATGCACTCGTAAGGGTCACCGTGTAGGACTTGAGCTTGGAATAAACCGCAGAGAACTCAAGAATCGAATCCTCATTGACCGTGGGCCTTACGATATAGAACATCGTATCGCCCTTGCTCAAGTAGAGCGAATCCGTCTTCGTTTCCAAAAATTTATCGTTCCATGAAGCCGAATTGAATGCAGATGTCGGATACTGAGCGACGTAAAAAGACTTCGAGGAATCCTTCAACGTAAATCGGACAGCAAAGGAGCCATCGCTCGGAGCGACAAACATGAACCGCACACCTTCGCTCGGATTTCGGGAGTAGTAATGTTTGGCCATCGTATAATTTTTCTCCTTGGTCGTCACCGAATAAACGACTCCAGGGACAAACGTGGCCCTCACATGACATTCCGAATTGACAGCCACATTCGTAAATCTGCTAGTGGAATCTACAATCGTGCAATTACCGGAAATCTTTTCCCAATGGCTGAATTTCGACCCGAGATTATCCGTTGCGGTAATTAGAACCGTATCACCGGCGACATAGCCAAGGTTGTAGTTCGTGTTTCCTCCCACTCGGACGATACCGGATCCCACCGTATCTGCATACACCCCGGCAGCCTTTTCGACACTCACCGTTACCGTATCACTCATATACGCCGGAGCCAATTGGACCATTTCGAAATAGTTTGTTTCTCCGGCCTTTGATACAAAGGGTATTTTGCAAACAATCGTACCACAGCTCTGCGAAGCAGGGTTCGATGAAACATCCGTTCCGTACCTGTAAATGGTGTTCGAGTTGGCTTTCTTCACAACCAAGACGTAATCACCAGAATCCGCAGCACTGAAATAGGTGCGGACCGCATAACCCGAAGAAGAATTTTCGTACCCATCGACATCGTAGACAAAACTTGAAGGAGTACTCGTAAGCGGATAGTTCTGGATCGTTTTCTTGTCGATAGAAATTTCAGCATCAGCGGACGGGGTAAATGTCGTAGTCATCGCTTTATTGTTGGCAAACGTCCCTGCAGTGGAATCCGGACCAACCTTCCATCCCATAAAAGCCTCGTCCGGGCCAAGCAAGCCAGAGGCAGTTACTGCAAGTTTATTGCCGACAGCGATTGCGGTATCCTTGGCATTAAACGTCACGACATATGAAGCCTGTTCTTCATAAACAACAGAAAAAGGCAGCGTAGAATACGTCGAATTATATTCTTTTATCAAATAATAAACGAATTGTCCATTGCCTGCAAAAAACGATTCAGACCAAGCCGACGTACCAGAAAGGACCCTTAAAATGGAGCCGCACGAAGTAAACGTGTTGTCTGGGCACTTATATAAATAGTAAGAGCTGTTAGCCGGAGTAAACGTTACCTTAAAGAGGCCCGTCTTTGGGGCTTCAAACGACAGCCGGACACCCGTTGTCGTATCGCCATCGGTATAGGAGTTGTCTACAAGCGTGTAGGAAGTTTCAGTCGTCGTTATCGGCAGAACGCCATGCTGCTGAGCGAAAGCACTGTGCATCAGAGCAGCGAAAAACAAAATAGAAATACACTTTTTAAGTAGACGTGAATATTCCATCCTAACCACAAAGTCCTATTTTTTAGGGAGATTTTGGCAAAAAATACAAAATGAGAAGGGGCCAGATTACTTCTGGCCCCTTTATTTCGAAAATATTACAAAGTGCTTATTTTACTTTAAAAAAGGCAAATTAACTTCTATTCTCTTCTCATATAACCGGTCTTCAGGATTCTATATTCGGTATGGCCATCCTTGAACGTAAAGTCGATGCGCCAGATATACACACCGGTACCGACTTTTCGGTCTTCGTTGGAGCGGTGGTTCCAGACCAAATACCCAGTTTTCGCACGGTTCTTGTCGTTGCTGCGAATCTTCGATTCCATCTCGCCATCATAGCCGAACTTCTGCTTCATGTTCGCGACGACGTTGGCCAAGTTGTCGTAGATGTAGATGTTCGCCTCGTACGGTGCAACCGATGCAATCTTGATAACCGTCAGGCTGTCCGGCACCTCTTCCCAGGAATCGCCGCCCTGCGGAATCCATTTCTGCTTCTTGTGCTTCTTGCTGGAACCATGCACCGGCTCAACAGCAGAGACTTCGTAGAGGTAGACCGTTTCGTCGCGACCCTCGACCTTCACGCCACCGCGGCCCATAGAGTTGCCTTCGCTATCGACGTAGGTGGCCTTGGGGTTGGTCATGATGCAGTTGTCCTTCATGATGGCGTAGTCCGCCAGCACGAATTTCCAGACAAGACCGGCAGAATCGACAATCGGGGCGAAGTTCGTACGGATCGGATAGACCGTCGTATCGCCACACTTCTTAGAATAGCGGAACAGGTCCTTCCAGGCGGAGGTCTTACCGACATTCTTGATGCTTTCCGACATCGTGATTTCCAGCGTATCCGGAGCGACGTCATCCGAGGCATCCAGGTATTCTTCCATCGAAATCTGGCCGGGGCGCTTTACCGCCTTCGCGGGAACGGCACCTACCCTGTCAACAAGCATCGTCTTCTGCGAGAATTCGGACTTTTCCTTGGTCACGCGCAGGTACGGCGGCGCCGAGGTATCCGGAGCTGTCAGGCCGTACTTGAACGCCTTGCGGACGCGGGCTTCGGCCCAGGTAGAGTCTTCGACAATACGGATCTTCTTCGGATCGACATCGGTCCAGGAGCCCTTTGCAGCATTCCAGAACACCGTATCGATGCTCGCAATCTTCTTCTTCAAGGCCTTCTTGAAGTGGATGCGGATAGAATCGGCCTTGCCGTCCAAATCTCTGTCATAGATTTCGGCGACGTCGGCAGGGACATACTTCGTATAGATAACGAGCGAGTCACGCTTCCTGAGCTTGGACTTGTCCGACTTTGTCCCGCCCTGGATCACGACGCGGTTGAAAGTCGTATCCAAGTCAAGCACGGCATCCAGCAGCGAATCGTTGAGGGATGCGGAATCTTCCACGAAGGAGAAGCTGCCCTTGTACACGAATTCCTTAGTGTAATCACCCGTTTCGATGGCTTCCACGCGGATAGAGTCTCCCTGATCCGTGAATACGGTCAGCTTGAGCGTATCCTCGACATACAGCGACGGGCTGGGAGCGAAGACCTTGAGGCAGAAGTTTGTCGAAGTCGAAGTTTGCACGGAGTCCAAATCCGACTTGCACTTTGCATCCATGTACTGGTACGAAATGCTGACATCATCACCCAGAATCACGGTGTCGCGAGCGTAAGTGCCATAGAGCGGATCCTTGTACGTAGCCACCATCGTATCGGCCGCTGCGCACGAGATTTTTCCGTCGTTCTTCTTGACGCTGTACTCGTTCTTCTCAATGGGATTCTTCATCTCATAGAAGCCGTCGCGGGTTTCCATCAGCTTGATGTTGTTTTCCTCGTCGCCGGAGACAAGGCATGCGAGGCTCACCGTCACGGAATCCTTCTTGAGCGAGAAATTTTCCGTCACAAGCGAGAGCTTTATCGATTCCGTTTCGCGCGTAATCTGCATGGTATCCTTTTCACCATTCTTAATCCAGATGGTGTCCGGCACATCAGGAATCAGCGGAACATTGCCGTCACAGGCTCCGACAAAGCTATTGCTGAACTTTTCCCAACGAGAAGAAACGCCCTTCTTGTCTATAGCTCGTACGTAGAATTCGATGCTATCCGCATGGAAAACCGTAGTCGGGAGGACTGCAGTCCAGTCATCACTCTTCTTGGATTCACGGGACATCTTCTTCTGTTTGAATTCGACCGATCCCGGAACTCTGTAGTAAAGCCTTGCACTGCTAATTCCGTCGCTATCCTTAATTTCGAACAACAAGGAACCCTCGCCGCTGGTAGTATCCACGCAAGCGGTCTCCAGATATTCGATTGCAGGAGCATCGGTGCCTATCGGGATCGTGTAAGGCTCCTTAGCCGGCTTTGCCACCTGAGGAGACTTGCCCACCATGCCAGAAGCATCCGTCGCAATCACGTAGAAATCCAAGCCCGGATATACGGCGGGAGCACCGCGGACGACGTAGCGCCACAAGCTGTCCTTGACATGGACCATCTGGTAGGCTACATAGGTCAAGGTGGTATCCGTGGTGGACGTACGCATATACAGCTTCACCGACGCAATGGAATCCTGGGATATGACATACACCTTGATATCGATAGAATCCCCTGCGTTCTGCTTTACACCAATCAGCTTCTTGGTATTCTTGGTCAACTTGACAACCGGAGGCATAGACGATTCGTTCCAATAAGCCGTATCCGAAGCGGGTTTGTTGATGAACTTCGTCTTGATGACAACCTGGTGATCGTCCCCGTTAATCGTCGTATCCGGAGATTCGTAGCAAATGGTGTACTTGGCCTGAAGTTCGTTCCTGATCGAAAGATAGACCGCAGACAATTCTTCAGCCGTGGGAGCGTAGGTGAAAGTTCCACCAGTACCATCAGCAATGAGCTTGAGCGGATTCTCGATGTTGGAGCCAACGGCAACCGAGTAAATCACCGTATTTTTGCTCTTCGCATAATCAATAACTTCCTGGAGAGAAACAGAATTGCTACCATCGCTACCATCGGAGAACACGATGACCGCCGTCGAATTCATCTCGCCCACAACTTGCTGAATACCAGTATAGGTGCCATCAAGAATATTCGTACCACCTGTAGCGGACAAATGGTCAACAGCAGCCAGCAACAAACTCTTGTCCGAAGTCATCGTCTGGTGAACAGTCGTTGAATAACCACCGTCGAAACCGACAATCGCGGCCTTGTCAATCACAGTCATTTCGCTAATAAATTGCCGTATGGATTCCTTGGCCTGCGTAATTCTCGTTCCGCTCATAGATCCACTTTCATCGACAACAATCGCAACCGAGACACCGCCAACGCCCCCTGTTGACGACACGTGGATGGGAAGCGCCTTCTTGTCCTGGTAAAGAACGAAATCAGAAGAATCAAGACCGCCAATGAACTTTTGGGTATTCTTGTCAATAAAAAGGACATTGGCACATACGCCGGGGTATTCGGTCAAATCCAAATTCGTTATATACAATTCCGGATCCGTGGCCAAGTCAAGTGAATAAGTCGCCTTGATTTCACAAGCGGTGGATTTCGGCTTGACACGCGTTGTCGTATTGCTCGGATCATCAATGTCCACCTTGCCAGAAACCTTGACCCACTTGTCAAAAATGTAGCCACCATAAGAAATGGCGGTAACCACAGTATCCTCACCAGGGTAAAGTCCCACTTCACCCTTTGGACGAACAATTCCCTTCGATTCCGTAGAGACGGTCAACACGTAAGGACTTGTAATCTGGATAGAGAAGTCCTTGTCCGGGATAAGGCTCGTAATCGAATCGACCAAAGCCCAGTAACGAGCCTTTTTAGCTTCTCCCTTGAAAAGGAATACCGTAGATTTTCCTTTCACGGCACGAGGTAACACGCCGCTATAAGTAGACGTATAAAGGGCAGTCGTATCGGTCCCGAAATCGTACCATGTCGCAGCCATTTTTTCCGAGGATGTAATTTCCACCATATACCACGACGTATCGGGAGGAGTCCACGTAAAGAGAACAGCAGATCCAGTCGCATCGCTGTAATAATGCGAGACATAATTGTACGTCTTCTTTGTCGTTGAAAGTTTCTGGACAGCACCCTTCCGGAAGTGGGCCATGACTTCGGACTGTTTCTTAATGACCACAAGCGTCGAACGATCCTTCTTGTTGTCTATCGAAGCCGATCCGGCAACCAGCTCCCACGAATCAAAGCGATAGCCATAACTTGCAGTTGCCTTTATAGTGTACTTGGGGCCAATCCACGCCGGGTTGTATTGAGAAGGAGATACTGTACCATTCGAATCAGCCGACACCGTAAGGAACGCCTTCTTGTCCGCCTCCGCATAGCTAATCCAGAACGAAATCGAGGAATCCAAATACGAAGAAGGATTGACCAGTAAAAACACCGAATCACCCGCACTCATAGCCACAGAGTCGACAGATGTTCCCGAAAAAATATTATATGTACTATAGGAAGAGAAGGTGTTATCAGGGTACCTATAATAACGCAAGTTGTTATTTCCCGTCCACGAGGTGACAAAAACATAGGTTCCTGCAGACGGAGCGATGAACTTGAACCGGACTCCATTGGAAGGAGAGACATCATAATAATCCTTGGCGCTCGTATAGGAGGTCGGCTTATCCGTAACCGGGTATATGATTCCATCCCGGAAATAAGCTCTCACCTTGCAATCGCCCTTCAAGACAACACGCGTGAAGCGATCCGTAGAATCGAGAATGGAGCATTTTCCGGAAGCCTTTGCCCAATGGTCAAATCTCTGGCCTGAATTGGCATAAGCATTAATAGCAACAGTATCTCCAGCAACGTGGGTAGAGTCATATGTATCATAAGTTCCATTTACATAAACATAACCGTTACCCACAGTGTCCGCACTCAGCATGGACGTCTTGACCACTTTGGCATAGATAGAATCCTTCATATACACATTTGTGTAAGGCAAAAGCAAGAAGTAGTAAGAAGAATCCGCCTCTGCATTGAAGGAATACCGCTGTTCATTTTTCTTCTGCGGATCTGCCGAAGAATTAAGATAGCCAGTTGTGTAATAGGAACTGAACGTGGAATCATGCATATTAATATAATACCGCCAAGGGCGATCAGTCTGCATTATCAGCACATAAGAGCCTCCGGTCTTTGCCGTATACTCGGTCCGAACACCATAGCCCAAATTCGTCTGAGAGCCATTGGCATAATACGTGAAGCCGGAGAACTGGTCAGTCAACGTATAAATCTGGCCCTTCTTCTTATTCACGATAACCTTCGCCGAATCAGACGACGGGAAGAAGTCTGTGGACATGGCTGTGGAATCCGCAAACCTCCCGGAGCCATAGGACAATTTCCAACCGACAAAATTATAACCCGTGTCAAGAGCAATGCTGATCGGGAGCGCATCTCCTATAGCAACGGTATCGCGATAAGCCTTTCCTTCGACATCCACGAAAGCGCCCTTGATAGCATACACGGCAACTAAATCATCGTAATAGGCGGAACCCGAAGGAAGAGTTTTAAAGAAAAACTGTTCCCCTTTCTTGGTGGGGGTCACGATATAGCTCTGAGTGATGTTTGCGCTGGAAATATACAAACTACTGCCCTGATACGAGGTAAACGTGGAATCCGTGCCATAGTTGTAATAATACCCCTCAAAAAAGGAGCCATTCGACGATTTTGTCTTGGCGCGAATAAAATAGACGGATGTCGTCGGAGCAACGTAACGGTAGCGAATTCCGGACGAAGCATCGATTTCATAAAAATCCTTATCCGCAGAGTGGTATACCTCATTTGCAGTGATGTCGATCAGATTTGAAGAACCGCACTGCAGCTGGAGTGTAATATCTTCTTTTACCTTGACAGTGATGGAATTCGGAAGGCTATCGGAAACCGTTGCAGTTCCCTTAGTCACTTTAAAGCCTTCCGGCCTGTAGCCCGAAACGGAATAGCCAAAGTACGTTCTAGCCACTCCTTCAGGAACATATTCGCTCTTAACCGACGTAGAACACTGCGACGACTTGCTGGTAAGAGTTATCTTATGGGATTTGAGCGTGGAATAGACCGCAGAAAACACCTTAAGTGAATCATAGTAGTTATAGTTGTTCACGAGATAGAACGCCGTATCGCCCTTGTTCATGTAAACGGAGTCCGATATCGAAGATGTAAAGGTTTTGGATGTGCTATACGAACTGAAAGCAGAATTCAAGTACTTGTAATAATAAAATGACGTCGATTCCTTTGACTTGAACGTTATTGCGTAGGCGCCGTCGCTCGGAGCGACAAACATGAACCGGACACCATTGGAAGCATACTGCGAATAATAATGTTCCGCAGTGGTATAATCCTTTGACTTGTTTGTAATGGAGTAAACCTTTCCGGGAGCAAATACAGCCTTTACATGGCATTCCGTATCAATAATCACCTTCGCGTTGACTTTGGCGGAATCAAGAATCGTGCACTTGCCGGAAGCCTTTTCCCAATGATCGAACTTGTATCCTGAAGCCGCAGAGGCGCTCAAAGCAACCGTATCTCCCTTCACATGGGTAAAATCAGAGCCATACGAGGATCCACCCACATAGGCATAACCCTTGCCCACTGAATCCGGCTCCGCATAGACTCCAATGGTCTTTTCGACTCGGACGCTCACCGAATCGCTATAGTGTGCGGAGTAATATTGATACAGTTCAAAATACGTTTTCGCACCGGCATTCAAAGAAAAAGAGATTCGGCATGGGTAGTAATAGCAACTTAGCGAGGAATAGCTACTGAACGAGGAATCCGTTCCAAACCTAAAAACATAGCTGTCATAGTCCGTATTAACGAACAAAACGTAATTGCCCGAATCCTGCGCAGTGTACGAAGTACGGACTGCATAGCCGGATCCATTCTTTTGGTAGCCATTGCCATTGTAAGTATAGGACTTAAACTTGTCCGTAAGCGCATAAACTGAAACAGCCTTTGTATCGACACCAAGTTCAGCATCTGAGCTCGGATAGAAATACGTGGAAATATCTAAAGAATCACCAAATGTTCCTGTTCCCGATATAATTTTCCAGTTCAAAAATGCCTTGGTCGAGCTCAACAGGCTGCTGGCATTGATAACGGCGTAGTTACCCGAAAGAACAGAAGTGTCTTTACCGTTAACAGTCACAGTGTAGGACTGAAGTTCCTCATAACTGACTTCAATAGGGAGCGAATTATAAGATGCACTATACTGCCCCACCATATAGAAAACAGAATCGCCCTTTGCAGCAGATATGGTCGTACTCTTACTACTCCCTGTTCCCCATACTTCGAAAATGTAAGATCCACAAGAGGTATACGCATCACTAGGACACTTGTACACATAATAATCGGCGCCAGAAGGCGTCGTAAACGTCACACTAAACACCCCAGTCTTGGGAGCCACAAATACAAGCCGGACACCACTGGAGACATCGCCATCAACAAACGAGTTATCTTCGAGAGAATACGAAGTTGCGGTTGTTGTTATTGTAAACACCTTGTCATGCTCTTGAGCAAAAGCGCTTTGCACTAAGGCCGTAAGTAAAAAAACAATTGCACAATGTTTGAAGAAGCGAGAGATCGTCATCCTAACCAAGGTAACCCCCTTTTATCAGAGCAACTTTTTGTCAAATTTACAAAAAAGGTACTTGTTTTTCAATACTAATAATCTATCTTTGGCCTTGGACACACGTGTAGGTGGGAAACAATGAACAGATTACTTTTTTGTGTTATTTTCGTTGTATTTGCTTTTTTTAGCAATGCTTTCTCACTTGAATTGCGCCCATTGGTACAAGTTCAATACGCCCCGTTTAAAATCAACGTGAATAAAAACCTGGACGGCGTTTTGTCCGAAAGAAGGACAGAAACCGATTTGGTCTTCGAAGGGGGTACAGAACTCTATTTTTCGGCCGAATTCGCAACAATGCGCTACGGTCTCGGTGTAGCATATAAGACCCCCCAAAAATACGGGGACGAAGAATTTGTCCCTGCATCCATTCCGTTCTGGGGCGTAGTCACATTCGGAAACATCAGGATTGACCGCTTTTTCTCGCCCTATTTGGCAATCAGACTTGGTTCCATCGCCCCCATTACATCTAACGGAAACTGGTGGGAACGCCCTTTCAACTTTATCATCAATCCGGGTCTTGGCGTCATTTTCCCTTATGGCATCGGTCTTGAATTCAACTATGAATATTGCTCCATGCAAAAATCGTTTGTAGACAAAAAACTGCAATTCCGTGTCAATTCTCACCGCATCGGCGTCCAGCTTTCCATCGGCTTCGAGCTCATCCGCGACAGAATCTACAGGACCGAGGAACAGAGCCAGCGCAAGAGGGTCTTCGAGGAATCCTACGAATTCGAATCGGATACCGACGACGACATCATCGACTACAGCAAGGAAACGGCGCCCGAGCCAGAACAAGCTCCCGCACCCGCCCCGGTCGAAGAACCGGATCCGCTCATGTCCAGCTATCCGGAACCCACTCCCGAGCCGGCCGTTTCTAGCGAACCCGAAGAAGATGTGACCATCGTCCCGATTGAACAGGTGCAAAAGAAAAAGACGACGAGGACCACGAAGAAACCGGCTGCCAAGAAGGCACCGGCGAAAAAGGCAGCTCCCAAGAAAACCAAGCGCACAACGAAAAAGCGCTAACACCGAAACGCCCGGGCCGAAATCCCGGGCTTCATTCTATATTTGACTTGATGTCCACGGTCATTCTATTCAACAAGCCGTTCGGCGTACTCAGCCAGTTTACGCCCGAAGCGGGCCACAAGGCCCTTGACAGCTTCGACCTCCCCGCAGGGGTCTATGCCGCCGGCCGCCTTGACCACGACAGCGAAGGGGCTCTGCTCCTTACAGACAACGGACCGCTCATCAAAAAACTGCTCGACCCCAAATTCGGCCACCCGCGCACATACCTTGCGCAGGTTGACGGCCAAATCACCGAGGAAGCCGTAAAAAGGCTCGCTGCGGGAGTCGACATCAAGGGTTACCGCACCAAGCCCTGCATAGCAGAAATTGCGGAAGCTCCGGACAATCTATGGCCGCGTACCCCGCCCGTAAGGTTCCGGGCCAACATTCCCACCAGCTGGGTGCGTCTCACGCTCACCGAGGGCAAGAACCGCCAGGTCCGCCACATGACAGCCGCGGTCGGCTTCCCCACCTTGCGCCTCATACGCATAAAAATCGGCAATATCCCTCTTGGGAATCTCCAGCCCGGGGAATGGCGTATCATTACAGAAAAGGTCATTTAAAATAATTTAACATTAACAGGGAAACTCATTTGCCTAGTTTCCTTTGTATATTATTAGGACAAGCGACTTCATTTGGAGGAATTCATGAAAAAAGCGGCTGCACTTTTACTTCTCACCGGCGCCATCCTCATGTCCGGCTGTTCCACTCCGAAGGGAATCAACATCAACACGCATACCGTGTCCAGCGTCAAGTACGTGACCACGGACCTTCCTGAACCGGCCGAAATCGATCTCGCCATCCTGAGCAGCAAGCCCATCCAGTACCACTACGACGTCTATTCCAAGGAATTCAATATTTCCTCCATCACCATTGAGCAAAAGGAACCCGTCGACAAGAAGGTTACGTTCCGTGGAGTCCCCTTCTCCGTCATGTCCAAGGACAAGGAATACGCCGTTCCCGTCACGGCACCGGATTCCGTGCGCATCATGACTTATCTTGACTTCGTCTATAAATCCGGTTCCCGCAAAATGGAAATGCAGGCCAAGGAATACGATGCCGCAAAACGTTACGGCTACGTGTACTGGAGCAAGGACGGCTACGACGAATGTAGCGCAGCCACCATCACCAACCAGAACAACATATTCCTCGTGACCATCGCCAGCAAGAAGATGGGCAGCGATGTCATGGCGTGGGCAAAGCACGCCATCGAAAGCCTCAAGACAAAAGGCAACGACTAAACGTCGTTATAGCTTGAAATCGAGACCGACGCCGAATCCGCGGCTGTCGCGTTTATACACGTCTACACCGTATTCGACCTTCTCGTCGTAATCCTGGTAGAGCGTGTGAAGGTAGCTCAAATTCACGCGCATCCAGTCCGTCGCCCAGTAAGCGAGACCGAACCCGAAACTCGTCGAGGAGATATTGATGTTCATGTCGCTGATGTATTCGTCCTTGATGCCGAAGCGAGTCACCTGCAAGCCGCCACTCAGGGTAAAGCGCTTCAGGATATCCACCTCGACGCCATAGAGGAACTCGTTGGTGTCATCCACATGGTCTTCCAGATCGCCGCTGAAATCGGCCTTGCTGTCGAACCAGTGATGGTAACCGAGGGCAATGCGCACGTTGTCGAGCAAGGCGTAGTTCAGGCCCACCGCCAACAGGGACGGGATATCGTTGTGATCATTCTTGCCATCGTTGAACTGCTCCAGCGGAGTATCGTTCTTCTTGGTATCGTTCTCCATTTCGATGGAAGTCTTGTACTCGAATTTTGCGCCGACCGTGAGGCGCTTGTACTGGAAACCGAGACCCACGATAGGAGTGATTCCCCAACCCGTCTGGTCTAGCTCCAGATCCATGGTCATCTTGTCGTCCATCGTCTTGAACGTCTCCGCGAGCGTCGCGTACTGCACCTTTTCTTCCTTGGTCTTGGCTTTCTCCGCCAAGGCTTCAAAAGTTTCGGCAAGGACGGATGCCTCCACCATCTTGCCGTCGGGATTCACGCCAGGCACCGTTGTATTCAGCTGGAGATTCCCGACAGAACCGTCGTAACTGTTCATCGCATAGTTGAAGCGGGCACCCGCGTAAACAGAGAACATCTTGTTGAACTCGTAGGCCGCACCGAGCGTCGCTCCGAAAATGTAGGAACTCGCCTCGAGCGAAATGTCCACGGAACTCGCATCGGTCTTGAGCCCCTTTTCTGTTAACCCCGCCTCCATTTGCTTGAGCGGAGAAGATGTCAGCGCATAAAAACTGGGAATGCCGTCATCAAAATTCACCTTGCCACCGCCGCCAATCACGCCAACATGGCCAGAAAGAGCGAAGTTGCCTTTATGCCATGTCACAAGGGCGCTAGGCAAAAACGGAACGAACGCATCGCCCTTGAATTCTTCGCCATCCTTGAAGATCGGGGACTTTTCGACCGTCACACTGCGATTCTGCCAGAATGTCTGGTTGTTGAGGGAGATATAGAGGCCGTCATCCATGAATGCCGTTCCCGACGGGTTCGCGTAAGGGGCGTCCACATCGGTACTCGCATCGCGCGCGATGCTGCGCTGGAAAAGCACGGACTGGTTGGTGTTTGTGTTGAGGCCTCCGGCAAAAGCCATCATCGGGACGACAGCCAAGGCCAGGACACGGGAGACTATCCCTTCTACGCGATATTTCATAATCGCTCTCCTATCAGACAAAAAATTTATGGCCGATAAGGTAGAAAAGGTTTTTCGTCATTTTACTATAATCCGCTTACTTAATTCTGCCGGTACGAAACATATATTATTCTTGTAATTATTGGCATTTTGTTATTATTTATAGTGAATTGATAACAAAAAGTGATTGTTTCAGAAAAAATTATCTATTAGTCCGCAAAAAATTATAATTCTACATTAACGCCGTAACCGCAAAAAAACATAATAAAAGGAGATTGGTTATGTCTAGAATTAGAGAAGCAGTCATATTAGCACTGGCCATTGTTGGGCTTGGGGCGTTTCTCTATAACGCAATCGTAGATTTCAAGGACAGAGACCGAGTTGTCAACGTACGCGGGTTCGCCGAACGCGAAGTCAACGCGGACTATGTAATATGGCCTATCGTATTCAAGGAAGCAGGCAACAACCTAGTCTCACTCTACGAGACTGTGCAGAGCAAAACAGAAACGCTCGAAAAGTTCTTGCTCGAGAACGGCATCGCCAAAGAAGATATCAGCAAGGCATCGCCGGATATCACAGACACCGACAGCGAGCTGTACAACTCCACCAAGCACCCCTACCGCTACCTGGTGGCGATGGTTGTGACAGTCGCGACCAAGGACGTCGACAAAGTCCGCGAACTCATGGGTAAATACGGAGAATTGCTGAAACAGGGAATTGCCATCAGCGAAAGCGACTATCGCTACCGTAAAATCTACAGTTTTAACGGGCTCAAGGAAATCAAGCCCGAAATGATTGAAGAAGCGAACAAGAACGCACACATCGCTGCACAAAAATTCGCAAAAGATTCCGAGAGCAAGCTCGGAAAAATCAAGACGGCAACGCAGGGCCAGTTCTCCATCGAAGATCGTGACGAGAACACCCCCTTTGTCAAGAAGGTCCGCGTAGTCACCAGCGTCCAATATTACCTGAAAGACTAATAATCAAATATACGCCGCTAGATCGGCCCGGCCATATCCATAAGGGGAGGGATGAGGATATGGCCGGTTTTTTATTTTTTCACCGGATTCAGCAAACCTCGAAATTGTCATAATCTGACATTTTAAGATTCTATATTAAAGGTATATATGAGCCAAAGAAAAAGAGAGGTTTTACAATGGATTACGAAGACCTGCCCGAGAATATCCGCAAGTTCCGACACTTTTGCTTAGAGGAACTCGACGCCCCAAGCACACTCCACATAGAGAACCACGAAATATTGTGGGAACGCCACGTTTCCGAACTCATGGACTGGATGGAGGCACAGGCGGCCAAGAAACTGTTCGACCTCGAAATTGTCGATGCCGAAGAAATAAACTTCGGTTTTGGTTTCAGGGCAACAAGCCGCGACGGTACCGTTTGGGAAAGCATACCCCTAGACTGCCACAAAATCGTCCCCGGCGAAAAAGTCGGAAGGTTCCCCGACGCCAGCGGGCGCCTTGTCATCGTGCGGAAAAAGTAAAGAAAAAATCTTGACAACAAGAAAAAATCTTTATATATTATGAGTAGAATTAGACTGGAGGTCACATATGTTGGAAGCCGTGAAAATGCGCCTTACTAGCAAGACAAAGGACGGAACGGTCTTTACCTTCGAAGGGAAAAACATCCCAGATTACCTCGTCATATTCCTAAAGTCGGCATTCCCGAACGTGGAAGAAATCAAAGAATCCAATGACGAAGAAAGCATAGAGATTTCGAAATCAGATTGGTACAAAGAAATCGAGGCTCAGACAACACCCGCAGAAAGTCTTAAACTCCTACGGACCTCCTTCGGCTATACCCAACAAGCACTCGCCGACAAAACGGGCATTACCAAGCAGCAAATATCCGCCATGGAACGCGGAAAGGAACCCATCGGTCGCAAGATGGCCCACCGCCTTGCCGATGCACTCGGAACATCTTACAGGAATTTATTCTGGTAATTTGGGAAACTCTTACCATATTTTAGCCTTCTGTGATTTCCCGCACCTATTTTTTTCGACTCGCAAAAAATAGGGTATATTGATAAAGATTATGTCTTACAGGAGGGCCAATGAAAATCCCATCTATTTTCAGCACCTGCTTGGTGTGTTATTTAGCATCCTTGTTCTGGGCATGTGCGCAGACGGTATCAAGCCCCGAAGAAAGTTCCGACAAGGATGAAATTTCTCAAGAAGAAGATTCCCAAGAAGAAGACGTCGACGAAGAAGAATTCTCCGGCGAAGTGACAGCTCCGCCTCTCAAGGAGCCCAGCGTTGAAAACGACAGTTCCAGTGAAGCCAAAAAATTCTTTGACGGGCTAGAGAAGATTGAATTCCTGAGTCAATACGATTTGCACGGCTCCGACAGCCAGATAAAAACACAACTAAAAGAAATGAAGGACACCCTTCAAAAAGGCGAACAACTTTTCGATAAGGCCGCCAAGAGCGAGAAGTGGTTTATCGCGGCAACAATCCAAAAAGGGAATCTGTATCTCGCGATGGCAAATAGCATTAAGAATCAGAAGGTCAACGAAAAAAGCGATTTAGATTCCTTCGCAACTGCTTTCAACAATACGAAGCAACTCCCCTCCTACTACGAACAGGCAAGGACGATTTTTCAAGAAGGTCTAGACAAAGCCCGCAGCAAAAAAAACAGTAACAGTAACCTCAAAATTTTAGAAGAATACTTCATCAACACATACTACGAAAGCTGCAATACATACAGAGAGATCTCTTTCATTTATCCCGATTCCCCACTGCCCGATAGCGCTGCAATAGTCGAAGAATACATCCGGTATGAAAAAGCATCCAAAGACGATGCAATAGAAATGACCCACGAGGACCTTGGGGCTTACCGGGAAGCGTTAGACTCTAAATTTAACGAAGCCACAGAAGAAGCCATTTCTCATTGCGAGGATGGCATCCTAGCCGCACAGGAATACAATCTGAAAAACGAACAGGTTGAGGCAACACGAAAATTACTTCGCGTACTGGACCCCAACAATTCTGTTCTACAATGACAAATAAAAAATAGCGGCTCAAGGCCGCCTTTTTTATTACTGTCTTGTGAGCGTCTTGTACCTGATGGGCTTCGGATTGTCGGCATCTTCGCCGAGACGCTTCTTACGGTCGGCTTCGTACTCGCTCCAGTTGCCTTCGAACCACACGACCTTCGAATCGCCTTCGTAAGCGAGGATATGCGTGGCGATGCGGTCCAGGAACCAGCGGTCATGCGAGATAATCACGGCGCAGCCTGCGAACTTGAGGATAGCCTGTTCCAGAGCCTGCAACGTTTCGATATCCAAGTCGTTCGTCGGTTCGTCAAGGAACAAGAGGTTGCCCGGCTTCTGCAGGTTCTTCGCCATGAGCACGCGGTTGCGTTCACCGCCCGAAAGCGTCGTAAGCTTTTTCTGCTGGGCGGCACCCGTGAAGTTGAAGAGTCCGCAGTAGGCGCGACCGTTCATCTTGCGGTCACCCACCATAATCTCGTCGTTCCCGCCAGTGATTTCTTCCCACACGGTCTTGGAATCGTCGAGGCTATCGCGGCCCTGTTCCATGCTGATGATTTCCACAGTCTCGCCAATCTTGAGCGTACCGCCATCGGGTTTTTCCTGGCCCATAATCATCTTGAACAAAGTCGTCTTACCTGCACCGTTCGGGCCGATAATGCCCACGATGCCGGAGCGCGGCAGGTTGAAGTTCAGGTCGTCGAACAGCACCTTGTCGCCAAAGGCCTTCTGCAAATGTTCCGCCTGGATAACGATATCGCCCAAGCGCTTGCCGTTCGCGATGTGGATCTGCGCCACCTTGATCTGCTCGCGGGAATCTTCGGCAAGCAATTCCTCGTAAGCCTTGAGACGGGCCTTGCTCTTGGCCTGGCGCGCCTTCGGGCTCTGCTTGACCCATTCCTGTTCGCGAGCCAAACGCTTCTGTCTGTCAGATTCGCCCTTCTCTTCGCCACGGAGGCGTTCGAGTTTCTGGTCAAGCCACTGGGCATAATTGCCTTCCCAAGGAATGCCGCGGCCGCGGTCGATTTCCAGAATCCAGTTCGTCACGTTGTCGAGGAAGTAACGGTCATGCGTTACGAGAATCACGGAGCCCTTGTATTCGCGGAGGTGACGTTCGAGCCAGGCAACCGTTTCGGCATCCAGGTGGTTCGTCGGTTCGTCCAAGAGCAACAAATCCGGTTCTTCGAGGAGCAGACGGCAAAGGGCCACGCGGCGCTTTTCACCACCGGAAAGGTTCGTCACCGGCCAGTCACCCGGCGGGCAGCGGAGAGCGTCCATGGCAATTTCGATATTGCGGTCGAGACTCCACAGGTCCTGAGCGTCAATGATGTCCTGGAGCTTCGCCTGTTCGTCGAGGAGCTTGTTCATCTCGTCGTCTTCCATGGGTTCGGCGAACTTCATGGAAATTTCGTTGAAGCGATCAAGCACGGCCTGCTTCTTGGCCACGGCCTGCATCACGTTTTCCTTGACGGTCAAGTTCGGGTCGAGCTGCGGTTCCTGCGGCAGGTAGCCCGCGGTGCGGCCCGGCTCAATCCAGGCTTCGCCCTGAAATTCCTTGTCGATGCCCGCCATGATGCGCAAAAGCGTCGACTTACCGGCACCATTCTGGCCGATGATGCCAATCTTTGCGCCGTAGTAGAAGCTCAAGGAAATGTCCTTCAGCACCTCCTTGTTAGGCGGGTACGACTTGGTCATCTTGTACATGTAGAAAACGAATTTTTCTGCTTTAT
>JAEEGG010000589.1_pt1 | contig 112815 bp, 101 predicted proteins | sample 9134161 | NCBI WGS metagenome assembly JAEEGG01 (sample SAMN16246543, study PRJNA631951) | gut metagenome | biome: gut microbiome; feature: rumen; material: CR-attached | host: Bos | place: Iran: Karaj | collected 2018-10
AAGACCGACGGCCTGCGCACTCTGGCCTTGACATACAACTACCTGAAGCTGCCAAGGACCGTCAAGCGGGGCACGACGAGTACGGTCACCTACATCTACGATGCAGATGGCAACAAGCTGGCGGTCTCCCAGGACGGCACAGCAAAGAACTACTACTGCGGCGACTTCGTCTATGACGGAAGTCTGGCCGTCGCCTACATCTTGACCCCGAACGGACAGCTGACCAGAAATCCCACGACAGGAGCCTACACATCGCAGTACAACATCCCCGACCACCTGGGCAATGTCCGGTCAGTAGTCAGCAGCAGCGGCACGGTCCTGCAGAGCACGGACTACTATCCCTTCGGCCTGGCGTTCAGCGACAGCAACATCGCAAGCAACCGCTATCTCTACAACGGCAAGGAACTCGAGGACTATACCCTCGGCACCTCATACCTCGGCACCCTCGACTACGGCGCCCGCCACTACGATCCAAGAATCGCAAGATGGACCGTCCCCGATCCGATGGCGGAGAAGTACTATGGCGTGAATGCGTATGGATATTGCGCGGGGAATCCGGTGATGATGATTGATCCGGATGGAAAGAGTACTTATGTTAAAGATGAGGGGAATGGACGTTATCGTGTGATAGGAGGAGATTTAAATGATAATGATTTAAATATTTATGAATATTTTCAAGATGAAAATGGCAATTATACGATTCGGGGGAATTCAATAGGTTTCTCTCTGACTACATATTCATTTTTCAGTTTTGACTTGAATAATGGAGAAGGAGGCTGGATGCAAAGTTCTATCATAAATACCAATGATAATTCTGGGATTGCATTTCTAAATGGAATGATTGATTCCAAAGGTATTCCGACAACTTCTCTTTTCAATTATATGGATAATGCCCGTAATAATGGAATATACGACTTTAAAGCATTCGGCGATCACTATAGAGGAATGCCCGTTGGAGTTAAAGATGGAATAAATGTCTTTGCATCGGCTCGAGATATTGGAAACTATGTTGCCGGTTATTATGCTGGAGCGAATGGCTTTTCTTGGAATGCTGCAAGATGGGCTTTCGATCTATACCAGGCCAGAGGAAAGGAAAGCATATCTTCTATTAGCGCCCAATATTTAGGCTGGAGTGATTCTATTATACGATATTCACCGTGGACTTCCTTCTTTTCACTATCACAGTTTACAAACGATTTAAGTTTTTTTATCGCTAAAAATCTAATGAAATGAGGAATCGTGTGTCGTGGCTCCTTATCGCCTTATTTATGACATCCTGCATGAATCGTGAAGTTGTCTATTTAATTCCGGATACGAGTATCCGTGTAAAGGTTATTAATGGAGGACAATGGACAAGACCCTACCATAATGCCACTATTATTTGCGTTGAAGATTCTATGGACACTATCAATTATCCGGATACGATTATGGCATGGAAAGGAGTGGATTGGGATTGGCCATTAGTTTTCATTATAAATCCTCCGTGTTTGGATACTGTGTTATATGAAGCGCCTATAGGAGCAAATACCCTATTGCATAAACGATGTTTTTATCAAATATATCGGTACGCCCCCATTCTCGATGATTCATTTGTAAATGAAGAACAATTATCAAGAAAAGATACACTATTCTTTTCAGAAAACTCTGATGGATCGTTAAAAATAAATGATCCGTTCATTGCCCTGCATTTTAATACAAAATTCGACGGTTTATACTATGAGAAATCTGAGTATTCTGGGGAAAAAAAACGACTTATTCCTATTAGTTCAAACCGAAGTAAACATACTGCACGTAATCAAAAAAGGTTGTATCCTATGGATTTAATCTCAGAGATTGAAAAGTATCAACAAAAGTATCAAAGATTACCGTATAACTTAGAAGAACTGGCAATGGACAATTACCTGAATCTTGGATTGAATTATGAAAAAAATGATAGTTCTTCATTTATTGTATATTACAATTTGGGATTTGGTGATAGGTATGTTTATTGTTCGGATTACAAAAAGTGGATTCTAGAGCATGCGGATGGCCATAATTCTTCACAATAGTGATTCGGCTGCTGGTATCCTGCAGCAGTATTGCCACAATACCGTCACAGCATCTGTGGCCCAGACCGTCACGACATCGGCTGGCACGAAGTACTGTTTGTGGGACACATCGGGCAACGGCGAGACGATCGCATACGACGCAAATGGCAACATCACCTCCCTGACACGGACGGGAGCCCGCGCCGAGACGCTGGCGTACACCTACACCAGCGGCACGAACCGGCTGGGGAAGGTGACGGTAGGCGGCTCGCAGAAGTCGTACGCCTACAACGCCGACGGCACGATGAAGACCGACGGCCTGCGGGGCCTGGCGTTGACATACAACTACCTGAAGCTGCCGAGAACCGTCAAGCGGGGCACGACGAGTACGGTCACCTACATCTACGATGCAGCCGGCAACAAGCTGGCAGTCTCCCAGGACGGCACGGCCAAGAACTATTACTGCGGCGACTTCGTCTATGACGGCAGCCTTGCCGTCGCCTACATCCTGACCCCGAACGGCCAGCTGACCAGGAATCCGTCAACGGGTGCATATACATCGCAGTACAACATCCCCGACCATCTGGGCAACGTAAGGTCAGTAGTCAGCAGCAGCGGCACGGTCCTGCAGAGCACGGACTACTATCCCTTCGGCCTGGCGTTCAGCGACAGCAACATCGCCAGCAACCGCTACCTCTACAACGGCAAGGAACTCGAAGACTACACCCTCGGCACCTCATACCTGGGCACCCTCGACTACGGCGCTCGCCACTACGATCCTCGCATCGCTCGCTGGACCATCCCCGATCCGCTGGCGGAGAAGTACTATGGGGTGAATGGGTATAGTTATTGTGCTGATAACCCGGTTTATTATAATGATCCCACTGGCTTATTGACGGATAATTTTATATTTAGCGATGATGGAAAATTCGAAAAAACGGTTATTGTTCCTAATGAACCTCACAAAATAATCGTTCGACGCAAGGAAGGGAAACCTATTATTGCTACGTTAGCCGATCAAATCAACGATCCATCTTCCATAAATAGATATACAAGAGTATTTATTGTTTCCAATCATAAGATATCCAATCTATTGGAAGCAGCCGGCGCCAATGATGATGATAATCATGGGATAATAGCTGGTGTTAAATATTTGCTTGCTGAAAGTAATGCTGGAAGGCTTGAAGGAGGAAAACTAGATTTTGTAGGTAGTGGAGATTACAACATTAACCCTGATGATTATTACATAACAAATACACCTAATGAAGGTAATGTGGCACATAATGGATATAATTTCGGCAACTTCTTATGGGGCGCTAGTGCTAGCGCCTTGGGTGTGCCTCAATTTGTGGCAAAGGCAGGAGCACATGCAAATAATTTCTTTTTTGACTATATACACAAATGGACATTAGACTCAAAAGACGATCAATACTCTATTTCGGTAGGGTATCATTGGCAAATGCGAAACAAATAATCACAAGTATGCGGATAAAAGTATCTACTTTGTTTTTGTATTTATTTGCCTTTTCTGTGATATGTAGTTGCTGTCATCCATGTGAATGTGAGATTAACGAACAGCGTCTGATATCCGATTACGGTAGTTTTCCTTTTGAAAACTGGATTAACTGGAGCGTTCTATTACGGAGTGGCGCCGGTTATTATTTAGCTTGTTTTCAGACAGATAGTTATTCTACAGAGAAAATTGTATTTATAAATGAAGACTCTATCAAAGTATTGGTTCAACCTTCATCTTCCACCTCAAAACTATACCTTTCACTTAATGAGTTAAAACAGACGGGTGAATGGAGCAAATGTTTTCCTCACATTGAATATGATGTTTTTTGTCAAATAGCACTTTTTACTGCCCATACAGGTATCGTCGGTATAAAAGTTACAGAAGACCGCGTAACCATTCAAGGAAAGGGGTTTGAGTTGATTCGAAAAATAGGAAACGAGGGGTATATTAATGAGCAATACTATGAACCGATTTGTTATGATTGGTATAGAAGGATATAACCATTTGGTTTTATTTAGGCGGTCAGCTAGGACGGTACTACTAAGAGCTACTACTGCTGCGACTTTGTCTATGACGCCAGCCTGGGCATAGCCTACATCCTGACGCCGAACGGCCAGCTGACACGGGACATGACGACCGGAACCTACACGGCACAGTATAACCTCACCGACCACCTGGGCAACGTACGGTCGGTGGTAAGCAGCAGCGGCACGGTCCTGCAGAGCACGGACTACTATCCCTTCGGCCTGGCCTTCAGCGACAGTAACATCGCCAGCAACCGCTACCTCTACAATGGCAAGGAACTCGAGGACTACACCCTCGGCACCTCATATCTCGGCACCCTCGACTACAGCGCCCGCCACTACGATCCAAGAATCGCAAGATGGACCGTCCCCGACCCGATGGCGGAGAAGTACTACGGTGTGAATGCGTATGGCTATTGCGCGGGGGATCCGGTTAATCTAGTGGACCTGATGGGAAATGATATTTGGGAAGTAAACAAGCAAGGTGAAGTAATAACCCGAAAACACGATACAAATCAAGATGCATTCTTTATAGTTGCAAAAGATGATGATGGGCAATATAAACGTATCCAAAGAACAGATGACAGTGGGAATATGATTGATGTAAGTATTAGTTTTGAAAAGGGTACTATAAAAGAAAACAGTAAAACAATAAGAACTATTAATTCGAAAGGGGATGTTAGTTCCAAACAGTTAACTATCTTTGAAGTTAGAGGTGATGATAATGCCACCCAATTATTTGAGTTTATGGAAAGTCCTTTAGAGACTACAAATGTTGAATGGACTCATGCCAAAATAGGAACGGAAGAATCAGGACGTAATATTGTGGGGACTTCTCATAGTAATACATCCACTTTGGTAGGCCATTATTTAAGGCAAACAGGTTATACGCTTCGAGAAGTCAATCACAATCATCCCGATGGGGACGGGAGGCCGTCGAAAGGAGATAAAGAAGGAGCAAGGGAGTATCATAAGAACAATAGCAATACACTTTTGAACGTCTATATTCATCCGGGGCATTACATAAGGTACAATCAGTATGGAGAAATAATACGTTAAGAATGACGACGAAAAAGATATTTTACTGCATAGTTGTAATTGTTACTTTTGTCTGTTTTGCGGTTGATTGCAAAAACAGTTGCCGTTCAGATCAGGTATCCGTGCCACACCAAGTAGGCGTATTACAGATAACGAACGAGCGTTTATTGCCAATTCTTGACAGTATCATTAGACATGAAAAAAATTGTTCATATTACAGTCCTAACCTCTATTTTTCTATCGATAAGCGAGTAGTGAATGACACTATCGCTGAGTTTGAAATTGGTGGGATAGGTTCTTTGTTAGTGGATTTAGGAGAGGATTATTATAAAGGATGTTTTGAATACGAAGGTCACTGGTTTCTTGTGACGTGTAAAGAGTTGGACAAAACCGTATTTGCAAATGCAGACTACAAGAAAGAGTTTGTATTCTACAAAACGGGTTGGGTAACAGATGAAGGAGAGATAGTATTGATAGATTTTGAAGATGACAGATATTCCTATTGGATATACCATTATAATGGCGAAGTTTTTAAATTCAAGAACTCTTCTGATACTTATTGCAATTGTAATGATTTCTAGTAGGTTGTATCATCTAATTTATGTTATTATTCACAAGATATGAGATACGGGACCATCTCGGTAGCGTCCGGACCATCGTGAACGCCTCCGGCACCGTCGTCGAGGGGTGGCTACATCCATAACTTTGTAAATCACTACAAATACAAAGGCTATGGATGCACCAGGACTCACGAGTTCGCAAAGGAAACTCGTAATGTGGTACAAAGTTAAGGAATTAAAACGACGCTCGATCTACGAAATAGCTCAACTTCCACCGAACGTCCAATATGACGACACAGATCTTGAAAACATCCTTTCCATCCTCAAATAGGGCCTATTTTGAGGATGGATGACGGAAAAAACGCCAGCCATCCTCAAGGAGCCCTTTCCTTGAGGATGGCTGGCTTGTTCAACAGCGGATCGCGTCTCCCGCTATTTCGCAGCCTCGTGCTTGTATTTGAACAAGAAGGCGAAGAGGAATGCCAGGACGAGGGCGAAGAGGGCGAAGACGTACCAGGCTGAGGTCCAGCCGCTCATCAGTTCGACGCCGGCCTTTCCGGTGGTATAGTGGTTGACCACGGCTTGTGCGCAGAGGGAACCGATGGTGGCTCCCAGACCGTTGGTCATCATCATGAATACGCCTTGGGCACTGGAGCGGATGCTCGGATCCGTGTTCTGGTCCACGAAGAGCGAACCGCTGATGTTGAAGAAGTCGAAGGCCACGCCGTAGACGATCATCGAGAAGATGAACAGCACCAGGCCGAAGCCCGTCGGCGAGCCGGCGCCCAGCAGGCCGAAGCGCAGGAACCAGGCCACGAAGGAGATGAGCATGACTTTTTTGATGCCGAAACGTTTCAGGCAGAAAGGAATCAGCAGGATGCAGAGGGTCTCGGACACCTGGGAAATCGACGAGAGGAATACGTTGTTCTTCACGGCAAACGCATTGGCATATTCAGGCAGCTGGCCGAAAGCGTCGAGGTACGGCGTCGCGAAGCCATTGGTCACCTGCAGGCACATGCCCAGCAGGAAGGAAAAGATGAAGAAAATGCACATCTTCGAATCCTTGAACAGCGTGAAGGCGCGCAGTCCGAAAGCATCCACCAGCGAAGCGGATTTCTTCCCGCGGTCGACCGGGCAGTTCGGAAGCGTGAAAGCGTAGATACCGAGGAGGAGGCCCCAGGCCGCCGAAACGAACAACTGGTTGTGGTCATTCTTGAAGCCCGTAAAATTGACGATCCACATCGAGAGGATGAAGCCGATGGTACCGAAAACGCGGATGGGCGGGAAGTCCTTGACCGTATCCATCCCGGCTTTGGTCAGGGCATTGTATGAGACAGAGTTGCCCAGGGCGATGGTCGGCATGAAGAAGGCCACGGCCAGGGTGTACCAGGGGAAGAGCTGCCCGAACTGGATGTCGGCACCGTAGCGCTTGCCCATGAAGCCCGCGATGGCCATGAAAAGCGCGGAGAGCAGGTGGCAGAGGCCCAGCAGTTTCTGGGCCGGGATCCAGCGGTCTGCGACGATGCCCATCAGCGCCGGCATGAACAGGGAGATGATGCCCTGGACCGCGAAGAACTGACCGATCTTGGCCCCCATGCCGACACGGCCCAGGTAGATGCCCAGTGAACAGAGGTAGGCACCCCAGACCGCGAAGATCAGGAAGTTCATCACGATCAGTCTCAATTTGAGGTTCAATTTGGAATCCATGGTATGATTGGTTTTGATTATTTCGGTGCAAGCCGGTAGAGGATAGCCGCCACGATGGCGAAAAGGATGTTGGGAATCCAGAGAGCCAGGGCTGGCGATGGAATGATGTCCTTGAGGACAAACATCTGGCTGAAACGCAGGAAAAGGATATAAGAGAAGCTCAGGGCCAGGCCGATACCGATGTTCAGACCCAGTCCGCCCCGTTTCTTCCGCGAGGAAAGCGACACGGCGATGATGGTCAGCACGAAGGCCGAGAACGGCATGGCGATGCGGCTGTTCTTTTCGATGAGCGAGCGCTTGATCAGCGCGTCGCCGCGCATCCGCTGGACCTCGATCAGGTCGTTGAGGTCTTTCTCGGACAAGGATTCCACGGCATTCTTGCGCCGGTAGAAATCGTCGATGGTCAGGTTGATGACCGTGTCGGTCTGGCGGCCGGTGCGGACGACCTCCGATTCGCCGTAGAAGTCGCGGATGTAATAGTTCTTGAGTTTCCAGCTGCCGTTCGTGGAATCCCACGCGGCCGATTCGGCCGAAAGCTTGGACACGATCTTGTGGTTTTCGATCCGTTCGAGCGTGAAACGATAGGCGGTGTTGGCCCAGCGGCTGAACTGCTCCACATATACGAACTCACCCGGGGAGATCTGGTAGTGGATGTTGCGCATGTTGTCGGCCGCGATGGCCTGCGTCTTGATGTATTTGTTCTCGAAATCGAGCCGGTGCTGGTTGGCGGGTGGGATCACATAGAGACCCAGCAGCAGCGACAGCAGGGCGATGACGCCGGCCGAGAACATGTACGGAGCCATCAGCCGGCGGAAACTGATGCCGCCCGAAAGGATGGCCACGATCTCGCTGTTCTGGGCCAGTTTCGACGTGAAGAAGATGGCGGAGATGAAAACGAACAGCGGGCTGAAGCTGTTGACGATCCAGGGAATGAAACCGGCGTAGTAGTCGAACACGATCTCCTGGAGCGGTACCTGCTTGCTCAGGAATTTGTCGATCTTCTCGCTCAGGTCGAAGATGATCACGATGAGTACGGCGATCAGGATCGTGAACACGAAGGTTCCGAGAAACTTCTTGATGATGTAACGGTCGAGGATCTTGACGTGGGGCGTGTTCATCGGGTCACAGGCGGGTATCGAGTTTGCGGACCATCTGCTCTTTCCAGCTGGCGAAGTCGCCGGCCGCGATATGTTCGCGGGCCTGGGCGACCAGGTGCAGGTAGAAGGCCAGGTTGTGCTGGCTGGCAATCTGGGCGGCCAGCATTTCACCGGCTACGAACAGATGCCGCAGGTAGGCTTTGGTGTAGGTGTGGTCCACAAAAGACGTTCCATGGGGATCGAGCGGCGAAAAATCGTCGGCCCATTTGCGGTTTTTGATGTGGATGATGCCTTCGCTGGTGAAGAGCATGGCGTTGCGCCCGTTGCGCGTAGGCATCACGCAGTCGAACATGTCCACGCCGCGGGCGATGCCTTCCAGCAGATTGACGGGCGTACCGACGCCCATCAGGTAACGGGGTTTGTCCTGGGGCAGGACGGGATGCAGCAGTTCTAGCATCTCGTACATCTTTTCCGTGGGCTCTCCGACGGCCAGGCCGCCGATGGCGTAACCTTCCCGGTTGAACGACAGGGCGTGTTCGGCCGCCCGCAGGCGCAAGTCGGGATAGACGCAGCCCTGGACGATAGGGAAGAAGGTCTGGCTGTAGCCGTAAAGGGGCTCGGTCTCGTCGAAATGCCGGATGCAGCGTTCGAGCCAGCGCTGGGTGAGGCCCAGCGATTTTTCGGCATAGCGGTAGTCCGCATCGCCGGGGCAGCATTCGTCCAGCGCCATCATGATGTCGGCCCCGATGATACGCTGGGTATCGACATTGTTTTCGGGCGTGAAGATGTGCCGCGACCCGTCGATGTGCGACTGGAAGATACAACCTTCTTCCGTGAGTTTCCGGCTCTGGGCGAGGGAGAAAACCTGGAATCCGCCGCTGTCGGTCAGGATGGGGCGGTCCCACGACGTGAAGGCGTGGAGGCCGCCGGCCCGGCGCAGGATGTCAAGGCCGGGCCGCAGGTACAGATGATAGGTATTGCCCAGGATGATCTGGGCGTGAATGTCTTCCCGCAGGTCTTTATGATAGACGCCCTTGACGGAACCGACCGTCCCCACCGGCATGAAGATGGGGGTGTCGATGGTGCCGTGGTCGGTGGTGATCCGGCCGAGCCGGGCGCTGGTGGCTTTGTCTATGGCGAGTACCGAGAATTTCATTTTTTCGGAAATCAAGCAAAGATAGGCAAAATTGGTATATTTTTCGTTAACTTTAATTGGCAAAACCGCACAACGATGAAACAAACGATTTGGCTGGTCGCTTTGCTGACCTGTTTTTCACTGTCTATGAGCGCACAAAACAATTATTCCCGACTCTGGTCGAAAGTCCAGAAGGCGGAGAAAGAAGGGAAGCCGCAGACTGCGGCCGGGTATCTCCGTGAACTGGAACAGAAGACGATCCAAGCCGGAGACGAACTGGAGCAACTGGTCGTCTCTGAAAATCTGTATAACGATCTCTCCAAGTACAATTGGAAAGAAGCGAATGCGTACTATCCCACTTATTCCGCACTCAACCGCCGGGTGCTCACCGACAGCCTGGACGCCTACATCGTCAAGTACAAGGATCATCCGCGCGTCATGATGCTGCTCTACAAGCAGCTTTGCAACCACAAGGAAGCTGCGGACCGCAAATGGAAACCGGCGGCGACGGCCGAAGATTATCTCCGCATCCGGGAAGAGTGCCGCACGCTGCTCCAGCACAAGGCCGTAGGTCGTTACAAGAAGAATATCCAGGGCATGATTGATGACATGGAGAGCACTTCTCTTTCATCGACTTCCCATTCTACGATGGCCCCTGCCGAGGGTGTCACGTACTACATCGATACGCGCAATATCGCCCGGGTTGACGTGCGGGTTTACAAACTGATCGACAACCGGTATTTCTACGAAGGCTATTCCGATTCGAACGAGGCGCTGCTGCGCAGGAACGCCACGCTCCTTTCTTCCCAGACGCTCGACAGTTTCGAGAATGCTTTCAATATCCGCGAGCGCACGGAGGTCAAAGTGGATTTTCCCGACCCCGGCATCTATGTGGTGTGCTTTGCGGCCGGCAAGGATGTCTGCTACGATGAGGTCCATGTGAGCCGGGTAGGCGGCGCTTTCCGGGTCCGCGAAGGCAAGGCGGAGGTCTATGCCGCCGACCTGACGACGGGAAAGCCCTTCGGGGACGGAAAGGTCTCGAGCTACCGGAATCTCGGCGAGAACAACAAATCGGGGATCCTTCATTTCAACGCCCAGGCGACGACCCGTTTTTCGGGAGAAGGTTTCGTCCCTGTCAGTCTGGGCAAGGCCCTGGCCGACCGTGACCACAACTGGCAGATCCGCATCGAGAACGGCAGCGATATCTACGCACCTTTCATCTATCTGCCGTACAGCGGCGACTATGTCGCCAAAGACAAAAACGAGAAGGAATACCGCTTCGAGCAGAAAATGCTCTTTACCGACCGCAAGCTCTACAAGCCGGGCGATACCATCCATTTCAAAGTGATCTGCTATAAGGCTGGCGAAACCCAGGGTGAAGTGCTGGCCGGCAAAGAGATTGAAGTCGGCATCCGCCATAGCTCCGAAGAGGAGCCCAAAGCCAAGGTGAAGCTCGTGACCAACGAATACGGTTCGGTGGCCGGCTCCTTTACGCTGCCGGAAGGCAGCAAGAACGGCATTTATGTCCTCTTTTCCGGCTATTCCCGGCTTGGAACGGTGCGGGTGGAGGAATACAAGCGCCCGAACTTCACGGTTTCGGTCAATCCGATTACCGAGGCGCTGGCGTATGGCGACATCATCCGCCAGACCGGTCAGATGCGCAGCTATGCGGGCTTTTCCGTGGCAGGCGGCGAGGTCTGGTACCGCGTCAACCGGACAACACGCTGTCGTACGAACGGCCGCTACCTGGGTTCTGAGGATATTCTGGAAGGAACGGTGATTTCCGATGGCGACGGCCGTTTCGAGATCGTATTCCCGGCCACGCGCCCGGCTGTCGAGGGGTACGAGGACGAACTGCTTTTCTCTGACTACCACATCACGGTGAGCGCCACCGATCCGCAGGGTGAGACCCACCAGACGGGCATCACGGTTCCCGTGGCCGACATTCCGGTGGAAATCAATGTCCTGCTTCCTGAGAACGAGCACTTCGGCAAACGCCTGATCGTGGATAAAGACCGCACGAAATCCGTGACGATCGAAGGTTCCACGCTCAACGGCTCGCCCTATGCCGGCGAAGGTGTCTGGCATCTGTATGATGCTGACAGCACCGAAATCCGCAGCGGCCAGTTCTTCACCAACCAGCCGCTCGGATTCGACTTCACCTCGCTTCCTTCCGGAGACTACCGGCTGGAAGCAGTCCTGTCGTTCCGCGGCCGTGAAGTCAAATCCGGCACCGATGTGGTGGTGCTCAGCACGGATGACAAGAAACTTCCTTTCCAGACCCGCTACTTCTACTATCCGGTCCAAACCGAAGGGGCCATTGAGTTTGTCCTGGGTACGACCGAAGACGACCTGTACCTCGAACTCGAACTTTTCGACGATGACGAGCAACTTTATCGCGAAGGCGTACACCTGCAGAATGAGATGCGCAAGTTCGTACTGCCTTACAAGGCCAGCTACCGCAGCGCCGTGAAGATGTCGGTCTTCGGCTTCCGCGGCGGCGAAAAGATCGATGCGACTTATGAGTTCAAGCGGCCCGGCGATGTGCGGCTCGACGTGGCGGTGGAAAGTTTCCGAGACAAGACGACGCCCAATACCGAAGAGACCTTGAAACTCAGGGCACCGGCCGGGAGCGAACTGGTCGTCTCCATCTATGACGTAACGACCGACCGCTACGGCGCCAACTCCTTCCGGTTCACGCCTTTGCGGGAATATGCCTTTGTCAGCCGCCCTGGCATCTTCACGTCGATCGACGGGCATCACTATGGACTCCGGTATTCCCGCAACGCCGGCATGGCCAAGGGCGGGGTGATGGTGGAAGAGATGGCGCTGATGTCGGTGGCAGATGAGCGGATGACCGATGACCTTGCGGCTGACAGTGGCGCCCAGCCGGAATCCGAGGAAGAAGTGCCGGCTTTCGAAGCCCGCAAGAACTTCAGCGAATTGATCGCTTTCTATCCGCAGGTCGAGACGGACGCCAGCGGTGTGACGACGCTCACCTACAAGACCAGCGACCTGCTGAGTACCTATCGCATCCTTGTGACGGCGCACGACAAGCGGCTGTTCACGGGCAGTACCGAGACCGAATTCGTCGTCCAGCAGGAACTCATCGTCCAGCCCAACGTACCGCTCTTTGTCACGGAAGGCGACCGGATCGTCCTCAAGGCCAAGCTGGTCAACATGGGTCAGCGCGAGCTCAAGGGAACTGCGTACATCGAACTCAAGGATGCGGCCGGCAAGACCCTCAAGCTCAAGGGGACCGAGAGCAAGAAGCGCAGCCTGCTCGCCGGCGCGCAGGATGAAGTGTCCTGGACGGTCGAAGTGCCGGGCGGCACCGACAAGCTGAACGTCAAGATCTGGTTTGCCACGCCGCAGGCCAGTGATGGCGAGGAGCACCAGATGCAGGTTGTGCCGGCTACCATTACGCTGACCGAAGCAGCTTCCTTCATCCTGGGCGGCAAGCACGACCACAAGTATTATGAGAAACAGCTCCGCAAACAGTTTGGTGCTGCCAATCCGATCATCGAATACGCCGAGTATTCGACGCTCGATGCGGTGAAAGAGTCGCTTCCCAAGGCCGAAGAGCCGGAGAGCCAGAATTCTATCGCCTGGATCAACCAGCTCTACATCAACCAGATGCGGAACTTCGTGCTGAAAGACGATCCTGCTGATTATGCGGAGTTCCGCCACAAGGCCTTCTCCCGGATCGGCAATTTCCAGGAAGCCGACGGCGGCATCGCGTGGTTCCCGGGCATGCGGTCGAACACGGTGCTCACACTCTATTTCCTCGAGAAACTCGGCCAGATGCGGACGCTGGGCGCTTTCACGCCGACCGACAGCGAGATGAAGGTCATCCAGCGCGCCCTGACCTATGTGGATACCCGCATCGATGTGCAGGGAAGCCGGAAAGACTTCTATCCGTTCGGCTATATCCGGGATTTCGCGGTGCGGAGTCTCTGGTATGATGTCGAGATGAGCAAGGGGGCGAAGGCGGTGTACGACCGTTTCGTCCAGAAGACCGGCGAAGGCTGGCAGGATCTCTCGATCCTCGAGAAATCCCAACTGATCAACGCGATGCTGCGCGCAGCCGGTACGCCCTACGACGACAAGGCTTTCCCCAAGCGCGTCAAGCAGCTTCGCGAGAGCCTCAAAGACTATGCGGTCGAGAACCCGACGGTCGGTTATTATTTCCCCAATGCCGTGATGCCGTTCCGCGGGATGATGAACAATGAGATCTATGCCCACGCCCAGCTTATCGAGACCTTCGGCCGGCTCGGCGAAAAGAAAGTGGTGGACGGCATCGCCCAGTGGCTGCTGCTCCAGAAGCACAACCAGGCCTGGGAAAACACCGTTGCCACGACAGATGCCGTGTATGCGCTCCTTTCCAGCAAGGCCAAGGATCTCAGGCTCGGTGCCGTGTACTACACCTATACCACGAAACTCGAGAAGGTGCAGGCTTCGGCCAATGAGATCAAGATCGACCGCGTCTTCATCCGTGCCGCGAACGGGGCGGTGCTCAACGAGGGCGAACCGCTGCGGGTGGGCGACGAGATCATCGTCCGCTACCAGATCCACAATACCGAAAACCGCAGCTTCGTGCAGATGCGCGCCATGCGGCCGGCTTCCTTCTATCCGCGTGACGAGCGTTCCTATTTCACCTGGTTTGGCTTCTACCGGGAGGTGAAGCCGACGGAGACCAATTATTATTGGGAACTGCTCCCCGAAGAATACATTACGGTGGAAGAACGCTTCTTCGTCCAGCAGGAAGGTACCTTCAACAGCGGTCTGGTCGAGATCGAATGCCTCTACGCCAAAGAGTACCGCGGCCACACCGACGCCGTGAGCCTGATCTCGAAATAACAAAAGAGCTGGAGGCTAACTACCAGATGGTTAGCCGTTTGTAAATAATCGCCCCCTCCTGACAGGAGGGGGCGATTATTGATAATCTTTCGCGTCAGGCGTTCTGCATTTTCTGGCCGATGACGGCCAGCATGTCATCGACCATCATATCGATATCCCATTCGGGTTTCCAGCCCCATTCTTCGCGGGCGCAGGTATCGTCCATCTTGTTGGGCCAGGAGTCGGCGATGGCCGCCTTCACCGGATCGACGTTGTAGTCGAAAGTGGCATCGGGGATGCGCTTCTTGATGACCTCGAAGAGTTCTCTCGGGCAGAAGCTCATGCTGGCGATGTTGAAGCTGTTGCGGTGGACGAGCTTCGCCGGGTCGGCTTCCATCACTTCGACAGCGGCGCGCAGGGCATCGGGCATGTACATCATGTCCATGTAGCTGTCCTCGGGGACTTCGCAGGTGTAGTGATGACCCGGTTTCAGGATCTCATAGAAGACTTCCACGGCATAGTCCGTCGTACCGCCGCCGGGGAGGGCGCCGTTTGAGATGATGCCCGGGAAGCGGACGCTGCGGGCATCCACGCCGAAACGCTGGTAGTGGTAGTCACCCAGCAGTTCACCTGTGACCTTGCAGATGCCGTAGATGGTGTTCGGACGCATGATGGTGTCCTGCGGCGTGTTGTCGTGCGGCGTGTTCGGGCCGAAGGCGCCGATGGAACTCGGCGTGAAAATCGAGCATTTGTGCGCCTGGGCGATGTTCAGGGCGTTGATCAGGGCCGTGATGTTGAGATGCCAGGCCACGCCGGGCATGTGTTCGCCCTTGGCGCTGAGCAGGGCCACCAGGTTGTAGATGGCGTCAACTTTGTATTTCACGACAAGCTCGTCGAATCTCTTCGCGTCGAGCACGTCGAGTTTTTCCGCGATGGCCGTGCGGCCGAGTTTTTCGACCAGTTCGTCTTTCAAATCTGCTGCAATTACATTATCTTCGCCATAAATATGCTGGAGATAAGGGACGAGCTCGGTACCAATCTGGCCGCCTGCTCCGACTACAAGGATTCTTTTCATTGTATTTGTAACGTTTTTCTTTCAAATTGTCCACAAATTTAATAAAAATCGACAAAAGTGTATATGGTTTCCTGGATTTCGGTGCTGCAAAAGCAACGGCTGTTCCGGAAACCCTTCGCAGGCAATTCGAGCAGTACCTGTCCGACGGGTATTACGGGGAAATGGCCTATCTGGCGCGGAATGTGGACAAGCGCCTGGACCCGCGGCAATTGGTTCCGGGTGCAGAAAGCGTGCTTTGTTTCCTGGCCCCTTACGGGCAGGCGGCGGGCGGCATCGCCGGCTTTGCCCAGGGAGTGGACTATCACAAAGTCGTGAAAGACCGGCTGTATGCAGTGATCGGCGATATGCAGGCGCAGTTCCCTACCTTTTCCGGCCGGCCGTTCATCGACAGCGCGCCCATCCTGGAACGCTATTGGGCCGTCAAGGCTGGCCTGGGGTTCATCGGGCAGAACAATTTCTTCATCTCGCCCCACTATGGGCTGCGTGTCCTGATCGGTGTGATTATCTGCAATATACCGATTGAGAGGTTCGCACCCCACGCTCCGCTGCCAGTCACGGAGTGCGGTGCCTGTGGCGCTTGTTTGCGGGCCTGCCCTTCCGGTGCGCTGCGGGCTCCTTTCGACCTGGACGCCCGCCGTTGTATTTCCTACTTGACCATCGAGTCGAAAGAGCCTTTGCCCGAGGATCTGGCCGATGCGCAAAGCCGTCACGGCTGGCGCTTCGGCTGCGAAGAGTGCATGCGCGCCTGCCCGTGGGACAAGCCGCTTTCGCCCCTTCCGGAATTCGAGACGCATCGCCACGAACTGGAAACGATGAGTGACGCCGACTGGGCGTCGCTCCCCGAAGAAGATTTCAAAAGCCGTTTCGCTGATTCCGGTCTGCGGCGGGCCGGTCTGGACCGGATCAAGGGTCAGTGACCGGCGAAAAACAGCAGAACGCCGGCAGGGTGGGAGAGTGTGAGCGTGAACGCATCGGAGAGCGCTTCGTTGAGGGTGGCTTTCCAGAGCGTATCGAAACGGACTTGACCGGTCGGGTATTTCAGGCCGGCCGATTCTATTTTCAAGGTATTGTCGAACGCAAAGATCGAGACCTGCTGGCCGGGGACGGCCGGAAGCGTCGCCGTATCGGTGATGGCCTCGAAACGGCCGTAATCCGTCAGGATTGAGACCGGGCAGGGCGCCTCGCGTACGTAGTCGAGCAGCAGTGAGACGTTGCCCAGCGTGTGGTCTTCGCGCTTGCCCGTCGTCCCGACGAGGGTGATGCGGTCTGGCTGCAAAGTCAGCGCCAGGTGGAAAGCCTTGGTCAGGTCGTTGTCGTCCTGTTCCGTGATGTGGGTAAGGATGTCGCGGTAGCGCTGCTTGAATTCCGCCGACAGGGAGTCGAGGTCACCGATAATGTGGTCCGGCTCCAGCCCGTGCGCCACCAGCGCCTCTGCCGCCGAATCGCAGCAGATCCGCACGCCGGCCTCCCGCAGCGCCGCTAATGGTGCAGCGGCCCGCGGGAAATCTCCCGCAGCCAGGATTACGATCTCTTTCCGCGGCAAGGAACCCATAGCTTATTCGAAGCGGCATTTCTCGGGTTCCCGGAAGCCCAGCAGGAATGCCGCTGTTTCCATCCGTTTCTTGCCGGCGAGCTGAAGGTTGAGGATACGCAGGGCGTTTTTCCCGCAACGGACTTCGAGGTAGGTCTTGTGGTCGGTGGTGATGCTGCCGACCGGCCGGGGATCCGTCTCGTCGCACGGCACGACATAGCTGTCGAAAATCTTGACGCCCACCTGTGTGCCGTCTTCTTTCACAAGGTTGGTCCAGGCGGCCGGATAGGGACTCAGGCCGCGGATGAGCAGCTGGGTCGTGCGGGCGCTCCGGGTCCAGTCGATGTGGCAGTTGTCCCGGGTGAGTTTCGGCGCGTTACGGAGCGTCTTGTTGAGGCCCAAGGTCTGCTCAAACGGCTTGGTCCGGTGGTTTTCGATGGCATCGACTGTCTTGAGGACAAGGTCGGCGCCCATTCCCATCAGTTTGTCGTGGAGTGCACCGGCATCCTCGTATTCTTCGATGGCGCAGGATTCCTGGAAGAGGATCTTGCCCGTGTCGATCTGCTCGTCGAGGAGGAACGTGGTGACGCCGGAGAACTTCTCCCCGTTGATGATGGCCCAGTTGATCGGCGCCGCGCCGCGGTATTGCGGCAGCAGCGAGGCGTGCAGGTTGAAGGTGCCCAAAGCGGGCATCTGCCAGACTTCCTTGGGCAGCATCCGGAAGGCTACGACCACGAAGAGATTGGCTTTCAGTGCGGCGAGCTGTTCCAGGAAGGCCGGGTCCTTGAGTTTCTCCGGCTGGAGCACAGGGAGATTGTGGGCAACGGCGTATTTCTTGACAGCGCTTTCATTCATCGTGAGACCGCGGCCGCTGGGCTTGTCGACGGCTGTCACGACTCCCACGATCTCGTAACCGGCCTGGATGAGTTTCTCAAGCGGTGCCACGGCAAATTCGGGTGTGCCCATATAGACGATGCGGATCTTGCCGCCGCCCCGGCGGAACAGGTTGATGAAGCGGTGGTACCGCTTGGCGATCCATTTGCCGATGCGTCGGAAGAATTCCTTGTACGCGTCCGGATTGAAGAGCGAAGAGTCCTGGGTGGATTTGCGGGTGAGCAGGATGGCCATGGGCAGCAGGACCAGCGTGGAGATGAGCGCACCCTCCCACGGGGTCAGCGTGCCACTTCGTGTGGCCAGTTTACGCCCGATGATGTCGATGATGTAATAGATCAGATACAGGAGGATCGAGATGACTACCGGCGTGCCGAAGCCGCCCTTGCGGATGATGGCGCCCAGCGGCGCGCCCACGAAGAAGAAGATGAGACAGGAGAGGGAAAGGGTGAACTTGATGATGGATTCGACGTCGATACGCCGGATCATGCTGACATTGTACGAAGACTCCCTTTCGAAATTCTTGACCTGTTCTTCCCCGGTCTCCGCCTTGCCGGCTGCAGAGCGGCGGACCCGCTGCAATTCCTGGGGTGTCAGGCTGACACGGATGCTGTCCACGTTGAGGTCCCCCAGATAGGTCTTGTCCTTGCCCAGGAGCGTGTCGAGCTGGTAGAGATAGTTCAGGCCTACCGTGCTTGCGAAACGGGGAAGCTGCCTGCGGACCATCGTATCGAGCTGGCGGGAGATGGAATCGCGGTCGTGCCGCAGCCGTTTGATGCCGAGTGACTTGAGTTCATCGCCATAATTGTCCTGCTCCGACCGTTGGAAACGGTAGTTGTCGAGCTGGATGATAAGCTGCTGCTCGTTGAAGCGGAGACGGCTCAGTTCAAGGGTCGTGTCCCGGAAGTTCATCGTGTTGGTCTCGGTGTAGGAGCAGCCGTCGTAGAGATTGAAGATGAGGTTCTCCTTGTCGGGCGTGATCTCGATCCGGCCGCTGTCGGCCACCGTCATGTTGGTGTTGCCCATATTGGACGTGTGGTCGTAGATGATCAGGTCGTACATCATCTGGGTCTCCTCGTTGCGGTCCGCTACCCGGAGAATGTAGCCGTCGATGCCGTCGTAGAAGATGCCGGTGGGGATTTTGATCTCATCGCGCGTCCGGGTGATATCCTGCTTGAGCGTATAGACCTTGTTGAAGGCGTACGGGACCAGCCGGTCCGCTACGAAGAAAGCCCCGACGGTGATGAGGGTGGAAATGACCACCAGCGGCAGCATGATGCGCATCAGCGAGATGCCCGCCGCTTTCATCGCCAGCAGCTCATTGCGTTCGCCCAGCCCGCCGAGCGTCATGATGGAGGCGAGCAGGGTGGCCAGCGGGATTTCGTTGGGGAGCAGCGTGCAGGAAGCCCATCCCCAGAATTCGAAGATGACGCCGATACTCAGACCTTTCCCTGCCAGATCGTTGATGTATTGCCAGATGAACTGCAGCGACAGGGCAAACACCACGATGAAGAAGACCACCAGGAAGGGGCCCATGAACTTCTTGATCAGGTAGAGGTCGAGTTTCTTCATCCGAAGCTATTTCGTGGCGGAGGCGATCAGTTTTTCCAGCGCGTCCCCAAGACCCGCAAGATTCTTGCCACCGGCCGTAGCCAGGCCTGGTTGGCCGCCGCCGCCGCCCTGGATGCATTTGGCAGCCTCCTTGACATCGGCCTGGGCATTCTTGCCGGCTTTCACCAGGTCGGCCGAGTACATCAGCAGCAACTGCGGCTTTCCGCCAGCCTCATAAGCCGCCGCGACGACGAGGTTTTCCGTTTCGTTCTGCAGCATGAAAGCGGCGTTGCGCAGCATCTGGGGATCGACGCTGCGCTCGATGACGATGACACGTCGTCCGCCCATCTCCCGGGCGTGGCTCAACAGGTCTTGTTTCAGCAGGACAGTCCGCTCGCGCACGACTTCTTCCATTTTCTTCTTGTACTCGCTGTTCTCCTCGATCATCTTGTGGATCGCACCGGCCAGGTCTGGCACATTGTTGAAGAAAGCTTTGGCGGCGCGGAGGGAATTCTCCATCACATCGACGGCCATTTCGGCTTCCAGGCCCGTGACGGCCTCGATGCGGCGGATGCCCGCCGCGATGGCCGATTCACTGGTGATCTTGAAGAAGCCGATGGTGCCGGTGGCGCGGGTGTGGCAGCCGCCGCACAGTTCGACACTGTCCCCGAAACGGACTACGCGGACGCGGTCGCCGTATTTCTCGCCAAAGAGGGCCATGGCACCTTCTGCGCGGGCTTCCTCCATCGTGGAATCCCTTTTCTCGCAAAGCGGGAAATTCTGGCGGATGAGGGCGTTGACACGGCGCTCCACCAAGTCGATGTTGTCATCGCCGAGGCGCTCGAAGTGCGAGAAGTCGAAGCGGAAGTATTTGTCACACACATAGGAGCCCTTCTGTTCGACGTGCGGGCCCAGGATCTCGCGAAGTGCCTGGTGAAGCAGATGGGTGCAAGTGTGGTTGTTGGCGATCTTCTGCCGGCGTTCCCCGTCGACAGCGAGGACGAAGGTCCCTTCCGTCGTGTCCGGAATCCGTTCGGCGATATGGATGGTGAGGTTGTTCTCCTTGACCGTGTTGAGGATCCGGATGACTGTGCCGTCCGGTGCGGTGATCGTGCCGGTGTCGCCGACCTCGCCGCCCATCTCTCCGTAGAACGGGGTGCGGTCGAAGACCAGCTGGATGAATTCCTTGTTCTTGGCCTTGACGGTGCGGTATTTCATCAGCGTGGCTTCGACTGTGAGGACGTCGTAGCCCAGGAATTCACATTCCGTAAACGGCTGCAGCTCCACCCAGTCGCCGTTTTCCACAGCCGTGGCGTTGCGGGCACGGGCTTTCTGTTTGTCGAGTTCCACGTTGAAGCCGTCCATGTCCACGGTAAATCCGTTTTCACCGGCGATCAGTTCGGTCAGGTCGATCGGGAAACCATAGGTGTCGTAGAGCGTGAAGGCGTCCACACCGGCGATGATCTTGCTTTCGCGGCTCTTCTCGAGGATGTTGTCCATCAGCCGGATGCCTTTGTCGAGCGTGCGGAGGAAGGCTTCTTCCTCTTCCTGGATGACGCGTTCCACAAGCTTCTGCTGGGCCACGAGTTCCGGATAGGCTTCGCCCATATCGGCGATCAGCTGCGGCACGAGGCGGCAGAGGAAAGGCTCCTTGAGGCCGAGGAAGGTGTAGCCGTAGCGGACGGCCCGGCGCAAGATGCGGCGGATGACGTAGCCGGCCTTCACGTTGCTCGGAAGCTGGCCGTCGGTGATGGAGAAACTGATGGCGCGGATGTGGTCAGCGATCACGCGCATCGCCACGCCGATCTGGGTGTCCGGTTCATACGCCACGCCGCTCAGGCGGGAGATGGCGTCGATCATGCCGGTAAAGACATCCGTGTCGTAGTTGCTCTTCTTGCCCTGGATGGCCATGCAGAGCCGTTCCAGCCCCATGCCGGTATCGACGTGGCGGGCGGGCAGCGGTTCCAGCGTGCCGTTGGCTTTGCGGTTGAACTGCATGAAGACCAGGTTCCAGATCTCGATGACCAGGTGGTGCCCCTGGTTGACCATCTTTTCACCGGGGACGGCGGCGCGCTCCGCATCGTCGCGCAGGTCGATGTGGATCTCGCTGCAAGGGCCGCACGGACCCGTGTCGCCCATTTCCCAGAAATTGTCGTGCTTGTTGCCCAGCAGGATCCGGTCGGCGGGAAGGTATTTCAACCAGTGGTCCCGCGCCTCGGTGTCGGCGCCCAGCCCGTCGGGTTCATAGCCCTCGAAGACGGTGGCATAAAGGCGGTCTTTCGGGAGTTTGTACACCTCGGTGAGCAGTTCCCAGGCCCAGTCGATGGCTTCTTTCTTGAAGTAGTCCCCGAAACTCCAGTTGCCGAGCATTTCAAACATCGTGTGGTGATAGGTATCGTGGCCGACCTCTTCGAGGTCGTTGTGCTTGCCGCTGACGCGAAGGCATTTCTGACTGTCTGCCACCCGCTTGGATGCCGCCGGTGCGTTGCCGAGGAAAATATCCTTGAACTGGTTCATGCCGGCATTGGTGAACATCAGCGTGGGGTCGTTCTTGACCACCATGGGGGCAGAAGGCACGATGGTGTGCCCCTTGCTTGCAAAGAAGTCCGTGAAGGTCTTCCTGATCTCTTTGACTGTCATAGACGCGTAATTCTTGTAATTTGGCACAAAATTAGTTTTTTTCCGGGTATTTTTCCGTAAATTTGCAAAGATATATCTTCTGGATTCAGCGGGATGCCGGGTGAGAAAAAATATATTTTCAACGAACAGACCCAATCGTACGAGATAGACCGCCGGTCGGCACGGGCTGCCCTTTACAGGACAGGAGGCGTGCTGCTGGCCGGGCTGGCCCTTTTCCTGTTGTATTTCTTTCTGTTTACCCGCCTTTGGGATATCGACACGCCGAAGGCCCTGCTGCTGGAACGCCGCAACCGCGTCCTGGCCGAGCAGGTGGCTTTGCTCAACGGGCGGATGGACGCGCAGGATGAAGTGTTGAACGACCTCGCCTTGCGCGACAACCTCGTGTACCGTCCCGTCTTCGGTATGGAAGAGATTCCCGCCGAGACGCGCCACGCGCCCCTTGTCGGGGAAGATCGCTACGCGGCTTTCCTGGGCATGGAGCATCAGAATCTGATGACCGCGGCCGCCCTCCGGGCGGACGGGCTGACCCGGCAGGCGTATGTCCAGTCGCTTTCCTTTGATGATGTGAAAGTGTATTCGAGCCGGGCCGGCGATATGGCTTCCTGCATCCCTTCTATCTATCCGGTCAATCCGAAGACCGTGCAGATGACCAGCCCGTTCGGCGCACGCTACCATCCCATCCGCCAGGCCGTCGTCTTTCATGAAGGCGTGGATCTGGCCGGACCGGCCGGCCAGCCCGTCTATGCGACCGGCGACGGGGTGGTGGAGAGTACGGATGTCAATTTTTCGGGCTACGGCAACGTGATCATCATCGACCACGGTTTCGGCTACAAGACCCGCTATGCCCATCTGCAGGAGATCAAAGTTACGGCCGGGCAGGTGGTGATCCGCGGCGACCGGATCGGCACGCTGGGCAGCAGCGGCCTCTCCACCGGGCCTCATCTCCACTACGAAGTGATCTACCGCGGCACGCAGATCAATCCCTGGAATTTCCTTAATCCCGACGTCACGCCGGAAGAATACAACAAGATGGTTCGGGGCAATGGCTAGAAAGTATATCTTCGACAAGGAATCCGGCACGTTCAAGCCGAAAAGGATCCGGTTGACGGAGATCCTTTCCGGCCTGGTCCGCTACGGCCTGTCCATCCTGATTGTCGCCGCTTTGTTTTATCTGGTATTTGCCCTGGTCTTCAGCACGGAACGCGAGCAGGCGCTGGAGCACGAGAACCAGCTGCTCGAAGCGGAGTACACGGCCCTGACGGACCGGCTCGACCTGGTGGACGGCGCCGTGGGCCATCTGCGGGAGCGCGACCGGGAGATTTATAACGACCTGTTCAGTACCGATCCGCCCAACTACCTGCTTTCGGGTGAAGACACCCTGGTTCTTACGGCCAAAGAACTGGAACGGACCGGCGAAAGCGATCTGGTGTGGGATGCCTATGCTTTGATCAAGCGGATGGAGTCCGTTGCTTCGCAGGTAAGCCGCCAACTGGCGGAGATTGACACGTCCCTGTCGAGCGGACGGCTGGTTCCGACCGCGATTCCCTCGCTGGTGCCGCTGACTTCTTTCTCGCCGGTCCAGACCGGGGCTTCTGTAGGGAAGAAAGTGAATCCCTTCTACAAGACCATCCGCGACCATACCGGTATCGATCTGCTGGCTCCTGTCGGTACGCCGGTCCGCTGTACTGCCGACGGGCAGGTAACACAAGTGGTCCGCAGCGAGAAAGGGATGGGCAACCAGGTGACGGTTACGCACAAGGGCGGATACCGGACGGTCTATGCGCATCTGGACGGTGTGCGGGTCTCCGTGGGGCAGAACCTGCGGCAAGGTGTCCAGATCGGGACGGTGGGGCAAACCGGCTCCAGTTTCGCGCCCTGCCTGCATTACGAAGTGCTGCGGGACGGCTTTCCGCAGGACCCCGTCAATTATTTCTTCGCCGAACTCGCACCGGCGACCTATCGCGACATGATGGTCGTCGCCCTGACGACCGGGCAGTCGATGGATTGAAAACACGTAAGCATTATGGCTGAAAAACTATATTACAAGATTGGCGAAGTGGCGGCGATGCTCGGGGAAGAAGTCTCTACGATCCGCTTCTGGTCCGATACGTTCCCCCGCTACGTCAAACCCGAGCGCAATGCAAAGGGAAACCGCCTTTTCCATCCGGAAGACGTGGAGAATATCAAGCTCATCCACTACCTGACCCGCGTTGAGGGCCTGACACTCGACGGGGCGGCCCGCAAGCTGGCTGAAAACCGGGACGGCCTGGCTCACAAGGCGCAGATCGTCGAGAAACTCTACGCCATCCGCGCCCAACTGACAGACATCTACGAAAGCATCTGACTATGAAAGCTCGGGAGATTGCCGCGGTCCTGGAAGAATTTGCACCGCTCCAGTCGCAGGAATCCTGGGACAATGCCGGTATCTGCATCGGCAGTCCTGAGGCAGAGGTGCATGGTGTGCTTGTGGGATTCGATTGTACCCCGGCCCTGCTGCAAGAGGCCGTTGCCTGCGGCGCCGATATGGTCGTGACGCACCATCCTCTGATTTTCGGGGGTTTGAAGCGCATCGACCCGGACGATCCCGTCGGTGCGGCCGTCATTTTGGCCATCCGGCACGGCATCGTTGTCTATGCCGCACATACCAATGCCGACAAGGCGGCGGGCGGAGTGAATACCCTGATGGCCGAAAGACTTGGCCTGGTGGAACCTGTCCCCCTCGATGAGACTTGCCTGGGCTTTATCGGCTTGCTCCCGGCACCGATGAGCGGCGTGGAATTCTGTGCACTTGTCAAAGAGCGTTTCGCGCTCCGCGTGCTGCGCTGCTCTGCGCCTGTGGACGAAGTCTGGCGTGTGGCCACCAGCTGCGGATCCGGTTCCTCTTTCGCAGAGAAGGCCTTCCGGGCAGGTGCGGATGCGTTTGTGACAGCGGATGTCTCCTACCATCATTTCTTCGTTCCCGAAGGGCGGATGATCCTCGATATCGGCCATTGGGAGAGCGAGGTGGACATTGTCGCGAAGTTCGTTTCGATTCTTCGGAAAAAATTGCCTACCTTTGCAGTTTACACGGCAACGCAAAAAAACAATAACCCGATATACTACTACTAGAGAGCAAGCTATGGCTACAAAAAAGAAGGTAAACAAGATCGTCACTCCGATTGACCAGCGGGAAACCTTCGTTTCCCTGCAGAAGAACATGGCCGACACCGATTCGATTGCGATGGAGCAGAAACTCCATACGCTTTATCGCATCCAGCAGACCGACACCAAGATCGACAAGATCTACCTTCTCCGCGGCGAACTGCCGTTGGAGGTCCAGGACCTGGAGGACGAGATTGCAGGACTCCATACCCGCATCACCAACGCCAAGGCGGAAATCAAGGAGATCGAAAAGGTCAACGCCGAGCACAAGCACGTCATTGAAGAGAGCAAGCAGCTGTTTGCCCGGTACAACGCGCAGCGCGACAATGTCAAGAACAACCGCGAGTACGAGTCCATCAGCCGGGAGATCGAGTATCAGGAGCTGGAGCAGCAGGCCGCTGCCAAGAAGATCCGGGAAAACGAAGCCCTGATCTCCGAGAAGAAACAGCTCATCGAAGAGACCCAGAAGACGATGGCGGCCCGCGAGTCCGACCTGGTCGAGAAGAAGAAAGAACTGGATACCATCGTCGAAGAGACCGCCAAGGAAGAAGAGGAACTCCTCAAGGAGCGTGAAAACCTCGTGGGGCAGATCGACGAACGCATGATGGTGGCTTACACCAAGGTGCGCGCCAATGCCCACAACAAGCTGGCCGTGGTGACTGTCAACCGCGATGCTTGTGGCGGCTGCTTCAACAAGATTCCGCCGCAGCGCCGGCTCGACATCGAAGAGAGCAAGAAGATCATCGTCTGCGAATACTGCGGCCGCATCCTGGTCAGTTCCGCATTCGAGAAGGAAAACTAGCGCAAGCAGGGGATGGCCAAGAGTGACAAGAAACCTCAACGGGTGAACCTGGATGCGATCGCCGAAGATTTCGGCGGTCGCAAGCCCCCTCAGGCCATCGACATCGAGGAAGCCGTCCTGGGAGCCTTGCTGCTGGAGCCGGAAGTCGTGCCCGACGTCCTGGACCAGTTGCAGGCTGACTGCTTTTACAAAGACATCCACAAGAAGATTTTCGAGGCGATCACCACGCTCTCGAGCCGCAACGACCCCGTTGACATCTTCTCCGTGTCGGACGAACTGTCCAAGCGGGGCGAGCTCGACGAAGTGGGCGGTATGGCCTATCTGAGCCAGCTTTCCACCAAAATCGGTGCGGCGGCGCATGTCGAATACCACACCAAGGTCCTGTTGCAGAAATTCCTGCAGCGGGAGCTGATCTCCATTTCCTACGAAGTGCAGAAAGCGGCTTTCGACGATTCGCTGCCGGTCGATGACCTGATCGATTCCGCCGAGGAGAAAGTCTTCACCCTCGCCCAGCGCAACGTCCGCAACGAGACCAAGCCGATCCTTTCGGTCATCAACCGGGCCGTGGAGCAGATCGAGACCAACCAGAAGCGCGAAGACGGCTTGAGTGGTGTTCCCTCGGGCTATACCGGCATTGACCGCGTGACCTTCGGCTGGCAGGCTGCCGACCTGATTATCCTGGCGGCGCGGCCTTCCGTCGGTAAGACGGCTTTCGTGCTGACAATGGCGCGCAATATGGTGGTGGACCACCATATCCCGGTGGCGTTCTTCTCCCTCGAGATGCCCGACACCCAGCTCGTGACGCGTATCATGGTCAGCGAGACGGGCCTGCCCTCCGAAAAACTGCGCGGCGCCAAGAAAATGACGCAGGACGAATGGGCCCAGCTGCACGACGGACTCGGCAAGTTGTCGCGTGCTCCGCTGTGGATCGACGACACCCCCTCGCTTTCCATCTATGAGTTCCGTTCCAAGGCGCGCCGCCTGGTCAACAAGCAGCACGTCAAACTTATCATCATCGACTATCTGCAGTTGATGACCGGTCCGCCGGAACTCAAAGGTATGCGCGAGCAGGAGGTGGCGGCCATCTCCCGTTCCCTGAAAGCCATTGCCAAGGAACTGAACGTGCCGATCATCGCGCTGTCCCAGCTCAACCGTTCGGTCGAAACGCGCGGCGGCAACAAACGCCCGCAGCTGAGCGACCTTCGCGAATCGGGCGCAATCGAGCAGGATGCCGACATCGTGATGTTCATCCACCGTCCGGAATTCCTGGGCGTGCAGGATGAAGGCGGTTTCCCCGGCGAGACCGACCTGATCATCGCCAAGCACCGCAACGGCGAGGTCTGCGACGTCAAGATGCGTTTCCTCTCTTCCGAAGTGAAATTTGTAGATTACAACGACCGTCCCTACGAGGAGCCCGCCGCGGCTGCCTACAACACCGTGCAGTCCAAGATGAACACGATGTTCGGGCCGGACGACGATTTTGAACTCTAGACCATGGCCAAAGAACGCATCGAACACGAAGGCAAGGTGATCGCCGTGGATAAAGATTATATCTCGGTCGAGATCATCAACAAGTCGGCGTGTGCGGCCTGCCATGCCAAAGGCGTGTGCGGCGCTTCCGACGAGGCCGTCAAGGTGGTCGAAGTGGCCCAGGACATCACGACGCTCTCGGACGACTACCAGGTCGGCGAGACCGTCAACGTGGTGATGAGTCCGGCGATGGGCACGCAGGCGATCTGGATCGCCTATGTCGTGCCTTTGATCCTGCTGGTGGCCTCCATCCTTGTCTTTTCGCTCAGCGGAGCCGGCGAGCTCCTGACGGGGCTCGGCACGCTCGGCGTGGTCGCGCTCTGGTACCTGGGCGTGTTCCTGTTTAGAAACAAGATTTCCAAAATATTTATCTTTTCAATCGAAAAACAACCTAAATGACTGGAACTATTCTTTTTACAATTGCTTGTCTGGTGGCCCTCGGGTTGCTGTTCGCAGTTGTGCTCTACTTCGTAGCGCAGAAGTTCAAGGTTGAGGAAGACCCGCGGATCGGTACTGTCGAGTCGATTCTTCCGGGCGCAAACTGCGGCGGTTGCGGACAAGCAGGCTGTCACGCTTTCGCGGAGAATGTCGTGAAGGCTCCAAGTATGGAAGGTTTCTTCTGCCCGGTGGGCGGCAACCCGGTGATGACCAAGATCGCCGAGGCGCTGGGTCGTGCCGTGGAAGAGAAAGCGCCGATGGTGGCGGTGGTTCGTTGCAACGGTTCGCTTGCCAACCGGCCCCGTACTAATGTGTACGACGGCTATGCCTCCTGCAAGGTGATGGCCAGCCTCTATGCCGGTGACACCGGCTGCAAATTCGGTTGCCTGGGCAAAGGCGACTGCGAGGCTGCCTGCAAGTTCGATGCGATCCACGTCGATCCCGAAAAGGGAATTGCCGTGGTGGATGAGGACAAGTGCACGGCGTGCGGTGCCTGTGTGCGGGCCTGCCCGAAGAACATCATCGAGCTCCGCGCCAAGGGCTTCAAGAACCGCCGCGTCTTCGTGTCCTGCATCAACAAGGACAAGGGCGCCGTTACCCGCAAGGCCTGCAGCACCGGCTGCATCGGCTGCAGCAAATGCGCCAAGACATGCCCGTTCGGAGCCATTACGGTCGAGAACAACGTCGCCTACATCGACTTCACCAAGTGCAAGATGTGCCGCAAGTGCGTAGAGGTCTGCCCGACCCACGCCATCCACGAAGTCAATTTCCCTCCGAAACCCAAAATTGAAGAAAAGCCCCATGAAGAAAACGTTTAGAATCGGCGGCGTCCATCCGCATGACAACAAGATCTCCGCAGAGGCTGCGATCGAGATCTTCCCTGCGATCGAGACCGCTTACGTTTCGATGGCACAGCATCTGGGCGCCCCGGCCACCCCGGTCGTGGCGGCAGGTGACAAGGTGAAGGTGGGACAGGTGATTGCCGAACCTTCCGGTTTTATTTCCGGTTATGTCCATTCCCCGGTTTCCGGTACCGTGAAGTCGGTCGGCCCCCGCGCCGACATTGCCGGCAACATGGTTCCGCATATCGAGATTACCGTCGAGGGGGATGAGTGGATGGAAGACATCGACACCAGCGACCGTATCATTACCGACATTCCCTATTCGCCGGAAGAGATTATCGACAAAGTCAAGAAAGCCGGCGTAGTCGGCCTGGGCGGCGCCTCTTTCCCGACGCATGTGAAGCTCGCCCCGCCGAAGGACAAGAAGGCCGAGTGCCTGATTCTCAACGGTACGGAGTGCGAACCCTATCTGACTTCCGACGACCGCATCATGCGCGAGCGTCCGCAGGAAATCCTCATCGGCGGCGCCATCATGATGAAGGCTCTCGGGGTAACCCGCGGCTATGTAGGTATTGAGGAGAACAAGCCGGCCGCCATCGCTTCGATGACGGAAGCGGCCAAGGCTTTCCCGCAGATCGAGGTCGTCACGTTGAAGAAACGCTACCCGCAGGGTGGTGAGAAACAGCTGATCGACGCGGTCATCCGCCGGCAGGTTCCCTCCGGCGCCCTGCCGATCGATACGGGAGCCGTGGTGCAGAATGTCGGCACCTCGCTGGCTGTGTACGAGGCTGTCCAGAAGAACAAGCCTTTGATTGACAACGTCATCACCGTGACGGGCCATTGCCTCCCGGTGCAGCACAACTACAAGGTGCGCATCGGTACGCCGATGTCGAAGATCCTGGAAGTGGCGGGCGGCCTGCCCGAAAAAGCGGCCAAGGTGATCAGCGGCGGCCCGATGATGGGCCGTGCCGTCGCCAATCTCGATGCCGCCACGGTCAAGGCCAACGGAGCTATCCTGATCCTGACGGAAGAAGAGACGCGCCGCCGCCCCGAATCCGCCTGCATCCGCTGCTCCAAGTGCGCATCGGCCTGCCCGATGGGCCTCGAGCCCTGGCTGCTCAACAAACTCAGCCGGGCCGGCGGCATGTTCGACGAACTGGAGAAAGAGCGCATCTTCGACTGCATCGAATGCGGCTGCTGCAGTTTCACCTGCCCGGCCGGAATCCCGCTCCTCGATATGATCCGCATCAACAAGGCGGAAGTTATGAAGATTATCCGTAGCAGAGCTAAAAAATAGTTGACTGATGAATAAACTTTTCGTATCACCTTCTCCGCATACCCATGGCAGCGAGAGCACGCAGACGATCATGCGCGACGTGCTCATCGCCCTGGCGCCGGCGATGCTGGTATCGGTCCTGGCCAGTGGCTGGTCTGCGCTGGTACTGATCCTTGTCGGTGTTGCCGCCTGTGTCCTGACGGAGTTCCTTATCCAGAAATATCTGCTCAAGGTTCCGGTCACGGTCTGCGACCTTTCCGCCGCCGTCACCGGTTGCCTGCTGGCACTCAACCTGCCGCCGGCAGCACCCTGGTGGCTGATCGTCATCGGTTCGATCGTCGCCATCGGCGTCGCCAAGATGACCTTCGGCGGCCTGGGCCAGAATATCTTCAACCCGGCCCTTGTGGGACGTGTGTTCCTGCTGGTTTCCTTCCCGGTGCTGATGACGACCTGGAACGATACAGGCGCCATGTTCGGCATCGTTGACGCCTTCTCCGGTGCCACGCCGCTGGGCGCTGTCAAGGAAGGGCTTGCCAACGGGATGACCCTTTCGCAGCTTACGGCCGACGACCTGACGTTCAGCCAGCAGTTCTTCTTCAATGTGGGCGGTTCGGCCGGTGAACTTTCGGCCGTCGCGCTGATCCTGGGCTTCATCTATCTGCTCTGCCGCCGCGTGATCAAGGCTACCATCCCGGTCACCATCTTCTGCACGGTATTCGTAATCTCCGGCATTTTCTGGCTGGCCAATCCGGAGCGTTTCACCAATCCGGTGTTCAACCTCTTCACGGGCGGCCTGCTGCTGGGTGCCATCTTCATGGCAACCGACTACGTGACTTCTCCGATGACGACCAAGGGCCAGATCATCTTCGGTATCGGTATCGGTCTGATCACCGTGTTCGTCCGTTACTTTGGTTCTTATCCGGAAGGCGTCTCGTTCGCCATCCTGATCATGAACTGCACCGTTCCTTTGCTCAACAAGTATTGCAAACCGCGCCGGTTTGGGGAGGTTAAGAAATAATGGCTGCAAAATCTACATTCGGCAATATGGTGCTGGTGCTTGCCGGCATCTGCCTGGTGTGCTCGGCTTTGCTGGGTACAGTCTATGCGGTGACCAAGGCCCCGATCGAGGCTTCCGAAGTCAAGAAGGTCAATGAGGCCATCGCCGCTGTGACGCCCGACTTCGACAATGCACCGAACGAGGATGTCCGCACTGTCGAGGGCGGTCAGATCTATACCGCGATGAAAGACGGCGCCCCCGTCGGCTACGCCATCAAGGTTTCCGTGGGCGGTTTCGGCGGCCCGCTGCAGCTGATGGTCGGCTTCACGCCCGACGGCACTGTGTACAACACGTCTGTGATCTCGCATTCGGAGACGCCGGGCCTCGGTGCCAAACTCACCGATGAGAACTGCGCGCCCCGTACGCAGGTCAAAGGCAAGAACCCGGCGACCGACAAAGTATCCGTCAAGAAGGACGGCGGCGACATCGATGCCATCACTGCTTCGACCATCACGTCCCGGGCTTTCCTGAAAGGTGTGAATGCCGCGTACGATGTGTTCAAGAACAATTGTGCAACCCCTAAGACTGAAGACAAATGAGCAAGAATAACAAGTGGCAGCTGATCGTTGACGGCATCGTCAAGAACAACCCGACCTTCGTGCTCGTGCTGGGTATGTGCCCGACGCTGGGTACCACCACCTCGGCCATCAACGGTCTGGGTATGGGTTTGGCTACGACCATCGTGCTGATCCTTTCCAACATCACCATCTCGGCCATCGCGAAGATCATTCCCGACAAGGTGCGTATCCCGTCCTACATTGTGGTGATCGCCTCGTTCGTGACCATCGTGCAGCTGTTGCTCCAGGCCTATGTGCCGGTGCTCTACGATGCACTGGGTATCTTCCTGCCGTTGATCGTGGTCAACTGTATCATCCTCGGCCGCGCCGAAGCCTTTGCGAGCAAGAACCGCATCGGCGACTCCGCCCTTGACGGCGTGGGTATCGGTTTGGGCTTCACCATCGCGCTGACGGCTGTCGGCCTGGTGCGTGAGATCCTCGGCAGCGGTTCGGCCTTCGGGCTGAAGTTCCTCTCGGGCGACGGCATGCTGGCCTTCGTCCTGGCGCCGGGCGCGTTCATCGTGCTGGCCTACCTGATGGTTATTTTCAGAAAAATCACGAAAAAAGCGTAAACGATGGAAATCCTGCTTATCTTCATTTCGGCGATCTTCGTCAACAATGTCGTCCTGAGTCAGTTCCTGGGCGTTTGTCCGTTCCTGGGCGTTTCCAAGAAAGTCGGCACGGCCGTCGGTATGACCGCCGCCGTGACCTTCGTGATGGCCATCGCCACGCTGGTTACCTATCTGCTCCAGTACTACGTGCTGGTACCGCTCCATATCGAGTTCCTGCAGACGGTGAGCTTCATCCTCGTGATCGCCTCGCTCGTGCAGATGGTCGAGATCATCATCAAGAAGATCAGCCCCTCGCTCTACCAGGCGCTGGGTATCTTCCTGCCCTTGATCACCACCAACTGCGTGGTACTGGGTGTGGCCATCCAGGTGGTTACCAACGAGTATGACTTCGGCGCCGGGGTCCACATGATGGGCCTGGGCCAGGCTGTACTCTTCGCCATCGCCTCCGCCATCGGCTACGGTATCGCGCTGATCCTGTTCGCCGGTATCCGCGAACAGCTCGAACTGAGCAATGTGCCCAAGGTCTTCAAGGGTGTTCCTATCGCCCTGCTGACCGCCGGTATCATGGCGCTCGCGTTCATGGGCTTCTCCGGTCTCGTCTAAGATGAACCGCAAGCCGCAGACCTTGCAAGACATTGAAGCGCTTCTTCGGGCCGGTTCGCTCGAAGAAGCGCATCAGTCTTTGCGCGAATTCGTGGTGCGGGAGCCTGACAACCCGCAAGGCTGGTACATGCTCGGCAATCTCTACCGCCGCCAGCAGCTCTGGGGCGAAGCCATCAACCATCTCAACAAGGCCAAGCTCCTCGACCCCGACGGTCCGGCCGACGCCGCCATCGAATCGATCTACGACATCATCCGTTTCGTCAACACGGATTTGATGAACCCGTAGGTGTCAGTCCGGCCGGCATTTCGTCCATGGATTCGGTGTGAATCCTGGATGACCGAACAAAAAACAGCCCTCTGTCCATACAGGGGGCTGTTTTCATGGATGATTCGTCCAGGGAATTACCAGCGGTTGAGCGGCAGGCCGTTCATCTTCATCTTCACCTGCTGGCGGACTTCCTCGATGATCTGGTCGTTCTCGACGTTGCAGAGCACCTTGTCGATCAGGTCGACGATGCCCGGCATGTCTTTCTCGACGAGACCGCGGGAGGTGACGGCCGGCGTACCGACGCGGAGGCCGGAGGTCTGGAATGCGCTGCGGCTGTCGAACGGCACCATATTTTTGTTGACGGTGATGCCGGCACGGACGAGGGCCTTCTCGGCCACTTTACCCGTCAGGTCGGGGAACTTCGGACGAAGGTCGATCAGCATCAGGTGGTTGTCGGTACCGCCGGATACGATGTAGTAGCCCTTCTTGATGAACGCTTCGGCGAGGGCCTTGGCATTCTTCTGGACCTGGACCTGGTAGTCGCGGAATTCCGGCTGCAGGGCCTCGTAGAAGGCCACGGCCTTGGCGGCGATGCAGTGCTCGAGCGGACCGCCCTGGATGCCAGGGAAGACGGCGGAATTGATCATCGCGCTCATCTTCTTGATCTCACCCTTCGGCGTGGTGATGCCCCACGGGTTGTCGAAGTCTTTGCCGATGAGGATGACGCCGCCGCGCGGACCGCGAAGGGTCTTGTGCGTGGTTGAAGTCACGATGTGGGCGTATTTCACCGGATTCTTGAGCAGACCCGCGGCGATCAGGCCGGCCGGGTGTGCCATGTCCACCATGAAGATGGCACCCACCTTGTCGGCGATGGCGCGCATCCGCTCCCAATCCCATTCACGGGAATAGGCGGAAGCACCGCCGATGATGAGTTTCGGCTTGAATTCAAGCGCTTTGCGCTCCATGTCGTCGTAGTCCACCAAACCCGTCTCCTTGTTGAGCTGGTAGCCGATGGCGTGGTACAGTTTGCCGGACATGTTGACCGGCGAACCGTGTGTGAGGTGACCGCCATGGGCGAGGTCGAGGCCCATGAACGTGTCGCCCGGCTGCAGGCAGGTGAAGAACACCGCCATGTTGGCCTGCGCGCCTGAATGCGGCTGGACATTGGCGTACTCGGCGTCGAAGAGCTTGCACAGGCGGTCGATGGCCAGCTGCTCGATCTGGTCCACCACCTCGCAGCCACCATAATAGCGTGCCCGGGGGTAACCCTCTGCATATTTGTTGGTGCACACGCTGCCGAGTGCCTCAAGAACCTGCTTGCTCACAAAGTTTTCGGATGCGATGAGCTCGATGCCTTCGCTCTGGCGCTCCTCTTCCTTGCGGATCAGGTCGGAAATTTGGACGTCTTGTTTCATATAGATGGTCAGTTTATTATATTGTTTTGCCTTTTGCCCGGATAGATTTACAAAGATAAAACAAATTCCTATATTTGTCCCCTCATTTTTTGCAAAAGATGTTTCGAAAACTCAAAAACAGTGAATTGGGCCGCATCACCGTGGAGCAGTACAAAGAGGCTGACAAAACCCCTTATGTGCTGGTGCTCGACAACGTACGCAGCCAGCACAACATCGGCTCCGCCTTCCGGACCTGCGACGCTTTTCGCATCGCAAAACTCTGTCTTTGCGGCATTTCGGCGGTCCCACCCACGCCCGAGATCCACAAAGCGGCCCTGGGCGCGGAGTTCAGTGTGGATTGGCAGTATTTCGATACGGCGCTCGAAGCCGTCGCGCAGCTGCGTGCGGAAGGCTATACCATCGTCAGCGTAGAACAGGCTGAACATGCCACGCAACTGCAGGATTTCCATCCGGATCCGGACCGGCGTTATGCGTTCGTCTTCGGCAACGAAGTGAAAGGGGTCGCCCAGGAAGTCGTGGACGCCTCAGACCGCTGTCTGGAGATTCCCCAGTTCGGCACCAAGCACTCCCTCAACGTGTCCGTCTCTATCGGGGTGGTGCTGTGGAACATAATTTTGCACAATTTCCGATAGAATCTAAAAAAAGTTACTATATTTGCAGTCCCATTCGGGAAATCGGGAAGTGGCGCAGTTGGCTAGCGCGCTGCGTTCGGGACGCAGAGGTCGGGTGTTCGAGTCACCTCTTCCCGACGGAAAACAAAAACTCACTGTCAGATGGCAGTGAGTTTTTTTTTGTATTCCTGCCCGGAAATGATTATATTTGAGTGGGATAGAAAAGGCTTACAAGCGGAGCCTGCCACAAGCCATGGAAAAGAATGCTAAAAAAGGATATGAAACCCCTACGACGGTGGTTGTGGAGGTGACAGCGACGGGTATGATCTGCCAGTCGTTTAAAACAACGGATTACGAGTTTGGCAACCTGGATGAAAAGTGATAGGAGGAGGATGAAGATGAACCGAGGCTTGATGGAAAGACTCCTTCGGGTTGCCGTGACGCTGCTGCTGGCGCTGCTGCCGGCGGTAATGGCATGGGCTGACGAAGGCATCAAGGAAGTGATGGTCATTGGTGGCTCGGAAAGTGAGGTGAACAATCTGAAGACCAGTCTCACAAGCCAGGGCTGGCATGTCATCGACCAGGATTTGAATCGTGGAGCAAGAGGCGACTACATCTATCTGTTGTATAAATCAGAAAGCAGCAACGGTGTCAACAATGGATATATCACCGATTTCTATATAAGCGATGCGGAGGGTACGGCTCCAGACAGCCGTACATACAATGGACGGACTTATACTTTGGTTCGCTTTGACGGTGGAAGCAATTTCAAAAATGCCAAGGGCGATTTGAACCGGGGTGCCGGCGGCGACTACATCCACTTATATTACACCACGGATCCCTTTCCCAACAACCGATTCATAACCGGCATCTCGTTTAACAGTATCCAGACGGGTGCCGTGGGCGTGAACGGAGGCTCGGAGGGATACGACCTTAATGCAGGTGCCAGAGGCGACTACATTTATATGCACCCGTCCATTTTTTCCGGACGCGGCCTGCCTTACTCCTATGACTTCGAAACCACGCTGGCAGAAGAGGGATGGACAACGGTTGATTGTAATCAATATACGAAGATAGTGGAACGCGGCAGTGGCCATGCTTTTCATTTTTGTAATGACAACACCGTAAGTGGAGATGGCTACCAGTATTTGATTTCACCTGAATTTGACGGGCGGATGGCTATGTATGTGGAATTTGACTATGAGCGAGGTCCGATCGTACAGCATGATTTATCCTTTCAGATAGGATATTCTACACAGACCAATGACATTTCTTCTTTCACCTGGGATTCTGATGTCGTGGCTGGGTGGGGACACTTTGGGAAGACTTTTCCCAAAGGAACGAAATACGTGGCTGCCAGAGCGTGGACAACGATGAGTTTCCTGGATATCTATTTGGATAATTTCAACTTCACGGTCACGCCGGTCATTCTCACTTTGTCGGAGTGTACGGAACATGCTGCCACGGTTTCCTGGGATGGGCCACAAGCAGGCGAGCCCATCACGGGATATGTATATCAGTATAAAAAAGCAGGTGATTCGCACTGGTCGTCTGAAGCGCAGCTTTCCTCCTCCACCAGAAACGTCACGATCAGCGGCCTTTCCGCCCACACGGACTATCAGTTTCGTCTGAAAGCCATTTATGGCGGCAGTGAAAGCGATTATGCGAATCTCAGTTTTACCACGGCCGTTGAACTTCCCTATAGTTACGGATTTGAAAATGGTACTGATGGTTGGAGCCAGGTCGTACATATCTGGGAATATACAGGGATATCTGATCAGACCAGTTACGAGGGTGCCCACTGTTACCGTTTTTATGGCGACGACGCGACATCTCCGTCTCAATACTTGATTTCTCCGAGATTGCCCGGCGATTGTGCCGTGAAGGTGTCATTCTGCTACTTGAATAGTGTATACCCAAATACAGACCGTTTTCGGGCAGGCTATTCAACTACCGACAGCGATCTCGGTTCTTTCACTTGGAGCGACGTAATAACTGCGCAAGGGCATGACTGGGAGTTGTATGAAAATGACTTTCCTCAGGGGACCAGATACATTGCAATCCAGTACCCGTCAGGTCAATCATTCTTCTTCGTCGATGATTTCTGTTTCGAAGTCTATTCTGCTCTGACAAGGCCGACAGACCTTTCCGTGAGCTCCCTCACAGACAATGGCGTTTCGTTCTCCTGGTCTTGCTCCGCTTCGGGAGTTACTGGCTTTGCCTATCAATACAAGAAGAGAAATGACAACGCCTGGTCGTCTGAAAAGAACCTGGATGGCAGTTCCCGTTCCGTCACCCTGACCGGCCTGGAAGCCAATACTACCTATGATTTTCGTATCAAAGCACGCTATGACGGCAATGAAAGCAATTATGTGACCGTCCGTTTTGTTACCGAGAGTCCGATCGAACAGTTGCCGTGCTTCCAGGGTTTTGAAAACGGCATGGGCGGCTGGCGCATTGTGAACAGCAACGGCATGACGGGAATCAAATCGTGGGTGCCGCGAGAAGGCAGCTATGACTTCGGCTTTGGCTTCGATCAAACCGAGAGTAATCCGCCCCAATATCTGATTTCCCCTCAATTGAACGTCAGTTCCGAGTCAATCCTGTCGTTTTACTACCAGAATAATGCGGACGCTTCGACCGCCTATATAACCCATTTTAATGTGGGATGGTCTACTACGACAAATAACCCCGCTGATTTCAACTGGTTTGCTGAAGATGAAATAGCTGTAGCCGTAGCGGCCGGGACTTGGCCGCACTTCGCGCAACGACTGCCGCAGGGAACCAAGTATATAGCTTTTCGTGTAAAGGCAGGACAGCCCTGGCTTTACCTGGACGACATCAGCATCGCCCCTGTGACCAAACCTGTGGCTACGGCTGCTGTCGTGCAAGGAATGGACAAGTACGTGACGACGTTCTTCGACGAGAAGGTGTACTGGGAACTTCCGGAAGGAGCGACGGCCTATACGGCCGGACTGAACGGAGATGAACTGCTGCTTGTGCGCATCGGCAACAGGGAAAGCCGTTTGATTCCGGCAGGGACCCCGGTGATCATCGTTGCCGACAAGACACAGGAAGATGGCAATGCCTCCACGAAGACGATACCGGTTATCCTGTCGGGCTATCAAGCCGTCACGCCTCGGGAAGGGAACATCCTGAAGGGTGCGAAAGAGGATATTGCCGTGACTGAGGGAAAGATTGACAACAAAGCGGTTTACGTTCTGGGTATTGTGAACGGAACGCTGGGAATCTATCCGTTTAAGGGTGACAAGATTCCGGCCGGTAAAGCTTATATATTGAAATGAAAAAAACTTTGCTCATACTTACGGTACTAGAGGCCCTGCTTTGGGCTGGATGTGCACCGGTGGAACTTGTTTCGGAAGATGTTCCTGCGAGACAGGTGTTGGAGGGCGATTCTACCTGCACATTGACGCTCCGGGCGGAAATGGGTGACCCTGAGACGAAGGGCCTGGCCATCGACGGGACGGACGAAGCGAACACGACACTCCTCAAAGCCGTCTGGTTGACAGGTGAGAAAGTATATGTATACTTGGGAGACGAAATGATTGGAACGCTCATGGCAACGGAAGATGCTTCGGATCCTCATCACGCCACGCTATCCGGAAATGTGACTGTTTCCGGCATTACGCCGGGACAAACGCGACTTACCCTGTTGACGCCATATTGCCGGGATGATTGGACATACGTCGGGCAGGGGGGTATGCTTCTGGTAAACGACGGGGGAATGAGTGGTCTGTATAATTCCATTGCCGCGAGATATCACCTTGCCCAGGCTGACGACGTGCTGGTGACGGGTTTGACAGAGGTAGACGATGGAAAGTTAGCGATGTCTGCCAGCCCCGCCGTCTTCAAGAACCAGCAGAGCGTCTTTCGCTTCAATTTCCGCTTCCAGGAAGGGGGCTCAGGAGAAAAGACGCCTGTCAAAACCTTAGGTGCTTTGATAACGGGAGACGGCGGCGGGCTCTGGAAAGGCTGGAACATGGGCACAGGCCCGATTCCAGTCTGGCTGGTTGAACCCACGACAGATCCGTTTTTCGTGGCCTTGCGGTTCGCTGATCAAACCACCAGGGAAAACTTGAAATTCGAGGTATTCGACGAAAACGGTATCACCTATTCTGGCAGCAAGGCAATCCCAGCCGAATACAAGACCAACGGCCATTTCATAAGTGCGAAGAACATCACGCTCACAAACCGTCTGAAACTGGACGTATATTCTGCGGGTGAAGTGGATGTTGTGCTATAGCGCGGCGTGATGATGCTCAGAATTCGACCATCGGGTCGTCGTAGTCGTGGCCGCCGAGGACGGTGCCGTCAGCGGCGTAGTTGATGGTGCGGCTGGGCGAGCCGTCGGCTTTGTAGTTGGTGCAGCTGTGATTGCCGCGCTCTTCTTCCGGGAGGGCTTTGATGCGTTCGATTTCTGCTTTGAAATAGCTTTCAGCGGCATAGCGGATCTCCCGTTCCGTGTTGGTAGGAGGGCGGTGGTCGTAGCCGCCGTCCCGGTCGAGATAATCCATCAATTCGAATAACCGTCCGTCGGAATATTCAAGGACAGCGATCCAGCGAGGACGGGACTTGTCTTCTTCTGAAAGCTTTTCTCCGCAGTAGGAGCAAGCGTCTATCTGTCTCAGATCCTGGTCCAGCTTTTCGAGCAGTTGCGGGTCACCGCAGTAGTAAGTCCATCCCTCGAAAGATCCCAATGTCCTGAAATACACGGCATTCCGCTCATCTTTCCTGAAGGAGAACACTTCTGTGCCTTCATCCGAGTGCAGTTCGAAGCGGAAGGCCTTCAGGGAAGCGTCCTCTGCCAGTCCCATTCTCCGCCAGGGAGCAAAGAACTCCTCCACTTTTTGGAACGCTTCCCTGGCGCCTGTGGGCATAGCTTCGTAGCCGCCGCTGCGGACACGCTTTCCATTGGAGTACTTAAGCGAGAAGTCCCAGGTGTCGCCGTCTTTGATGTCGAACATCGGCTTGTAGCGTTCTTTGTAACGGTCCATCCTGTATTCCTGGACAAGTACTTCCAGTGAATCCATCACGGATGCTTCGGCTTGGAAAATACGGTCGCGGTCGTTACCGAGTTCTATGGTAATGCGCGTCTTCCCGTCTGCCAGCCTTTCAGCCCGGTAACCCCGGTTCGTGAAGCCGCGGTAGCCGTGCGTGGCGGTATAGTAGAAGGATTCGAGGCGTGTTTGTCCATCGGGGACGGGTTGTGCCAAAGGGTCGGGTGTCGGCGTTGCAGGCCGGCAACCGAGGAAAGAGAGCAGCGACATCACGAAAAGGAGTTTGGCCACGGTAGGCATCAGTTGCGTTTTTCCAGCAGTTGGATGGCTTCGCTGAAGCCCTGTTGCGTCGAGGAACGGAGGCCCATCTCCGAAACCGACGGAACGTTCTGCCGCCAGTTTTCTTCCGTGGAACGGTCGAGGTAATCCATTGTTTCGATCTTCTGGCCGTTCGCGTATTCGGCCTTCAGGATCCAGCGGGGGCGGGAAGTATCTACTTCCAAGAGGTTTTCGCCGGTATAGGAAGCCATATGGTTCCAGCGGATTTCGTTGGCGAGCCGTTTGGGAAGGAAATCGTCGAACCCCTCATACTGCTGGCCCTTGGCCTGGCCGTAAGGCTGGATGAAAGCTGAGCCGCTCTCGCCCTTCTGCGTGAAGGTGTAGATTTCCGAACCTTCCGCATCGTGGAATTCGTAGTGGAAAGAAATAAGGGCGACCTCTTCAGCCGGCTCCAGGTAGAGCCAGCTGGAGAGGAGGCCTTCTGTCTTTCCGATTCCCGCGGCGCCTTTCGGAGGATACGCCATATATCCGCCGCAGGAGGTGACGTTCCCGTCGGTGAAAACGAGTTCCATCGACCAGGAATCACCGTCCAGGATCTCCATCTTCGGTTCGTAATGTCCTGAGAAGCCGTTCATCCGGTATTCGCGGACAAGCGCTTCAAGCGAATCCATCACCGCACCTTCAGCCAGGAACACACGGTCACGGTCGTCGCCCACTATTACGGTGATGCGGGTCTGGCCATCTTCCAGCCGTTCGGCCCTGTAGCCGATGTTGCTGTACGCGTGGTAGCCGTGCGAGGCGCTGTAGTAGAGGGACTTCAGGTGGACGTCGCGGTCCAGTTCCGGAGCGGGTTTGTTTTGCCCGCATCCCAGGAAGGAAAACAAAGACATCACTAGCAGAAGAAGGCTCGCGTGGCGCATAGGCTATTTGTTGTTGTCCCGGCGCGGACCCCGGCCACCTTCGCGGCGCGGGCCGTTGCTCCGGTTGCCACCGTCCTTGCTGTCGCGGCGCGGGCCGTTGCCACCTTCGCGACGCGGACCGCCCGTGCGCGGCTTGGGTTCCACATAGCCTTCCGGTTTCGGCTGGAGTGCGCGCATCGAGAGGCGCATCTTGCCGGCCTTCGGGTCGTATTCGAGGAGTTTGACATCGACTTCGTCGCCGACAGCCAGCACATCCTCCACCTTCTCGGTCTTGTTCCAGGCAATCTCCGAAACGTGCAGCAGGCCTTCCTTGCCCGGCATGATTTCGATGAACGCACCGAATTCGAGGATGGAAACCACCTTGCCGTGATAGACCTGGCCCACTTCGGGAACCGCGCAGATGCCTTTGATCCAGTCGAGTGCCTTCTGCATGTTCTCAGCGTTGTCGGAAGCGATGTCCACGACGCCTTCCGTGAGGTTGGTGCCCGGGATGGGTTCTTCGTCGATGTTGATGATCGTACCGGTCTCTTTCTGGATCTTCTGGATGGTCTCACCACCCTTGCCGATGACGGCACCGATGAATTCGGCCGCAATGCGGAGCTGGACGATGCGCGGCACGAACGGCTTGTAGTCGGCACGCGGTTCAGGGATCGTCTTCAGCATCTCGCCCATGATGTGCATCCGGCCGCGACGGGCCTGCTCGAGGGCTTTCTCCAGCACGTCGTAGCTCAGGCCATCCACCTTGATATCCATCTGGGTAGCGGTGATACCGTCGGCGGTACCGGTGACCTTGAAGTCCATGTCGCCGAGGTGATCCTCGTCACCGAGAATGTCGGTCAGGATCGCATAGCGGTCGTTCGGTCGCTCGGCGTCAGTAATCAGGCCCATGGCCACACCGGCGACGGGTTTCTTGATCTTCACACCGGCATCCATCAGGGCCAGGCAGCCGCCGCAGACCGAAGCCATGGACGACGAGCCGTTGGACTCGAGGATGTCGGAGACGACACGCACCGCGTACGGATTTTCCGGGGCAAGCGGCATCACGGCCTTGAGGGCGCGCATGGCCAGGTTGCCGTGGCCGATCTCGCGGCGGCCCGTGGCGCGCTGCGGCTTGGCTTCACCCGTGGCAAACGGCGGGAAATTGTAGTGGAGCACGAACTGCTGGTCGCCCTGGATGAGGACTTCGTCCTGCTCTTTCATATCGAGTTTGGTACCGAGGGTGACCGTCGCGAGCGACTGGGTCTCACCGCGGGTGAAGATGGCGCTGCCGTGTGCGCAAGGCAGGTAGTCCACTTCGCACCAGATCGGGCGCACTTCGTCGGTGGCGCGGCCGTCGAGGCGGCGGCCTTCATCGAGGACGAGGTTGCGCATGGCTTCTTTCTCCACGTCGTGGTAGTAGCGCTCCACGAGCGGGGTCTTCTCTTCGAGTTCCTCTTCCGGAATAGTGGCGAGGAAGTCGGCTTTGACGGCCTCGAAGGCATCGGCGCGCTCATGTTTGGGCAGGGCGGCCTTCGCGGTTTCGTAGCAACGGTTGTAGCAGGCTTCGCGGACGGCTTTCTTGAGGTCTTCGTCCTCGACGTCGTGCGGGTAATCGCGCTTGTTCACATCCGTGCCGAGCTCGTGCATCAGCTCTTTCTGGATGCGGCAGTGCTTCTTGATCTCTTCGTGGGCGAACTTGATGGCCTCGAGCATGTCGTGCTCGGAGACTTCCTGCATCTCACCCTCGACCATCATGATGTTCTCTTCGGTGGCGGCGACCATCAGTTCGAGGTCGGCACGTTCCATTTCCTTGAAGGTCGGGTTGATGACGAACTGTCCGTCGATGCGGCAGACGCGCACCTCGGAGATCGGGCCCTGGAACGGCAGGTCGCTTGTTGCGAGGGCAGCAGATGCGGCCAGGCCTGCCAGTGCGTCGGGCTGGATATCTTTTTCTGCTGAAATCAGCATCACGTTGACGAATACTTCCAGATGGAAATCTTCGGGCCAGAGCGGACGGATGGGGCGGTCCACCAGACGGGAGATCAGGATCTCGTAGTCGTCAGGACGGCTCTCTCTCTTGAGGAATCCGCCGGGGAAACGGCCCGCGGCATAATACTTCTCCCGGTAATCGACCTGGAGGGGAAGGAAATCCGTTCCTTCCTTGACTTCTGTGGCAGCGGTTACGGTCGCAAGCAGCATGGTGCCGCCCATCTTCACGACCGCCGAGCCGTCAGCTTGTTTGGCAAGCTTGCCGGTCTCGATTTCGATTGTCCGACCGTCGGACAATTCAATGATTTTCTTGATTACGTTCATATTTTATCCTTAGTGTGTCTTCATATACAAAAAAGGCCGCTGCTTACGGCGGCCTTCCTTCTTTCCTGGGCGATTATTTACGAAGGCCGAGGGCCTTCACAATCTCGCGGTATCTCTCAATATCCTTCTCTTTCAAGTAATCGAGGAGCTGACGGCGCTTACCTACGAGGCGGAGAAGGGCACGCTGGGTATTGTGGTCCTTCTTGTTGGCCTTGAGGTGTTCGGTCAGATGAGCGATACGGTAGGAAAACAAAGCAACCTGACTCTCAGGCGAGCCGGTGTCAACATTAGACTTTCCGTATTTGCCGAAAATCTCTTGCTTCTTGTCTGCGTTCAAATACTCTGACATAATGCAAAAAATTGTTTAAGGGGCTGCAAAGGTAAGGATTATTTTTGACTCTGCAACTTTTTCTTTCACAATTATTTTGCAAGGGCGCTCAACTTCTCGCAGAGGCCGTCCAGGCCAGTCAGGAGCTCGGCACCGACGCGGTTGTAATAGGCGCGGGCCTTCACATCCTTGGCCGGATGGTTCACTTTGTCAATGAGGTTGTCAGCAAAGTCGCTGGCCTCGTTGATCAGGTTTTCGACCTGTGCGATGTCCTTGTCAGGATGCATCATGGCAAATAGCAGGCAGTCTTCCACGAAGTCGCCGATCAGGAATTCGATATCCTTCTTGATGTCACGAAGATTCATACGTGTGATGTTTTGATAATTCGGGTGCAAAGATACGAAAAATTCAACTCCGTCCATCCTTTCAGATGGACTTTTCAGCCAGAATTTCATTTCAGACATTTTCGCCAATCAGCCGCAAGGGTAAAATGCATAACATGCTGATAATAAGTATTGATGCTTTGATGGATATGGCACCTATGCTCGATATCGGCCCTAGGCGCAGAGGCATATGCTCTACAGCTACTTCTGCTGCAGGTAGCCTTGCGCCTGTTTGACGAAAATCGAGGTAGATCCCATTTTGGATACCGTTAAAAGCGATGAGAACTTGTATGCAGCAGGCTCGGCAGAAACACGCTGGAGGCCCTGAAAGTGATTCAGCTTTTGAACGAACACGGCGTGTCTCTGTATGTTAAGAACTACAACTTGGAAAAGCTGAACCCCGACGGAAAGGTGAACCCGGTCGCAAGCCTGATCTGTACGATTCTGCTCGAAATCGCGAGTATGGAACGGCTCACTATTAAGGAAAGAATGGAGAGCGGCAAGAAGCAGTACATCGCCAAATGCCGTAAGGAAGGGATCAAAATGGGCCGTCCCGACACGTATAGGAAGAGCGACGAATCCTATAAGAAACAATACCAGAAAGACATATCCCTATTGAGGAAAGGGTATAGTCTGAGGAACATCAGGAAGATCACCGGGACCAGTATAGGAACGCTCAGGAAGATCGGGAAGTTTGTGTAGGGGTAAGATGCGAGAGTGTTCGGGACACGTCTATTTCCAAGTATATTTACTGACGCTAAACAAATACAATAACAAAATGCCTCATTTTTGTAATCTTGACGTTGATTATAGTTATATTCGTGAACTGCAAGATATTAGTAAGCCTTCGGTTAAAGAGGACTTGATTAATAGATTACTTTGAGGCCGACTTGGACAAGTTGGCCCAAGTTGTTCCAAGTTGGAACTAGTTGGTTTGTTTTGTCCATTTGCCGGGCAGGAGTTCGCGGAGTGCCATTCAGCCATCTTCTCTCTCCGGTATCCGGAGCAGGATGTCATCCATCCGCTGGCGAGGATCAACACCCAGGGCCTTGCAACTATCCACTAGAGAGTATACGATTGCCGCGCGCACGGCGCCATCATGGTTGCCGCGAACAAGAAGTTCTTTCTTCCTAGTGTTGTTACACGTTTATGTTAGGGAAAAACTTTTAGTACAGATTCTTTTCCGTCTTTGTAGCATCCAACCATAGGAAATATATCTTTACTGTAGTTTGTAAAACCATGATTAGATTCGGAAAAATCAGTATGCGTGAACAACTCAAACCAAATAATAGGATTATTCGGCTCATCGTAATCTACTTGCAATAAAAATTGATAACCTTTGCCATCAATAGGAATCCATCCATCACATCCTATCATACATATTTCTTTACTCGTTTGTATGTCCTCGTCTAAATACTCCTCATACATAGTTCCAATAAACTCATACCACAATTCCTTATTCTTTGTGATACGTATCATTGGATATGTGGTGTTTGTTTTCCATTTCTCAGATGAGTAAGTACTAGTGATAAAATCTGAATTATTAATGATGTACATATCAATATTAGCAAAATCTTCTATCATTTGGGATTTAATACTGAATTCATATTGGTTACCCTCTTGATCATAAAAGCACATACCATCGAGTCTATCATACAAAAGACAATACTCATTTGACATAATTGAAGGAAATGGAGTGGGGGCTGAATATGATAAAAGTGAGAAAGGAATTGGAATATCAACGAAGTGCGGGTACATAGGTTTATTATACTCGTCGGACCAATAACTTGGTTCCCCAGTAATGATAAAACGCACTAAAGAAGTAGTGTCGTTAAACTGTAAAGTCAATCGAACACTATCATAAAAAGAAGGCCATGTCGCGAAATAACTATTCTCATTAATTTTACTATTTCTAAAAAAATCAATCAAACCATCTCTCCCCATACCCAAATAATAATCTTTCCCTCTAACAAAACGGCTATCTTCGACAAATAGTTCGTTAAAATTGATCTCCACATCGGAAACAAACTGGCTGTTCACATATAGTTCTACTCCGGTCACTCTTATTCGATCAAAGCCATCAGAATATGAACTCACTGGATAATTATTGTTATTCTCAATCCACTCCAACTCGGAAATCATATCAAAATACTTTTTACTTTGTATTCCACCATTGATCACAACTTGGGTTTTCTTGTAATACAACTCCACGATATCTCTATAAAGATATACTCTCCTTAAGAATTCTTTCTTCTCTATTAATGAGAAAACGGGCATTTGGTGAACTGATATACGAATGTCGCCATTAGATGATAATACATTCAAGGCTGATGATCTTTCACTAAATAAAGATTCAGATATCCTCACTTCAACCCTTTTAGCACCCGTTCCATGAGTGGAGGAAATAGTTATCCAGTCACAATATGACCGAATCTCCCAATCTTCTCCACTTTGAATATCCAAATATATAGTTTGTTCCTCTCCTGTCAGCTCGAAAGAATCTTTTGCGATTACCAACTCTGGAATCTCGTTTTCTATGCAAGAGGAGAGAAATAACAAACAAACAAGAAAAAGGAGCGCTTTGCTTAAAGTAGTTCTAATTCTCATATACATTATTCTGTTTCCATACAAATATAAAAAAAATGAGAATATCTGGGCCGGAAAAGATGTTTTGTTAAAGGGCACCGTAACACGAAGAATATATATATGACAAAGGCCTACGCGCTGGATAGTGCTCGCAGATATTTTCCAGATGTTGAAATACCAGAAAAATGAACTAACTTTGAAGGAATAAGAGTATTCCCAACCAAAAATATTGTGAGTTTGGGTATTATCGAACATCTAAATCTTATACAGATATCTACCATGAGAAAACGACTTGGTACCCTTGTGGATAGGAGACTTGCCGAATACAGTAGTTTGATTTCAGACTTCATAGATCAAATAAAGGATCTTGACCTGACAGGAATAGAAGAGCCACATCTTCCAGTAATAGGTCAAGATTATGAGCGGAGTAGATATAAAATCGCATTCTGCGGAATGGAAACATTAGGTTGGGGGTCTATTTCTGAATTCATAAAGAAAGATGCAGAGTCTTTGGTGACATATGCTGATTATACAATCAATGATTTAGAGTATCTGGGATGGCCAAGGAATTATCACGCAACGTTCTGGGGCTTCATATTAAAGTTTTTATCAAAGTTCTACCAAATACCTTTTAAGGACTTGATAGACGCAAAGCAACCTGATTTATTAAGGAGTTTTGTATGGGCCAATGCTAATTCGATTGAAAGGTATTGCGTGACCGCAGAAAAGAAAAACGCCAGTTATGATAGTTGGAAAAAAGTCAAGAAAGCGAGTCTGCCTTTTGATAATTTAAATCATATAATAAACACCGCTAATCCAAAAGTTGTTTTCATTCTGTACTCTGGGGCCTCGCAAGAGTACTATTTAGATTTATCTGATAAGACTTATGGTTTAGATATAACCAATAAAAGAGATTACTTAAAAATTGAGAATAAGGAGTTCAAATACTTCTACTACTATAGGAGAGACACTGCCACCCATATTTTCAACTTGCCCCACCCCACTAGAATTGGACTATTCAGCGGGAAGAGTATAGATGAATATGTAGACAGTTTGATTAAAGACATTTCAGATTACCATATTTGGGAAACACTCCCAACAGGCGAACCGTCATGTTTCTTTTCAAACGAAACAATCAGAGATAATTCTTCCATTCAATACAAAAGAAACTATATAGCCAAGTTGGCTACCTTTCTTGTTGAAAATGATTCCGTGATGTCCGGAAAAGAACTACAAGAACTGTTTAACCGCAATGGAATATTAACAAGCCACGGATTTGAGTATAGTATTTATGGAGGAAGAGGGATTCATCGTTTAATTACGAACGCATGGGCGTATTATTATAATAACAAAGATTTCCAAACAGCATATAACATAGCTAGGGCATTTGTAAAGCAAAACGGAGAATACGCTTACGAATAATTGCTAAAAAGGGGACGCTTACCATATGATTATGGTTTAATAGTCAACCTGTTTCCTACAAATGTAACAAGAATAAAGGAGAAATGCTAATAAAGAAACAGTCTGCCTAATCAAAGGGGCGGACACATATCGGAGAAAGCGTGAATATAATCGTCCCTTAATCCCACATCAGGAATTTCTTCGGTTCCTTCACCGCGTACAGGTTCACCTCGAAAGGATTCTCTATGATCTCTTTGTCTATGGTCATGTAGTCGTCCAGGGCGTCGTTGAAGTATGAGTATTCGATGGTGAGGTCCGGGAAGAATTTGCCCACCTTCGAATTAGCGGCTTATCTCAAAAAAGAACAAAAGGAGGTGACTAAAGTAGTCACCTCCTCGTCTGTATTATAGAAGATTACAATTCTTTATTTTGAATCTTGATGTCACGAAGATTCATACGTGTGATGTTTTGATAATTCGGATGCAAAGATACGAAAAAAACAATCCCGTCCAACAGATTACAAAGCTCGTTCGCCGGACAGGAGAAGGCTATCGGAGAGCGGGGAGGCGGGAGCGGCGATGCTGACGGCAGGTACAGTGTGCTGCGCCCCCTCAATGTCGAAGCGCAGTGAGGCGCCGTCACTGCGGACTTCCATCGTGACAGGTGCGCCCATCACGAGCGGCAGGTTCACGTCGTCGCGGCCGGCCGTTGCGTCAGCCTGCGTCCCCAGATTGGGGGTAAAGGTGCAGAGATTGCCGCCTACCAGGACGCCGCGTGCCCAACCCTCGATATTCTGGGGATGCGCCGGGACTTCGTAGAGTGGCACATTGCCCAAAAGCAGATCGCGCATCAGCGTGCTGGTCGAATCCTGGCCACCCTTGGCCAGGAAAGAACTCATCGTACCTTGTATGCTCATCACGCCGGCACGGGTCAGCAGGCCGTGAAGGGTCGTGATGTCGCTGAATCCCACGAGCCATTTCGGATGAGCGGACAGTTCTTCCAACTTCAGGTGGTTGATGAGCTGGATGGTACCGTATCCGCCGCGATTGCAGATGATGGCCTTGATGGAAGGATCGTCAAGGGCCCAGTGGATGTCGCTTAGCCGCTCCGTGAGGGTTCCGGCATATTTGCCGTCATACGTCTTGCCCACGTTCGGCCCGATGACGGGTTCCAGGCCCCACGTCCGCAGCAGGGCGGCAGTCTTCTCCACATTCTCCATCGGCGTGAAAAAGGACGGGGAAATGAGCGCGACCTTGTCGCCCCGTTTCAGATAGTCCGGTTTCTTGCAATTCAGCTTGACGGGCTTGGGATTGGAATAGTTGTAAATCTCAACGCAGGACATCGTCAACAGTCCGCATAGAACAACTATGGCAAAAAGGTGTAATCTCATTGCTTGTGGTTTTTCGCGCAAAGATAGGAAGGAATTCCGACGTGCAAAGTTTACCACCCCTCTTTTCCCTATCTTAAATCATTTAACAATTTGGGATATGGGTTTTGTGAAGGCGGGACAAGGTGAATAGACTCGTCTCGTATTTTTGTATGTAACAAAAAACAATTAAAACCATGCTCAAAACTAACGGTAAAAAGTATTATTCTTCACCCGAAACCGAGGAGTTTAGGATCCAGATGGAAAGGTGGATACTCAGCATCAGTGGCAATGACGCCAGCCTTTCTGGCGCCGGAGTAGATGAAAGTAACGCAGATTCAAACGGTAATATTTGGTAGTGTTATGAAACAATCCGTATTATTCGCATCCATTGTTCTCTTCATAGCCATCGGCGCAGGATGCACCCAGGAATCACTTGACCCCCAGAACTCTTCTATTAATGGAGACAAGATCACGCTCCGTGTTTCCGCTGTAACCAAAAGTCAGGAAGTCCCTGGAGGAATCGGAACAAAAATCTCTTATGGCTCCACGGATGCCACTTGGGAAGCCGGTGACAAGATTTTCCTTATCAAAAGCGATGGAACTACCATTACGCTCACCCTCACAAGCGGAGCCGGAACCGTTTCTGGTAGTTTCTCCTCGACAGATCCAGTGGTGGCGGGAACCTATATTCCGTATGCTGTGAGCAAAACTTCTCTGGACAAAGGGTTCGTAAGCGTATCTGCGGGTGTCATCACCCTGAACCTTAACACTCCGGGAGGAAGCACCCTGGCCGATGCCCTGGAGCATGATATTCTCAAAGGAGAATCCATAGTCCTTGCCGAAAACCAGTCCACAGCCACCCTCGGCAATCTCAACACACACATATTGAGTTATTTGCGTTTCCGGTTCACAAGCGCGTCCAAAGCCATCACAACCATCGGTATGGATTCAGCTGGCGGAGTGTACAAGACTGTAAGCATTGCCGCGAACGGAACCGTAAGCGGAAGTGACCCTTCCACAGATGTGGTGAATGTCACTGCTGAAGACGATGAAAGCGGAACGTATGCCGGCTATTTTGCCGTTTACAAGAGTACTTCCACCAGCCTTATGGCTCATGCCACGGATGAGGACGGGGCGCAGTACACCCGGTTGGTGTCAACCGAGACCGCCAATTACACGGCGGGATCTGTCTATGGAAAGACGTTTACACTTTCTTCCGACATGGTAGCGGCTTCCGCGACAGGCTCCCTCAGCGGACACTCCTGGAAAAACCTGGGCTTGAGTGTAAAATGGGCCGAATTCAATGTCGGTTCTTCCAGCGAGTATTCGTATGACCAGAATGTGGATAACACTGAAGGAGGAACTGCCGGAGCGACATGGCCCGGATGGCGCATTCCCACACGTGCCGAAGTGGAGGAGCTTTTCTATGCCAGCGAGCGCCAGTGGGTTACCGGTTCTAACAACGGCGTAAAATTCAATTGCAACGATAACTATGTTGCAATGGGAGCCGGAGGCTATTACAGGGATCGGGGCGACCGGGATTGGACGTACAATGTCGGCTCTACGGTTTATCTCTATATCGATGAAACCCATACGGAAACCAATGGTACAGCCCGTTTATGGGCGACAATAAGCGGCTCCGGCACAGCGTTGGGTTTTGGCAGCGCTAATCTGGGAACCAATCTCTTTTATTTCTCCAACTTTGCTGCCTTGCGTCTGGTTTGCGATTATGAATAATTCACTATCTTTGCGATAGTGAAGCGCTTATCCCTCATACTCTTTGCCGTGCTCGCCGCTGCGTGCTCACAGGGTACCGGCGGTTGGGCACTGCAGTGGCCAGACTTGCCGGAGCCGGTCTCCACACCTTACGTGATGGTTCTTAATGGAGAACTTACACTGTTTGGTGGGCATACAGACGGCTTCCTGCTCTCGTCATCGGCCTGGTATCTCAAGGGCAGGACGTGGCATAAGCTTCTTATGAAGTATCCCCACGACCATGGTTTCTGCACACCGCTGCCGGATGGACGTGTGATGCTTGGCGGCGGTATTGCGGAACCTTTCGGAATAGGCCAGAGTTGGGGCGTAGAAGTCTATGACCCCGTTTCACATAGTTTCACACCGGTAGGTATCCTGGACCGTAAAAGAGCGGGTGTTTCGGCCTTGGCCTTACCTGACGGACGGGTGCTGGTGAGCGGAAACTGGTATGCCCCCGATGCGATGGAGATCTATGAGCCCGGAAAAGGATTCACCTTTCTGAAAGATGTTACGGTGCAGCGCAATAATCCTTTTATCCTGGCTTCTTCCGAAGACAATGCAATTATCTTTTCCGGCCTCGACAATTATGGCAAACCTTCCGACGGTACGGTGGACCGCCTGCACGGCGACCCTTTCTACGAACCGTTGCTGGATGAATGGGAGGTCTGGGTCACAAAGAGAGCCGACCTTTCCATAGGTGAGTATTCCTATCTGGTCCTCGCCAGGCATCGTGAAAGGAAAGAAATTGGCGTCTTACGGATCGTGGGGGAACAGTTCTCCCTCTTGGAGACCGACCAGCCCATACCCGCCTGTTCAGAAGCCGGAGATTACAGGTGGGGCCAACTGACTGTGGACCGGAGCCACCGGAACGCATTTACTATAGGGGTTGATATGGAAGGAAATGCCTGCATTGTTCGCATCTGCTATGATCCTATCTTCGACGGAGGAAAAGCCGAAGTGGCGCTGACAAGGGTCGATGGTTCATTTCCTTTGGCTGACTCATTCGCTTTGCTCCCGGACGGGATAATTGTGCTGCCCGGCGGCAACAGTATCTCTCCGACAGGCGAAATCCCCGCGGCGAACAATTTCGTCACCAGCCGCGATGTCTGGGCTTTTCCAACAGAGGCACTGCCGAAACCAGCCTTCCCTTGGTCTTGGGTCATCGCCGTTTGCCTCCTGTTACTGACGGCAGGAGCCTTTTTCCTGCGGAAGGGCGTGAGACCCGCCTCCGTGGAAGAGAGAGAAGACCTTCCAACCTCCCTGCAGTTATCGGAACAACTCTCACAAATCATTGAGAAAGAGGAGCTTTTCAAACAGCCGGACCTTCGCATTTCCGATATTGCCTCTCGGCTGGCGACTAACAGAACCTATATCAGCGCCATCATCAAGAGTCTTTCCGGAGAGAATTTCTCTAATATGATCAACGGCTACAGAGTCCGCTATGCACAAAAGCTGATGAAGACGCATCCGGATATGAGCGTTACGGAAATCGCCGAGGAAAGCGGTTTCTCCTCCCGCAGCGCGTTTTATCGTAACTTCAAAGAAATGACTGGCTTGAGTCCAACCGAATGGAAAAAGTCGGCTTTATCTGTATGAATGAAACGGAACACGGTCAACAATCTCCAGCCCAGTAACGCTTGACGTCTTGCCAGTGGTAATAGGGGGCGACATCCGTCTTCACGGGGATGGACGTTTCGTTTTCGTTCAGGAGGAACTTTACCAGAATGTCGTCGGAGCCTTCCTTGCGGTAGAAGACCAGCTGGAGGTTCGCCGCCATAGGGATGAGTTTGTCAACGGAAATGGATTTGTGCAGGTTCTTGAAATCAGTCCGGCCGCCCATTGCCTCCCGGATGCCCATCAGGTAAGCCAGCGGGAGAAGGGAACCGTCATGGGCGAAACGGAGCGTCAGCGAAGGCTCGCCCGAGCGGATTACCTGGTCGGCGATACGGACGATACTGTCGCGGACGGTCGTCTGTCTCTGGTACATGGGCGTGGAACCGGGAATGAGGCCGCAGCTGAGCAGTATGCCGGCATTGATAGCCTTCCAGGCACGGAACCATTCGTCTTTGGTAAAGACATCGGTGAGCGACAGGTTGAGTTCGGGTACATTCTGGAGATCTGACGCTACGTTGAAGAGGCATTCCATAAGTTCGTGACCGTCGATGACCGATTCGGCTTTGCTGACATCGGTGAACAGGGCCTTCATCAGGCGGGCCGGATTTGCGGCTTTTTCATAAAGTGATTCGGCTTGCTGTTCCAGACCGGCCGAGGCGGGTGTCGGCACGGGTTCCACCTGCGGGTCCCGAACGATGAAAGGCATATCGCGTTGGCTGGCATCCATCCGGATATCCAGTGTTGGGTTCAGCCCCTGCAATTCCTGGCAGAAGTAAAACATGCTGATCATACATCTTCCTACAGTAGAAGACCGGGCATCCACCTGGAGAGGCCGGGAGAGCAGTTCCGGGAATCGTTCGTACATCCGTCTGGCAATATCCTGGTGCTGACGGCCGCCCAGCGCCGTGAGTTCCCCGTCACGTTTCCAGGCATCCGCATAGCCCTTCTTCAACTTGTCCAGCACTTCCGCGCCCTTGGGCGTGAGTATGCCAAGCTGTGCCAGCGTGTCCAGTTTTTCGATGGCATAGGCATAATAGGTGTTTTCCTCCATATAACGGGAGCCGTGGCGACCATGGTGGCTGATATAAAAGGGTTCATATCCCGCCGGTGCAGGCGTCAATGCCTTCTGAGAAGGACCGGGATAAACGAAATAGTTGGCGCCGGCCCGGTTGATGTCCTTGTACAACTCCTTCTGGGAGGTTTGTGCCGCCGCTCCCACGGTGGAAAGGAGCAGCGTCAGGATCAAAAGCTTAGTCTTCATCTTCTTCAGGGGTTTGGTAAACGAGGTTGGCGGATGCAATCATATGGCGGAAATACGGTTCCACATCAGACCAGTGATAGTACGGATAACAGTCGGTCACAAGCGGGATGGACGTTTCGTTCTCGTTCATCAGGAACTTCACCAGGATGTCGTCGGAACCGGTCTTGCGGAAGAAGACAAGCTGGATGTTGGCCGCCATCGGAATCAGGCGGAAAATGGAGAAACGGCGGTGCAGATTCTCCATATCGTCCGTGGCGCCCCGCGCTTCCGGGAAGCCAAGGATGAAGGCAAAAGGCAACACCACGTCGTCGTGGCCGAAACGGAGGCGCAAGCCCTTCCCGCCGGAAGCGACCATAGCGGCCGCCTCGTCGAGGAAGTTCTGCAGCAGCGGATAGATCCGGTGATAGCTCGTTACGGCTCCCGGCATAAGGCCCTCCCACAGGCACCAGCTGGCATTGTAGGCCCGGAATCCGTCTATCATACCTTCTTCTCCGAACAAGTCGTTGAATGACAGTTGCAATTCCGGCAGGCAGTACATATCGGATGCGATGTTGTAAAGGTCGTCGGCGAAAGTATACGAGTCGATGAAGGTCTGCGCACGCTGCGGATCTGTGAAAATGGCCTCCATCTGGGGTTGTCCGCTGAGCATTCTCTGCTTGAATAACTCCAGTTCCCGGTACAGGCTGTCGTCCGTGGCGGATGGCTGTACAACGATGGATGTATTCGCCCGGAGGTAATAAACGTCGTGTTCGCTGGCGTCCATCGAGATGGTGAGCGACGGATTGATCGACTTGAGCTCGTTGCAGAAATAAGCCATGCTGAGCATGACACGCCGGGAGTTGGAAGCGTTAGCAGTGACTTGCAGCGGCTGGCTGAGGAGCGAGGGGTAGTTGTCGAACATCCGCCGGGCGATGGCTTTGTGCTGCCGGGCGCCTAGTGTAGTGAGTTCCCCGGCTCTGTCCTTTGCATCGGCCGCGGCTTTCTGGACACGCAGGTAGACGTCCTTGCCATAGTCAGTCAGGATTCCCAGGAACTGGGCGGTATCCAACTGTTTCTGCAGGCGGCGGTAGGCTCTGTCGCTGGTCATATACCGGGCGCCGTGGCGGCCGTAATGACTGATGTAAAAGGGTTCATAGCCTTCCGGAGCCGGTGTCAGGTGGCCGGTTGGAACAGGATAATTGGCATAGTTTCCTGCCGTGAGTTCTATGTGGGTAAGGAGTTCCTCACGGGAGGTCTGTGCTCCTGCAGTCCATCCCAGGAAAAGCAAGAACAAAAAGCTAAGTCTGAAATACGGTTTCATCTTCAACAAGCTGTTTATGCAAAGATACGGAAAAGTTGAACCCGGGACAAGGGGAAAACAGCCCTGACAGATTCATTTTCGATTCCGGCCACAGAATGCGTTTATAGCTGCGTACGCGCATTCTGTGGCCACGAATCAGGTCATATTGCCTTCTTTTTGGACACAGAATGCGTCTTAGGTCGTATAGGCGCATTCTATGGCCCTCGGCTTCGGTGCTTTGCTTCTCATGGCGTTGGTAGTCCTGTCGGTCGCTCCGCTGCGAAGGGTATATGCTTGGAAAACCGTCGCGCTTGCGCGACCCCTCCCACCGCTTCGCGGCGGGCCCCTCCCTCTAATAGCCGAGGGTGGCTAAGGTTTTCCAAACATATACCTTCTCCGCTTCGCTTAGCGCAATCGGGCGATAACGGAGGCAATGATGGGAAGGCAAGGGTGAACTTTTACCGCGACAGGATTCTAGCAAGCCGTTCGGTCCTGTCGCGGCCGGTTACCGGGCGAAAGTGGCCTTTTTTCTGCCGCGACAGGACTGCCGCAGGCCGCAGGATCCTGTCGCGGCAGAGATTGCGCGTGATGTTGTGTGTCGCTTGCCCCTCCGCATTCTGACACGCCCGAAAAACCATCGCTGTACCTCCGCTTTTTGACAAACCCGAAAAAGCTATCGCCTAATATGCTGAATATAAACGTATTGCTAGATTCTTCCTGTCCTCGTCGGAACAGAAAGAGGGATATGGCCGGAGGATTAGATGCGACGGGTCTGCCGCGGGCGGATTATCACAGCCTTTCGGTCCCCACCTGTGGTATCCGTTCGATTTCACACAGACCGTCCCTGTTGCCGACAACGAAAGGTACAGGCAGATTGTTTCCTTGGACAAGACTGTTGAGGTAAAGTGGTTCGTGAAGGATGAACAGGGTGGTGCTGAAGGTGTCTCCGACCTTCAATTTAGAGTTCTCCGCTTGTTCGACGGTGAATTTTGCGTTGCCGAGATAACGAAAGGTGCAGCGGCGGTCTGGTTTCCAGGACACGGATACCCGGTCACCGATGCTCAGGTCGTCAACACTGATGTGCGTGGAAATGACTGGATCGGAGCCGCTGGTTCTGTCGATGTGTTTCAGAAAGTCATCCCAATCCGGATAGCCGAGCGAACGGGAAAGGATGTCCAGCGTGCTGCCCCGTGTTTCGTCCGCCCCTTCAATATAGCCCCAGAGCCTTTTTAACGTGGTCGGACTCATGGTTTCGTGCGTGCGCTCCCAGATGACGCCGCTTAGGAAGATGAAGTCATTGGGTGTCTTCATCTTGCGATTCAGCCGGTTTTCGATCTGTTTCTTGAGTTCGTGGATTTCGGGACTGGTCTTCTTCATGCGGGCTGCTGTTAGGTATTCACAAAGATGTGCATTTTTCTCAAAACGACACAGTCCTTTTTGGTCCTTTAACTGCACAAAGGTTGCCGGATGCCTGTTTGTGGAGGAAATGTTGTAACTTTACAAAACGATCCGGCCATGAACGACAACAGTACATCCGGTCCTGTCAGCGGACAGTTCCTTTCGGAAAACGACGTCCTCGACGTCTATGAAGATGTGTCCGGCGGTGGCTTCAGCCGATTGGTGAAAGTCAAGCGCCAGGGCCGGTGGTTTATGCTCAAAGGACTGAAATCTGAATACCTTGACCAGGCTGTCTATCTTGAATTGCTGAAGAAAGAGTATGCGCTGATGGTGCAGCTCGACCATCCCGCCATCGTGAAGGCTTACGCCAAAGAAGTCAACGAGTCGTTGGGTCCCTGTATTGTCATGGAGTACATCGATGGTGTCCGGCTCGACACGTTCCTTTCCGGCAATCCCACGGCGGAAGCCCGGCGCAAAGTGGTGGACCAGCTCGTTGATGCGCTGATCTATATCCATAGTAAACAGATTTTTCACCGGGACCTCAAGCCCGGCAACATCCTCGTTACGCGGAATGGGGGGAATGTGAAAATCATCGATTTCGGCCTGTCCGACGCCGATGATTACGCGATTTTCAAGCAGCCGGCCGGCACTGAAATGTATATGGCGCCGGAGCAGGCATCCAGAGCAGGGATCGACTTTCGGTCGGATATGTATTCGTTCGGCCTTATCCTGCGCGAGATTTTTCCGCACCGTTATCAGGCCATTGCCGCCAAGTGTACCCGGCAGGACCGCGACAGACGCTATGAAAGTATGGCGGCAGTCCGGAAAGCACTGGACCGGAACGATCGCTGGCGGCGATTCTTGCCGTATTGCTGCTTTTTCACCGTTTTGTTCCTGGCTTTTTCGCTGCTTTTACAACGTCATTCAGCACAACAGGCGGATACTCTCTCTACTGAAATCATTCAGCCTGACCAGGAATCGTATCTGAAGAAGGCACGCTGGCTCACCCAGGTCAACCTGCAGGAGTTGTTGGAAATGGTGGAAGCAGGGAATGCCTATAAAGAAGTGATGTTGGCCCGCGTATCCAACCAACATCTCATTTTGCGTGAAAAGGGCGCGGAGCTGAGCAATCTTTATGCCCCTGGAAGCCCTGAGCAGCTCCACTTTATGACGCAGTTCAGCCGTGAATTGGAAATGAATGAGCGCCGGGCAAGGAGTTCTATCGACAAGGCCTGTCCCTCTTTTGAAGCAGCGTATCAGGAGGGTCGCCTCGGCAAAAGAGCGTACGACAGCCTGAAATGGGAAGTGGCCCCCTTCGTCATGACAATGACGGCAACGGAGATTACCGCCTCATCGGCTTTGGGCGGGGTGGAACTGTTGGAAGATTCTTATGCAGGAGATTCCCGGACAGGGCTATGCTGGGGACTATGCCACAACCCCACGACCGAAGACCATCATTTGTCGATTAGCAGTCCCCAGAGGCAGGAACGCATTTTGATGAGCGGGCTTGCCCCCAACACAACCTATTATGCGAGAGGCTATGTCGAAACAGGTGCAGGAACAACCTATGGCAGTGAAATCTCCTTCAAGACGGAGGACGGCCCATGGCCGGTTCCCGAGGGCGCTGTCAGAGGCCTTTTCTCGGTGGATAGGGGAGTCCAGGTTTACTTTTCAAAAGGCAATCTGCAATATCAGGCCTCGACCGGAACCTGGCGCTTCGCCGAGCACCAGTATGACTTCGTCGGAAAAGACAACTTGAAGATTTCGCCCACCTGGGAGGGGTGGATAGACCTCTTTGGCTGGGGCACAAGCGGCTATGACCATGGGGCATTGGACTACCAGCCCTGGAGCGGCAACGAAGACACAAAGAGCGATGCGCGTCACTATGCCTATGGGAAGCCGGAAAGCCATCTGTTCGAGCAAGACGGAAAAGCGGATTGGGGTTACAACTGCATTGGGAACGGAGGAGACAAGGAAAACGGTTGGCGTACCCCCACAGTTTCAGAATGGGTCCATCTGTTATTCAACCGCAAGACTTCTTCGGGTGTGCGTTTTGTCAAGGCGCAAGTTGCCGGAATCAATGGCCTGATGCTTCTTCCCGACGATTGGAATGTCGCTGTCTATCCTTTGAATGCAGCAAACGACGGAAGTGCCGGGTACAGTTCGAACGTCATTTCGCTGACTGATTGGCATCGCGTGCTGGAATCTTCCGGCGCCGTATTCCTGCCCGAGGCCGGGGCCCGTACCGTCAATGGAATCTTTACTGGTATGGGGGGCTATTATACTTCCAGTGCCGCCAGTTCCGATGCCTGGCATTTTCTGCTCAGCAATTTCGACCTTTATTTCGACGCCCACGGCCACCGCGGCGACGGCCTCTCCGTCCGCCTTGTCCAGAATTTCTGAGCAGCCCTCTAAAAGGACCAAAAAGGATCAACACGGGCTTTTCCGGTTTTCCTAACTTTGGAGAACAATCAATTTTTGAATTAGCTTTTTGAATTATTCTTCATTCGTTTCTATATTATATACGTTTCCAATCCTGTTGCTATGAAACCAAGGATATCAGCAGAAACCTACATCCCTCCGGAGAAGCGTATATATGTGGATATGGATGGTGTCTTGGTGGATTTCGATTCAGGTGTCAATCGGCTGAATACCAAGACTCTGGCTCAATATGTCGGCAAGTATAAAAATGCCCCCGGAGTCTTCGCCCTTATGGATCCGATGCCCGGAGCCATAGAAGCCATCAACCGCCTGGCCGATCAATTCGACGTTTACATCCTGTCTACAGCCCCTTGGGATAATCCCACAGCATGGTCAGATAAACTCAATTGGGTTAAGCAGCATCTCGGCAAACCTTTCGAAAAGAAACTTATCCTGTCTCACCACAAAGAATTGCTCTGTGGTGATTTCCTGATTGACGATTGGGACAAACACGGCACATCCAAGTTCCAGGGCGAATGGATTCAGTTCGGCAGCCCGCAGTTCCCGGACTGGAATGCTGTTGAAAAGTATTTAAATCAAAAAGTATAAATACCATGACTAAAACTGATTACATCAAACAGATCATCCTCTTTAATGCCGATAAAAACGTCATCAGACTGAAAGAGAAGTACAACGAAGCATCATTCTTTGAGATCATCGCAAAGGAAAGAAGCGAGACCACTTACAGCGCTTTCCTTAAATGGCTCCTCGAAGGCAAAGCGGTAGGTACGGAAGAGTTGTCCCCACTTATGATGCTGCTGGATATTCTTGTCAAACGGACAGAAGATTATCCCTGCCCTGAGACAAGCGTTTCGCCGGACCTGAAGAACGGGATATTAACCAGGTCTTTAGCGCTAAACAACATTACTGCTAGCATCGAGAAATCTGTCGGCAGTCTAACGTGTGAGATTGCCGGCGGCAATGCAGTTTGTTCTTCTGATCAATTGAATGGCATTGCGGCAAAGAGTATCGACAGAATCGATATTCTCCTGCAATGTGACGTCTCTGCAGAAGGCTTGAAAAGCAAGCCGATGCAGGTCATCATCGAGAATAAGATAGATTCCAAAGAAGGGGGAAAGAAAAGCAATGGAAAAACCGGTGTCGACATCTATGATCGTGCGTCCCAAACAAAGCGCTATTACATGGCAACGCAGAGGGATGATGTTTATCAGTGGTATGTTTATCTGACTCCGGAACCGCAAATCCCCAGCCGGCATTACTCCGTGGAGGAGGGACCCACAGATCCTCACTTTATTCATATAACTTATCAGGATATCCTTGACGGGATCATCATTCCCCTGTTGGCATCGTCATCCATTTCCTCTCGTGCCCGTTTCTTCCTGGAAGAGTTCAGGGACCAGCTTGCATTCCCCAGCCTTAACGGTGCTTCGGTTCAACCCAGTATTGCTATCGGCAATGACCAATCCAAAGAATTGACAGCCATCTGGAAAGATTATGAAGAATTGATTACAGATTCTGCGTTGGCCGCATCCGAAGGAACCTTTTGGAGAATAGGCGACGTGTGGTACGATCATCAGCCTCGTGTTGAACTGGCGCTTATGTTGAAGGAAATAGGTGCTCCGGAGGCAGAGAACTTCCTGACCCGCGCCTCCGAAGGCAGAATTGTCACGTCAAAGGGGCTTCAGTACAAGAAAATTGTAAAAGTTGCCGAGAAGAACGGCATCGAAACAGAAATCGCCGAAAACGATTTCGGAGAAAATCAGGTTCTGCTGGAAGCCTTCTGGGACAAGAACAAACGCTTTTTAACGGCCCTTCTCGGCGGAATTGAAGGAAAGGAAAACGTCTTGGCTCTGGCGAAAGAGGTCGCAAAACGCGATACGACCAAATATACTGTATTCTTTGATGGGACAGTTCTGTCAAAAACGTCACCCAAAGGAGTGACAGCATGGACTATCGTGACCAAGTGGGCTCAATTGTATAGAGCAGCTGGTAAGAAACTTGACTTGGAGTGTCTCCGAAAAACGTTCCCCAGGACTTGTAACCCTTACTATGAACAGGGGAAATGGTATAAGCATTTGTTCTATCCAAAAGGCGCTTGCGTCTATGATGGAGAGAAGGGTGACGGAAGTGTCCCTACGAGCCATTGGGATATCGATTTTAATGGGAAATACGATATCCCGACCGATGATGGAGCGGTCGTTTTCTTGAAAATGTGGCGCAAGGATGCCCTCGAGCAATTCATTGAAAAGGCGGAGGCCATGTCCATTTTCCAGGGTAAACTCAGTGTCATTTCAGAATAAGTCAATTATCTAACGATGAATAGAACCACTGTTTATTATGGCACTTAAGATTACAAAAGACACAAAAATGATTACGCTCCGATCGGAGGAAGTAGTACATACCAAAAGCACCGTCATAGGTAGCAGGATGTTCGCCGACCGCGATGACTTGGTTGAAGTCGTTATCCCTGAAGGTATCATCCGCATAGAGAAGGATGCCTTCATCGGCTGTGACCGTCTGGAAAAAGTCATCCTGCCCGAATCGGTAACTGAAATTGAATGCTGGGCAGACGATAAGCATTCCCAAAGCAGTACACTTTTTAAACCCTTTGCTGACCTTCCCAAATACTTGCAAGAAGGCCGCGAGATTGACCTGGCCCCGGACCATTGGCGTTAGTAAAAACCTAATCTACAAACAAACAATGCAAATAAATTCTCCATTCCGCTGTTGCGACAATTACCAGAAGATTGTCGGTATCCTTACTAATTATTTGTTTAACAACAATCCTAATTGCGTCCTCGATGATCGTTATGAACAGATGAGGACATTAGTGAATTCCCCGAGTCCGAAATGGGGAACATGTGCCGGGTTTACTATTGTCCAGCATTCGAAGGATACTTTACTTCAATTGCCAACTGGCTGTTTTCCAGGTTTGGCAGCTTGCCTCCAGTATAGTAATCTGGGGCATGATCTCCCATATTGGATTGAAGTACCGAATGAGAAAGGGCGTATCATGCTGGTATCGCAGGACCCTTTGCGCAAGAAACAAGGCCCCGGGACAATCACACTGTCATCACCGTTTGGTATGCATAGTATTGATTACCGCGGGAAAAGGGTGATGACGCAAATGGTTGACTCGCTGTTGAATAACGGGTATTCTGTTTACTTGACTGATTTTAACAAATTATATGGTACGTATCAAAACAAACCGGTAGTTTTCAGACAGCTGTTTGCCGACATCCTAAATAGAGAAATCTGTTTTTGGGAACCAACCCGGATAATTGCGGTAGGAAATGTGCTTGACCAGGGTGTACAAGCAGGTATAATAAACACACAGGGTATTCTGATTAAAAAGATTCCGCACCCCAACGCCCATTTTTGTAAAAAAACAAAACTATCTGAACTGAATAATGCCCTTGCAACTCCCTGAAGCTTACCACAGAGGAGGAGGGAAAGGAATCGACCCTATGTCACAGAAGACGGGCATATCCTCAGCAGCTTATTCCGTAACAAGAAAGACGAATTGGATTCATCCCAAGTCTTTCTGACAAGGACTGACGCCGTGCAGTATGTCATTGACCGTCTGCAACAAGAAATCCTTCGTGAAAAGCTGCTTTTTTTTGAATTTTTTGCCATTTGATTCTATAGTAATATCGAAATACAAATTCGATATGCAAAAGATTCAGAAATTCCAATTCGGCCGCATGTACGCTGCCCCCAAATCCACCAAAACTTACGAACTCATTCACCGCTGCGGCCATTTTTTAATCTTCCGGGTCCGCCATTCAAAAACCCGGGACAGCTGGAAATTGCAATCAACATCGACCTATAAGGCCGACGCCAACGGAGCCTTCGAAGAAGTACTCCTCTCGGACGGAACCCGTCTCCGTGGGGATCTGTACATGACAGCCCTGGATGCCGCCTGATCAACTGACTGTATGATGACGCGAACGGAACTGGAAAACCTGGTAGGATGCTATATCCACCTGGAAGGTTACACGGACCTGAGGTCCATCTACAACATATTGCGCCAGGAGTACCCGGGAGAATTCGACCGGGATCTGGCCCTGCTGACCATCCGCAAAGTACTGAAAGAAGAAAGAGATTGATACAATTACAGAAGACAATACATGGATAACAAGAACGCTGTACAACAGTCCGGCAAAACGATTCTCCAACTGATGGACTTCCTGTCGGAACAGTCCGATGACTCCCGGCTCGGAGACGAATTCTGGGCCGACAGCCAGGTGGAGGCAGCGGCCCTCGCATCCCGCCTCTGCGTCTCGCCGTTGCAGGCGGTGCTGCTGTCGATCTGCTTGCGCCAGGGGCCGCGGAATGTTGATTTTGATGACATCGCCAGACACCTGGACATCAGCAATATCCGCGCGCTGGAATACAGTGATGAACTCAATGCCCTGATCCGCGCCCGGTATCTCAAATTCCATGATGCGAAGGACGAGGACTCCTTCGATGTCCCACGGGATGTCATCCGATCATTCAAGAACAACGAAATCCCGGAGCAGCCGAAAAAGACCGGCCTGTCCGTGCACGAACTCTTCGACCGCCTGGATGACCTGTACGAAGATCTGGACGACAACGCCATCGCTCCCGGAGATCTTTACGATGAACTGAATGAACTCTTTGCGGTCAACCCCCAGATTGGTTTTGTCCGGGAACTAAAAGGACTGCAGATCGAGTCCTATAACGAATGGATGGTTCTTGTCATCGTCTGCCACTACCTGATCAACAAGGACGATGACCAAATCTCGTTCCGCCAGCTCGAGGATGTCTTCCGTCGCAAGAGCGATTTCAACGAGGCCAAACAAGCACTGAAAGAAGGAAACCACCCCCTGATGAAAAGAGGGCTCATCGAGCACGTCTGCGAGGATGGGATAGCGAATGCTTCCCAGATCCACCTGACCGCGAAAGCCCGGCAGATCCTCCTTTCCGATTTTCACCTCCACTCCAGCGAGGCGTCCGTCGCCGGGCTGACGAAGCCGGAAACCCTGGTCGAGAAAACCCTCTTCTACACCCAGGTCAACGGCGCGCAGGTGGGAGAACTTCAGGCGTTCCTGGCACCTGATCGTTACAAGGAAATCCGGGGAAGAATGAAGGAGAGCGGTTACCGGAGCGGATTCGCCTGCCTGTTCTATGGGGATCCGGGAACCGGAAAGACCGAAACGGTTTACCAACTTGCCCGGCAGACCGGGCGGAGCATCCTGTCCGTCCATGTCCCGGAGATCAAAAGCAAGTGGGTCGGCGACTCCGAAAAAAACATCAAGGCCGTGTTCGACCGGTACCGGCTGCTGGTCCAGCGCTCGGAAATCGCCCCGATCCTGCTTTTCAATGAGGCGGACGCCATCTTCGGACAGCGGATGGAAGGCGCCCAACGTTCCGTCGACAAGATGGAGAACAGCATTCAGAACATCATCCTGGAAGAAATGGAGTCTCTGGACGGGATCCTGATCGCCACGACCAACTTGTCGCAGAACCTCGACCCGGCCTTTGCGCGCCGTTTCCTCTACAAGATCCGTTTCGAGCGGCCTGACGCGGCCGTCCGGAAGAAGATCTGGCACACGATGCTTCCCTCCCTCTCCCCGGCCGAGTGCGCCGACCTCGCATCGGCCTACGACCTCAGCGGCGGCCAGATGGAAAACGTCTCCAGGAAATTCGCAATCAACGCCATCCTGTATGGCGACGGGAAGGACCGCATGGAAGTCCTCCGCTCCTACTGCGGGGCCGAGAAGATGGACAACAAGGCTCAGCGCAAGAGAATCGGTTTTTGAGTCGTCTGATCCTGTTGCGGCAGAGATTTAAAACCTATCGGAGATTTTGTTGATTTGGACAAAAGAGGATTATTTTCGGAAAATTCGTAGGACGGTATTACGGCTCTCCCATCCGCGCTGTCACGGAATAATGGGACTTATTCCGCCCGTTCGGCGGCCTGGATCAGGGCGATGTTGAGTTCCTCCAGGAGGGACAGTTTGACGGAGGCGTTGCTCGCCGCCGGGGTGTACCACGGCTGCGCCTCGAAATAGGTCCTCAGGTCTTTGGACCGGAAAACATAGCCGTGGGAGGCCAGGATGGCGTTGCGCATCACGCGCAGGAGCTGCTTGTCATAGCGTTGCAGGCCGCCGACCAGCAGGGTGTGGCTCGCGAAATCGAAGCGACTCCGCTTGCCGGCCCATTTCAGATTGAAATATGCCGCGGTCCGCTCGAACCAGGGCTCCCCGTCCTCCATCTTGACCTCGGTGAGTTGAAGGCCTTCCGGGGTCGGCACGGCTTCCACCTTTCCGACCAGATAGGGGCCCGATTCCCCGAAATCGAACACGCCGGTGACCATGCCATTGAACGTGACCGGCTGCAGGGAAAGCGCTTTCCCGCCATACGTCGCCTGGTCGGGCTGAATCTGTACCTGCTTGCCGCTTTCGGTCACGTAATCCCCGGCGATCATCGCCATCCACAGTTCTACGTTGAGGGTCTGGGAGTTCCAGATTTGCGTGGCTTGCAAGGCGTCCATGAGCCGGTTCTTTTTGTCGTAAAAGCAGATCACGTCCAGGCCATCCTGCCGGATCCGGCGGGCGTAAGCGGCATCTTCAAACACATTCATCGCTCCGGACGGGCTGTCGGCGATTTCGAACAGATCCACTCCGCCCGTCGCAGGCGTCAGGAAAAACTCGTATTCTTCCCCTTCGCTCATGGCATTCAAGCGAACGGAACCGTCTTCCGCCGGATGGGCATCGTAAACGAGTGCGCCGCTGTACCAGAGGCTGCCCTCCGCGATATCGTCCATCGGTTTGAGAAGCGGCAGCACCTTGAGGACGATGTCGTTGTCGCCGATGACTTCCAGATACTGGTTGTCCGGATGGCTGACAAAGTTGACACGGCATCCAAATTCAGCGCCGTATTTGGGGTCTTCGGCGTTGCGGCTGGGTTGTAGCCTGAACACATCCGGCGTAGCACCCCATTGCTCCAGGGTCAGTTCTTCGTCCCCAAGGGCGTCTGTCATATAGACAATCGTACCCATCCGGATCTCTTGGACGGTATATACGACAGAGCCGTCATAGAATCGGTCACCCACCCGGATGCCTTGTGCATAGGTGAGGGTAAAAGAGCTCAGCGCGAATGCGAGCAGAGAGAGGATGATACTTTTCATAGCAAATGTTCTCAGTCTTCGAATCCGTCAAGGACTACGATGTCTGAGATGCAGAGGTCCTTGTATTTGGTGCCGGGGGTGACGGAGAGGATGGTCAGGCGGATGTGGGAGACGTAGTCGGAGGGGAAGGGGACTTTGTCGAAGAGGATGAGGCCATCGGGGTCCACGCCGGTTTGACGGCCGTTCAACATCCGGTCCAGATTGGTGATGGAAAGCAGGGAAAGGTCTCCAAACCGTGCAATCGGTTCTCCGCGGAGGACATAGAAGCACGAATCCCAGTCGGACACGTCGATTTCCACGGGTTCGTCGCGGTAGCCGTCGGCGCGGGTGATTTCGAGGCGAAGGGTTTTGACGCGGCTGTTGGCGCCCAAGAGGGCGGCAGATTTGTGGTAGCCGTTGTAGAAGCCGAGGTCGGAGACGCGACGGGGCTTGGAGAAATCGATATCGATGGTCGCACCTACGCCGTCGCCTGTCGCCACCCAGGCGGTCGCCAGGTTACTGTCCGACAGATTGGCGGCGGGATAGTTGGCTTGAGCGCCGGAGACTTTGATGGAATAGGCGGCTGCGGGAATCGCGCAGTCCACGAGCGGGTTGCCCCACGGTACATAAGCGATCGACGGATCCGTCCAGTTGTCCATCCAGAAGTTAAGGCGCAATTCTTCAGCCTTCTTGAAGTCGAAGTTTGCGGTGTTGCAGGTCCAGGTCGTCTTGTTGAAACGGACGAACGGCGCTTCCGTGATCAGGGACGGTGATTCTTCGCTGAAAAAAGTTTTGGGCAGCCCGTCGCAATGGAGGGTGCAGCTGAAGGTATCCGCCTTGCCGTTTCCCCAGTGCCGGGCGGGCGAGAAATCATAGCAGAAATCACCCGCAGACGGGAAATAGCGGGACAACGGTGACATGTGCAGCGCTCCAAGCGGCGTCGTCCAATTGTTCAAGATTTCATAGTCCACCTGCATGACCACGGTTTCGCCGGCCGGGATGTCCAGGACGGTATAGGTCCAGAGCCGATAGCGGTTAATTTCGACGATTTCCCCGGTTTCCTCGTCTTCGTAGGTCTCGCCGGTCTTTACCACCTCATCGGAGCGGGACCAGGGGAGTTCCGTGCCATCAAGCTGGAACTTGACCGCACGGACTGCCCGATCTGCGACGCCCACTTCATACAAGTCCTCGCTGATCTCATCTCCTTCAAACCCGTAGGTGCCCTTCGCTATTTCCGAAAAGTCCACGGGGAAGCCATAATCCACATGGATGGCCTTCTTGGAATTGTTTTTCAGCCGGTAAGCCACACGGACTGTAGTAAAAGGCAAGGCGACGTTGATGTCGAGATCTTCCCGGACTACCTGGACTTCCGTCACTTTGAGCGGAATCGGGTTGCAGGAGCGGACGCGGGCGGAATAACTGATGACCGGATCGCCATTGGCATGCAGCAAGGCCGGCAGGGACACGAGCGCCAGCAGGGGAAGGAGATATCTTTTCATGGCGGAATGACGTCTTTAGATGCTGATAATCCCTGGCTTCTTCGAAAGGCCGAGGCCTGGCTTGTCTTCGAGGGTGATGCGGCCATCGACGAGTTTCATGCCGTCGAAGCAGTCGTTGCCCAGAAGGTAGTTGCCGTCGAGGTCGGCCCAGACGACCTTCGGGGAGATCTGGGCGGCGGCGGAGATGGCCACGGAGGTCTCGGTCATGCAACCGACCATGAGTTTCATGTGGTTCTGCTCGGCCATGGTGATCATCTGGCGAGCTTCCCAGAGGCCGGTGCATTTCATCAGCTTGATGTTGATGCCGTGGAAGGCGCCTTTCAGACGCGGGATGTCATAGATGCGCTGGCAGGATTCGTCGGCCATCACGGGCAGCGGGCTGCGCTCGGTGATCCAGGCCGTCTCGTCTAGCATAAGTTTGCTCATGGGCTGCTCGATCATTTCGACGCCGCGTTCGGCGAGCCAGTGGATCATGTCAAGCGCGTAGTATTTGTCTTTCCAGCCCTGATTGGCATCGATCACGATAGGGCGGTTGTCGCGGGCGCGGATCAGGTTGATCATGCGCTTGTCTTCGGCCTCGGTCATGCCGAGTTTCACCTTGATGATCTTGTTCCAGGAGGCTTCCGTAATCTTCGTGTTGACCATCTCGTCGCTGGCATCGTACCCGATGGTGTAGCAGGTGTACGGTGTCTCTTTCGGGTTGAAACCCCAGATCTTCCACCACGGCTGGCCGAAGATGTTGCCCACCAGGTCGTGCAGGGCGATGTCGATCGAAGCCTTCGCGGCGGTGTTGTTGGTCGTGATCTTGTCGACGGCCGCCATGATGTCCTCGATCTGGAACGGGTTGTCGAACTTCGGGAGGATGTTGTCCACCACTTTCTTGTAGAATTCGTGGCAGGAGGCCTGGGTTTCGCCCAGATAAGGGGGCATGGCCGCCTCGCCGTAGCCTTCATAGCCGTCCCAAGTCAGGCGGGTGATGACGATCGGCGTGGTCGTACGCGACGAGCCGGAAATCGTGAACGTGAACTTCATGATGCCCTGGAAATCTTCCCACGCCAGTTCAAGTTTTTTGCTGCCCGCTTTCTTCTTGGCGGCACCCGCGCTGCGCGCGAAAAGCTGGGAAGGACGCCAAAGTGCGGCGCCGGCCGTCAGCAGGCCGGCCGTCTTGAGGAATGTTCTGCGATCGCTCATGGTAATATATGTTTAAATTTTATTCTTGAAATACCCGGTCAAGCCGGGCTGACGGCTAAAAGTACACGCCGCTGTTGGCGATGGAAACCACGCCTTTCCCGCAGTCCTGGTTGCCGATGATGCGGCAGGCGCGGATGGGTTTGCGGCTGTAATAATCCGGTTCGCCTTCGATGAGGCTGTTGATGCGCACCAGTTGCGAAGAGTGGATGATCTTGCCGTCGCCCAGATAGATGGCGACATGCGAGATACGCTCGGGCTTGTCTTCCGTGGCTTCGCGGCCGAAGAAGACGAGATCGGCCGGCTGGAGATTGTCGATGCCCTGCGATACGTCGATGGGCTCGCCGGTCTTATATTGCTGGGAAGCATTGCGTAGCAGCATATAGCCGTTGAGGAAATAGACACTCTTGGAGAAGCCGCTGCAGTCCACGCCCTTGATAGACGTGCCGGCCCAGAGATACGGTACACCGAGGAAGGCCCTGGCCGTTTCCAGGATGCGGGCGCGTGCCTTGTCAACCTGCATTTTCGGGGCGTCGGCCGGAATGACGGCTTCGCGGCTGTTCACCCATTTGCGGAGATCCGTCACGTCTGACGTGGGGATGAAGCAGACCGTACCGGCCGGCAGTTTTACTTGGGTATAGTTGCCGCGGGTGCCGACCACTTCCACGATGTCGCCCCATACAGCGTCGCTCACATGGCCGGCGCCCGGTCGCGGGGCATCGAGGAAGAAAGAATAATAGCTGGTCACCACGACCCGTTTCGCCGCTTTCCAGGCATCCAGCCGGGCCTGGTCGATGGGCTCGATGGCCATCTCGTTGACCCAGGCTTTATAACCGTCGGGAGTCTCGATATTGACCCAGTAGTCATTGTCATGGTAGTGGACTTTGACGGGGGTTCCCATCAATGCCTGGGTACCGAGTTCGGCGGCATAGTCGGGCTTTTCTCGCATATTGATGACGGAGAGGGAAGCGAAGGCGAGGCCGTTTTCATCTTCCCGTTCCTGCGGGGGCGGTGTTGTTTCCGGAGCTTTCTTTTCAGGGGCTGTGCAAGCGAAGGCCAGCAGGGCGCAGAGGGCGCAGATCAGCGAACGTTTCATCGTTTTTTGAGCTTTTATCTGCAACAAATGTAAGAAAAAAGACGCGAATTTTCGCCACAAATCGGGTCAATTCGCCCCTAAAACCGCTGTTTTCGCCACAATGGGGTTCGGAAGCGGCATCAAAAGCAAAAGGGATGGCTACCTTTGCGGCGATAATAATTAAAATCTGAAAAAAATGGAAAAAACTGTTATCGAAGAGAAAGTCATCAACATCATCTCCAACAAGCTCGGTCTCCCGAAAGAAGAGGTCACGCCGGCCGCCAATTTCACGATGGACCTCGGCGCTGATTCCCTCGACACTGTCGAGCTGATCATGGACTTCGAGAAGGAATTCAATCTGAAGATTTCCGACGAGGACGCAATGAACATCAAGAGCGTCGGCGACGCCATCGATTATATCGCCGCGCGCGTCCAGTAAGCTGTTGATATTTCCCTTCCGCCGGATAGAGAACTACGAGGCGATCCGGCCCAGATGTTCCGCGATCGTCTTGTAGTAACTCTTGGAAACCGGAATTTTCTTCGCATCCGGATGGGAGAGCACCAGGAATACCCGGGCTCCTTCCCGCTTGAAGAGCGTCACTTTTTCCACGTTCACGATATATGAACGGTGGCACCGGACCAGCGAAGTCCCTTCCAGCTGCTTCTCCAGCCGGGTCGTACGGCAGCGCATCAGATAATTGAGCAGTTTGCCGCCGAGTTCATACCGGATTTCTACATAATTGTCCTGTGAGGCGATGTAGAAAATGTTGTCAGCTGAAACCGAGAGACGCAGGATGCCGTTGTAGTCATAAAAAGGAATGACATTCGCGACACTGGCGGGTTTTTCCGATTCCTGATTGAGTTTCAGCGCATTGATCTCTTCCGTTTTGGAACGGTTGCTGGCAATCAGCGTAAAGATCGCGTAAGGAATGGCGAGAATCATCGCCACGCAGAATGACGTGCGGAGCAGCAGCCCGGCCGTAAGGGGGATATCCGGCTCAATATAAAGCGTCGTAAACAGGAGATAGGCTGCGGCGATCAGCACAAATTCGCCAAAAATCCACAACAGATAGCGTCCCGCATGCAGGGTGCGCCGAATCTGGTAAAGTTGCATCAAAGCTCTGCTGATGAGCAGAATAGCGATGCTTACAAGATAGAAGAAAAGCGTTGGCGCCAGTGTCTCGTCGGGCTTGAAACCGAGCCAGGCTGTCTCGGAAAAGGGGTGGTAGATGAGAAGGAACAAGAGGGAGAATACCGCCACGAAAGCGACGGATCCCCATAGAAAGTTCTTCTGTAATAGATATTTAGGTGTGTTCAATGCGTAGTTGATTTTTGCAAAAATACGAATTTTTATGAAAATAATTGGAACAGGCAGTGCGCTTCCCAAAGAAATCGTGACCAACGATATGCTGGCAGGGTTCCTGGATACAAGTGATGCGTGGATTACCACCCGCACCGGTATCCGGACCCGCCATCTTCAAAGCCACGAGACTTTGCGCGACCTGGCGCTCAGTGCAGCCCAGGCCGCTCTTGTCTCTTCAGGGGTGCAGGCCGAAGATATAGATTATTTGATTTGTTCGAATGTGGCCAACAGCTATGTTTCGCCTTCCCTGGGCAGTATCCTGCTCGGTCCGCTGGGCTGCTGCTGCCCTACGTTCGACTTGAACGGTGCGTGCGCCGGTCTGGTGTATTCGCTGGATATTGCCGACTCCTTCCTCAAGACCGGAAAGGCCCGGAAGATCCTGATCGTGGCTGCTGAGGAACCGTCGCGGTTCTGCAACTGGCACGAGCGGGAGACGTCGGTGCTCTTCGGTGACGGCGCTTCGGCGCTTGTCGTCACCGAGGGCGAGAGTTTTGTGGATTTCCGCCTGACGGGCGACACCCATACCGACATCCTCTACTACAAGCGTTCGATGGAGGCCACTCCTTACGACCGGGTGGAAGAAAAGACGACGCCGCTGGTGATGAACGGCCGTGAGGTGTTCCGGCTGGCCGTGAATTCCTGCATCGAAGATATCGATACCCTGCTGGAGAAAAATGGAAAAACGCCGGACGACATCGAACTGTTTCTGGTGCATCAGGCCAACCTGCGGATCATCGACTGCATCCGCGAACACCTGGAGCAGCCGAAAGAAAAGTTCCCGACCAACCTGCAGAACTATGGCAACACGTCGTCGGCGAGCATCGGCATCCTGATTGACGAGATGTCCCGTGCCGGCGAACTGAAAGATGGCGCCACGCTGGTCCTCAGCGCTTTCGGTGGCGGTTTCGTGACGGGGGCCGCGCTCCTGAAATGGTCGCAGATCAATTATTAACCCAGATAATACATGCTACGAAATATGAAAAGAGTCGTTATTACCGGACTGGGCTGCATCTCGCCGCTGGGCAACAGTGTCGATGCGATGTGGTCCGGCCTGCTGGACGGCCATTGTGCGATTGACTTCATCCAGTCGATCGATACGGCCGACCTGCCTGTGAAAGTCGGGGCTGAGGTCAAGGATTTCCGGCCGGAAGATTACGGTCTCGACCGGGCGATGATCCGCCACAACGACCGTTATGCACTCTATGCCCTGGCTGCGGCTACGCAGGCCATGCGCGACAGTGGACTCGAGGTCGGCAAGGACGTGGATTCCAGCCGACTGGGCTGTGCCATCGGCTCGGGTGTCGGCGGCATCCAGACATTCTGCCGTGAACATTCCTCCCTGCTGGCGGAAGGCGCCCGCGGCGTTTCTCCGCTTTTCATTCCGGAGATGATTGCCAACATCGCTTCGGGCAATGTGGCCATCCTTTTCCACGCCGAAGGCCCCAACCTTCCCGTGGTGACGGCCTGTGCGACCGGAACGCACTCCATTGGAGAGGCGTACCGGATGATCCGCGAAGGCCGTGCCGACGCGATGATCACCGGTGGCACCGAAGCTGCGCTCTGTCCGATCGCCATCGCCGGTTTTGCCAACAGCAAGGCCCTAACGACCAGCGAGGACCCGAATGCCGCTTCGCTTCCGTTTGACAGCCGCCGCAAAGGATTTGTCATCGGCGAGGGCTCCGGCATCATGATCCTGGAAGACTATGAAATCGCCCGCCGTCGTGGCGCCCATATCTACGCAGAAGTGTGCGGCTACGGCAACAGCTGCGATGCCTACCACTATACGGCTCCCCGTGCCGATGCCAAGAGTGCTACCAATTGCATCAAGTGGGCTTTGGAAGAGGCTGGCTACAAAGAAGGCGAGAAACTGTATATCAATGCCCACGGCACGGGCACGCCACTCAATGACAAAGCGGAAACCCTGGCCATTAAGCAGGCGCTGGGCGAGACGGCAGCCCGCCAGGCTGTCATCAGCAGCACCAAGTCCATGATGGGCCACATGCTGGGCGCTACGGGCGCCGTGGAGCTGGTCATCTGCGCCAAGACGCTCCAGGACGGCAAAGTCGCCCCGACCATCCATCTGGATTCCCCCGATCCGGATTGCGACCTCGACTATACGCCGCATACGGCGCGCGATTTCGCAGCCGGCCTGACCATCAGCAATTCCTTCGGCTTCGGCGGGCAGAATGCCTGCGTGGCCCTTCGCAAGATTTAAAAAACCTCAGATATTATGACTAGAGAAGAACTCAAGAACTATCTGCCGCACCGCGAGCCTATGCTGCTCGTCGATGACGTGGCGATGGAAGGTGAAATCTGCGTCGGACACTACAAAGTACGTGGCGACGAATTCTTCCTGCAGGGACATTTCCCGGGCTATCCTGTCGTGCCCGGTGTGGTCCTGTGCGAAATCATGGGACAGTGCACCTGCGCCCTGCTGCTGGACGTGCTGCCCGGACGCCTGACTTTCTATGCCGGGCTTGACAACGTGCGTTTCAAGAACCAGGTGCGTCCCGGCGACCTGATCACCGTGACTTCTCACATCACGAACCAGCGCGGCCTGACCTTCTTCATCGATGCGGAAGCCCGGGTGGAAGGAAAACTCTGCGCCAAGGGCAGCCTGATCTTCATGCTTGCAGACAAACCCGAATAGTTCTCCGTCATTCCCGGCTTGTCCGGGAATCTGAAAAACGTCAGTTATGAAACTTTTGGTAAACAAAACCGCCCTCATCACCGGTGCTTCGCGCGGGATCGGGCGCAGTCATGCCCTCCTCTTTGCGGAAGAGGGTGCGAATATCATTTTTACGGACCTCAAACAGAACGAGCAGAGCGACGCGCTGGTGGCCGAGCTCCGCGCCAAGGGCGTGCGGGCAGACTTCGTGGCTTCGAATGCTTCTGATTTTGCGCAGGCGCAGGAAGTGGCTACCTGGGTGACCGAAAACTATGGCCGCCTCGACATCCTGGTCAACAATGCCGGCATCACCCGCGACCAGCTGATTCTCCGCATGAGCGTGGAGGACTGGAATCTGGTGATGGATGTCAATCTCCGTTCAGTGTTCAACTATACGAAAGCCTTTGCGCCGATGATGATGAAGCAGCGCAGCGGCTCGATCATCAACATCAGTTCCATCGTAGGCCTGAACGGCAACGCCGGACAGTGCAACTACGCCGCCTCGAAGGCCGGTATCATCGGATTCACGCGTTCCATCGCCAAGGAGCTCGGCTCGCGCGGCATCCGCTGCAACGCCGTGGCGCCGGGTTTCATTGAAACCCCGATGACGCAGCAGCTTCCTGAGGATGTGCGCAAGGACTGGATGAAACAGATTCCGCTCCGCCGCGGCGGCCTCGACACCGACGTGGCGCATGTCTCCCTGTTCCTGGCCAGCGATCTGGCCGGCTACGTGACCGGTCAGGTCATCAGCTGCGACGGCGGTCTGGCTATCAATTAAAGGTTGTCAAATCAGTAGTATATGTCATATAGAATTGTAGTTTTGGCCAAGCAGGTTCCCGACACGCACAATGTCGGGGCCGATGCCATGAATGCAGACGGCACCGTGAATCGGGCCGCCTTGCCGACAGTCTTCAATCCGGAAGATTTAAAGGCCCTGGAGATGGCGCTCCAGGTGAAAGATCAGGTGCCGGGTTCTACGGTTACCGTGGTGACGATGGGACCGCCGCGGGCGGCTGAGATCATCAAAGATGCCCGCAACCGCGGTGCGGACGACGGTTTCGTGTTGAGCGATGCGCGTTTTGCCGGTGCCGATACGCTGGCGACTTCGTATGCGCTTTCGCAGGCCATCCGCCAACTCGGTCCTGTGGACCTGATTTTCGGCGGCCGGCAGGCCATCGACGGTGATACCGCGCAGGTGGGCCCGCAGGTGGCTGAGAAACTGGATATTCCGCAAGTGACCTATGCGGAGGAACTGGTTGCCATCGATGCCAAGACCATTACCATCCGCCGTCGGTTGGAGCGGGGTACGGAGTGTGTGAAGGCGACCATGCCGGTGCTCGTGACGGTTACGTCTGCGGCAGATGATTGCCGTTTCCCCAATGCCCACCGGATGATCCGGCTGGCCAAGGATGAGGTCCGGATGATCAATGCCGACAGCATTGATGCGGACATGGACCGGCTGGGCCTGAAGGGCTCGCCGACCAAAGTCAAACAGATTGAGAATGTGGTGCTGGCGCACAAGGAGTCTGTCGTACTCGAGCCGACGGAAGCGGCCTTGAACGAACTTACGGCTTCGCTCATAAAGGAGCACATCCTGTAGTACCTGAAAAACCTTGAATCGATGAACAACGTATTAGTATATTGCGAATTGTCGGAGAAGAACCAGATTGCCGACATCGCTCTGGAGCTTTGCACCAAAGGCCGTCAGCTGGCTACCCGTCTGGGCTGCCGCCTGCAGGCTGCCGTGCTGGGCAGCGGCGTGAAAGCGGCTGCCGAATCGCTCTATCCTTACGGGGTGGACGATGTGTTCGTGGCCGACGACCCGCGGCTCGCGCCGTATCGCACCCTGCCGCATTTCGATGTGCTTTCCAAACTCATCCAGGCCCAGCAGCCGCAGATCGTCCTTTTCGGCGCTTCCAGCGTAGGCCGCGACCTGGCTCCGCGCATCGCCTCTTTCCTGCGCTGCGGCCTGACGGCCGATTGCACGTCGCTGGAGATTGGATCGCATGAAGATCCCAAGACCAAGAAAACCTACGAGAACATCCTGTACCAGATCCGGCCGGCCTTTGGTGGCAATATCATCGCCACCATCGTGTGCCCGGAAACGCGGCCGCAGATGGCGACCGTCCGCGAGGGCGTGATGAAAAAAGAAGTGTTTGATCCTGCGTATAAGGGCACAATCATTCCGGTCGCCGTGGAGGCTTCGCTTGCTGCAGCGGACAAGGCAGTCGAGATCCTGAGCCGGGAAATCGAAGAACAGAAGATCGACATCAAAGGCGCTCAGATCATCGTGGCCGGCGGCTATGGCATGGGCAGCAAGGAGAATTTCCAGCTGCTTCACCAGTTCGCCCGCCTGATCGGCGCCAGCGTCGGCGCTACCCGCGCCGCCGTCGATGCCGGTTTCTGTGAAGGTGAGCGCCAGATCGGCCAGACCGGCGTGACGGTCCGTCCGAAACTCTACATCGCCTGCGGCATCAGCGGTGCCGTCCAGCACCGGGCCGGCATGGAGCAGAGCGCCAAGATCATCAGCATCAACACCGATCCGGATGCGCCGATCAACGCCATCGCCGACTATACCATCATCGGCGACGTCATGACCGTCATCCCCCAGTTTATGGCTTGTTATAAAAATAATTTGAAATAATAATGAGCTTAGCTGCTTTGGGCCCCTCCCACTCACGGCTGCGTGGGCGCAGACGGTCTTGAAAGAGAAGCTGCTAAGCCTGAAAAAGAGGATAGTATGAATTTTTATTCTGATAACGAAAGCCTTTCCTTCTATCTGCATCATCCGGAGATGGAGAAGGTGGTGGCTGTCAAGGAGAAAGATTTTGCCGAGGCAGGCCAGCATCCGGAGGCCCCGGCCTCTGCTGAAGAAGCCGTCGGCCAGTATGACATGGTCATGAAACTGGTGGGTGAAATCGCCGGTGAAGTGATTGCGCCCAACGCCGAAGAAGTCGATCATGTCGGACCGACGCTCGAAGGCGGCCGCGTCCAGTATGCCCCGGGTACCCGCCGCAACCTGGATGCCCTTATCCAGGCTGGACTCTACGGCATCTCGCTGGACCGCAAATATGACGGTTTCAACTGGCCGCGCGCGGCCGTTGTGATGGCGGCCGAGATCATTGCCCGCGCCGATGTGGGCTTCGCCACCATCTGGGGACTGACCGATTGCGCCGACACCATCCAGGAGTTCGGTGACCAGGCCTTGAAGGACAAATATCTTCCCCGCATCTGCAAAGGTGCCACCTGTTCGATGGACCTCACCGAGCCGGATGCCGGCAGTGACCTGCAGTCCGTTCGTTTGAAGGCTACTTGGGACGAGGCGGCTGGCTGCTGGCGGCTCAATGGCGTGAAACGTTTCATCACCAACGGAGATGCCGACCTGCACCTGGTTCTCGCCCGCAGCGAAGAGGGCTCGACCGACGGCCGCGGCCTGTCGTATTTCGTGTTCGACCGTGCCGACGGCGGCATGACTGTGCGCCGCATCGAGAACAAGATGGGTATCAAGGGTTCGCCGACGGCTGAGCTGCAGTTTACGAATGCACCGGCCCAACTTGTGGGAGAACGTCGCCTTGGCCTGATCAAGTACGTGATGTCGCTGATGAACGGCGCCCGCCTCGGCGTGGCCGCCCAGTCCATCGGCCTGTGCGAGGCCGCCTGCCGCGAGGCCGACGCCTACGCCGCGTCGCGTGAGCAGTTCGGCCATCCAATCAACCAGTTCGTAGCCGTACAGGACCTGCTGGCCCGCATGCGTGCCCGGACCGACGGCGCCCGCAGCCTGATGTATGAGACGGCCCGCTACGTCGATCTTTCGGCATCTTCCCGCGCCGCCTCCCGGGTCGCCGACATCCTCACGCCCCTGGTGAAACTCAGCGCCAGCGAGTTCGCCAACCGCAACGCCTACGACTGCATTCAGGTCCACGGCGGCAGCGGCTTCATGAAGGAATACGCCTGCGAACGGCTTTACCGCGACGCCCGTATCCTCTCCATCTACGAAGGTACCAGCCAGTTGCAGGTCGTGGCCGCTATGAAAGGCATCGCCAATGGGGCCTATCTCAAGCAGATTGAAAGCTATGAGACCCGCGTAGCCGAAGCCCTGGCCGGCGCACCTGACGCCGAGCGGCAACACTGTCTCGACGTGCTCCGCAAAGCTACGGACGGCTACAAGCGTTTCTACGAAATGGCCGCTACGGAAGGGACCTCGAGTGTCCGCTTCGAACACGCGACGCGCGCCCTCACGGAAGTACTCGCCAGCATTGTGATGGCCTACCTTCTCCTCCTCGACAGCTTGCGCGACGCCCGCTTCCTGAAGTCCTGCCAGTTCTTCGTCCGCGAAAGCATCGGCCAGGTCAGCCGCCACATCGCTGCGCTGGAAAACTGCTAGCCATTTCTCAGCGCCTTAACGTACATTCCATACATCGATCCCCCTCTTCATGAGGGGGATTTTTTATGTTTTTTCCGAAACTTCATTATCTTTACGCCTTCAAAAAAAAGAAGCGTATGAGCACCGACCGTTTCGAACTGGTCCGGGCGTCTTTCGGGAAGAAGGCGCTGGCCGTAGAGATCCCCGCCCAAAAATCTTCTGAGTATTTCGGAGAACTTGTGTTCGACCGCGCTGCAATGCGGAAGTATCTGGACTCCGACACTTTGCTTGCCCTGCTGGAATGTATCGACAAAGGCCACGCTCTAGATCGTGCCACAGCCGACGGTGTAGCCCACGGGATGAAGGAATGGGCGCTGGAACACCATGTCACGCACATCACCCATTGGTTCCAGCCGCTGACCGAGGGGACGGCTGAAAAACACGACTCACTCATCTCCCTCGACGGGAAAGGTGGCGTCATCGAGACGTTCGACGGCAGTTCCCTTGCCCAGCAGGAATCCGACGGCTCGTCGTTTCCCAACGGTGGAATCCGTGCCACCTTCGAGGCACGCGGCTATACGGCCTGGGATCCTACTTCACCCGTTTTTATCCAGGAAGATACGCTCTGCATCCCCACTGTGTTTATCGCTTACACGGGCGAGGCGCTTGACTACAAGACGCCTTTGAAGCGGTCCATCCGGGCCGTTTCCAGCGCTGCCGTACCCATCTGCCGCCTCTTCGACCCCGCCGTGAACAAGATCAACTGCTATTTGGGCTGGGAGCAGGAGTATTTCCTGGTGGATGAAGACCTGTATGCGGCCCGCCCCGACCTCATGATTACCGGCAGGACGCTGATGGGACACATGTCGTCGAAAAACCAGCAGCTGGACGACCACTATTTCGGTGCGATTCCATCTCGTGTCGCAGCGTTCATGCGCGAATTGGAAGTCGAAGGCCTGCGCTTGGGCATTCCGTTGAAGACCAGGCATAACGAGGTGGCTCCCAATCAGTTCGAGATGGCGCCCATCTATGGCGACGCCAATCTTTCAAACGACCAGAATCAACTGGTGATGAACCTGATGAACACTATTGCCCGCAAGCACGGTTTCGTGGTGCTGCTCCATGAGAAGCCATTTGCCGGGATCAATGGATCGGGCAAGCACTGCAACTGGTCGCTTGGCACCGACACGGGCCGTCCGCTTATGGCCCCGGGCCGCGATGCCAACGGCAATCTGCTGTTCCTCACATTCTTTGTCAATGTGCTGATGGCCGTACAACGGCACAATGGCGTGTTGAAGGCATCGATTGCCAGCGCGACCAATGCCCACCGGCTTGGCGGTCATGAGGCACCGCCGGCCATTATCTCCGCTTTTTTGGGTCGGACGATGACAGCCGTGCTGCGCAAGATTCTGGAAGTTCCCTCCGATACGCCCATCGAAATTGCCGGTCGCAAGGAGCGCAGTGTGGGCCTGATCGAGATTCCCGAAATCTTTGTGGACAACACCGACCGCAACCGCACCTCTCCTTTTGCTTTTACCGGCAACCGCTTTGAATTCCGTGCCGTCGGTTCTTCCGCCAACTGTGCCGGCGCCCTCACGACCCTCAACGCGGCCGTCGCCGAGCAACTGCTCGATTTCAAGCAGGCTCTCGACAAAGAACTGGCCTCCGGCAAGACCTTGCAGGTCGCCGTGATGGACACTCTCAAGCCCATCATCGCGCAAATCATCGATGTGGTCTGCTTCGACGGCAACGGCTATTCCGAGGAATGGCAGCAGGAAGCTGTCCGTCGCGGCCTCGATGTGGAGACCAGCGTGCCCGAGATGTTCAAATCCTTTACGACGCCGGAATCGGTGACCATGTTCACCCGTACCGGTGTCTATTCCGAGAAAGAACTCGCCGCCCGCAACGATGTGAAATGGGATATCTACATCAAAAAAGTGCAGATCGAGAGCCGCGTGATGGTCCGCATGGCAGTCAACCACATCATCCCCGCCGCCCTGGAATACAAGACACGGCTGCTCAAGGAGATTGCCCTGCATCAGCAGGTAATGGGCAGTTTTGACGGTTGTCAGACAGAACTGGATATCGTCCGTCGCATCGGCACCTATATTGAAGAGGTCAGCGACCGGGCCGAGGCGATGCGGCTGGCCCGCAAACGGGCCAATACCATTGAAGGCGAATACGCCCGTGCCGTGGCCTACCATGCCATCGCTTCCCAGATCGAAGAACTCCGCCGTCCCATCGACAAACTGGAAGAGCTGGTGGACAACCGGCTCTGGCCGCTGCCGAAATACCGGGAACTGCTGTTTATCAGCTAACGCGTCCCTGTCATCCTGAGCGAAGCGAAGGATCTATTCCACATAGACGATCTCCGTTTGATCATCCTTCCACAGGTGATTGACAGTCGATCCTTTTCGTAGGTAGATATGACGGAGGCGAGGGCAGTCTCCAGCCTGTATCCAATCAAACACCGTACAGGTCGAGGCTGTCAGGTCAAGCTCTTCCAGATTGGGCGAACCGTAGCACCAGACGCTGTTCAGCTGCGTGCATTGCGAGAAATCGATGTGACGTCCCTCATAGAGTCCGATGTTGCAACCGCCCATTTTCGGGAAATGGCGGAAATAGTCTTCCGGAATAAATCGGGCCACATGGTCGAAATGCAGGCTTTCCAAAGGCAGGAAGGTCATATCGGGCAGATAATCCAGCGGGACATTGTTCATCCCGATGCTCCATAGCCGTGGATTGTGGGAAAAATCAATGGAAAGCAGTGGGTTCCCTCCGATGCCGAATTCTTCCAGTATGGGATTGGCCGACAAGTCCACTGTGTGCAACTGGTTGTCATCCAGCTTGCAACAACGGAGTAGCGGGTTGCCGGACAGGTCGATTTCGTGAAGCCAGCCGTGGCTCCAGTTTCCTTGCGCTATGAGTTCTTGCAGGCGTTCCATCTTTTCGATGCCCCTGAGCGAAGAGATGGAATCGGTGCACACTTCGATCCGACTTACCGTCAAGGCTTCCAGAACGGTCAGGACCTCGTCAGCGTTTGTGTCATAGTTCGCCAGGATATACCGGCGGAAGACTGGGTCGGGAATCTCCACAGTTTCAGGCCCGTCCAGTGTGTGGAAGGAGGTCTCGCTGGTTAAGGTTCCCGCTCCGTTTGTGAGGAAGAACTCCGCATGGTAGTCCGTGTTGGACCGGAGCCCCTTGATCTCAGCTTTCAGTGAACCGTTCTCCCAAGTGGCAGGGACCTCGCGAAGCATAGCATCGCCAAACCGCAGTCCGCAGGCAGACACACCCGCCAAACTCCCGCTCACCGGGCAAGAGACCCAAGCCCGGAACGCCTCCGCCTCCACCGTCACCGCACCCAGTTTCGGCGCAGCAAAATCACCCGCCTTGGGGTCTGGGGAGCAGGCGGCAAGGAGTTCCAGCAACAAAACAACAAAGTGTAAAGCTCTCATCTTTGTCTGCTTGTTTGTCTTCATGGCCATTCGCGTGTCGTCTTATTACAAAAATACACAATAATGACGAAATCTACAATGCCGCCGTTTCGTCCGTCATGTCCAGTAGTCTTATCTGCTGTCCTGTGCGTCTCGACAGGTACGCCCCTGTCCGGCTGAACCGGGCATCTCGTTACTTCTGCCAAATAGCCGCACAATAGTTTTTGTAAATATCTGATAATCAGATACGAATTTGCTGCAATCGTGCGCCAGGGCCTGATATCGGCTCCTGGCGCACCACCACCCGCGTCAGAGGTGCTCTCAAAGCCCCTTCCCTTGCGCCTATTCGGCAGAAAGCCTCTCCTCATCCTGCAAATGGACCATTGTGAACTTGATTTTTGGGAACTGATGTTTTTTCTTTGTAATACTCATAAAAATTATAAAGATGAAAGATTCACTTAGCGCCGATGACATAGCGGCTTTTTTGCTAAATGCTTATTTTGGGAATGTGGAAGATCCACTTTTTGCCGCTGCCCAATCGGCTTATTTGGATTTGAATCGAACGATTGAATTCAAAAAAGCAAAGTCAATTTCTGAAAAAGAAAGAGATGCATTGAGGACCAAATCGGTTAGGCTGATAAAGACTCAAGTCTTGGAATTGCTGAAGAAATCGGATGTAACACAAAGCCTTTTCGATGCATGGCATCAAGAACTCTGTCGGGCAATCGTTAAGATTTATACAGACAGTAATGTCCCGTTCCACTATGGACAAGCGCAGAAGTGGGTGAATATGGGTTTAAAATATCTTTCCGTAATAGACAGCGAGAAGACCGCTGGCATCCTAGAATTCTTGCATATACCGATTGATTCAATTATTATGGAACTGGCACTTGAGGATTTCCAGTTAGAGCGACCCCTCACGAGATGGAGCCGGATGAAAGAAGAAGAATACCTTCGCTATCAGGAGTTGTTGAGCAAGATTGTGCGCGAAAGGACTGGAGTTCCTCCATTCTTGTGGGAGTTCAGAAGGTGGAATAGATAAAAAGATTACCTAAATTCAAGTTAATAATAAACAAAAAGTTGCGCACGACACGAATAAGTGTAATTGGTTATGTTTTATCGATTTGACGAAAGAAAATGTGCTACTTGTTCTTTTTTTACGGGAAGAATCGAGAGGTTAAACAGCGGATCAGTAGAGATGGATCCTTATGATCGTGCAAGATGCACACAGACCAGTGGCAAAACGACAACCGCTGGATCCTCATGCCAATATTATCGGAGGCGTTTTTAACGCTTATCATCGATCTTCTCGCCTAAAAATCAGTTGGTTATGGATGTATAATTCTTACTATGAGATATTACCCTATTCCCTTACCTTAACGTATTACGTTGGATTAAAGATCAGAATCCTACCCAGGATAAACCGATTTATATCTCCAAATATGGCGGCAGAAGCAAAGTCCCTTTTAGAGTATGGCATTTTGCGGGATCCTTATTGCTAATGAGTGGAGAAAAGGCAAAATATGAGGCTCAATACATCCTCACATCTGACAAATGGCAGAGTTTCGTGTACTTTGTGAAAAAGAATCCGGAGATGAAAACGGTGGAGTTATCCCAGCATTACAAATATTTTGGTTGCACGAAAAAAGTGTTCTGGCCGTCTGTCATTTTTATTTGCAAAGAGTATCTTAAGAGCCATAATTGAACTAACCCATGCAAGGGAGCGTCAGCACCTAACGTGGTCGTGCATTTCATGAATTTCAGCAAGAATATGGCCTTTCCTTGTTTCACAAACTTTCGATTTCCGAAACAGAGAGCCTTGTGTATCTGCTGGTAAATTCCATAGAGGCATGATTGTCTTTCTTTGTTTTGGAAATTATTCGCCGACTCTCCTCGCGGCCTTCGCGTTTTAAGGAATTTACGTGTTTTAGGTACAATTATTTGAACCTCCAGAAGATTATGGACATTCGCGCAAAATAAAACAGTAGCTATTTGTAATTTGCAAAACAGAGTCAAAGGATAAGAAAAGATTAAAACATTATGGATCCGATTATCACACGCAAAATAGATGAATATTTGAAAGAGAAACAGATGGGAGATGAGTTTGTTGGAGACGCGTCAGTTATTAGATATACCCCCGCTTTTTTCGAACAGACTTATACGGATGAGGAATTGCAAAAGGTAAACATTGATCAACTAAATGGATTTGACATTAATGTACCTAGAATCAGCAGTGACACGTTAAATAGTATTATGCAAGCCGCTTTTGGCAAGGATGAAGGCCAGCAGCAAGAGATCATGGATGCGCTGGCGTCAGAACTTAGTCATTTGTACGTCTCAAAATACTCTGACCATCAGGGAGGATTTACTATCTCCGTAGAGGAAATGCAAAATAGGTTGATAGCAGAAAGAGCGAGTTTTCTCAAAGGGCTGTTTCAATATATGTTGGACTATGAGACAAATAAAGCAAGGCAAATATCATCCGTGTCCTGTCATCTTGGAACATACGAGAGAGAGGGAAAGAAGCAAGCCATAATGCTTGTACTTCTAAATAGTACCGTGAGTTTGAGAAAAATCAACGGTTTTCAAATCTACGCAATAACGCCTGATGGGAGACGTTATGCTTTGGACGCAGAGCGGATCGAAGAGTTTAATGTTAATGCAGAATACGATACAATTCATGAACGAAAAGAAGTTGTTTACTTTGATCAATTTGAACAATATAAAAAGCAGACAGGAATCGAGGTGGACGCCTGGCCGTGGCATTATTCTTTCAAATACACCAGGTTTATCTTCTCTTTGGCATACCGAGTACGTTTAACACCTGAAGTAGCGGATATTTTGACTCCTGGAACCCGTATAAGTATCAGGTTTAACGGCTATGATATACGCGGCTCTTTCGCCTCAGATGTATCCGAGAATTGGAATCTAATAAAGTATCTCTTGGGGGACAATTCGGTAGAAAACTCTGTTAAAGAGGCCTTTGATAAGGGTTTTGATCCAGATCGGGGGGAACCAATTGATCTGGAAACGGCAAAAACGCTTATTAAGAAGGAGATGAAGGACAAAGGCTTATTACCGATCGCAGGTCTTGAACAAGCGCTGAAAATGAATATTGAGTTTCAAAAAAGGTATTCAGGTGAAACTGCATATACCGATTTGAATTCCGATACAGGGGTCAATGTTCAAGTTGTTGGGAAAAGTTTTCCCTCCGACATTGCGCATCTGGTTGTTTATTTACGATTCTTTCCAGAGCGGGAGACAGACTTGCCCTATTGGAAAAAGTTTAAAAGAACCGATATTTTCAATTTATTCAAAATCGACGACATTGATTTATCTGGTGACTTACTGAAAGAGTGCCACGTTGATTATGGAGAAGACTATATTGGCGCGACCCAATTAATTACATTCGCTGTACAAGCAATTTATGGGTTGAACGGCTCCACGAGTTTTACATTTGAGACAAAGTCAGACGGAGTTTTTCATAATGAACAAGAGAAATGTAGACAGTCTGCTATACAGGAACCATTACAAAACAGCCTGCAGGAAATGGCGCAGCAGAAAGGTGTGGATGAGGAAATGCCAAATGGCAAGATACCCAATAGCATGAAACAGATTGACGGGCTGGATTCTCTAAAAGGTGCTTATCGAAGGTCGTTGTCTACATATAGACTGCAGCGGAAAGAGCCAAAATATAGAAATGGCTATGTAATCGCTGAAATAACGGCGGATAAAATAATCGATTCAGGATTCCATAATAATCCTAATCTCGTTAACCAATTTATGCCGCAAAGAGCCAATTTATCATCTACGGGATCCAGAGTTTTCGATTCTGTAGTTGGGGCAGTGGCTGAAGTAGAACAAGAAAAAGAAGCCAATAAACAAATTGACAAGGCGGAAAAGGAAACAACCGCAAAACTGGTATTTTATGCCGTAGATAAAGACCCCGGCCATTTTAAAATGGATGTGGTGTTTTTCAATAGATCTAAAAATAGAGAGATGAAGAATCCCTCTCTCTTGATTCAGCCCACATTCCCTGAATCGACAATTGAGAAGTCAACGCATGCTTCAGGCATGAAGAATGAATTTGAAGATGTAATGACGATATCATTCCCCTTTGATTATCTCTATTCGATAAGAGGCGCAGAGGCTCATTTTTCTTTCGATACCGATGATGACAACGACGATGCAGATTCTGTGTTGCTCAAGTTCACTGTCAAGTATGATATGATTGATCTTATCTGTGTTGATTACATTGTCAGAGGACAATACTGGGAGAAGGAAAAGGTGGCGTTATATTATGACAAGCTTGAACAGAAGGCAAATATATTCGAACAGACAAAGAATGTGTCCGCGGCACAAGCAGCTGACAAGGAGATACTAAACAAATATAATAAACGGGGAGCTGGGATTGGATGCCTGACTTCTTTAGTTTTAGCTATCCTCGCCGGGTCCTTTATTCCGGATGAGGCATTGGGATGGTCAATTGTTGCATGTATCATGGCTTTTGTCCTGGTAAACTATTTCTTCAGAAAAAAAGGAAAAGATTTAACGAGAGAAACTAGTGAAAACGCAAAGACACAAGATATTGAAATAGCTCATTGGTTGGCTGATCTTATAAAAGAGTTCGAAGATTTGTATAAAGCATCCCAGAAGCAATGAGGTCAGATGATTATTGTAGAGATGAAGACGTTTTCGCCTCTGACGATCTGTGTGATGATGAAATAGAAGACTATTCACCGGACTATTGTCATCCTTCCACGACATCAGAGATTAGGGATTCGCTGTTCGATGAGGCTGCGCGGCTTGTTGTACGGTATCAGCAAGCTTCTACATCTTTTTTGCAACGAAAACTGAACATTAGTTATAACAGGGCCTCACGGATTCTTGATCAACTTGTAGTTGCTGGGTTCATAGCCCCACAGCAAAGACTGGGTAGCAGAAAAGTGTTGATTGTGAAACTCGACGAAACAAAGGAGGACAATGTTGCCCAGTGCCCTGGTCAGAGGAGTTACGAAACAGGAATTGAGCGCAGGAGTGAACAAAGAAGTGAGGAGAACCCGTCAAGTATCGCGTTTCCCCAAAAGAATCCTCGCGCATCAGATAAACCACAATATGCCGACAGTGTCAATGCGATGAACGGCTGTTTTAAATGGGTTATTAATGTTTTTGTCTATTCTTTTCTGATTGTTTTGACCATGTGTTTATCGCCTTTGATTATCTTCGTATTACTGATCTGGTGGATTGTTGCTTGGGTGCTCGGATTGTTATACCCGGGGAAAGAGTTCATGCCCCTTGGAAAAGTATGGAATTCTTCTAAACAATGGACGTACGAAAAACTGGGGATAGATTTGGAGCAAGTTCTTGGAGGAGCAGTTTTAGCTATGATTTTTTCTGCAATTATTGGCTTATTAACAAATATCTTCTCTCGTGACAGGTGACCATTTTTCATCGCTATGGTTCTTATTAGTGCGGAGCCAGGAGTCTGACGCAAAACATTGTCGCGACAGGACCGATTGGCCGGCCATAGTCCTGTCGCGGCTATGTTTAATCCAATGAACCAATCTGGACTTGACCAAATCGAGTCGAGCATGTATCTTTGTACTCAATGGGAACGAAGCATATACCCGAACTGAACTACCTCCTCACCCAGGTGGAGAAGCACTATGGGCGGCGGGTGGCGACCTCGACGGACTTTGAGGCGCTGTCTGTGTTTATCGAGCACGAGACGGGCGAGCTGCTGAGCGCTTCGACGCTCAAGCGGATGTGGGGCTATGTGACGAGCCATCCTTCGCCGCGCAAGGATACGCTCGACATTCTCTGCCGTTTCATCGGGCATCGCGACTTCCGTGTCTTCTGCGACAGCCTCAAGACCACCGAGGCATTCGCCTCGAATTTCCTGACAGACAAGGCAGTGTACAGCGCAGACCTGCAGCCGGGTGTCCTAATTCTGATCGGCTGGAATCCCAACCGCCTGGTCACGTTGAAACACTTGGGCGGCGGCGCATTTGAGGTGACGGCCAGCGAGAATTCCAAACTGCTTCCCGGCGACCGCTTCGAACTGTCCCATCTGATGAAAGGCTATCCGCTCTTTATCCCTCGCATCCTTCGAGACGGTGCATACACGCCGGCCTACATCGCCGGTAACAATGGCGGATTGACGCTGCTGCGCATCGAGCCGTAGAAACTTTTTATTTTCTCGTTGAAATAATTGCTTTTTTGTCGGCCCTGCCCGGGATTGACGTAGTATCTTTGTCGAAAATAGATGCGATATGGAGACGAATGTTTTTCCCGGAAGAGGCGAAGTGATCCTCTATCAGACCGAAGACGGACAGACGCAATTGGATGTCAAGCTGGAGAATGAGACGGTTTGGCTGACGCAGGCCCAGATGGCAGTTCTGTTTCAAAGAGACAGGACGGTGATAACCAGACATATCCGCAATATTTTTCAAGAAGGAGAATTAGACCGGAATGTGGTATGTGCAAAAAATGCATATACCACTCGGCATGGTGCGATAGAAGGAAAGACACAGACTGGAGAGGTTGAACTATATAATCTGGATGTCATTATATCAGTCGGCTATAGGGTCAAGTCACAGCGCGGGACACAGTTCCGGATTTGGGCGAACAGTGTCCTAAAAGACTACCTCATCCACGGCTTTGCCGTCAAGAACGACCTGGCCCAGCAGAAGTACGAAGAACTGAAGCAACTGGTATCTGTGATGGGGCGAACGATGAATTATGTGGAACTAAAGGAACAGGATGCCGATCAGGTCCGGTCGGTCTTCGATGTTGTCCAGGACTATACCTATGCGCTTGACACGCTCGACAGCTATGATTACCAGACACTCAAGATTGAACAGACGACGGGGCCGGAGCGTTTTCATGCGACCTATGAAAATGCGATGGCCGTGATTCATGAACTGAAAGCAAAGTTCGGCGAGAGAGCTCACTTTTCGGCAATGAGAAGGATCAGTCGTTTCACAGTTCCATTGGCCAGATCTATCAGACCTGGGATGGACGGGAACTATACCCGTCTATCGAAGAGAAGGCGGCGATGTTGCTCTACCTGGTCACGAAAAACCACAGCGTCAGCGATGGAAACAAGCGGATCGCCGCTACGCTTTTCCTTTGGTTCATGGATAAAAATGGAGTGCTTTATAGCGAGGATGGCCGCAAGCGAATTGCGGACAATGCCCTCGTCGCGCTTACGCTGATGATTGCCGAGAGCCGTATGGATGAGATGGATACGATGCTCAAACTGACAGTCAGCCTGATTAATGCCCGTAATTAGCGAAGCTTCACCTAACGCTTCTGCGCATCGACAATCTGCTTGGAGACCTCTTCGAAGAGGTCGTTGATGTCGTCGTTTCCTGGGGCGGCGGGAGATGTCGGGGCAGTTGTCGGATTCTGGGAAAGTGGCGGCTGCGGGATGGCGGTTGAATCGGGCGTGGCCTTGGGGTCGGCTTGCGTACCGCGGCTGAAGAGATAGCCGCCGGCCAGTACGGATGCGACCAGCGCGAGGCCGGCGATGGCCCACCAGATCCAGGTTGGGCGCTTGCGCAGCAGGGCGGCTTTCACCTCGTCGGTCGAGGCATAGCGTTTTTCGGGCTTGCGGTCCATGCACTTGAGCGCGACGCCCGTGAAGCGGTCCGAAACCTCGAAGAGGATGCGGCCCAGCGAGAAGATGTCGCTGCGTGCATCGGCCGGGTCGCCGCGCAGCACTTCAGGCGCAGCATAGACCACGGTGCCGGCAGACTCCTTGTGGGTGGCGTGCGTATCGGTGTCGGAGAGGCCGAAATCGATGAGTTTGCAATGCGAGCCTTTGTGCGTGATCAGGATGTTTTCGGGCTTCAGGTCGCGATGGAACACTTGCTTATGGTGGAGGTAGGAGAGGGCGTCGCAGATTTCTGCGAAGATCTGTACCTCCAGCTCGCGGGCCACGGGACCGTTGGCATAGAGTTCCTCGAGCGTACAGCCATCCACCCATTCGAGTTCGATGCAAGGGCCGAGGCCCTCCACTTCCCGGAAATCAAAGGTCCTGCAGATGCCGGGATGGTCGAGTTCCCAGCCGATTTCGAATTCCTTCCGGAGCAAGCCCTGGAAGAAAGGGTCGGTGCGGTATTCCTCTTTGAGTGCCTTGAGCACGCGGAATTTCCCCTCCCGCTGCACTCGGTAGAGCACGCTGTGCCCCGACTCGGACTGGTAGATGCATTCGAGTTCACTGGCGGTGGTCATTCCGCACCCGGGATCGGCAAAGAAAAAAGAGGGTTCTCCCATAATAATCAAGCGAATTTAGGGATTTTTTGTGTATATTTGAAATGTATGCGAAGATTCTTGCTCTGTTGGGTTTTGTGGCTTGTTAGCCTGACTGTCGCCGAGGCGCAGGTAGTTCCCTCACAAGCGGTGCGCGACAGTATCCGTTGGGAGCAAGTGCTCGGGGCCTATCAATCCTTTTGCGAACTGGCAGCCGATGCGCGCAGCGGCGATACGGAGGCCCGCGCCAAACTGCGGAAACAAGCCGACAACATCAGCACTTTGCTGGCTCAAGTCAAGGGCAGCCGGATGACGGCTTCGCAGCAGGCCCGTTTTGAGAAGATGAAAAAGCGCTATGCCGCGGTTGTCACGCTGCCCGACCTAACGGCTACGCCCATGCAAGTGCCGGCGCCTGTTCAGGTAATCCAGGGCCAGACGGTTGTCATCCGGGATACGGTGTTCGTGGTGCGCGAAATACGGCAGACTGATACGGTCCGGGTCGTGGAGCAGGTGGAGAAGATTGTGGAGGTCCCTGTGGAAAGGGTTGTGGAAGTTCCGGCCGCAGAGCCAGTGGAGCAGGTGGCGCTTGTCCCGCTTTCCGCCCCCCGTCCCCGGACGAACTATCTTTTTCTTGCCCAGGCGGCCGTCCCTGATTTTTCCTTTGGCGCCATGCTGGGCGCTGTCCGGAAGGCGGGCCTCTATGTCCGGTTTGATAGCAATTTCCATCGCCCGACGGCTGACTATTCCTGTACCCGCAACGGCCAGGCGCCTTACGGACAGATCTGGACCACGGGCCGTAGTGTGATGTCGAGATTCTCGGTAACCGGCGGGGCGCTATGGCATCCGCTTCCTTGGCTTTCTGCTTATGCTGGAGTTGGCTATGGCGAGCGCGGCTTGTACTGGGAAGATTACTCAGGCAAATGGGCGCAGGTGTCGGATGCTTCCGCATCAGGCATCACGGCGGACTTCGGCCTGGTTTTCAACCTCGACCATTTCGCCCTCTCCGCGGGCATTACCGCCGTCGCCTTCCGTCGCTTCGACGCCATCCTCGGCCTCGGCCTCTTTTTTTAGTCTTGTTTTTCGCTGCAACGGACACAACTGACTGTCAGCCTATTACAGAAGTTGACCCCCTTCCGGAACAGGGGGATCAGTTTACGTAAACGTCTGGTTGTCAGCTGCGTCCGTTGCAGCGAAAAAGGAAGGACTGACGAAAGCCTACCGGTATTCATCCCAAGCCTTTACCGGCAAGGCGGCCGGGTCAAGGTTGCAGAAGGCGCGGATGTAAGCGGTGGCCAGGCGGGAGTTGGTGATCAGCGGGACGTTGAAATCGATGGCAGCGCGGCGGATGCGGTAGCCGTTGGTCAATTCGCCGTGGGTGAAGTTTTTCGGGATATTGACCACCAGTTCGACTTCGTGCTTCCGGATCAGGTCGAGCGCGGCGGGTATTGCGCCGCCGTTGCCTTCGGCCCCTTCACCTCCAGCCACGCGATAGGCCTCCACGGCTTCATTCGGGAACCGGATCCGATGCGCCGGCACGCCGTTTTCCTGCAGATACCGCCAGGTGCCCCAGGTAGCGTAGATTTCATACCCTTTGCTGTGCAGCATCTGGCAGGCGGGAAGCATGTCAGCTTTCTGGATGGCATTGCCCGATGAAATCAGGATCGCTTTCTTCGGGATGCGATGTCCGACCGAGATCATCGCCTTGAGCAACGCCTCATCGAAGTTATCGCCGATGCAACCCACTTCACCGGTGGAAGCCATATCGACACCCAGCACGGGATCGGCGTGGCCGAGGCGGGAGAAGGAGAATTGCGAGGCTTTGATGCCAACATACGGCAACTCGAAAGCATCGATGTCGGGCGGCAGGGGATGTTCCCCGAGCATGCAACGGACCGCCAATTCGATGAAATTGAGTTTCAGGATTTTTGAAACGAAGGGGAAGCTGCGCGAGGCGCGGAGGTTGCATTCGATGACCTTTACCTGGCCCTGGTGGGCAAGGAATTGGATGTTGAACGGGCCGGTGATATGCAGTTCGGCGGCGATGGCGGCAGCCACGCGCCGGATGCGGGCGGCGGTCACACAGTAGAGTTTTTGGGGCGGGAACTGGATGGTGGCGTCACCCGAATGAACGCCGGCATACTCGATGTGCTCGGAGATGGCATGGACCAGGACCTTGCCGTGGTCGGCTACGGCGTCAAACTCAAATTCTTTGCAGCGCTGGATGAACGAGCTGATGACCACGGGATGCTCGGCCGACACTTCGACGGCCATTTCCAGGAAGGTTTTCAGGTCTTCATCCGAATAGCACACATTCATCGCCGCGCCCGAAAGGACATACGAAGGCCGCACCAGGACGGGGTATCCGACTTCGGCTACAAAGTGCTCGATGTCGTCCATCGTGGTGAGCTCCTGCCAGCGGGGCTGGTCGATGCCCAGCCGGTCCACGATGGAGGAGAATTTGTTGCGGTCCTCGGCCCGGTCGATGTCTTCGGCACTGGTGCCCAGAATGTTGATGCCGTTGTGCTGGAGCGGGAGCGCCAGGTTGTTGGGAATCTGGCCGCCGACGCTCACCACCACGCCGAACGGTCGTTCGACCGTGCAGATTTCCAGGACGGTCTCGAGGCTGAGCTCGTCAAAGTAAAGGCGGTCGCAACTGTCGTAGTCGGTGGAGACGGTTTCCGGGTTGTAGTTGATCATCACGGCTTGCCATCCCTTGCGGCGGAAGGTATCCACGGCGTTGACGCCGCACCAGTCGAACTCCACGCTGCTGCCGATGCGGTACGCCCCGGAGCCGAGCACGATGACGGTTTGGGCGCCGTAGGGCGGTACAATGTCGTTTTTCGTCCCGTTGTAGGTGAGATACAGATAGTTTGTCTTGGCCGGGAATTCCGCGGCCAGTGTGTCGATCTGTTTGATACAGGGCCGCAGGCCCAGCGTAAGACGGCGTTGCCGCACCGCTTCTTCGGCCATGTGGAACACGCGTCCGATCTGGATATCGGAAAAGCCCTGCCGCTTGGCCCGCAGGAACAGCCCGCGTCCCACAGCGGCGAGCGACGGACAGGCCTCCAATTCTCTGTAGGTGGTTTCCAGCTTAAAGAGCTTGTCGAGGAACCATTTGTCGATGTGCGTCAAGGCATGGATCCGCTCCACGCTGTATCCCGATTCGAAAGCGGCCGCAATGGCGAAGATACGCGTGTCGGTCGGGTGCTGGAGCGCCCAGTCCAAATCCTCTACCTTGTAGGGTTTGTTGCAGACAAAGCCGTTGGCCCCTTGCCCAATCATCCGGAGGCCTTTTTGGATGGCCTCTTCGAAGGTTCGGCCGATGGCCATCACTTCGCCGACGCTCTTCATGCTCGAGCCGATTTCGCGCGAGACCCCCTTGAATTTCGCCAGATCCCAGCGGGGAATCTTGCAGACCACATAGTCGAGGGCCGGTTCAAAGAAAGCCGGCGTGGTCTGCGTCACCGAATTCTTCAATTCAAAAAGCCCGTAGCCCAGGCCCAACTTGGCGGCCACGAAGGCCAGCGGGTACCCCGTTGCCTTCGAGGCCAGTGCCGAAGACCGGCTCAGCCGTGCATTGACCTCGATCACGCGATAGTCTTCTCCGTCCGGACTGAAGGCATATTGCACGTTGCATTCCCCCACGATGCCCAGGTGCCGCACGATGTCGAGTGCCTTCTTGCGCAGGAAATGGAATTCGTCATTGGTCAGCGTCTGGGACGGAGCCACCACGATACTCTCGCCGGTATGGATGCCCAACGGGTCGAAATTCTCCATGTTGCAGACCGTGATGCAGTTGTCGTAGCGGTCGCGGACCACCTCGTATTCAATCTCTTTCCAGCCTTTGAGCGATTTTTCCACCAGCACCTGCGGCGAGAAGGCAAACGCCTTCCCCGCCGCCGCGGTCAGCTCTGCTTCATTGTCACAGAATCCCGATCCGAGTCCGCCCAGTGCGTAGGCCGCCCGCAGAATCACAGGATAGCCCACTTCAGCCGCGGCGGCCAGTGCTTCCTCGACTGAAGAAGCGGCATGCGAGCGGATGGTTTTGACGCTGATCTCGTCGAGCCGGCGCACGAACAGGTCGCGGTCTTCCGTATCGATAATCGACTGCACGGGAGTTCCGAGTACCTGGACGCCATGGCGCGCCAGTACCCCGCTCCGGTACAGTTCCACGCCGCAGTTGAGAGCGGTCTGACCCCCGAACGAGAGAAAGATGCCCTGCGGCTTTTCTTTCTCGATGACGCGCTCCACGAAGGCGGGCGTCACGGGCAGGAAATATATTTTGTCGGCGATGCCCTCGGAGGTCTGTACGGTAGCGATATTGGGATTGATGAGCACGGTCTCGATGCCCTCTTCCCGGAGGGCCTTGAGGGCTTGCGAGCCGCTGTAGTCGAATTCACCGGCCTCGCCGATTTTCAGGGCACCGGAGCCCAGCAGGAGCACTTTGCGCAAGGTATTGTCAAGCATGGGTTTCAGAGTTTGGAGATGAATTCGTCGAACAGGAATTCCGTGTCCACGGGGCCGCTGGAGGCCTCGGGATGGAACTGGGCAGAGAAGAAGGGCTTGGTCTTGTGACGGATGCCTTCATTGGTTCCGTCGTTCATGTTGATGAACAGCGGTTCCCAGTCCGGCCCCAGCGTGGCTGTGTCCACGGCAAAGCCGTGGTTTTGGGAGGTGACGAAGCAGCGGTCCGTGCCGCACTGGCGTACGGGTTGGTTGTGGCTGCGGTGCCCGTATTTGAGCTTGTAAGTATTTGCACCGGCCGCCCGGCTGAGAAGCTGGTTGCCCATGCAGATGCCGAAGATGGGTTTGCTGCCCGCCATCGCTTGTTGCAGATGCTGCACGGTCACTTCGCAAAGGGCCGGGTTGCCGGGGCCGTTCGACACGAAGAGGCCATCCCATTCCAGGGTATTGAAATCATAATCCCAGGGCACGCGTACCACTTCGATGCCGCGGGCCACCAGGCAGCGGATGATCTGGTGCTTGACCCCACAGTCCACCAGGACGACCCGTTTCGGGCCGGAGCCATAGTGGATGACATCCTGGCAACTGACGATGGCCACCTGGTTCTCGAGATTCGGATCGGGAAAGGCTGTGGGCGTCGGGCAACCTTCCGGTACGATGGCGCCGAGTTGGGCGCCTTCATCGCGCAGCAGTTGCACCAGCGCGCGGGTATCGATGCCGCAGATGCCGGGGATATGCTGTTCTTCGAGCCACTGACCCAGGCTCTTGCTGGCAGACCAGTGGCTGTAGGTTTCGCTGTAGTCGGAAATGACGAGGCCGCGCACGTGGATGCGCTCCGATTCAAAGCGGGTGCACAGGCCTTCGGCATCGGGTTCTTCGGTCGGAATGCCGTAGTTGCCGACCAACGGATAGCTGACGCACAGGATCTGGCCGCTGTAGGAAGGGTCGGTCAGACTTTCGGGGTAACCGACCATGGCCGTCGAGAAGACGATTTCTCCTTCGGAGGGGCCGTGATAACCGAAGCTCCAGCCCGGGAATTCCCGTCCGTCCTGGAGCAGCAGGGTGGCTTTCGGATGTTTCATAGGTTTACCAGGCGGCAGCTGACGCCATGGCGGCTGCTATTTCTTTTGTACACAAGTTGCCGAGGCTGCCGATGTGGGTATGGCCCAGGTCGGAGGCTTTGAGGGAGGCGGGTGCGGGCCCTTCGTAATGGAACCGGCCTTCGTTCACTTCGATGCCGACTTGTCGGTAGGCTTCCCGGAACGGGATACCGGCCAGGACGCGGCGGTTTACTTCTTCTACGGTGAAGAGGGTCTCGTAGAGCGGGTTTTCAAAAATGTGTGTGTTCACCTCGATCTGCTGCAGCATGTAGTCGCTCATCTGCAGGCAGTCGTGCAGCTGGTCGAGGGCGGGGAAGAGGACTTCTTTGAGCAACTGGTAGTCGCGGTGGTAGCCATGGGGCAGATTGCTTGCCATCAGTGCAATTTCGCCGGGGCAGGCAAGGATGCGGTTGCACTTGCCGCGCACGATCTCCCACACGTCGGGATTCTTTTTGTGGGGCATGATGCTGCTGCCGGTGGTCAGGGCATCCGGGAAATGGATGAAGCCCAGGTTGGGGCTCATGTAGAGGGCGCAGTCGGCAGCGAACTTGTTGAGGGTCAGGGCGACGGCGGCGAGGGCGGCGGTGAGCGCCAGCTCGCCGCGCCCGCGCCCGAGCTGGGCGGCCACGCTGTTGTACACGGGCTGGTCAAAGCCGAGCAGCGAGGTGGTCAAGGCCCTGTCGAGCGGGAAGGAACTGCCGTAGCCGGCGGCCGAACCGAGCGGATTGCGGTTGACGATCCGGTAGGCGGCGCCGAGCTGTTCCATGTCTTCGGTCAGTGCCTCGGCATAAGCGCCAAACCACATGCCGAACGAGGAAGGCATCGCCAGCTGGCCATGGGTATAGCCGGGGAGCAGCACTTCTTTGTGTTGTTCGCTCAAGGTCTGGAGCGTGTTGAAAAGGGTCAGTACTTCGGCGCGGACCTGTCGGAGTTCGTCGCGCATGAAGAGTTTGAGATCGACGAGGACCTGGTCGTTGCGGGAGCGGCCGGCGTGGATTTTTTTGCCGAGGTCGCCCAGTTCGCGGGTGAGCATCAGTTCCACTTGGGAGTGGATGTCTTCCACGTCGTCTTCGACCTGGAAATTGCCGGCTTTTACGGCCACGAGGATGCGGTCGAGTCCTTCCGAAAGGGTCTTCCGTTCCTTTTCGGTAAGCAATCCGATGCTTTCCAGCATCCGGATGTGGGCCTGCGACCCTTCGATGTCGTAAGCCGCCAGCCGCAAATCAAGCACGCGGTCATTCCCGACGGTGAACCGGTCCACGATCTCCGTGGCCTCCGTTCCTTTATTCCATAATGTCGCCATTCGTTTGTTTCTTCAGCATGGACTGTATTCCTTCGGAAACCTTAGCCACCCTCGGCTATCAGAGGGAGGGGCCCGCCGCGTCAGCGGTGGGAGGGGTCGCGCGGAGCGCGACGGTTTCCGAAGGAATACAGTCCATGCTCATAGCGTAAAGGTTTTAATATAATCGATATAAATATCAATTGCTTGATAGATCTCTTCGACAAGGATGTACTCGTCGGCGCGATGGGAGCGGGCGGAGTCGCCGGGACCCAGTTTGATGGCGTCGCAGGGGAGTTGCATCCAGTCGGAGGAGGTGGGAGAGGAGAAGGTTGCCAGGCCGAGCGCCGCAGCAGCTTGGCGCAGGGGCGAGTCCTGAGCGGTGGCTGAGGCACGGTGCAGGAGATTGCGGGCGGAGAGTTTGCTGGAGCACAGGCCTTGCAACTCCGCGAGAATCTCGGCATTCGTGTAACATTCGTTGGGCCGGATGTCCACCACGAAATGACAGTGGTCCGGCACCACATTGTGCGCGTAGCCAGCCAGAATCTGCGTGACCGTCAGTCGCACTTCGCCCATTTCCGGCGAGACCCGCTCGAACGGATGCGCCCGCAGGGCGGCGATGTCGTCGAGGGCCATGTAGAGCGCGTTAATGCCGTCTCCCCGGGCGGCGTGACCGCTCTTTCCGTGGGCTTCGCCGTCGATCACCAGCAGGCCGCGCTCGCTGGTGGCCGCCTGCAGGCCGGTCGGTTCGCCCACGATGGCCCAGTCCGGTTGGGGAAGCCAGTCGGGTGAGCCGACCGGCTGCGTGAACGGTCCGTCGGGACCATAGAACCAGCGGAGACCCTCCGGACCGGAGACTTCTTCTTCGCGGACGAGCAGCAGAAGCAGGTTGACGGGAAGCGCCTGCCCCTTGAAATGCCGCATGACGGCCAGCATGGCCACGACACTGCCCCCGTCATCGTTGGAGCCCAATCCCCAGACCTTGTCCGGATCCGTGCCCGGATCATAGGGATCGCGCGTATAGCCGCCTGCCGGAGACACCGTGTCGAGGTGGGCGATCAGCGCCAACGTTTTCTTGGCCGGATCGGGCGGCGTGGCCGTCACGACGATATTGCCTTGCCGGATCGAAAAGGAAAGACTGTTCTGGGCCAGCCACCATTCCACCCAGGCGGCCGCCGCTTCTTCATTGCCCGACGGAGTCGGAGCGTGTACCAGCTTCCGCAGCAGGTCGATGCAATCGGTATATTTATTCATGGGGCAGTTCCTCCGGATGGTTGCCGTAATAGACACGCAACGGGTTGGAAAGCAGCTTGATGAAGCCCTTGGCTTCCTCCGCCGTCCAGCCTTTCTGCGTTTCCCCGTATTCGCCCAGTTTCGATTTGACCAGGTCGCACGGCGAATCGACGCCTACGGTAGAGAACCCGCAGGGACGCAGCTCCAAAGTGACCTCGCCCGTGACATTCCGCTGACTGCTTTCCAGCATCGACTCGATGTCGCGCATCACCGGTTCCAGATACTGGCTCTCGTGGAGGAACATGCCGTACCACGTGGCTACCTGGTCTTTCCAGTATTGCTGCCACTTCGAAAGCGTGAATTTCTCCAGGAACTTGTGGGCGCCGATGATCAGCATCGGGGCTGCGGCTTCGAAACCGACCCGGCCCTTGATGCCGATGATGGTGTCGCCCACGTGCATGTCGCGACCGACACCCCAGGCCGCGCCGATCCGTTCCACTTCCTGGATGGCTGCAATCTTGTCGGTGTAAGACTTGCCGTTCACGCGGCAGATTTCTCCGTGGTCGAAGCCCAGGGCCAGGGTTTCCGAGCCCGTCTTCTGCACTTGTTTCAGATAGGCACTTTCAGGAAGGCCCTGCCGCGAGTCGAGGATTTCCCCGCCGCAGATCGACGTGCCCCAGATGCCTACGTTGTAGGAATATTTCAATTTCGCGAAATCGGCCGTGAAACCATGCGCGTTGAGGTAGTCCACTTCTTCTTTGCGCGACAGGTTGCCGTCGCGGGTCAGCGTGATGATTTCCACGCCGGGGCACATCACCAGGAAAACCATGTCGAAACGCACCTGGTCGTTGCCCGCCCCCGTGGAGCCATGGGCAATGGCGTCAGCCCCGATCTGCTTTGCGTAGCGAGCCACGGCCATCGCCTGGAAGAGACGTTCCGAGGAGACGGAAATGGGGTAGGTGCCGTTCCGGAGCACGTTGCCGTAGATCATGTATTTCAGGCTCTTGGCATAATACTCCTGCGTGATGTCGATGACGGCGAACTGCTTCGCCCCCAGTTTGTAGGCATTTGCCTCATTGGTTTTGAGCTGCGCGGGGCTGAAGCCGCCGGTATCCGCGCAGACCGCATGGACCTCATACCCTTTCTCCTGGGCGAGATACATCACGGTATAAGAAGTGTCGAGGCCGCCGCTATAGGCTACTACTACTTTTTTCATTCTCCTGGATGGTGGATTTCAAAATGTTCTTCCGGGTCGTAAAGCAGTCCCGTGCAGATGCAGACCCGGTAATGCTGCTCCTGCAGGATGGGGAAATTGCGGCAGCCTTCGCAGCCTTTCCAGAATTCCACGTCGTCGGTCAGGGCGTCGTAGGTCACCGGCCGGAAACCGAATTCGTAGTTCATGCGCATCACGGCGGCCGAGGTGGTCATCGAGAAGATCTTGGCTTTGGGGAAGAGCTTGCGCGAGAGGATGAAAGTCTGCTCCTTGATGCGCTTGGCCAGGCCCATCGCCCGGAACTTTTCGGGGACGATGAGGCCGGAATTGGCGACGAAACTCTTGCCGCCCCACGATTCGATATAAGAGAAGCCGGCGAATTCCCCGTCGTCCGTGAGGGCGATCACGGCTTTGCCGGCGAGGATCTTGTCCTTGATGTATTCCGGCGTACGCCGGGCGATGCCGATCTTGTCGCCCAGTGAGGAGAGATAGAGTTCGTGGCACACGGACTCCGCATAAGGCAAGTGGCTTTCATCGGCCACAAGTACGTTCACATTCATCGTATCAATCGTTTGTTTCGATCAGTTTGGCGTCCAGGTTGGGAATGTGGCGCTTCAGGAAGGCCAGGAAGTCGTTCCGGACATAGTCTTTGCGCAGCATCAGCAGCAACGTGTCGTCGCCGGCAATCGTACCCATCATCGCCGGGTGGCTGTGCGCATCGGCCAGGGCACCCGCCATGCTGGCGCAGCCGGGCAACGTCTTGATGACGCAGAGTTGTCCCGAAATCTCGAGGCTGACGATGCTTTCACCGGCCCGACTGCTGGAGAGGAGGGCGGACTGCCCCGTCTGTGCCGGTTCGGGCAGAACGTAATAGGCACCGCCCAAGGCATCGTGCTGCTTGGAAATATGGAGTTTCTTGAAATCACGAGAGAGCGTGGCCTGGGTAGTCCGGATGCCTTCGGCGGCCAGCAGGGTGGCCAATTCCTCCTGGCTGCGGACTTTCCGTTCCCGGATGATTTGTTGGATAAGTTCGGTGCGATTATTCATTCCAAAGGGGAGATACGGTATAAATATTCAAATATTGCCGCAAATGTATAATATTTATACATAATCGCCAAATCTTTCTGTATGTTTTGGGAAGGTACTCACAACTTTTTATGTAAATCCCGAAATTTTCTTATCTTTGTAAGTTAAGAACGCAAAAAACGAGTGTTTTGAAAAAGGGCGAGACGGGAAGAAGGGGAGAGGATCTGGCACTGGCCTGGTTGGAGCGTCGCGGTTTCCGGTTGTTGGACCGGAACTGGCGTTCCGGCCACAAGGAACTCGACCTGGTGATGGAAAGTGCGGCACGTGTGCATATCGTGGAGGTAAAAACCCTCACGCCGCCTCTGCAGGGGCAGCCTTACGAAAAGGTGGATGCTGTCAAGCAGACACGCTTGATTGCGGCGGCCCGCCATTACATCGCCTGTCGGCAGATCCGCAAGGAAGTCCAGTTTGACGTGGTTTCCGTCATCCTGGACGGCACGCGGACGGAAGTGCAGTATATCCCCGAAGCCTTTTACCCGATCATCCGATAGAGCAAAACCATAGAATCCTGATATGAACCATAACCATTACTGCATCATCATGGCGGGCGGCATCGGGAGCCGTTTCTGGCCGGTCAGCCGGCAGGCGCGCCCCAAGCAGTTCATTGACATCCTGGGTGTGGGCCGGACTTTCCTGCAGATGACCTTCGATCGCTATGCGAAGATCGTCCCCACGGAAAACATCCTGATCGTCACGGCTGAACGCTACGCCGGCCTGGTCCGGGAGCAGCTCCCCGAGATCCCGGAAGATCATATCCTGCTGGAGCCTTACAAGCGCAATACGGCACCCTGCATCGCCTATGCCACCTACAAACTCTATAAGAAGAACCCCAAGGCATCGGTCGTCGTGGCCCCTTCGGACCACTTGATCATCGGCGAAGAGCAGTTCTGCGACACGATCAGCACGGCGCTTTCTTACGCCGAGAAGAGCGACAATCTCTTCATTATCGGCATCGACCCCACCCGTCCCGAGACAAACTACGGTTACATACAAATCAACAAATCTGTCGAAAAAACAGTCGGTAGCCACCAGTCTTTCCAGGTGAAGACCTTCACCGAAAAGCCCAATGCCGATCTGGCCAAGGTCTTCCTGGAGACCGGCGAATTCTTCTGGAACTCCGGCATGTTCATCTGGAACCTGAAAGCCATCAAGGCCGAACTGGAACGCTGCCTTCCCGAAGTGACTACCTTGTTCCAGGGCGGGGAGGACGTATACTACACGCCTGCAGAAAAGGATTTCATCCGCCGCGTGTATGAGGACTGCCCGGCGATCTCCATCGATTATGGCGTGATGGAAAAGACCCAGAAAGCCTGGGCGTTCCTCTCCGATTTCGGCTGGAGCGACCTCGGCACCTGGGAATCCGTCTATGAACGGGTCATGAAGGATGACGACGGCAACGTCATCAGCGGCGGCGTCCCGATGGTTGATGACGTGCAGGGCTCCATCGTCCTGTGCGACAACCAGCAGAAACTGGTGATCGCCCGCGGCCTGGACAACATGATGGTGATCGACCTGGCAGACGTCCTGCTGGTCTGCCACCGCGACGACAAGACCGTCAAGGACATCGTCACGGACCTCACAATGAAAGACAAGATTGATAGATATCTGTAGCATGCGTTTCCCCAAAAAACTGACCATTGACGTCCAGTCCGAGATCGGTGCACTGGACGCCGTCCTGCTCCATACTCCGGGACCCGAGGTGGAGAACATGACCCCCCGCATGGCGCAACGTGCGCTGTACAGTGATATCCTGAACCTCTCCATCGCCCGCAAGGAGTACGAACAGATCGAGGGCGTCCTTTCCCGCGTCGCCCGTACCTACCAGGTCCGCGACCTGCTGGCCGCTGTGCTCGACAAACCGGAATGCCGCCAGGAACTCGTCACGAAGATCTGTGTCGCCGAACAGGCGGGAAGCTGTTTCGACACGCTGATGGCGATGTCCACGCCGCAGCTGGTCAAAGCTTTGATTGAGGGTCTTCCGGCCAAGATCGACACTTTGACGGCTTTCCTCAATGAAGACTATTATTCACTCTTCCCGCTCTATAATTTCTATTTCACCCGCGACTCTTCGGTGACGATCGGCAACAATGCCCTGATCTGCCGGATGGCCAACCAGGTCCGCGCCCGCGAGGCCATGATCATGGATGCCATCTACCGCAACAGCGGCGCCTTTGCCTGCGGTACGATTGACTTGCAGAATGCCGTGCCCACGCGGGGCCCGCTCTTCATGGAAGGCGGAGACGTGCTGGTGGCGCGCGACGACATCCTGGTCATCGGCAATGGCATGCGCACCAGTGCAGCCGGTATCGACGCATTGATCCAGCGCTTCTGCGAACTGTGCCCGGTAGGGAAGAAGCATATCCTCGTGCAGCAGCTTCCTTCCGCGCCCGAATCGTTCATCCATCTGGACATGGTCTTTACGCTGCTCGACCGCGACAAGTGTATGGTCTTCGAGCCGCTCATCCTGCACAACCGTTCCTACAAGACCGTCCATATCACGTTGGAAGACGGCCGTGTCAGCCGTATCCGTGCCGTGTCCGGCCTATTGCCTACGCTGCGCAGCCTCGGAATGGATCTGGATCCCATCAGCTGCGGCGGCTCTTCCGACAGCTGGGTGTCTGAACGCGAGCAGTGGCACAGCGGCTCCAACATGTTTGCTTTCGCGCCGGGCAAGGTGCTTTGCTACGCGCGCAACGAGGCGACCTTGCAGGAGATGGCCAAGCACGGATTCGAAGTCCTTTCTGCCCGTGACGTGATGGCCGGCAAGAAAAAGCTGGACGAGTATGCGCGCTGCTGCGTCACGATCCAGGGATCGGAATTGCCGCGCGGCGGTGGCGGTGCCCGCTGCATGACGATGCCGCTCGCGCGAAAAGCGGTGGAATGGTAAGATGCTTGTTCGAACGGTAGCGGAGTTTTATTATTTTTGCGGCTTAAACTGTAAAGCGTTATGGCAATAACCAACGAGAAGATTGAACAGATGCTGGCCTCCATCCAGGAGCTGAAGGCAGCCAAGGAACAGGAAATCGAAGAACTGCGCGTCAAGTGGCTCGGCAAGAAGGGCGAGATCACCCAGCTGTTCGACGAATTCCGGACGATTGACAAGGAGCAGAAGAGGGAGTTCGGCCAGCGGCTCAATGCCCTGAAGAACGCCGCGACGGCCAAGATTGAAGAGATGCGGGCCCTGCTTGCCGAAATGGCGACGCCGGCTGCAGCCTCGTTCGACCTCACCAAGCCGGGCGACCGCATGGAACTGGGAGCCCGCCATCCTATCTCCGTCACGCGGGAAGAGATTATTTCGATCTTCAGCAAATTCGGTTATTCCGTAGCGGAGGGCCCGGAAATCGAGGATGACTGGCACGTGTTCAGCGCCCTCAATTTCCCGCCGGAGCATCCGGCCCGCGACATGCAGGACACGTTCTTCGTCCAGCCGGGCGGAGACAATCCGATCCTGCTCCGCACCCACACCTCCTCCGTGCAGGTCCGTACGATGGAGCGCATGCAGCCGCCCATCCGCGTCATCTGCCCGGGCCGCGTGTTCCGCAATGAAGCCATCTCGGCCCGCGCCCACTGCATCTTCCACCAGGTGGAAGGCCTTTACATCGACAAGAATGTTTCGTTTGCCGACATGAAGCAGGCCATCCTGCTCTTCGCCCAGGAGATGTTCGGCGCCGATACCCAGATCCGCATGCGTCCCTCGTACTTCCCGTTCACCGAACCGAGCGCCGAAGTCGACGTGAGCTGCAACATCTGCAAAGGCAAAGGCTGCAACATCTGCAAAGGCACCGGTTGGCTTGAGATCCTGGGCTGCGGCATGGTCGACCCCAACGTCCTCCGTGCCTCCGGCATCGACCCCGAAGTGTACAGTGGTTTCGCCTTCGGCATGGGTATCGAGCGTATCGCCATGCTCAAATGGCAAGTCAAAGACCTCCGCAACTATTTCGAGAACGACATCCGTTTCCTCCGCCAGTTCGAGGCCGCGATCTAGTCCGCTGCCTGTCATTTTGAGCAAAGCGAAGAATCTTCGAAAAAGCGAAAAAAAATTTGGGAGTATAAAAAAACTTCGTACCTTTGCAGTCCCAAACCAAGCGGAAATAGCTCAGTTGGTAGAGCACGACCTTGCCAAGGTCGGGGTCGCGAGTTCGAGTCTCGTTTTCCGCTCAAAGCAATCAAAATAAGCCTTCCAGACCAATCTGGGAGGCTTTTTCGTTGCTTAAACTTGTGTCAAAGAAATCCTGCGGAAATTACTGACACAAATCCGGGTTCTTGTTTGTGTCAAAGAAATCCGGAAGAAATCCTTGACACAAATGGCTGATAAATGTTTAATAATCAATCAATTATCAGTTATGAATCATTTTACTGACACTTTCTCCGTGGGCTTCTACTGCCGACCCTCCCGAAAATCTCCCAAAGGAGGTTGTCCCGTTCAAATGTGCATCAACCTTCAAGGCGAGCGTTTCTTCGTCTCATTGCCAAGAAGATAAACCTCTTGCTCTTGGACGGCGCAGAGTATAACTTGTGGATTAGTTCCTAACGTACACGTAAGTTATACCGTTGCTGACAGAGCGCAGCTCCAACTCGCCGTTTGTTGCTGCAACAATGCGGTAGGTTATTCGTTCGCCGTTCTCGTAGTGGATGTTTAGGTAGCCGTTATGGACGTCGTACGAACCACTGTCGTAGTTAACATCGTGGCAGTCGTAGTTGTACATATAGTGGCCACGGAATATCATATACGAATTGAACTGGCAATCGGTCAATCCCATATTTGAGAACGGATACCAACGGCCTTCTCTCAGATACATGCTGAGTTCTTCGTCTGCATCGTAGGAATAATCGTTGTCTCTGCACGAACTTGTCAGGCAGAGTACGCTTAACAATATCAGTATTAATTTCAGTAATTTCTTCATATACAGTTCAATGATAACAAAACTCGCCTCATTTCCCGTAAGACCCGTCACAAAGATACTTAATCCTCCGGAGAAAAGCAAGTCGGGGGCTGGGCCGGGCGGAACTCCACATAACTCGCCCACTCCAAGGGCTCACACAATAAAGAGAGGTTGGAGTGCTGTCGCTGCGCTATGCTTTGCGTTTCTATGCCTCCCTTTGGGATAGGTCTCTCCCTCTTCTCCTTAACTATCAAAGTCATTGAGAGAAACCCGTAAGGGCAATATGGCGAAGCCACTACATATCTTCCTGCTCTTCCAGAAAACTCCTTACGGATTTTTCTTCTTCTTGTAGGCGAAGCCTCTCCATATAGGCGCTTGCGCTTCCTTCCTCGTAAAAGTGATATTCTTCATCTTCATCAAAGTCATCATCAAGAATAAGACTACTCATAAAGTCTTTTTCCTGGACACCCTCATCATCCTTTTCATCAACATTGTCTTTGGCATAGCCATTTTCCTTTAACTTTTCATAGTCATTTACATTATCATTAAGGGGGTTTATAGGGTTTACAGGCACTTCTACGGCCGTTTTGGGTTCAGCGGCCGGTAATGGCTCCTGGTTAAGCTCCTGCTCCTTCAGCTCTCTCTCCTTCCGTCTCCGCTCGTAGGCATCCTCCTTCGTTTCACCAAGGCGTGGTCTTCCTCCCTTTATCCCGTGTTCTCCACCCTTTCAGCCGTGCTCGCCACCCTTCACAGCCTTCTTGTACCTGTTGGTTGATGCGGTGATGAGCGGTTTCGTCAAAGTCAGCAGGGCATTGACCCTTCCGTCATCGCATTTGAGTTCCTGGCCCTTTATCGCATAAGCCCTCAACATCATCACATACTTACCGATTGCGGCATCGTCCATCTGCATTTGCTCCGCAGCCTCAAAGAAGCTCTCGTACATCACAAAACTCTTTGTCTCTGTATTTTCGTCCATTTTGAAATAGAAAGGCCCCGAAATGCGTTGGAGGGAATGGAAACTCCTCGGCACTTCAAGGCCAGGTTAATCGTTATACTTTTCACTCTAATTCCATTCCAAGTGCTTGATTGTCATATACATAATATACAAACAATAATTGAGAAAACCAAATCTTTCGGGGCTTTCCAATAGATAAATAGTAGTTGGTGGAGAAAAGTTCTGGATGGAAGAAAGAAAGTGGTTATCTTCGTGCCAAACACTCATAAATCCTTCAGCTTTAGTTGGTTATGTCGCTAAAAATCGCTTTCTTTGTGTCAGCGTCATTTGTGGCAAGGCTTCCTTTCCAGACCAAAGGATTGATTTTGAGACGACAAGCGGGAGCGAAGTGAGAGTCTCGTTTTCCGCTCAAGTAGAAGGCTTCAGAGAAATCTGGAGCCTTTTTCGTTTGCTTCACTCCTCGGAATCCCCGCCGGAAGGCCTTTGAGTCAAACTGGCGCACGGCAACATTCGATCTGTGTGCCTATGAGGATGGTATCCCTGCGCCAACTCCCGAAATCGGCCTATGGCGCACAACTTCATGAAATCTATCGTTGATTATCAATACAATACGATGGCTGCTTGTGCGCCAGTTTGGCGAAAAGACTTTTGATGATAACGAAAAGCCCAGGAGACAAGACTCCACCCGGTATTTCCGCTGATCCGTTTTTTTTCGCACGGCCCTTCCCAGGGCAAGACGCCAACGAAGTTTTCCCTTGTTTTTGTAACCATCGCGCGGCGGATCTTTAGGTAAATACCTGATTTTCAGCTGGTAGTTTGTGTCCAAGGCGCTCGGTCCGCCGTCCAGGCGGCTTATTGCGCGGATGGCTGAGGGACTCTACGGTGATTATCAGTGACTTATAGAATCACCTGCCGCGCGATGGTTGCAAAACAACAACGAGAATCCCCCCACCCATTTTATTTGGATTACAAGCATAGAAACTTTTGGCGGTGATCCATGATTTCGATTCGACGGATTGCGATGCTTATCGCGAGGTGATGGAGGATGTCGCTGCCGGAAGAGTGTATCAGGCGGAGAGTGTTGAGGATATGATGGTGAACATTCTCGGCTGATGTATAGATAAACCTAACGCGCAAATAACTCAGTTGGTACTCTCGGAACGCGAGCGTTTATTTCGCCAGGAATTCCGAAGGGGTGGGGCCCGTCTTTTTCTTGAAAATCCGGTTGAAGCATCAGGAGGCTTTTTTCCCTCAGTTCTTCATAACGGAGGATGCATATAAGCGGATGAGGTGGGGTTTTCATGCGTGTAAGCCTCTGGGATTTGGATAAATATAATGATTGTCTGCGAAATTGGTTAATAATGGGCAAAAATGTGTTATGCCGTTTCCGATGAAACACGCTACTTTTGTGAAAAATAAGCTAGTTATGGAAATCAATCGCCCCATCAATCGGAGAAAGGCCCTCAAGGTGCTGGGCCTCGGCATGCTTGCCACGTGCATACCGACCCTTTCCGCCTGCGGAAACACCCAGAAAAAGAAAAAGATCAAGCGGCAGATCTTTTATTTCTCCGCCACCGGCAACAGCCTTTACGTATCGCGGCAGATCGCCGGAGAAGAGGGCACGCTGCTGAGCATCTCGCAGGAAATCCACAATGACAATCCCGTTTATGAGGCGGAAGAAATCGGCTTCGTCTGCCCGGTCTATTGCTTCATCCCGCCGGCAATCGTCCAGGATTTCATAGCCCGTTCCACGTTCAAGGCCGATTATTTCTTCACCGTCGGAACTTACGGTGCCCATAGCACGATCTTCCCGGAGTTCGTGGACAATCTGGCCAAGGAGAACGGTTTCCAGATGAATTACATCAATACGATCCAGATGGTCGATACCTACCTGCCGTATTTTGATGCGGATAGGGAAAAGGCGGACCCGAAGAATCAGCTGATTCCCGAGAAGATCGCTGCCGTCCTTGCCGCCATCAACAAGCGCGAGAACTATATCCTGCCAGTCACCGAGATGGACAGGATGATCTGCGAAGGGTACTACCGTTCCTCCGGGCGAGACCGCAAGCGGCCGACTGTCACTCGTTCCGAGAAGATTGTCTTCGCCACCGATGCCTGCATCGGATGTGGTGTATGCACGTCGGTCTGCCCGCACGGTTCCTGGAAGGTGGTCGACGGCCATTCTGTTGCTGAAGGGGAGTGCGAAAACTGCCTGGCCTGTGTCCACAACTGCCCGCAGAAGGCCATCTCCATCATCCCGACCCCTCCGGAGCCGGAAGAGCCCAACCGGAATGCCCGCTACCGCAACCCGAACGTCAGCATCGCTGACCTGATCAAGGCAAACTGCCAGATTTGATTTCCAAACTATATGAAGAAGCAATTGTTGACGGCAGCCGCATTTGTCCTTGTCGGTTTTCTTGCAGCCGCCCAGCCTTGGATGATGCGTCCTCAGGGACCCGCCAATGAATTTTCGGCCCTGGAGGGGACTTCCGTCCTCATTTACAACATGCTGCCGGAGCGCAACGTGCATTCCCGCGCCGGATTTGGGCCGGCCTTTTATATCTTCCCGGACGACCGGCTGGACAACAGGCAGTCCCTTGAATTGGCGAAGAGGCTGAATCTGACCGAAATCGTCCAGGAATACGGAGGTCGGATCATGGTCGTCAATCCCGCTTCTGACAAGTGGCAGGATCAGGACCTGGAGGCCTTTATGCGGTTGATTGGAATGGGAGGGGCCCCTACAAATGTCAAGGTCGTCGGAATCGGGTCCGGGGCGACTTTCGTGAATCGAAAGTTGGCTGCGTCTGACCTCACGGGCGTCATTGCAGGAATCGTTACGATCGATGGCGAACCCGGGAAAGCCTGTAAGTTTCCGGTACCGACATTCATTGGCGGGAAGAATGCGGCAAAGGTGGCGAAACCTTATCAGGCAGCGAGCGATGCCGCTCTGGCTGACCCTCTTCAGAAAGTCGTTATCAACACGGACAGAAGGGCTTCTCTGGAGATGCTCTTCGCCCAGGCTTGGGATGAGGTGCTGAGTGCCAACTATCGGTATAACAATCTCTTCCGTACTTTCTACATGAGCCGGGGAATCGACAACCAGGAAGGTGTGAAAAACTTTGAACTGGTTTCCATCCCCGTGTTCGACAAGCTGGGGATTCGGCGCAATGTGGTGGAGTATCCCCTGGTGGATATGAATGCACCCTCCCGGCCGGAGAATCCGGACAAGTATCTTTGGTACGAGTATATTCCCAAACAGGCGCAGGAAGCCGCGCCAGGTACGGTTCCCCTGGTCGTGCTTCTCCATGGCCACGGCAATGACCCCCGTACGCAGAGCGAAACGTCTGGTTTCCCCGAACTGGCTGCGGAAGAGGGGTTCATGGTCGTGGAGATGGAATGGCAGGGCGGAAACGGTTACGTACCCATGGGCCTTGATGGCATCGAAGCGGTCATCAGCGTCTTGCGGCAGAAGTATCCCCAGATCGATGGATCGAGGATCTATGCGGAAGGGCTGTCGGCCGGTGCCATGACCAGCAACATGCTTGGCGTCCGCAAATCCCATCTCTTCGCGGCTGTCGCCGGCCATTCAGGAGGCATTTTCTCCGGCAATGGACTCGGTTACTATGCCTATGGCTCTGAACCGTTGATGAATGAAGCGATTCAGAAGCGGGGGCACGTGGAAGTCGGTTATTGTTCCGTTGTCGGCACGCACGATGATACGATCCGGTTCTTCAATCAAGACAACTGGGAGGGCAGTCCCTACCTCAATGTCTGGCGGATCTATGAGACGGTCAACGACATGCCCGTGACGGGCGACCTGGATTTTGGCGTGGATCCGACCTTCGGTATCGCGCTTCGGGACAGGAAGCAGATTCACACCGGCAAGAGCGAGGACATCACCATCGAGTTCGGCCAGCTCTACAAGGAGGAGAAGCCGATGATCCGCCTGATGGTCGTGAACCACTATGGGCATTGGAATTTCAAGCCCGCCGCCCGGCTCATCTGGGACTTCTTCCGTCATTTTTCACGGGACACGGAAACCAAGGAACTTCGTTATCAATGATCTTCCGTTCACCGAGAAAATGGGGCCGTTCACCGATTATAATCGTCATATAGGTAGCGTGTATGTAGTTTTGTGCTGAAAACAAAACGAAGCACGCCATGAAACGCATCCTCCTTTCCTTCGCCATCCTGTTGGCTCCGGTCCTCGCCCTGGCTGATAACAACCGTAAGGATAAAACTCCCGAAAACGAACCCATCCCGGTTAAACTGTCCAAGAAAGAAATCGTCAAGACCGGGTGGAACATCGGCCTGTTGCCGGCGTTCCGGTACGACAATGACCTGGGGTTCCAGTTCGGAGCACTTAGCCAACTATACCATTATGGAGATGGAAAGGATTATCCCAACTACCGGCACAAAGTGATGGCCTTGGGCAGCGTCTATTCGCGCGGGGCGAAGCAGTTTTCGCTGGATTATGACTCGAAGCGATTGTTGTGGAATCTGCGGGTGACGGCCCATCTGGAGTATATGGACAATCCGCTCCACGGATTCTACGGGTTCAACGGTGCAGTGGCTCCCTACTTTGCCGATCTGGACCGCCGGAAATCGGCGGATGGGACAGACGGTATCGCTTTTTATTCCAACAGTCAGCGTCTGTGCACCGTCGGGTTGGATCTGCAAGGGCAGATTGCTGACCACCTGACCTGGATCGGGGGCGTGAAGTATGCCTATCAGACCTACAGTGACGTCTCCGTGGGCGTGTACGACGGGACGCAGTCGCTGTTCCACCAGTATGTGGAGAACGGGCTGATTCTGGAGGCAGAGACCTGGGGACACAGAGCCGAACTCAAAGGCGGCCTGGTCTATGACACGCGTGATTTTGAGGCCAATCCGGCCCGCGGCCTGTATGCGACGGTCACGCTTGCGGGCGGGGCCAGTTTCTCGTCCGGGCAGAGCCTTTCAATGGTGGCAGCTTTTGACGTACGTCAGTACCTGCCCATCGTCCCTTCCCGTCTCACGCTGGCTTGGCAGGTGAAAGGTGGTGGCCTTGTCGCCGGCACTTTGCCGTCCTCCAGATCCTGGTCCTCGACCTTTTCGGGAAAGTGGTCATTGGCGATGGACTGACTATCTCAGGCATTTTGGATGCGGGGACAAAGATTTCCCAGCGGGTTTTTGTTCCCGTCCTGGGATTCCTGATGGTACTTATTGCGTTGGCCGTCGCGCTGTCAGACGAGTGGCGTCTCGCAGCGTTCAAGTACCGGGAGGCGCAGCAGCGCAACGAGTGGCTCGGACAGGACATCGACAAACTGAAAGACCAGGTTGATGCACTCCGTCACCGCAAAGCCGCTCCCGACGTTGACTCCATCACCGTCAAGGTGGACCTCGTGATGACCAAAGTCCCGCTGGACGACATCCTCTACATCAAGGCAGACGGCGACTACATCGTCATCCACAAGGCTGACGGGAAGACGCTCATGACGCTCATGACCCTGAAGACCCTGGAAAAGCAGCTGCCCTACGACCGTTTCTGCCGCACACACCGCTCCTGGATTGTCAACGCCGACAAAGTCCGCGGCATCCGCGATGGCAAAATCCTCGTCGCCGACGCTGTCATCCCCCTCTCCGATTCCTGCAAAGCCGCTTTCTTCGAACTCCTCTCACATAAGTCCATCTTCCTGAAAGCGGAGCCAACTGTCCTAAAAGAAAAGTAAATCCCGAAGCGAGTGGAGATTGACTACCCGACCTTCCGCGCTGTTATCATGAGTCTCCTGTGATCTACCCCCGATACTCGGAAGGAGACTCGCCCAGGTACCGTTGGACGTAACGGCTGAAATAAGCCGGAGAGGAGAAGTTGAACATTTCGGAAATGTCCACGAAACTGAGGCTCCTATCTCTCAACTGGCGGGAAATATCAAGGACGGTGAACCGGTTGATCCACCAGTTGGCCGAATTGCCCGTGATGGACTTGCTGATTTCGGAAAGGTACTTCGGAGCAATGCAAAGTTCGGAAGCATAGTAGGTTACCTCCCGGTTTTTCCGGTAATCTCCCCGCT
>JAEEGG010000590.1_pt1 | contig 112799 bp, 131 predicted proteins | sample 9134161 | NCBI WGS metagenome assembly JAEEGG01 (sample SAMN16246543, study PRJNA631951) | gut metagenome | biome: gut microbiome; feature: rumen; material: CR-attached | host: Bos | place: Iran: Karaj | collected 2018-10
TCATCATCAGATAGAGCGAGTAGGCCCAGATGCGCTTACCCATAGGACCGAAGTCGGGCGTATAGAGCAGCAGGGCAAAGATGAGGCCAAAGGGGATGGCACCCAGAATAAGCCAAGGACGATAGGTGCCCCAGCGACTCTGGGTACGGTCGGCCAGCGAACCCATCAGAGGGTCTGTAACCACATCGAACATACGGGCAATGAGCATCAGCGTAGCCGTATCGGCCACGGTAAGTCCGAAGACATTGGTAAAGAACAGGGGAAAGGCAATCGACATCACCTTCCATGTGATGCCGCCGGCAGCAGCATCACCCAGTGCATATCCTATTTTTTCTTTTAATGTAGCCATTTGTCAATTATCAATCTTTATTGTTTAACGTTTATTGTTCACATCACGACCACAACCTCGTGATGGCCAGGGGTGGCTGTGATGACGTTGCCCTCGATAGTTGAACCGTCGAGCACGATGGAGCGCACGCCACTCTCACGACCATCGGGATTCTTGATGGTGATATCGAACAAGGCATCGCGCAACTCACGGTGTACGGTGTACTCTTTGAGTGTAGACGGGATGCAAGGGTCGATTTCAATGCCATCGTAGGTAGGTTTGATGCCGAGAATGTATTGCGTGATGGTAATCCAGTTCCATGCAGCCGTACCCGTGAGCCATGAGTTTTTACCCTCGCCAGGCTTGGCAGCATCCTTGCCAGCTACCATCTGACAATAGACGTATGGTTCAACCTTGTGCAGCTGCTGGTCCTTAATCCAGGCAGGACATATCTTGGTATAGTGGTCCCAGGCATCATTGCCACGACGAGCTACAGTTTCACCAATGATGACCCATGGATTGTTGTGGCAGAAGATGCCGGCATTCTCCTTATAGCCTGCGGGATAACTGGAGATTTCGCCCATCTCAACATAGTAGCGGGTGAAAGCGGGATTGTTCAATACCATACCGTGCTCACAATCGAGATATTTCTTGCAAGAATCGAGAGCTTTCTCCACCATGCCGTCTTCGAGTCCGATACCGGCCATGGTGCAGAAGCCCTGACTCTCGATGAAGATCTTACCTTCTTCACATTCCTTACTACCAATCTTATTACCATAGAAATCATATGCACGGAGATACCAGTCACCATCCCAGCCATGCTTCTTCACAGCCTCAACCATAGCGTCGATGCAGCGCTGGGCACGCTTGGCTTCCTCGTCCTTTGCGATTTTCTGGCAAAGTTCCACATACTGCTTACCCGTTAACACGAAGAGGCCTGCAATCATCAACGACTCGGCCTTTGAGCCCTCGCTGTTGTTCTCGGTGGTCTGGAACGATTCGTTAGGATCCCACGAGAAGCAGTTCAGGTTCAGACAATCGTTCCAGTCGGCACGCCCAATGAGCGGCAACATGTGGGGACCAAGGTTCTCGACGACGTGGTTGAACGAGATACGCAGGTGTTCAAACAAAGGAACCTCAGTGCCCGGTTCGTTGTCCCAAGGCACCATCTCATCAAGAATCGAAAAGTCACCCGTCTCCTTGATGTAAGCTACGGTACCGAAAATAAGCCAGCAGGGGTCGTCGTTGAAACCACCGCCGATGTCATTGTTTCCGCGCTTGGTCAATGGCTGGTACTGGTGGTAGCAGCCACCGTCGGGGAACTGTGTAGATGCAATGTCGATGATGCGTTGACGGGCACGACTGGGAACCTGATGGACAAAACCTACGAGATCCTGATTGGAGTCGCGGAAACCCATGCCACGGCCTACCCCACTCTCGAAGAACGAAGCAGAACGCGAGAAACAGAACGTAATCATGCACTGGTACTGGTTCCAGATATTGACCATACGGTTCAGACGCTCGTCGGTGCTCGTGACGGTGTACTTCGAAAGCAGACCGTCCCACATTTCCTTCAATTCCTGGAAGGCAGCATCGACAGCCTCCACAGTAGCAAAACGCTGGATGACAGCATGTGCTTTCTTCTTGTTGACCAACGTCACATCGGAATCCTGTGAAGATATTAACTCGCCACGCTGCTTGCGGGCAATGTCCTCTTGTGAGAACTTCTCGTCCTGTTCGTTCTCGACATAACCCAATAGGAAAATGTAGTCCTTCGATTCGCCAGGCTGCAGTGTCACCTCGATATAGTGCGAGGCAATAGGACTCCAACCATGAGCTAAAGACATAGCAGGCTTACCAGCCATGACACACTGTGGTGCCTCGAAACCATTGTAAAGACCCACGAACGACTCGCGGTCAGTATCGTAGCCATCAGCCTTGGCGTTGGTCAGCGCATAATAAGCGTAGTGGTTACGACGCTCCTTATATTCCGTTTTGTGGTAGATGGTAGAGCCGTTTTCAATTTCTACTTCGCCCGTAGACCAGTTGCGCTGGAAGTTCTCCATATCGGTGGCTGCGTTCCACAGGCACCACTCAGTAAAGGAGAAGAGTTTTAGTGTCTTCACCTCGTTAGTGGTATTGCGGAGCGTCAGTTTCTGCACCTCAGCCCACGTCTTCAAAGGGACGAAGAAGAGAACTGAGGCCTCTACCCCATTCTTTGCGCCAGTGATGCGGGTGTAGTTCATACCATGACGGCACTCGTACGCATCGAGTGGTGTCTTACAAGGTTTCCAACCTGGACTCCACACGGTGCCACCATCATTGATATAGAAATAGCGACCACCAGCATCCATAGGCACTCCGTTGTAGCGGTAGCGCGTGATACGGCGGAACTTGGCATCCTTGTAGAAGTCGTAGCCACCGGCAGTATTAGAAATCAATCCAAAGAAATCTTCGTTACCCAGATAATTGATCCAAGGAAACGGTGTTGCGGGGTCGGTAATGACGTACTCGCGATTTTGATCGTCAAAATGTCCGAATGTCTTCATATTATTGATATTCTTTATATTATTCGATTTTTCGAGATTTCGAAATTTCGAGTTATTTCTCAGTCAACAGATCAACAAGGCCTTTATCCTTGAATTCGTGTTTCTGCTGGTCCCAGAAACCGAAGTCGGCATCGTAACACCAAGTGGTCCAGGCAATGTTGTTCTCTTTGAACACAGTCAACATATCCTTCGTCCACTTGTAAGCCAGTTCACGGTCGACGGGTTCGTAGACACCCCACTCGCCACAGAACAACTGTAGATTATACTTCTTGGCAGCCTCGATAGCATCCTTGAAATCGGCACGAATCTTATCAATGTTCCACTCCACAGTGGTAAACTTGTTCTCATCGATAACCTTCTTAACGGTGTCATTGGCAGCCTCATAGTCCTCCTTCGACACGAGTACACCAGGATAGTTCACCTTGCCTGTATATTTGCCAATAGGCGTCCACCACGCGCCGTAGTGGGTCAGGATCATAGGATTGTAATAGTGGAACGAAAGAATGATGTTCTTGTCGTTCTCAGGTACTTTCAGATACTTGATGGTTTCATAGCTCTGCCACATGTTGGAGCCGATGACCAGAGTACGCTGGGGCTCACGCTCACGCAATGCCTTGTGAACTTTGGCAATAAGCTGATTCCACTGTTCATGGTCTTCAGCCACAGGCTCGTTCATGAATTCGTAAGCTACTGAGTCATTGCTATAGCCCTTCAGAACGTCGGACAGCTGATACCACATATTAATCAGGTCTTGCTGGGCCTTCTCAGAGGTAAACAGCGTGTTGGCATCAGCCTGACCCTCGTTAACAGCATTGAAATAGTGAGAACGGATAATGTGCAGGTCAACGATGGTGCGCAGGTGATGTTTCTCTGCCCAATTGATGGCATTTAGCATCAAATCCCATGCTTCAGGGAGCTTGTTACCCTGCTCGTCCCAGAACTGTACCTCGTCAATCGGCAGACGTACGAAATCGAAGCCCAACGAATCAAGTCGGGCAAAGTCGTCCTCCTGGATATGCAACAGGCGGGCCTCGCCACGTTCCTCCGATTGTGACAGCCAGTGACTCACGTTGGTACCACGTTGGATACGGAAATTGTTCACTTCATTTGTTTTCTTCTCTGAACATGCTGAGAGCATCAACACGGTAGCGGCAACGAATGCCAAATTCTTAAGTACTTTTTTCATAGTTATTTGTGTTTGGAATCCTTGACATATACCTCATCGGTACCGACAAAAGCCAATAATTAGAGGGCTAAAATGATCTACCTGTAATACCTTTACAGGCAATACAGACAATAGTGTTGCTATGATTAATGATATCAGTAGTCGCATTACAAAGCCTGAGCAAACTGACGACCAAACTCAGTACATTCAGACAAAACAGACTGGTCGGGAACCCAAAGTTTTTGCAACCCTTCGTTGACGAGAGCGAAACCCGCCTCTTCCAATTTGGCACTAATCTGCTTGACGGCACCACCACCCCAGCCGTAAGATCCAAAGGCTGCTGCCTTTTTATTCTTGAACTTCAATCCACTGGCCATCTCAAGCAATCCTGCAATAGCAAACGAGTGACCATTGTTGATTGTTGGCGAACCGACGAGTACAGCCTTGGAACGCCACATCTCAGTGAGTGCGTCGTTCTTGTCGTCGCGATTGATGTTCATGATTATCACAGTTGTCTGAGGTGCCACGTCACGAATACCATCGGCAATAGCCTCCGCCATTTTACGTGTCGATTGCCACATGGTGTCGTAAACGATGGTAATCTGATCCTCTTGATATGCATCTGACCACTGTTTGTATTTCTCGATAATCTGTGCGGGATTATCCTTCCAAATTGCGCCATGACTCGGACATATCAGTTTGATAGGCAGATTCATCGCTTCAATCTGCGGAATCTTCTTGGCCACCATGGCACTGAACGGATTCAGGATATTAGCATAATACTTTTCTGCTTCATACATCAGTTCAGCAGTACAGACACGGTCGTTATAAAGCGACTCCGTAGCAAAATGCTGTCCAAAGGCATCGTTTGAGAACATGATACCACCGTCGCCATCATAGTACGTCAGCATCGAGTCGGGCCAGTGCATCATCGTCATCTCGACAAAAGTCAATGTACCTTCGCCCAGTGACAGAGTGTCGCCTGTCTTCACATTTACGAAGTTCCAGTCCTGATGGTAGTGACCACGGATAATAGCCTCACCCTTCTTTGTGCAATAGATGGGTACGTTAGGGATTTCGCGCATCAACTCAGGCAGAGCGCCACTATGGTCTATCTCGTTGTGGTTCATGACGATATAGTCAATCTTCTGTAGGTTTATCTCCTGTTTCAGACGATTGACAAACTCCTTGTCGTAAGGCTGCCATACAGTGTCAATAAGCGCCACTTTCTGGTCGCGAACAAGATAGGAATTATAACTGGAACCACGAAATGTCGAGAGTTCATCACCATGAAAATGTGTCAGTTCCCAGTCGACTTTGCCGACCCAACTGACTTTGGGGGTAAGTTGTTTTGCCATTGTCTTAGTTATTAATGAGTGGAGCTGGAGGGGCACAATCCTTTAATCCACGTTTTTAATTGATTTACAATTACTTATCTCAGACATAATCAGAGTTTTTATCACAAATTATGCACATTGTTCATCATTTTGTCGGTGCAAAAATACAAAATTTTTAGGTACTATATCTAAATTTTAGATTATCATATCAAACATTTAACATAATATAAGAAATGGTCTGACTTCGCAGCCAGACCAACCCTTTTACCAATAACTAAAAACCTAAAACTATAAATATTACTACTAACCTAAAACAATTCTTTATGAAACAACTATTCCTATATCAACCAAGGATTCTGATTCGGGTCGTATGACCGCTGGAAGGTGGCCAATGCCCAATCTACTTTCGGCTCACCTGGCACCTGTTCCAGTTTTCTTGGCAACTGAGGATTGATTTTGAACTTTGAAGCGTCATAGAGCCACTTCATAGAATCCTCAAACGCCCACCTCTTAGCTTCAGAGATATTTGTAGGACTGATAAGCTGGAGAGCGTACCAGATAGCAATGTGAGACATATTTTCGACCACACTTGTGTTACGCGGGTCATCCACAACGATATTCACATTCTCTACAATGGCGGTCGTATTCGGGTCGAGAATCGGCAGGAACACCTTACCTTCAGCAACCACATAGTCATGGTCGGCCTCATCGTTGCTATACTCATAGTCAAGTGAGTAATCGCCAATCATGGCCCAATTCTCGTTTTCGTCTGGAGCCACATTTGGAGTTGTATCTTCCACCTCAGTCAGCGTATAGAATCCTTCAGCGTATGAAACAACCTTGTGCTGCTCCCATTCCATGTTGGCCGACCAAGGTGTCACCTCAACTTCCTTCCAAGCGACACACCCAGGAATATGAATCTCATTTGCCTTGAATCCATGAGGAATAAGACAGCGCCAATACTCAGTTCCAAAACGCACGATGTCACCTTTAGCATACATGAGTAGCTGAGAGTATCTTGGTGCCTTCTCCAAAACATCAAGGCTCACGAAGTCCATAACCTGCTCCCAATAGATGAGTGCGGTAGGCTTCTTGTAGCCGTTGATGGCCGTAAGCGTCTTGAATATCTTCTCAGTTTCCTTACCGTCCACGTCAGTGACTTTCTTCCTGAAGTGTACATTGGCCGGATATGAGACTGCTGGACTATAGTCGCCAATGCATTTGCCGACAAGCAGCAGTTTCTCAATCTCATAGTATTGGTCAAGATACTCAAGCATCCTCTTTTCGGCACGTTCTTCTGCCTGAACGAGCCTATCATGTTTCTCACGAAGTATCTGAGCCATGTGTTCCTCAGTCACCAGTGAAATGTAATCGTTGTCGGTCAAAAACCTTCTGTATGCCATTGCCTTATTCTTTATTGATAATAGTCTTATCAGTATTCAAACTCCGCATATACAACCGAACCAACATCTACGGTAGTAACGACATCCACTTCCTTTGACTTGAACGTCTGATATTCCTTGGCCAAGAAGTAGACCATTGCGTAGTCAAAGCAATCTGAGGCATGGCCGTATCTCTCTACCCTTTCCCCCTGCTCATTCAATACTTTCTTCTTCTCCTTGGTGCCATCAGGATTCTTCTTCTGATACACAAAGTCCTCAGTCAGTCTATGACAACGCACGTCAATACGCACCTGCCAGCCATTACACTGACCTTTCAGCAATTCATTGATAAACTCAAGGCGCGTAACCATTGCTGGCTGCTTACTGAGGATCTGCATTTTGGGCTTCAGCACGGCATTTTCCAGATTCTTATTGGCTATAGTGAAGTTATTTACTCCTTCCTCAGTCTGAGTGGAACGAGCAAGGCCAGCAGGGTCGCCAGTCACAATCACACCACCAATATGACCGTCAGTTACCAACTTCTGAGAAATCCATCGAGTAAATGCTGGGGTATTGTTCAATTTCTCTTTCGGATAACCAATATATTCTGGGAACACATTGACTATCTTGTTCTCGTAATCGAACTGCATGGGGATGCAAGTCATATATGGATTGACGTTGAAGTCGAAGCTGAGAACCAATGGGCGCATCGGGTCGTATGCAGTTTCCTTCAGGTTTTGTACCAAGTGCTTATCACCGTCAAACTCCCAATATGCAGCCATCTTGTTTGCGCTGACGAACAGCCAGTTTCCATAAAGCAGACGGTCTCGTGTCGCCTTGTCACGGATTTTACTCAGTCGCTCATAGTAAATGGCACGGAATGATTCGTTGGGATTGTCAAACAAGCTGAAGGGTATGTAGCGGTAGCCTGAAGGTAATGTGACAGGATTTCCGTCATCATCCATCACAAAGGTGCTTCTGACCCACGTCAAACATGGGTTGGTTGACATGAAGATTTTACCAACAACAAACGTCTCAGCAATTTTGTAACGAATACGAGAGGCCAGCACTTCTATAGCTTTTTCCGAGACCTCAGAAACCTCGTCAACAAATGCACCTGTAATTTCCAATGAACCGAGACTATTCCAGTCAGGGTCAGCAGGACTTGGGGTTAAGTCCATTGCCATAATTACTGAGCCGTTCCAGAATGTAATCGTGAAGGTAAAATTATTGATATGATAATGTAAATCTTGTACAAGCCCCCAGGCCCTCATTACATCTTTAATTGTGTTCCAAGTAGTTTCCAAAAGCGTTTTTCTAACCTTACGAGCAACAACCATACGAATACCTTCAAACCTCATGCAGCTGCTAACAAGCCAGCAACTGCCTAAATATGAATTGTGAGTTACCGTAAAATTATCAGCAACATAAAGACCAGTTGGATTGTCTACCGTTATACAGCGCCCCTCGCGAATACCGATATATTCTATATCAGTGATTCTTTTACCAAGCTCTGAAGCACCACCATTGAACTCATATTTTGTGCGACATTTCTTTCTGCTTATACCACACAAATCTGGATTCATTTTTGTGCGAATTTGAACATCATAGGCATCGTGACACTGTATGTATTCGTCATTGTCACGCCTTTTATACCCAGCCTTGTTTTTAGTAATTGTAGCAACACCACCAAGAGAACGAACAACAAATGTCACATCTTCTGCAAGTTGCTGACTGATAGATGTGTATATTATATGCCCCCTGCTATCAACATATCCGTCAGTATCTATAAGTCCCTGCATTAAAGCGATTCTATCCTCAATTGAGGACATTTTATAATACTTTGGAATAAAATGGTCTGAAGATTTGTTTCCAGCGATACCCAACTCCTTTAGAGATTCGACAAGTGCGCTATCGTGAATAAAATAATCTTTGGCAGCAGTTCCTTCTTTCTGCTTCCAATCTGACATATCATAACCGGCCAGTATGAAACGCTCAATTATTTCCTCATCTTCATTTGTAAACTGAACGATTCCTTTCTTTATGAAGTAATCGCTTATACATCCATCACCAATTATGGCACCAAGAATATATGGGTCAATCTCTGGCTTATGACACCCCGTAGTAAATCTTACTGGCTCAGTCAATGGTATGATTAGATTCATGCCTTTATACATGCCATTCTTTTTCCTTTCATACCATTCAAACATATCTTTTGTAAGCCATACCCTATCGCTGGAAATGTCATTATACTTTGCTCGCTTCAACTTCTTTCTGCTTTCATGGCATACCCACAAATGGCCTTCAGAACAATCGTTATATGTTCCATCAACAAAATAAACCCTATAATAATGATGCTTTTCTATTGGGTGCAAATAGATTACCTTCTCTATACCGCCAGTATTGGGGTTTGTAATAAGACTACCAACCTCTAATTCTGATACTTTTCTAAATCCAAATGGTGTACAAACATGACTATCAAGAGGCATCTGCTTTCCTCCACCAGCACTTCCACCACCAAGAATCTGTTCAGGAATGTCAGTTGTACCACATTTACTACAGGTAGCCTTATAAATCTGATGCCCCTTTGCGTCAGTGCCATTAGGTTTCATTACCAAAGTTCCTCCGCATTTATCGCAGTGGTTTGGTTGTAGCGAGTTCCACAATTCATACTGTCTCTCTGAAGGTCTGAAGTTTATCTTCAATCCCCTTGGTTGCTCTAATCTTGCCATATCCTTGTCTATTAGTGATTTATATATAATAGTCGCGGAGGATAAGCTGGTTGCATTTTAGTTGATTATCAATCACATACAAAATTAGCGGAGCCTCCCGACCCCGCTAACTCTAATGAAAAAGAAAAACACTTCAATAGTATATCGCACTATGCCTTAATATCCTTCAGTTTGGCAGACGAACTAACACCCTGCATCTTCAGTGTCTTAGCGTCTACTTTCTTCTTCTCTTTCTGTTCCATCACTTGATAATCGTTATAGTTTGAAGCTTAGAAATCTCAGCATTTGGATTGTGGGAAATCACCTTCGTACTCTCATGTTCTCTCCACTTAATCAATCCAAAAAGTATAGAGTGTTTCTTCTGGACCGTCATTATCGTCAGGCTGTCCTTGAAGCTATAGTCGAAAATCGCCTGTCTCTCCTTGTTTATTTCAACGTCAATATTAGCCCACTCGTCATGCACTCCAGCCTTAATGCCGCCAAACGTGTCTACGAGGCACGTCACGGTGTCAACCTTGTGCGCCTGGGTACTTACTCCAGTGACCGAATTAACGTCCTTAGGGCGCGTCTTAGAAGCCTTCAGAAGGTCATTGTACTTAGCCTCCAGATTCTTCTTTGAGAAAGCCAGCGTCTGAGCCTCTGCCATGTATAGGGAAATACTGTCATTCAAACGGATTCTTTCCCTCTTAATGTCAGTCTGAAGGCCGGTTATGGTTTCCTCAAAGCTGGTGGCATATTCCTTTTGTTTTTCGTATGCCCTTTCAAAAAAGTACACACCTGAACCGAGGGCGATGCACAGCCCTATCAATACGATTATTACCTTGTTCTTCATATCAAACTTATATTAAAGACCAAAAAACCATCCACGCATCAGAATCGCTCTTCTTACTTGTAGCCTTTCCCGTTGTGTCATACACAGTTGAATTGTTCCACCCAATTATGCCAGGACACAACTTACCGCTAATATCATAATGCCTTACGACATTTGATTTGGGTATATTGTACAGTTTCATAAGATACCTAACAAGTTTGATTGCATTGTTAAGCGATTTCTCTGTAAAATACCAGCCCTCATGGTTAGGCATTGCGGCAGATGTTCCCTTTTTAAGATTGGAACATATTTCAATGCTGATGGTGTTTTTGTTTGTTGCATTACAGTATAGACTTCCACCACCAGTATAGGGATTCTTTTTATCACCAACTGCCCAGCAATAGTTGTTTCTCAGGTCTGGGTTGATCTGAACTATCGTTTCATCGTCAACCACAAAGTCTGCTGATGCCTTGCGCTGAATAAACACATTTCTTGTAGCCAATGCAGCACCCTTCTTACTTGTACTGCCAGCAGTGTAGTGGATTGATATGTACTTTATGGGCCTGTTTGGAGAACGGCTTATATGAGTATTGATGTGGCCATCTACAATGCCAATACTGTCCTTTTGAAGCAATGCCCAAGTCTTAGGGCCGACAACACCATCGTCTGAGAGCTTATTTGCCCTTTGGAGCTGCTTAACAACCTGCTCAGTCTTAGGGCCAAACACGCCATCAGCTGTGATACCCAAAAGTCTTTGCAGGACTTTTACAGCTTCACCAGTGCTACCTATTTTGATTGTTTCCATTATATTTTCGTATTTCTTAGAATGTTAAGTGTTCGGATATGATGGACGGTAGAAACACCTTCCAGCGAACCGATTGGAACCAGCACCTTGCTTGTTGTCCTATGCTTCTTGAACTTCACATAGGCAGCAATTGGCCTTCCATCAGAATAAACCACCTTATCAACCACGCCGCGTTTCCTGTTCAACTTGTCAAGCCGCATGGTATTTAGGTCTTTAGTTCCTCTGACAATAACTGTCTCGCCTTCCTTCAGCATTATCGTCTCGTTTCTCTCTTGTGATAATCGCCCAATATGTCCTCCATCCTGTCGCGTATCTCACGAATATCAACTGACATTTCCGTGAATTGTTTCATGGTGGCCTCGAATACGGCCTTGTCAAGTTTCATATCGTCAAGTTTGACATACTGGGCTTCTAATTTCGCATTTGTGATAGCAAGCTGGTCCTCCAGCCTGTTAATCTTTGCCATGTTCTGCTGATGCTGTACATACAATGTGACTGCAAAGCAGATACAGGCCACGATTGTCTTGATGTTGTTCACGATGAAATCACCGATGTAAGAATTTGCTTGTGCCATTTTCATATAAAAAATAAGTTTTAATTATCCAACCAAATCCTCACCTGGTGCCTGTTTGTCAGGCACAATCACATTGAACGTAATGCCACCGCCATCACCGCCTTCAATAGCAATCTTATGCGCAATGTCCTCCTTGATACCGTACATTTCGGTCAATTTGTTCACTGCATTAACGGCAACTGACCGAAGGGCAGCTGGCGACACTTTCCTGTCGAACTTGTCAACACAGACAAGCGTTGAGCACTCATCAATGATTTTGAGAAGAACTTCAGTAAGTCGCGGCCTCAGTGTTGAAGCGTTGATTACTTCCAAGCTTAATAGTTCGTCGATACGCTCCTTAATGTCCTCACGTATCATCAACGCACGAGCCTCAAGAGCAATGTCTACATCTTCAGGCTCGTAATCACCATATTTTCCACTTCTATTGTGAAAAACAAGTCCGTAGCACTTCTGGGCGTTACCTCTGAAGGGTGCCGGACCGCTTGCATATATCAAGCAGAATTTCTCTTCCTTTTCAGTCAAAACACTATCCATTGTCTTACCTTTTTCTTTATAATAGTTATTGCAAGGCAGACAACGGATAGTGCTAAATCCCCAATCTATTTGTTCTCAATTGCTTGCTGGACGATAAATGTCCTGAACAGTTTTTTGATTCCTTCAAGACATTGTTCAACCTTAGCCACCGAATTACATTCTTCCATGTTAAACTTTATGTTCAAGGCATAGCCAGCAATGTAGGCCATGACCTTACCTGAGTGTTCATCGGTAATCTGGCAAATTGTGTAATCCGTCTGCTGACGAAACAGCAGAATACCCTCCAGCCCCAATTCTTTAGCGTACTTTTCAAGTAACTCAAGCTTCTCATCATCAACACGGTAATTACCAAACTGAGGTGTAGTATTGACCGTCTTTTCGTTGTTGAACTGAGGTGCTGGTGTTGGATTTTGTGACATTGGTTTCAACTGAGGTGCCACATTGTTCACTGGCTGCATAGTGCCAGTCTTTTTGTCGAATACAAATTCCGTTTTCATACGTCATCCTCCTTTATATCTTAAAATGGTCTCTTAGCTTTGACTGCTTTTCTGCTACCAAACCTCCAACCTCATTGGAGTTACCAGAGTTCTCACGCATCCTTGCAGTGGCCACCCTGACGATTTCCCTTGTGGCCGTTACGTCTGCATCTGCATCATGCGCATCATCCATTTCAATGCCAAACCTCTCAGCAGATAACTCCAGCTTCCATGCACCTATTGATGGGTCGTTATTGAAGGTAAGCTGGGCGATAATGATGGTATCGAGCATAGCAAAATGGAAGTTACCCCAGAAGTCCTTGTTTCCACGTACTACCTTTACCAGTTCTTCCCAATAGCCAGCAATGACAAACAACTGCTGAATCATACCCTCGTCAAACATCGGATTTTGACCAATAAAGAATGGCTTCTGCGTTTTTGAGCCATTCAATGTGTTACGCTTAATGAAGTCTATCATCTGCTGACAGGCTTCTGCTGGCTCAAGTCCAAGTCGCTCCTGCATTTCCTTGGTGATACCATGAACCTTTTCAGCTGCTACATTGTACTCCATAGGGATGTCAGTAGATTCTTCCTCTATGTCGTACTTGCTTTTAAGTACCTTACGCTTCGGTTTGTTGAGGTCTGCTGGGCGACTGTACCTTTTGATATAAATATTCAGCTTCTCCATGACTTCAAAGGTGTCGAGACGCACTGCATGGAACGATACCTGAATAACGCCACACTTCTGACAATCCAAACCACCAGTCTCAGTGTCAAACACAATGGCGGTTATTACGTTACTTTTTTCTTTAGGTGCTGCCATAATTACAATCTGCTTGGTTTTTTACACACTTCATCATAGATACGCTCAATCTCATCGAACATCTGAACCTTGCTGCCATTATTGGCAATCACATAGTCATATTCGCTTTCTGGGATGAGTTCCCTATATTCATCACGTCTAATGCGGCTCAATGTCACACCACACTTCCTTCTCAGCCCTCTGTCACGCTTCATATAGACGGTATAGATGTCGTAGTCCTTGCCGTTCCACTCCTTCATCATCTTCAATCCTTTCTCGTCAATGACATAGACGGTGCATGGGCCGAACACTTGGTCTTTCATGGCATAGTAATGATAGTCACCGAACCTGACGTATGCCAGCAGTTCCGTGCGATCTGGAACGATGTCTATGAAGTGATGTTCGCGTCCTTCCACCTCAGTCGGCCTTGGAGGTCTGGTAGTGTATGAGCAAATCACATTCGCACCTTTATGATTCTGAAGGTGCAAGGAAGCGAGTGTCTTACCGGCACCCGACTGTCCTACGATACACAAAATCTTCTTATTCATATACTTCTTTGGGTTTAAGTACCTGTCAGCGCGTCGAGCGGCAATATCTATCAGTAGCCTTTTGAGTATTCTCTTACCAACACGGCCCCTTTTATGGATATGCTTTTTCGACTTTGCCAAACTGCTTTTTATCAAATTCACCTGGTGTTCGTCAACATCATGGAAATAGTACCATTCAATAGCGTTCCCATCATCGTCAAAGAGATTAGGCATGGTGTAATAATCCATCTTGTCATGGTACATCTTGTATTTCCTTGCCCTCTCAACGGCGTTTTGGATTCTATACCAAGCATACGTCTCGCTATGTTCAAAACGAAACCTATATATTTGTCTCTGAAGCTCCTCATCAAGGAACTCTTCTGGGTCAATCAGGTAATCCATACGCTAAATAATTTGGTAAAACGCACCTTTGTTCAACTGAAGGGTGTTCTTTTCATCGTAGTCACTCCATTTTATCTGAGCAACACACACCAGAATCTTGCCCTTAGACTTGAAGAAGCAACTCTTCAAATCATCCCAGACATCACTCCACAAGACAACCGTAGCAGTGTCTATGTTCTGCTGAAGGCTTATCTTGCCGAACTTCTTTTTCTCTCCAGTGCTCTTGTCCTTGAAGCTCTTTTCCTCAACATCAACAACAGTGGCGCACACAATGCCTTTCTTCTTCGCAAGGAACATATCTTCCAGCTCTTTTAAGTCAATGAAGCTATTGTTCTTCTTGGTCGAATCTGGCATATCTGAGTTGTCAAGAAGCCGCTCATAGTCAATGGCACCAAATCCTGATACCTCAACCTGCTTACGCGCCCAAAAATACTGCTTGTCAAGCAAATCCTCAGGAAAGTCCTTCTCTGACAGTTTGAACTTCAACATGGCCACCGCCTTCTGAAGCAATCCGTAACGCTCAGTAATACTCTTGACGTTCTCCACACCATCAAATGCCCCAGCAAGAATCAAGTGCTTCAAGTGTCGAGTATTTACTGAACTACGAGTGTTTTCAATCACTTCCTCGCCATCCTCAGTCTTAGTCTTTGTATTAAACTTGTTCCTGAAGATACGCCTGATGAAATCTTCCATGTCGTAGAACTCACCGAACATCTGACGCTCATTCTCAATGGCCGTTACTGCCTTTGGGCCAAGCTGCTTAATGCGACTGATAGACCAATAAATGCAGTTCTTCTTATAGTCGGCCACGAAATTGGAACCTGAGATATTGATGTCCGGCTGTACCACCTCAGTAGTTCCGCTTGCACGAATCTCACTCAGCAATACTGGCAGCTTGTCTTCGTCTTGGTCACGAAGAACAACAGTGTAGAACGGTGTCGGATAGTGTGTCTTTAGCCATGCTCCAACGTATGCTGTGAGGCCGTATGCCGTTGCGTGTGAAGCGTTGAACAAATAGCTTGCTCCAGCTTCCACAACCTCCCATACTCTCACGGCAGCTTCTTTCGGACAACCATTCTTCTTCGCTCCTTCAAAGTATTTGTCCTTGAACTTGCGCACCTTTTCAATCTTCTTCTTCGACAATGCCTTTACGAGATTAACACCGTCACCAAGACTGAGGCCACCTATTTTCTGAGCGATTTTACTCACTTGTTCTTGGTACACTAACTGACCGTATGTGTCCTTAGTGATGTCATACATGCCCCAAAGATACTCAGGCTCCATAACGCCATTCTTACAGTCCACATACGCCTGTGTCATACCAGAATCAAGTGGGCCAGGACGGAACAGTGCTACGGCAGCAATAAGGTCGTTGATACTGTCAGGCTTCATTCTCTTGATGAATCTGGTCATGCCAGCCTCACTTAGCTGGAACACGCCTTGAGTATCGCCACGCCTTACCACTTCAAACACCTTCGGGTCGTTCAAATACTGAGAAGCAATCTGAAGCAAGGTGTATCTCACGCCATACTGCTGCTCTATCAGATTAAACATGTCTGAAAGCCTCGTAAGTTCACGCACACCCAGAATGTCATTCTTCAAAATGCCAATTTCATCAATATCATAACCGCTTATTTCAGACACAAGTTGGTCATCCATCTTACGAATTGGTAGCAAATCAAAGCAGTCAACTTTTTTACCATAAATATGCTCTGGAACAATGATGTAGGCACTTGCATGAATACCTGCACTACGAGGCTGCCCCATGATTGGTAGCATATCTTCAAACACCTCTGGATGCTTTTCTATAAAGTCTCTAACTCGCTTATCAGTTGCGGCCAACCTCATCACATCAGTCCATGTCGAATTATCATCAATTATCTTTGTCAAATACTCTACAGTACCGACATTGATTTTGTACGTTCTTGCCACATCCTTAATTGAAGAACGAATCCTCTCAGTAGTGAATGTGCCGGCAGCAAACACGCGCTGAGACTTGCCTTTGTTGTATTTTTCCTCTAAATGCGCCTTGACCTCTGGCCTTCTTTCCGCATCAAAATCCAAATCGACTTCCTTAGTCAGGAAGGCTGCCTCTTGCAACCTTCCTGTACCCCCTTTCTACACAGCAGTCCATAACTTTTGTCTGCTGTGATTTACTATATTGTTTGACACCAACGACCTTCATAATTACTCTTCGTATTTTTCTATCAAAATGCTCTCATCACTTTCATGCTGATGGTAGAAGCTTGGTCTGCTTGTTCTGCTTTTCTTCACTATCAGCAATATTGGAATCACCCTACCATTGTCGCCAATCTTGTTTCCGTAGACTATAGCGTGTCTCGTTGACCGTTTAGCACTGATGACAACATGGTCGCCCTTGGAGAACTTCTTATGCTCATCAATATAAGCGCGTTCCAACTCACTCAGTTCCTGCTTGACCTCCTTCATCTTGGCCATGATAGGCACTTTCTTACTACAAAACTCTTTCCAGTTCATACCTAATACCGAATCTTTTCAACACTGCTTCTATCTCATTTTGACCTTCGTCTGAAGTGACAATCTCCGCAAAAGTGGTTCCCTGATGGAACACGCCATAGCGCAACTCAAACTTCTGCTCCACTTGGTCAAGTGCCTCGTAAATGCCCTGCACCTGAACTTTTCTGATGTTAAACTCGAAACGTACCATAATTACAAATCAAATAATTCGTTTTTTCTGTCAAACACTATGTCATCCTCCTCTTGTAGCTCATCAGCGTAAACAGAAAGAGTCTCATCACCTCGCTTAACCAAGAACTGAGCGTCCTTGTCAAACTTGTACTTTTTACCATTCTCCAGCTCTATCTCTATATAGTCTGAAGAATCTATGCCCTCACAAATCTTGGTAACGTCAGCTGGCTCCAGTCCTGCGCGTTCTGGAAGCAAGAAACGCTCGAACAGCAAATCATATCTTAGCGGGTCTATAAAAGTGATTCCCAAAAGATACAACGTCAATGCGCCGCCGGCAGATCCACGTCCGATTCCAGTCAGTATTCCATGTTCTTTAGCCCAATTGATTTCTTCCCTCTGAATCAAGAAGTAGTCCACATTGTCAGTGCTTTCAATGACGTACTTCTCATACTCGATTCTCTCACGATACTTCTCCTCCTCACCTTCAGGAACCAGCTTCTTAAAGCCTTCCTCGATAAGCTGAAGGAACATATTGTGAGTGGTGCCATACTTGGCCTTCTCATCAGGTGTCATGTCATACTGAGGTGCGTAGTTACATGATAAGTCATAAGCCGCTTCAGCATTTTCCACGATGTCGGCAGTAGCACTTACCATGTCATAGAACACTTCGTCATCATACTTGTCACTGAACACCTTTCTCCAGTCATTATACAACTCATCAATCGTCTTGACATACTGCTGGTCACTCTGCTCATGCGCTGCTCCAGAATCAATCTTATTCAACACAATTTTTGTATGCCAGTCCTCTTTGTCGAGATAGTACACATCCTGAATGAGAATCGGACGGACACCATGCTTATACTTCAAATGCCCCTTATAGAACTCATCAAAGTACGCCTTCATGCTGAGAAGAACGGCAGAGTCAATTCGGTCAGCCTTATACTCAGTGCAATCAATCTGGAAGTACACCCAGCCATCAAAAGCCTCTATAAAATCCTGTAGCTTATCCTGATGTTCAACCAGCCAGCCACCCATGCGCTTCTCAAACACGAATACGTTGCCTTCAGCGCGATTTAACAGCTCAATTGGAGTAATTACCTTCGTCTCAACATTATCGACCGCTACGGCCTTCTGTAGGCGTAATAGGTTACGGAATCCTTTCTGAGTATTACAGTACACAATGCCATTCACTTTCTCATCATCAATCTGAATGGTCACTGAATAGCCAAAGCAATACTTCAGTCCAGCACCAGTAGCGTTAGTCTGAAGGGCCAGAGTAGCAGCCATCGTATTCCTGTCAGCAATACCAAGACCACCATAGCCCAAGAACTTCACTTTCTTACACCAATTAGACAACGAGCCGCTGCCATTCAGCAACTCAAAACCAGTATGTATGCCAAGAGGATAGTATTCTGAACAGTCATGCTCAAACTTAGGGCTTTCACCCACATAACGCAACTCCTGAAACTGCACTTCCTTCGGGTCATCGTCAATGTTGACGTAATACCAACGCTTACCGAATGGGAACACAATATAAGGAATATCATCCTCCTTTAGAAAGGCTAAGTTCTCCTGAGAGTTGAATATCACCTCAGTACCTTTACCATCCTTAGTCTTACGCTCCTTGAATATATGTTCATAGTCAGCTTGTATCAGGCATCTTCCGAATCCTGGGATAACCAGCACGTCCTTGCGTAAAGAATATGTTATAAAGTGGTCATCAAGCCACTCCTTCAATGATACCGCGCCCTTCATCACTTACTCAAATTAAATTCCGTAATCGTCTTTAAGTTATTAGCAAAGATGTCGTAGATGTCATCGAAGTCCATTTCATCCCAATCCTTGCCTACCCCATCAGGAATATCAGCTATCAGCACGTCAAAGTATTTCTCCAGCTCATTAGCAACCTGAGAAGTCGTTTCCTTCGCGTCATTATCGAAGCCAAGAACAACCTGCTCAACGCCTTTGCACTGCAACTTGTACATCTGAGTTTGGCTGATTTTCTTTCCGAAGGTACAAATAGGCACAATACTCTTATTCTCGTACAACTCCAGCTTCCGATTCAATGCTATCACGTCAAATGCGCCCTCGCATATAATGACTGAGGTGGTTTTTCCAGCCACAATCGAATCGTAGTTGTAAATCAGCTTTGAAAACTCATTCTCAGTAGAGTTTTTGTAGCGCAGAATCTTGTAGCGGTGCGTGTCGTTGTATTCTTCAATGTCATCCTTACTCATGGTAGAGCGACCGACAAAGCCAACCAGCCTACCTTCGTCACGGATTTCAAGAAGCACATAATCAGCATACTTGAAATCAACGCCACGATTAGTGCCACATGGGAAGTATTCGTAATCGTCAGCGTTAAATCCACGAGACTTGAGATACCTGTTCTTGTAGCACCTTTTGTACCCTTTGGGCATTTCAATCTCAACCAACTCATCATCCAGTTCTTCCTCGAACAACCTGAGGCTGTCCTGCTCGATGTCCTCGTCAAGTTCCTCAATCTCCTTTGGTATGAGGTCTTTGCGATCAAGAGCGGTCAACGTCATCTTCAATGTCCTGTAGGAAGTCTGGCAATGGTAGCAATTAGACATTCCAAACACCTTTCCGTTCCTGTTCGGGCCTACATAAATTGCGAACTTGTAACCATCATGCGAGCAGAACGGGCATGTCGGAACAAGGACATTCTTCCGTCCTCCGTCTAATTTACCATGAAAATCTTGTAGAAGTTCCTCAGTTATTTCTTTTCTGAGGTCATAAGAAAGTTCCATAAAGCGTGTAGTAACGATACACTGCTTTTCATCAATTGTTTGCAAAGCTACGGACAAAAATCCGAAAAACCAAATCAATGTCCGCAGCTTTAAGGTTTCTTCAACTATTTTAATTATTCTGGAGGCAGGTTTAACGTGCGCTCTCTTGAGTAAAAACACTCATGGTCATAGTCGGTACAAATTCGTATTACACCAGTAGAACGGAAGAATCGGCTTTTTGCCACATATAGCCTCATGGTCTCTTCCTTCATTTCTCGTCTGCTTTGGTTTAACGATACAAGATGAGTACAAGGACGCTGCAACCCCTTTGCTTCTGAGAGGTTATATCCATTCAACACATTCTTCTCATCATTCACCCATTCAGGGTCTTCAATAGTGGCCTGATAAGTAGCAACAACCCAAGCGTCAATCTCGCCCGCCAAATCTTTCAAATCCTCAGCAACAGCGATTCTCTTAAAGCGCAATGAACGGTTATCCCAACTCTTGCCAGAAGAATCATTCAGCAAGTCAAGGCTATCAACAATAATAACGTCTGGATAGTAACCAAGTTCCTTATGGTACTCCTCGCAACCGTTCATTATGTCAATAGTAGAAATCTCCTTACCGAACTTTGGATATGCCTTGACACGTAACGTGCCCTTGTAAGTCTCAAGCAACTTCTTGAATTGCTCTACTGAGTGAGTTGTGACCTTGCCATTCTCATAATCAAATGCTGATGAGCCAATCATACAGGCAGAATATGCGTCCAAAGTCTCTGATGCAGCACCTTCAAGCTGAAAATGAAGGACATTCAAGCCATCAACATAAGCAGCATTATAGCCTACCCAACGAGCATAATGCGACTTACCAACACCTGACATAGCCAATATCACTGAAAGCTGAGTGCGTAGATTGCGGCCACGATTCAATTCATCAAGTGCATCAATATAGAAGCGCGTTACGGCCCGTTTCTTACCTTCTGCAAGGTGTCTCTCCTTATTGTCTCTCAGTCGTGATTCAAATGTCTCTGCAACATCTACGAATTGGTCTGGAGCAAGTGAAAATGCCGATAGTATGCTGGCCTCACGTTCAAATGAGGCAATAGCCTCCAACCCCTCGCCATCATCAAATTTCTTCCCTATCTCCTTATAAATTTTCTTGAACTGCACCAGCTTTAGGTACTTTTCAAACTGGTCGCGCAAACTGGCAGGCTCTACATCCGTAGCGAGATTATGTATCTCATCAAGCAATTCTGAAGTGGCCCGTGATGTGGCGCATATCTGTTCAATCATGCCATATTTCGGTGCCATCTTATAGTCCTTGAAATACTTCTTCAGCGCGTCATTCAACGTCTGGTATTCCCTGCTTGGTAGAAATGCGTCCTGCATATACTGAGTGACTACAGAACACATATAGTCATTGGTAATAGCAGAGTTGTAAAGTTCTGCCAAAAATCCTTCAGTAAGGATATTGTCGCTCTTTCTTGCCATAATAATCAATCTTTAGATAACAAACTGCATTTTAATCACTTTAGCAAACAACTGCAATTCATGCAGGTATCTCATATAAAATTCTGCTCTCATACGCTTTCTTTTCTTAACCTAACAAGTTCCGGCAATCTCTTGGCCGTTGCTTGCTCACACTGCTTCTGATAATCACATTTCTTACAGGTGTCGGACTGAGGTGCCCATCCAGTAGTGCTTCTTTGGCAAAGCATGAACCCAGCCTCACTATTCAAGAAACGCATCTTGGTCTGCTCCTCAGATTCCATATAGATGTACTTTCGCATACTGTTCGGCTTCGGCTCCTCAATCATCTTCACCAAGTCTGACCTTGACAATTCCGATTCATCCAACCACCGATTGATGTAGTAGTTCATGCCGCTCTTTCCGCTATCATCTATAAACTGCTTGCGATATTTCTCAATCGAATAGTCAGTAAATAGGAAGTTCGGCTGCCAGCCATAGCCCTTCCCCAGATTCTCCCTTGTACGATAAATCTGATAGACAAGGTAGTCAACAACGCGGTCATCGGCAATCCCTTCATACGGCCATAACTTGTTCAATGCCTCAACGCCGACTTCAAGGGCAACCAGATTAGGGCCTCCTGGGAATCGCCATTTCGGGTCTATGCAACGCCTGATGACGGTCTCAATCATCTTGCTCAGTCGTAAAGTGCGTTCTTGTAACTCCATGTTTCTTTAAGATAAATTTCAACTGCTTCTGAGTCCAATAGATGCGACTCCTCACTTTTTCCTCTGAGCGGACTTCCATGTGGCCGTTCTTGTATTCCATGTTGGCGATTTCCCTGATTCCGTACCCTTGCACCCACAATAGGAATGGCGATAAGCGGTGTGGAGGTATCTGCATCAGTGCCTTGTACATAGGCTCACTCACATTCTCAAGAACGCCACCAAAGGAAGCGTCAACCACATTACTCGTACCATGCTGATGGAGGTCGTGCATCGAAACCATTTCAACGTCAGTGAGGTGTGACTGCTCTTCTTGTTGCTTCTTGTTCTGGTTGAAGCAGCACCTCTTGACCACAATATGAATCCAAGTGTCAATGGAACGTGCTGGGTTGTATGAACCAATGTAATCCCACAGCTTACTCAGACATAAATTGAAGTTTGATTCAACGTCCTGATACTTGTTCGTGTACCGCAATGAGAGAGTGTACACGTCTCTCTCATGCGGCATCACGTATTGGTTGAACAACTTGGTCTTGTATTCTGGACTTAGCTGTCTACAGAGTGGCTTCTTTTTCGCTTTTGAATCCCCTGTTGCTTCAGCTCCTCTTCTCTTCTGTGCCATTCCTTCTTCGCTTTAGTAACAAATAACTGTCTGCTCTCTCGTGGAAGTTTGATAAAGTCGCAGTAGTCGGCCCACACGCGCTTGCATCTTCCAAACATCTTCTTAATCTGCTCCACGTCAGGTGGAATAGGCTCACGAATATCAGTGGTTATTACATACTGACACAACTCAGGTTTACCGTCGCAGAAATTAAAGAAATCATCAAGTATGAGCTGGCAATGCTCACTGACGTTGTTCGTCCTAATGTTTTTACCTAACTTACTCATAATCTAAAGTTTATATCGGTGACAAAAATACATGAAGATATGAATCGCATCAGCAAGGTCATCACTGCCTTCACAGTCAATGTGGTATCGCTTCTCAGCAGCTTCAATCATCTTCTCCTTGTTCGCATTTCCGTTGCCAGTGCCATGCTTCTTGATGTCTGAAGGCTTGAAGGTGACGATAGGTATATCCAGCGTCTCACACACTTCAAACAAAATTCCTCGAAACTCACACAGCTTACGGAAATCCATAAAGTGTCCGAAGATAACGTCCTCAATTGCAACAACCTTGATGTCATGGTCAACCAGAAAATTATAAATCCAGTTGCGGAAACACTTGTGCTGGGCGTACCCCTCAGAAAGCATTTTCTTGGATGCCTGGTTGTTGTTCTTGAACTCTGCCACACCATAATCACTGTTGGTGTAATAGCCAGTATGCGTAGCCACGTCAAAGGCTGCCACATTCTTCCTTGTGATTGATTTGATAAAATCCTCAGTAATTGTTTGCATGATTTATTCTATTGTTGATGTTCCATTCTGTTTGGTCACTGTAAGCTGATACGGATAGTTCTCTGCTACAGAGTTCTGAGTGATGACAAGAGCGGTCTTATGCAGCTTGTTCAAAGTGTCACAAGCGGCCATAATTCCCTCGTAGTCACAGGCTTCAAGCACCTCGTCAATAGCTACGAAATCAAGTCCTTTGCCCTCATCACAAGCTGAGTTTGTCAATGCCTGAATAGCAAGGATAGAAGCAAGCTCTACACGGCTCTTTTCACCTCCACTGAACTTACCGTATGCACCACACTCAACGCCGTTCCTGAGAAGGTTAATGGTGATTTTCTCACTCAGCTTGCCGGACTTCAGTACACGATAACCCTCAATGCTGACGCGAATATCACTACCGATTTCCTCCAAGAAGGAATTGACGATCGAGCTGATGGCATCAATCTTAGTGTTGGCTATATAAGTCTTGAACTGATTGAAATACAACTTCTGCTGAACCAATTCATTCAACTTAGCCTGCACTTCAGCCTGGGCGGTCTCAGCTTCCTCAAGCTTCTTCTGATACTCCTTCAGCGATTCCTCCAACCGCAACTGGTTATCGTCCGTTGTCGGCTTCTTCAGTTCTTCAATGGATTCCTCATACTGAGCGATTGCTTCCTTGGCAAACTTCTTCTTGTCCTTCAGCGAATCAACGTATGTCTCGCCCTTCTTGATAGCAGAATCAATCACGTCAAACGCCTCATCGAACATTGACTTGCTACAGGTCTTAATCTGCTCCTGAGTGTGCGCAATATCTCGCTTGACATTCTCAATATTCGATTCCACACGAGTAAGGTTGCGCTGCTCACGTTCACAATCTTCCAGAGTTTCATCGACCAAAGCCTTGTGCTCCCTGACCTTATCGTCAATCTTGTAAATCTCGGCCATTGTGTCAGACTTGCTCTTATTGACAGCAACCTTATCGGCTTCCATCTTCTGAGCTTTGTCCTTTGCATCCTGCATTTCCTCACCGGCAGCAGTCCACTCAGCTTCGGTGTTCTTCACAAGCTTCTCCAATTCCTCTATGGATGAATCGCTACTAAGAACAAACTTATGCTGGCATTTCGGACAAGTGATTGCACCATTCAGTTTTACCTTTGCATCGTCAATGACTGAAGCAAGTTCAACGCGAAGGTTGCGATTCTTCCTGACGGTCTCGCCCAACTCTGCTATCTGCTCGTCAAGTTCTTCCATCTTCTTCATGGCACCGTCAATCTCAGCTTGATACTTCTTACGGTCCTCATCTGATGAACTGACAAGCTGCTCATGCTTGACCACAATCTCCTTGTAACGCTTTGAAATGGATTCTACGTTCTGCTTAACGGCCTCCAGCTGGCTCTCGTAAGTAGCAAGTTGTTCCTTCTTATGATTACAGGTATCAACGGCCTCCTGAAGCCTTGTAGAGTAATCTGAAATGGCCTGAAGGTGATTCTCCTCGAACAGTTCCTTGATAGCCTGGTATAGTTCGCTGAGAGGCTTGTTTGATTTTTCCCAATCCTCCAGCTTGTCACCCAACTCATCTATCAAGTCAAGACGTGCATCAGACTTTTTGATAGTCTCTTCCAGCTCACGAATCTCAGCGCGTTTCTGAGCAATCTTCTCATTCAGCCCTTCAATCTTCTCTGCCTTAGTCTGAAGTGCCCTTTCCTTGTTGAGTTCTGCATTGGCAATCTGCTCATTGATGGTCTCGATACGAGCATTGTAGCGCACAACCTCATCATGGGCTGCATCTACTTTTGCCTTAACAGGCTCCATATCCGCTTCCAGTGCTTCGATTGACTCATCCACGATGATTCCGTTACTGAAGCGGTTAATAAGTTCTTTCTTGTCCTTGTCCTTGGCACTAAGGAATGAGACATATTTGTTTCTGCACAAGATGAAGTTGCTGTAGATGTCATCCTTTGAAAGTCCTATTTCATTGAGAATAAACTTGTTGTAATCATTTACGGTAGGCTGGACGGTCTTGTCCTCTTCAATTTCATTGTCCTTGTCATCATACTTATGACATTCCACATACTGAGATTCCTTGCGGGAAATGCGCCTTACGATTTCAAAGCGTGTTTTGTCATAATCGTTTTCAAGAACAACATAAACGCTGGCCTCATCAGCCTCGTCATTGATAAGCTCCTCAGTGGTCTTGATGTCTCTGAGGTAATCACCAGTCAACGCAAGTGAAATGGCCTCGATAAGTGCCGACTTACCGCTACCATTGTGACGCTGGTTGGTTCCATCCAGATTCTCACCAAAGATGAGCGTAGCAACGCCCTGATGGATATTGTACTTGAACTCCTTGAACGATACTATGTTCTTGGCTCCTATGCTGATAATCTTCCACATAATCAATTCAGTTTATCGAGATACTTCAGCCCAAGGTCAGGCTCAATCTCTTTGGTGTTACAAAATCTCTTATACTCCTTCTTGATACCCTGCTTGTCGAAACGCTGGTCCAGATCCGTTTCCTTGACCTCGGTAGCCTTCACCTTCTCAGTCTTGAGTTCAATCTTGTTGAAACCCATAGCGTGAAGCTTCTCCTTGTCAACAGTCTTGGCCTGTGCATCAGTACAATTCAGCTTCAAACGTGTCTTGTAGCGTGGGTCATCGTCAAGCTGAAGGTCATCGTCATAGTCTGCCTCAATAGTACGGTAGCGAGTGTTTACCTCATTCTGAATGAACTCGTATGAGCCATCAGAATAAAGAATAGTATAGCCTTTCAACTCATCCTCGCCGAAGTTATTCTGACGTGATGAGCCAATATATTCAATGTTGGTTTTCTTAATTCTAACTCGGTTATGGTAATGTCCGCAAAGAACGGCCTTAAAGCCTTCAAACCATTCCTGAGGACATTCCTTCTCGATTTCAAAGTCGCCTAATGCCCCATGAACACCCTCGTGAATGTAAAGGATTGTATTTTCAAGGCCGTAACGAGTTCTCTTACACTCATCAATAGCTTTGTCAAGAACTTCTTTGAAACCGTCATTTTCAGGGAAATAACTAATAACACACAATTGCACGTCAGAATCCCAATTGATACGCTCATAGGTATCAACAACATAAACTCCGTCAATGGTGTCATACAAATGGCAATAGCTTTCAGTTGACTTTGAGTTCGGCGCATCGTGATTGCCGTATGCTATTGTCACATTCAAATTTTCATGCCTGGCAGCACATACCAGCGCATTTTTCACCGCCAACAATACTGGCAGCGTCTGTGATGCACGGGCAGTAAACACGTCACCGCCAATAACAATGTCTTTGATTTTATGCTCTGCACAAACCTCCAGCGCTTCCTTCCAGTTCTTGTTAAATTCAAGAATGTTGTCTGAAGTGATGTGAAGGTCGTTAATAAGCAAGGCCAACGCTTCCTTCTTCATAATCCGTAATCTTTAAGTTGAACAAATAAAGCGAGGACATAGGGCTATCTACCACTATGCCCTCGCCGGCTACTACACTATCTAAAGATTTACGGATTATCTGCGTCTGCGCTCACGGCGAGCTGGACGTTCATCCTCGTCCTCAGGAGCATCTTCCTTTGCAGGCTTCTTCTCCTCAGGCTCTGGCTCCTCATCATCTGAAGGACGTGGACGGCGGCGTGAGCGGGTTTCCTTCTCCTCAGGCTCATCGTCCTTCTTGTCCTCCTTCTCAGGCTCCTTGTCATCCTCATCGTCATCGGATGCACGGCGGCTACGAGAACGGCGCTCAGATTTCTCTTCCTTTTCAGGCTCTGGCTCCTTATCGTCATCATCGTCCTTCTTGGAAGCGGGGTTCTTGGCCTTGTCTTCCATAGCGTCCTCGATGTCACGGATAAGGGCCTCGTTGTTCTTGGAACGAGTAAGGCGAATGTCGAGGTCGTTATCCTCGATGAACTGACGAATCTTCTCACGGAGTTCCTGATACTCGTCAGACTTCTCGCTGAGACCAGCATCGTCAATAGCATCCAACTCAGCCCACAAGGAGTTGACGGTAATCTCATCCTTGCCACCGTCCTTGCCCTTGTCATCACCAGACTTGTTGATGTCAAAATGCGACTTGTCCTCTGGGTCGAGTTCGCCCTTCAGCTTCTCGATTGCATCCAGGAAGTCCTGCTCTTTGCACACCTCCATGTCATGCTTCTCGTCATACTGCTTCAGGAACTCAATCTCGGCCTCAAGAGAGTAGCGGTTGAATGAGTAAATCTGCTCTGGGATGCGAGGTGCATCAAACAGCTTGTTCAGGTCCTCCTCGGTCAGGTCATCGGTGTAACGGTCAATCTCAATGGTGTACTCGGTACGGTTGCCATTGCCGGTCTTACGGATGATGTTGACGGGATAGGCGTTCTCAAAGCCGCATACAGGGCAGTCACGCTCTGGGTCTTTCTCACGCTCCTTAATCCAGAGACGCTGCTTTGCATCACGGATGTCACAATACTGTGCATGGCTGGCGTTCCAAATCAGCGGGCCACGGCGCTCACCCTTCTTGGTGAGGTCAAGAACGTACATAGCGTGGATGAATGACCACTTCAGGCCACCATTGTAACCACCCTTTGCCAGCAGCTCCATCAGGTCTGCATCGTCAGGATAGAGTTCACCTGCAATCTTGACATAGGTGTCAATGAGGTCGATGGACTTGCCAACGCCCTTGTCGGTAGCACACACAACGGGAATACTGATGGACTTGGCCTTCTTCTCGTTCTTCTTCTTGGGCAGCTCAATCTTGAGGAACTGCTGGTGGACGGGATACTCGAAGCCGTGACGGTCCATAGGCAGAATATTGCCTTCAGAATCCAGATTCGGCACCAAGGGAAGAATACGCACGGAGAACTCACCGTCATTGCTCATACGGAACAACTCGGCACGCTTGCTGAAGGATTCGGCCTTAATCTGGGCCTCTGCCTCCTCGAAAGTTTGTTTGGTTTGTTTGAGGATGTCGAAATAGTTAATCGCACCCTTTGTTTTCATTTCGTCGCTCATCTTTAGATAACTGTTTGCGACGAGAAAGGAAACTGCTCCACTTTACCTCCTGATTCAGGTAGGCTTGGCTGTGAAGTTCACGTTGTTCTGGAGTTTTCAATTCCTCCTGTCTTGGAACTTCAATGCCCCATTCCTTTAGGGCATACTCAACAATCTTCTCGATAACATTGTTGACATCACTTTGTTTCTCTGACTTCAATTCGAGGTATTCGTACTTCTCACCGTTGACTGTACACTTATGGATCGGCGCGAACTTGTCCTCGAAGAACTTGTAGAGTGCTGTTGTACTCGGATGGTCTGGAAGCGCGTCAGAGAGGTACTTCAGCACCACCGAAAACAGGTAAGAGAGATAGGGAAGGTTCTTGTTCTTCCCGTCATCCACAATGAGGAAAAGGTAGTTCTCATTGTCTGGCAACTTTTGGCAGGCTTCTTTCAGCTCATCATCGAAGAGGTGGCCAGCAACCTTCTTCATTTTGCCTTTACCTTTAATCATGTCATCATATATCTGGAGTTAATTTGCTTGCTCCGAAAGCCCACCGCTGTAGGCAAAGTGAATAACTTAGTGTAGCGATTCTCACGAACTTGGGTGCAAAGATAAGTGATTTATCTCACAATAACAAATAATTTTGAAAATATTTTCGTTAAAGTACATCAAAAAATATTTAATTCGTTGGGGCGCAATGAGTTCAGCAAATTTTGACCTGTACACCTAAAATCCTGAGATTCTTCGCACGAGCGTACATTACTTAAATACGGATGCGAAGAAAATTGTTAATAATTCAAAATTTTGTGGGCAAATGTTTGGCGCAACGAAAAATTATTTCTACCTTTGCCAACGCTTAGATGAAGTGGAAGGCATCAGGGCGACATACATAAAGAATGTTCTGGGCTAACACCCATTTCAGATAAGGACTACCGCTTGCCTCCTTCCACTTTGGCAAAGCGGTTTTTCTTTTTTTGTACCTTAACAAAACTCTCCATAGAGGTGATGAAAACAATGAGTTGATCTGCCCGATGTCGCACAAGGCAGATAACCTAAAAAACGGTCTGAGAAGTGTTAGGCACCCGCCAGGCAATTCAGTGGCGAAAAGGAACTGCTGCTTCAGAGGACAATGCGGCTTTGGACGAAAAAGTTACCGTGGATAAAGCAGGGAGATAACTTCAGGAACGACACGCGGTGGAGGTACGGGGCGAAACGGACCACTACTCCCGTCCGAGACCCACAAGGAGAAGGTCTAAAAAAGTGGGGGCCAAGGGAACGGCTTGGGAAACACAGCAGCCCAAGTGATGCGGTGAGGCATGACCAGCGGACTCAGAATCCGACAAAAATCTGCATTGTAATTGCCTTCTGAGGGCAAGACCTATTGGGGTCACTTATATGGCAAGGAAACAAGCGCCAGATAAGAACTGAGCCGATAGTTGAACCGAAACCTGCCTTTTCAGGGCGGGTAAGGGAGACTGTTGCGCAAGGAGTTCTTGCTGGCAAGTATAGTTATATTACGCGCGAGTTGATGAAAGCAGTGTTGTGATTCTCATTACAACATGGAACAACCTAAAAAGAAACCCTATGACTTCGTTTCTCCAGAACTCATAGAAAAAGCAGAGGGGATAATCAACCACAATGCCAAGTATTGCAACCTGAAAAAGGAATACGAAAAGGCCCTTTCACAACGCAATTACGTCAAGCAGATGCAGTTAAAGGCCGCAATGGATAAAGCCATGCAGGACGTGGTGACGAAACTCGTAGAAACTGAAATCGAGGAGCGTTCAAACACCGAAGAACTGCTCAAAATGCTGCCCTATGAAGAAGGGCTTAAATACCGCGAGATACTGAATGTGCTGTGTTTTTGCTATGATGCAATAGACTATGCGCTGACTGACGTAAACAAGCTGCTGAAAAGGAATGAGACCGGCTTCCATGTAGACAACATTCCTGAGGTGAAGAAATGCAGAGACAAGGTTGCTTCAGTGCTTGATGCAGAGCTTCGTAAAATGGATATAAAAGAACAAGACATATATTCAGTTGAAGCAGACAATATCTATGCCTATTTGCTGAAGCGTAGCGGCGTTTTCAGGAGGAAGGTGGATAAGTTGGCCACAAAGAACAAGAAAGGCTCTCAGAACGAATAAAAACGGCTAATACGGCAAACAAATAAGGCTACAGGAAATCAATCTTGTAGCCTTATTTGTTCTTGTCTGCTCTGAGAGGCTTTCAGTGCATCTCTGGTACACCAGGTGCGCTTCCTGCTCTTGGGATATAAACCATGCAGTCTGAACTCAGTCAGCGCAACCCTGAACTCAGCGGTTCGGAACACAGGATTGGTACTTGCATAGCCTATCAGCTTGACCGTATTGTGGATGAAACTGACGCCTCTCCTACTGCTCCTATCAGGGTCTACCGCATCACATATCATCTGATACTCCAGCGGAGCGTTTATTAGAATGAGCCTTCCGAGATTTGTTTCTGAGAACTTGACGCGCCTTGGGTTACTTCTCCTTCTTGGCTTTGCCTTCGTTCTTTTCCTTTTTGTCTTGTTTCTCTTGGCGGCCTTCTTTATTTTCAACGCCACCTGCTCCTTTTTCTTCCTTTGGAGCTTCAACCTTTTCTCCTCCAGTTTTTCCAACCTTCGGCTTACTTGCATTACCTGCATCAGCTTCCTTGTCCTTTTGGAACTTCATGCTCTGAGCATAATCGTTTCCGTAGTTGTGAATCTTCATCTTTCTTTAATTTTATGGGTTTGTACTATTCGCACGCAAAGGCTTCAACCTCGTCAGTCTGGGTGAAGGTCCAGTTGTTCGAGAGTACCAGCTTCTCGAAGGCTTCCTTGGTCAGGGGAACGAACTCAATTTCGATCTCCTTCTCAGCGGATTCCTTGGTGGCCTCCTCAACGAGCTTGTTGTACTTGACGAACTTCCGGATGAACTCGTTGTACTCCTCCTCAGTCATTTCGCTGCACTCTTCATTCTTTGAACGTGCAATCTCGTAAGCCTGTGCCTTGGCGAGGTCCTGAAGGAACTCCTCATACGGCACCAGCTTCTGCCTTGCATCGTTCACCTCGTTGGTGAAGTTCTCAGCAATGGCCTTGATAGCCTTGAAAATCTTGAAGATGACCAGCTTGTCAAGGTCTGACATCTTTGAATACTTGGCGTCCTTAATAAGATTGAACACCCTTACTACACTCTCAGTTTTTACGCTCTTTTTCATAATCAGTTAAATTTGTTGATGAGTTAATTGCTTAATCTGCTTATTTCTTGTTTGAGTGCCACCACTTCTTTTGCGAGATTGATAACTGCAACCATAGCAGCTGGTCCATAATCCATAGTGAGCCTGTCACTCTTGCCCATTATCACGGCTGGGAGTATTTCCTGCCAGTATTGGGCGATTGTTCCTGCATGAATGGACTGGTCGCCATCTTTGTATTTGAAGTTAATAGCTGGTGCGTTTGCAATCTGCTCTGCCGTAAGTAACACATTGGAAATCTTTGACTTCAATCTTTCGTCTGATGATGTTGGGAATGACGTTGCCGTAACAGTACCACTTACAACCACATTGTTATTGATTCCAAGATCACGGTCTATAGCCGTGACGCTTAGTGTAGTTGAACCCTCTAAATGACCGATGGTTATGCCATTTCCTCGAATCGTAACATAATGGTCGCTTGAATATATTGTGCCGCCATCATCTAATGACATATAATTATTAAGGTCAGATGAATGTGCATAACTAGACAATGTGGAGTTTAATGCTGACTGTGTAACATAATTACTTAAACTTGATGCTGTAGCGTATGTGTTATTGTCAACACTACCATCAGCCTTTAGGAATTGAGAAGAAGTACCACCTGACTTTACCAAAGATGTGGCTGTTATAGAGCCATTAACAATAGTATTACAATTAACATCTAATCTACCAGCTTGGATTCCAAGATACCTGTCAATTGATGTGAGATATAATTTTGCCTGTCCTTCTAAATGGCCAAGTGTAATGCCACCACCATTTAATGTAAGGTAATAATCCCCATAATGCATTGTTCCACCATCAGCAGACAAATAATTGTTCAATGCAGAAGAGGTGACGTATGTATTACTATCAACCGAACCATCAGCCTTTAGGAATTGAGAAGAAGTACCACCTGACTTAATGAATGAAGAAGCCGTTACAGAGCCACTTACACTGGTGTTGCAACCTATTTCAACTGCCTTTGCACTAATGCCAAGATTTCTGTCAATAGCAGTTAAGGCCAAAGTAGCCTGCCCCTCCATGTGACCAATTGTAATACCGCCACCTCCAATTGTAACATAGTTGTCTCCGCTATACATGGTGCCACCATCAGAAGAAAGATAATTACTTAATGCAGAACTCGTGACGTATGTATTGCTGTCAACTGAACCATCAGCTTTGAGGAACTGGCTGGAAGTACCACCAGACTTAACAAATGATGTAGCTGTAATAGAACTGCTTATTGTGGTTGCACAATTGATTTCCAATGCCCTTGCGCTGATTCCAAGGTTTCTGTCAATCGGGGTTAGCGCAAGTGTTGCCTGTCCTTCCAAATGACCGAGAACTATACCAGAACCAGTCAAACCAATATAATAGTCATCGTTATAGATAGTGCCACCATCAGCAGAGAATACATTGCTAAGTGCTGTAGTAAGTGCTGAAGTGGTAACGTATGTATTGCTGTCAACCGATCCGTCTGCTTTCAGGAATTGGCTTGAGGTTCCATTAGTCTTAATGAATGAAGAAGCCGTAACTTCTGTCTGGCAAGTCAATGCTCCTGTAAGTGTTCCACCAGAGAGAGGGAGATAATTACCCAATGCAGAACTAAGTGCGTATGTGTTGTTGTCTACGCTACCATCAGCTTTAAGGAACTGAGAAGATGTTCCGCCTGACTTGATGAATCCGTTGGCAGTAAGATTACCTGCCACAGTTCCATTAGTTGTTATCTTCAAGTAAGTGCTGTCATCAATTGTACCGTCAGCTTTGAGGAAGCCGTCTCTTTCAGGAACGATAAAAGAATTGGACGTAACCTTAGTCTGGCAAGTCAAGTCACCAGTCAATGTTCCACCAGATAAGGGTAAATAATTGCCAAGAGAATTGCTGGTGGCGTATGTATTTGAATCCACGCTACCATCAGCTTTAAGGAACTGAGCTGAAGTACCACCAGATTTAATAAGTTTGGTAGCCGTTACTTCACCAGTAATGGTTGTGTCACCACCAATAGTAGCAGTTGACGATGTTGTTAAGGCACCGCCAATAGTAGCTACACCATTAACCGTAATTGTACCGGCAGTGAATCCATTAGTAATCTCTGCACTATCAGCCACCAACTTACCCGTGAATGTACTGTCATGGGCATTTATATCACCAGTGAACGCACCATCTTTAGCATTTAGGTTGCCAGTCAGTGTTTCATTGACACCTGAGATAGTTCCCTGCACGTTGAGGTTGGTGCTGACTGTGATGTTGCCAAGCACACTTGCATTGCCGCTGACATTCAAATTGACGTTACAAGTCAAATTACCAGTCAGCGTGCCACCTGTAAGCGGCAGATAGTTAGCCAAATCGTCAGAAGTGGCATAATCGGTATCGTCTACGCTACCATCAGCTTTCAGAAACTCCGTAGAGAGACCGCCAGACTTGATGATTGCAGCAGCAGTAAGATTGCCACCGACTGAAGCAGCACCACTCAACGAAAGAGTCTCACCAGAAATCGAGCCGCCTACACTGAGGCTTGCAGGGCCGATAATCGTACTCTTACTTCCATTCGTGAAAGTAAGTGTGGCACCATTGTTCATCGTGTCACCATCCTTCTTCACGAATAGGCTATTGACGTTTGTACTGCCGATTTTCAGCGTAGTAGCGTCAATCTCACCAGCAACCAGTGAATCGAGGTGGCCAGCAGTGCCGTTATTCAGGATGCAGTAGTGGGCAAAATATCCAGTCTTGAGATTCGGGAACTTATACACACCACCGTCAAGAACGGCCAGCAGCCTTCCGTTAGTTTCTTCACTATTCAAACGTACTTCAGCGGCAAAGTCATTATACTGGTAGTCCGTGTCACCGCTGACGTATGTAATCTGAGGTGCTACAGGCGTTGTAGCGAACAGGCCAATAGTATTGATGGCACTCGTAGTACCAGTGAAGGCAGCAACTTCCCTCACCTTATTGTCAATGAACACAAAGCCGTTTCCAACAGAAACGGTATATACGCCATTGTCCTGAGTAACCGTAATGCCACAACCAGATATGACAAAATCAACGCCGCTGTCCTTGAACATTTCAGTCATGGAGAGCGCGAGATTCTGAAGGTTGTGTATATCCTCGTTGAAGATATAACGTCCGCTGTTTCTGCTTCTAAACTCTTTCATATCTTATATTAGTTTTCGTTTATCTGGATGATGTAGTTCACGAATGAGGTCTTGTACTCGTTAATAGCGGCCAAGATGTCAGACTTGTACTGCTGCTCAGTATAGTTTGCATCAGTCGTAATGACGGGCGCATGGATGATGACGGTACTTGACTGAAGGGCTGCACTGATGTCCTTAGTGGGCTTTGATAGCAACAATGCGGTCTCTTCCTCGCTGTCATTGTAAATCTTGATACCAAGGATTTTCAGTGTGGCTAACTCAGCATAATTGAAGGCCACGAGATTCTTTATCTCGAAGTCCTGTTCAATAGTGAATGAGTCCGCATTATTGACGAAACGCTCATTGAAGAGATAGTTGAGATACCACACCATCACGTCAGTCTGAGCGGTAATCTTCAACTTGAACAACATCTTGTAGGCCCACTTCAGGAACTTCTTGTGGAGGCTAATGAGAGGACTTGCAATGGCTTCAAGGAACAGAATCATCCTCCTGCCCCTCGCAAAGAACGGTAAGACCCTGCATATCGTCTTTGAATTGCTGATTTTGTAGATGTCCGTATTCATAGCCTAAAGTGTTGATGTTCCAATAAGTGTGAGATTGGTGAGGTTAATAGTAGTATCGCCATTCTCATCAACAAAGCCTATGTAGCCGCTGAGAGGACGGTAGTGACCTACAATTGCCTCAGGACTGTCATACTGTTCACTGACGGAATTGTACGACTTAACTTCTACGACAATGCCGGAATCAATGCTGACCACATTCTCCACGGACTGAATACAGTCAATGAACGACTGGTAATAGACGTATGAGTTATATTCCAGCGACTTGGCATATTTGACCAAGGAATCGTGAATCTTGCTCAGAATGTTCTCAGCTGTATCGTAAGCATCATTATAGTAGATGGCGGCACCATTTGACTTGAGCGTGATGAGATCGCCTAGCAGACTTACACAATAAACCTTGGCACCTACAAACTTAATGGACTGAATGTAACTCTTGAAAGCTGTCAGTTCATTGGTTGATAGCGGCATATAGACCATGCCATGCTCCACACTTGCGCTGTCAGAGTTATCCTTACAAACCTTCAGGATAATCGAATCATTGGAAAAATCCTGATAGGCTGCCTTGGTGATGATACAGTGTGACGGGTCAACAGTCTCATATTCCAGCATGAACGTGTCGGCATTGAAACTAAATGAATCACCATATCCAGTAGCAGTATTGAACTGGAACTTGTAGGCCATAGTGACATACCAAGACGCAGTGCCGTTGATTCGTGCAAGGATGAGCTTGGCCACGTTTATCTGAAATACATCGAGAACGGTTTCGTAGCTGTAGATGAGTACAGCCATAACGTATGTCATCAGGTTAAGAATCGACATCTTACTCTGAGTGCGCCCGCTGTCAAGCTCAGTAATCTGAAGGTAGTTGTTCCTTACGTAGATGGCCTCGCTGTATATTTCTTTGATAGTTCTGCTCATGTTCTGTCTATAAGTCTGTTAATGTTGTAGTTACTTCCTAATGCAGTGTAGAAATCTCCGCTTACGCTGATGACTGAGAGTGGGTAGTAGACACCACCGATTTCCCTCAGGTCAAGCAGAGAAAACTCAAAGTCACCGTAGATACTGATGATGTGCTCACCCTCATCATCATAGCAGTGTTCAAGCTCCTGTCTGGTATTGGCAATGGCGCACATCTGAACGTCCTTGTTGTCGCCCCAATCAATCAGCATGACACTCTGCTTCTTCATATTGTAGGTCAGCCTCGATTCCATGCCAACCTGCCTTACCAACATCTTAGGAACGTAAAGTCGGCCTGGAGAGAGAATAGTCGTTGCCTTAGTGTAGTTACCTGCTACAAGTGTAGCAATATCGCTCTCAGTAAATGAGGTAGTCCAGATACAATATGAATTGAGGTACTTCAGGAAACTTTCAACGGTATCTTCGCTGACGGTGCCGGCAGAGTAGTTCTTGATGGTCGGCCACAGTTTGATGGCGTTCTTGATGATTTCCTGATTGAACTTCTTGACGTAGGTATTGATGTAGATTTCTGGAATGTAGTGCTTGAAGACGTGCTCGCCGTTCTTAACTGAGGCGTTCATCTTGGTTATCTCGTCCAGAATATCCTTGCTAAGTACGTTCTCAGTATATTCAAGTACAGTACCTGCCTTGATGGTCTGCTCCAGCGACAAGCCTGTCTCGCTGATGGCCTCAGTGTTGCATACAAGAAGGTTGAAAATACCTTCGACACTGCCAAATAGCTTCAAGGCAATGTCGTACAGGTTTTCTCCGCTCTTAACTGTGTATGTGGCCATTACTGCTTCTTGCGTTTATTGGTTTTCACTGGGTTTCCGTTACGGTCATATTGCTGGGTCAGCTTGGCTACAGCAGCCATTCCAGCACCAGCACCAACGAAGTATGGGAATATGGCACTCCACCACTCAGGAATATCGGCACCAGCAGTCACAAGGGCAGTCTGAATGGCAATGGCAATCGTACTGATGGCCATAGCTAACTTGATGATTCTGCTGAAAATGAGAGGCGTTTTGGCCTTCCAGCGGTCATGCAGGGTACTGAATAAATCCTTAATCTTATTCATTTTGTTTCTTTTCTTTATAATAGTCATATTACCCTTCAAAGGTTAATGGCTATCACAAGAACAAGAAACACAACTATCTCAGCCCAAAAACACCATTGCTGCCACGCTATCATGTGCATACTCATCAGATAGACTGGCCACACAAAAAGAAACAAAGGACTGATGAGTGCTGAGACGATGGTGGAACATACGGCACACATGATTCCACCTATATAATGTAATGGTGCCGCTTCAGTGCGATAATAGGATGATGCAGCGACAAAGAACAGTCCGACAACTGAGAAGAAACCTATAAATTGAAGGTTGTCTGGAAGCGTCACTATCACGTCCGGCATAATTAGTATACCGATAACAGTAATCCACACCGAAAAGGCCCAATGTGGAATAATATAGGCAATTGCAGAAATGGAATCAGGAATCTCATCAGATTTTATGGTGACAAAAACCACTACGGCCAATGCCACCAATAAGGCAAGAACACTCATAGTCATACAAATCAAACAGTTCTATTTATTTATCATCACCAATTTCAAATTCAAGCATTTTTGGATAGCCCGCCTTGTAGTCGTAATTATCCAATTCCACCTCAGTTTCCAGTGCTGAGATAGCTGCCAAATGCCCCTTAGTAACCGCCATACACTGAGTTGCATATACTTCAATTTGGGTGGCAATTTCACTAAGCAGGCTACATGGCAATTGATATGATTTTCCATTAAGCTCAAATGGGAAAACTTCAATATCGGCCTTTATGAACTCCTGGAGGGTCATCATCAGTGATTCTCTCATTGGTTTCAACATCCAGTATTTAACCCCATTGACAAGAAAGGCATTTACGTTGTCAGACATGTCATAATTTTCAGAATACTGAGCAATCATTTTGCGAACAGTTCCAAGTCTGTCGAAATCCTCCGTTCCGTCCATAATGGATATAAGCGCTTCGTATGCCAATGCCTTAGACATTCCCCTCCACTGCTGCATTTCTATAAATTTTGCTGCATAGTTCATGTCACTGAGATTCAGCATATAATTGTTTGCTATTGTCTCCATCTGGTCAGCTGAATACTTATCACGGACAAAGGCATTTATCAGCTCGTCTTTTGTCGGTATTCCTGGAGGTAAGATTACGCTTCTCGATGAACTCTCTCCAAGCCCGTTCTTGCCATCTATACAATAACGAACTTCGTACAAAGGCTGGGCGTACTTTTTCCCAATTACGATTTCTGTAATGTGCTCTGTTTTCATATCTCTTGAATTTTATTGTTGTTTGTATTTTATATCGTCTTTTGATTGCGAAACAGTCGCATCTTTTCTTATAATAGGCAATTTTCCATAAATAGGGACATTTTCTCAGATAACCCCTGCGTATAGCAAAAGTATTGTTATGCACCATAAAACCCATAAAAGAGTTGAGTGACCTGAAATACTTGTATAATTCATAAGCTTCGCTGTCAAGTATATTTTTGTTTTGATATATTGTCTGACAGTATCTGTCAGTTTCTTGCAATTTTACCGATATATGATTGAGAAGGGTATTGTTAGAGTATATTCTGTCCGGTCTTACTACATTACCTAGAAACATTACGCCATGACCTATTGATTGAAGATAAAACTTGTTGTCATTCATTTTTAGGTGAAGCGTTTTTGTAATACAGCTCCTTATAATTGGAATTATCTTCACCATTTTCTTTCGATCATTGCCAATCATCAAAATGTCATCCACAAACCTTATGTATCTGCCGCCCATTTCTCGCATAATGCCATTCAACCAATTGTCAAACTCGTTCATGTAGAAGTTTGCAAATAGCTGGCTGGTAAGATTTCCGATTGGCATACCGATGGTGGCCTTTGCTTTGAATAATGTTTTGTTTGCTGGAAGTCTGTCAAAGAGTTTTACGTCACCACGCTTTTCACATAATGTCTGAGGTGTGTGCATGACAGTTGTCTTTGCAAGGTATGTCAGAATTTCCTTGTCATTTCCGAAATAGTTTTGCTCAATGAAAACACTGAGCATTTGCCATAGTATTTCTTTGTCTATTGACATGAAGAATCCACTTAAATCAAGCTTCATAACGTATGCTGGCCTTGTCTGGTTGGCACTGACCTCCATCATGTGACTCTTGGCTGTTTCTACAGCACGCAATACTCCATAACCCTTTCTACAATTAAACGACAAATCGCCCTGGCTGACGAATCGTTGCTCAAAAAGTGGTTCAAGCCTAATACATATCCAATGATGAACTATTCTGTCTCGAAAATCAGCAGCAAAAACCTCTCTTAATTTTGGTCTTGTAACACAAAAACATATACTTTTGCTGGGTTTGTATGTAAAATTGTGAGCTTCAAGTGCAAGTCTTAGAACGTCCTCTTCACCACCGATTCTGTATTTGCAACACTCTTTCGATGAAAGTTTGCCTCTGAGACAGTCTCGATAAGCCTCTATCCATGAAACCTTTTCTTCACCATTAAGTGCGCACACAGGCCGAACAATGTTGCTGTTGTTCTTGTTGTTGTTGTTGTTGACAACACCAGAACCACCATAGACGTTCCAAGCGTTATTGGCATTGTACTCAGTGCTGCTCCAGTCTGCGTTACCCACGACTGTCTTGGTCTTAACTAATCCCCTTACCAACGGACGGTAAGAGGCGATAGTGCGGGGTCCATTTATTGATAGAAGAATACTTGTCCTCATAATCGTAATCATTCGGAAGGTATGTGTATGTTATGAATAAGACCGCCTCCAGTTGTGGAGGTTGTTGTCAATCTTCATAATGCGCTCATAGAACTCGGCTTCTTGATTCGGAGTAACAACACGCGGCAAACGTGCTTCGGATAACCTACACCACAAACGGAATATGGCTTTGACCTCATTCATGTCATCTGCGATTAGACCCATATACTCCAGCTTCTTAGCAGAGTCCGTATTATTAAGACAGGCTTCTGCTATTCTCAGTGCATGAAACACATCACTATGAATCTGCACACACAGCACTTCCCAAGAACTTGTTTTTGGAATACGTGCCGTGAATGAGGATAGCCACACATACAATGATTCGATTTCACGATAGATAGGTGCTTTCTCAGCTTTGCTCTTTCTGCTCACAATTTTAATATGATTTATTTTAGTTTTTATTTTTCTTTTAATTAGCGGCGGCTTTTAAATGCCGCCGCTAAAAATTGATGAAACTAAAATGCGCACACAGGCCGAACAATGTTGCTGCCGTTCTTGCTGTAGGTGCCGACAACACCAGAACCACCATAGACGTCCCAAGCGCCATTGGCATTGAACTCAGTGCTGCTCCAGTACCAATCATTGCTAAAGCTAATCTTTCCAGCAGCCTTTGCCGCCTTGAAAGCATTGTACTTACTGATGGCTGATGTCTCATCCTGTGTTCTGAGCCAATAGAACATCATCCTTGCCAATTCACCAGCAGCAGGCAAGAACCACTTATGAGCCTTGAACTTGTCATGTAGTGTCTCATAACTCCTTACTGTAGGTTCGTAAGCGTGACAATAACTTGCAGCAGGGAAATAATACTCTCTGTAATTATTGTTATTGCTGTTTGCTGCGATAATGGCTGAAATCAATCTATCAAGAGACTCCTTTTCAGTTTCACCAGCACTTGCTTGCGGTATGCCAAGATTGCCGTATGCCAAAATGATATTTCTCCAACGCATCAATATGAGTGTGTTGTAATAACCAGCTGGATATTTCTTACCAGCTTCAAGTGTGATATTGCCACCGATAAGGTTATCAATAACAGTGTCAACAGCAGGTGATACTTGCAAATCTCCTTCTGCCGTACCAGCGCGAGACACAAACTCATCATTAGCTGCATCAAAGTAATTTGCATTGGTATCTTTTGCCGTGAAGTTGTTGGTATTACCAATATTAGGCAATGGTGTATCATAAGCTGATGTAGAACCATTGGTTGTTACTCCACTCACATTATTGCTAAACAATCCCCATTGATCACTTCTCAGATTACTTAATGTGCAGACCTCCCTAACACCATTATCATTGATATATAAAATACCAACCTTGGTCTTTGCCTTGTAATCAACGGCACTATAAGAACCGTCAACATACACATAATCACCAAGCTCGATGTCTTTATCATATATGTTGAGCGTAATCGAATCAGTGAGAACTGTACCATTTAGCAGCGTTACATTAAGAGTCAACACCAATGTCGGTCTTGTAACATTAGTGCCAACCTGAGTAACGGTCATCAATCCATTCTGGTCAATGGTTGCATATCTATTGTCTGGCAGCGACCATTCGATATTTGAAATATAGCTGGCATATTCCTCAATAGCGGCGGCTACCATAGGTATGCAATCGAATTGGTACTGACCAACACTTTTAATGACATCGGCAATACCATTACAGAAAATATTGACGTTCAAACCAGCGGCAATGGTATAATTATAAATGACCTGCAAACTACCGCTACCAGTATCTATATCACCAAACTTTCTGATAAGAGCCCTTTTCTGGTCCCATGTCAGCCTTACACTACTGTCAAGCTCTATAACACCAGTAACATACGTGTTTTCGATACTTTCCAGCAACATCAAAGCTGCCTCTGTCACATCGCTCCAGTTAATCTCGGTCATCCTCACATTTGTCAGCTTTAAATCTGTCTGCTGGTCCTCTATTGCCTGTGAGAATACTTCATAAGCCATAGCTGAACGATTTTGCACAATAAGCGTCTCTAAGTTACCAGCGCCTTCAAGAGACAAATTCGTAAGTCCAGACAATCCAGTTAAGTTAAGTGCCACCAATGTTGCAGGGAAGCGCAATGTTGTAAGAGTGGAGGTTTGTGGTAACGTAACACCTTGCAATGATGTTCCCCTTAAATCAGCGCTCTGCAAAGTGGACTGTTTCGACAAATCAAGAGGGATAGAAACTGACGATGTGATGGTCTTACAGCCCTTAAACGATATGTTTTGCAATCTGTTTGCAGGATAAGCAGCAGGCCATGCAACAACATTTGGTCTGAAAGCTGGCAAATAACCACTCTTATCGGTTAATGCTTCATATACCTCCGCTGTAATTGGACTTCCACCAGCAGTAGGATAATAAAGCGTCGGCTCTGCAACAAAGCTGGTCATACGTGAGCCTGTCAGTACCAATGTAGTGCTTGAAATATCTCCAACATTACCGATAGAACGATAATAATTGATACCAGGAACAACAAGCGGATAGTCATTTGATACCTGTAAATTGGGCACCGTATAAACGTATTCCTCTCCAGGTGCTACACGATGATTAGTATTCATTACCGTCTCGTTCTGATACACACAAGGATACAGATACTGGTGAGGAACAAAGCGGAATGTTACTGATGGAGCTGTGCCATTTGGCAAATTGGCAATAGTAAGTGGGAAATTTGCTCCAAGGTCCTCAATGCCAGAACTCTTACGTGCTTGACCTATGCCAATACCAAACTCACACGTTCCTGCAAATGAAGCCATATACACCAGGCGGCGACGCATGAACTGAATCTCAGACTCCAGCTGGTCTCCCATAGACTGAGCAAGCGGACGAGCCTTACCTTCACGTCCAGTATATCCAAGTGCAGCTGGGAACTCATATCGGATTCGTGCGGCTTCATTGAAAGCCACCTTTGGAATCCATCGCTGTATATCAAACAAATATTTGTTGAGCGATTTCCAAACACTATTACCCATCAAGTCACTTTCAGGCGAAGAAAGCCCTCCAGTCAACTCGGCAATATCATTGATGATGGTTGCCATTGTCTGAGCAATTGTACCGTCATCCATCCACATAGCTTCCACCAAGTCAAAAAGACCATTCTGCATACCATCATATCCACTTACATCGCTGCCATCAGGATATGGGTGCAGACGGTCGATATAATAAGGCTTTGTTTGATAACCAAAGTTGTCAGTTGCCAATATTGTATCAAGGTCATCCTGATGCAACTCAAACTTACCGGTGGCAGGATCAATCACATAGTAAGTATTCTTAGAACAGTTGTCAGTTCCAGCTATGAACATATTGACAAAGGCATAGTGGAAACGCAATGAACTGACCTTAAAATACTGACCGATACCTTCGTGGTTCTCAGCTGGCTTTGCATCGGCTATCAGCAGGTTCTTAAACTTACTGACAACAGCTGTGTGATTGTTCTGTTCCTCGGCAGTCATCTGGTCCCAATTCATACCTGGGTAATAGCGAATGTCGATAGCTTCATAAGCCCCATCAGACTGTTTCCAAAGACCTGCATTAACCCATCTACGCTCACAGAAGTCGTATCGTTTTAGCAGATAGTTATCCGAATCAGCTCCGTTAGCACGACACACCCACTTCTGCTTCAATTCCTTATCAGAGAACGTGCGTTGCTGGAAAGCCTCAAATGTTCCCCTATAAAGATTGATGTTCGGGTTGTGCAAATACAAATAGTTCCAAGCTTCCCTCAGCTTTGCTGTAATAGCTGCTGTTGGAGCCTCGTCTGGATTGTCACATGATGAATTTCTGAACAGTAGTCCGTCTGTTGACTTGCGGCCAGTAGCACCGCCATCCAGTTCAATGCCCTTTTCCCAATCATCCTGAACGACTGATTCACCATCTACTTCAACTACCTTAGTCCTGCGATAATAGAAGCACTCAGGGTCTTTTGCGTCACCTGGCTTTTGCGGGTCTTGGAAGAAATACTTAACTTTTGCACGATGCACAATATTGTCAGACGAATCCAGAAGGTCTGTATCGTCAAAAGGAGCAAGCATGTCAGTCAGAATGGAATTGTTTACACCACCTTCAAACATAGCAAACAGGGGGTGTAGTTTCTTCACATATCCCCACGTAGGCTTATCCATCTTGCCAGGACCCATGCCACAAGGACCTTGATACGTCGCTGTGCTGTTGGTCTGGTCTGCATCAGTTACATTGATACCGGCAGTAAACAACAACATCGGCTCCACATGCTTTGAAACCTGTGCTTTTTCATTCGATGATGTTGCGGCTTGCAATGAGTTTTCTCCACAATATCTGGTGTGAAGTTCATTGAAAAGCCAGTTAGCACCTATCAAATGGCTCTGCATACTGGAGGCATAATTTATTTTTGCAACCAATTTCTGTGCGTATGGCTGGCCAGCTCCTGACTGCCAACATTGACCACGATACAGGCCATCACCATCAACCCATCCGTCTGGCAGCATAATAGAGACAACATTTCCATTACCATCCACTCTACACGGATAATCTTTTGTTCCATTCTGCAATGGATAATTTTTACCAAGACAACCGCCATAAACAGCACATACATGAGTAAATGTATCTGGAACTTCCTTGAATGTAAGTGCATCCAGTTCCGACAGTGAAGAACGCAGCTTTGTAGCACCAAGAACGATACTGCTATGTATTTCTTCTGGTGTGAGTAAAATACATTGTTCTGCAACAAGAAAGCTATAACTCTCAGTTACACCTCCAACAACAGCTTCATCCTCATCCCAGCCATAATCACCAAGCTTGAACTGCATATTCCAAAAATAGTAGTTCATAGCAGTTGTGCCCTGACCCTTTGATTTCAGCTTCTTGGTGGCCTTACAAAATGTGCCAGAATATTCAGGCAGGTAGTTTCCATTATTGTCATATCTGCTAATCTCAAGCCAACCCTTTTTGCTGTCATCATCAATAAGAGGCATATCGCCATGCCATACCATAACATTCTTGCCAATACCTTTAACCTTTGCTAATGAAACACGGCCAGAATTATCGTCACGCAGAATATCGTTCTGAGCCTTTACCTGTCTTTTAGTCATTCCATCCGAAATGGATGACGTATAGTTTTGCATATTCTGGGCAGGTGTAAGTCCAACATGCCATACATTTATTTTGTAGATGTCAATGTCGGCTCCACTGGCACGTCCATTCTGACCATCTTGTCCTATGACAATGCCATCATTACTCAACACACCAGTACAGAACTCAGAAGCATTACCAGGTAAGAAGCGAATTTCTCTGATAATAACGCCATTAAGAGATACACGCACAAGGTCAAGCGAGGCATTGGTAGCCTCAGATTGACTGTTCCTTGATTTGTTGTATTGCAGGTCATTATATGGATTGACCCTTACACCTGGGATGATACTGATGCTAAGATGCTGTTTACGACCCTCTGCCCAACTGAAAAGAGTTTCACCATCTTCTGCACCACTATTTACGCTGACCATAGTGCCTTCCATTGGTTTCATCATCAGTCCAAGCCAGCTGTTCAAGACATTTTGATACTCAGCAATTCTGAATACAGGATCATCTTCGTTGACCACATTTCTTACACAGAAACAAACATCAATAGTCATGCCCTTACTGGTGCTTGGGGCCGTATAGAACCAGTTAAACGGATTATATTGAATAATCACTTTACGGCCAGCAGGCACACGCAGCACCTTTTCACCGTTCTCATCGACTACCCACCCATCACTATCATCCATCTTAAATCCAGTCCATATACTTGATGGTGTAGCTATAGCATTGTCAGACACACTGGCATTAACGATACTTTGTGCATTTTCCTCGTCATTTGCACGTGTCTTTGGATTCAACACAAACACACTGCCAGCTACGGGCTGAAAACCTCCACTATTATCAATTGAAATGAACTTAGGAGAATATAACAACGACGAATTTTCTGAATCAACAGCATGTAGATATGCCGATTCTGTACCATCCTCACTTTCAATCGTTGCCATTAAAATGTATGATGTGCCTGGACGAGTATTGACTGGCAGTGATAAGTATTCCTGATGTTCACCTTCAATGTCGCTTTCATTCGCAACTATAAAACGAACAAGCACCTGACTTTCAGTGTCATTGATGATATTTCCATCCTGCTCTTTCGGTTTCCACACCATATATCGGCAAATTGTGCTCTGCACGAAATTTTCAACCGTCGGTGCAAGTGTTTGAATCAGTACACGAGTATTCATTGCTCCAGAAACATCACCCCTGTTTACAACGATAATCTGGTGCCTGATATGTGTGCTCTCTAATGTAGAACCGTCTATACTTTCACAGGTTAACCATGCCGTAATCTCATGCACACCACTGGCTGTAAGCCCCATCGTGCCGCTGTTATCTTCGGCATTTACTGTATATTCACCAGTGGATGTAATTCCACTAAACGAATTGTCGTACCTTACAGAACCTCCAGTATTGGTAATTTGCAAATGAAGCGTCTTTGGAACGCTACCTTGCAAATTAAATGTCAAACCATTCAAGTTCTGAACTCCACTATTTACGATTTTAGCCTGCATCCACTGCGCATCTGGCATAGAAAGCGAAAGGCTTACCGATTTCACATAAATGATAACTGGAGTAGCAGTAAGGAAATTCTCAACACCATCAGCTTCATAGCTAATAGGCTCAATCCTGAATCGAACCTGCATAGTGTCCTCAGTGCCGATATTCAAATCAGGACCAATATTGATGCTGTTAGTAAAAGATTGCTCATTATCCGTAGTGTTGATAACAACTGAGCGAATCTGCGTCCAATTGATACCGTTAAGACTTCGCTCTACAATTAGGTTTGTAGAAGCCGGCAACAATTCACGGCTATTGTCTGCCGCAAAAAGCCTCCATGCGTTCAGTCGTACTGGAACATTCCAGTCACCACCTTGTTGAATGATAAATGGATTGGCATTACTGCTACCAGTTCTGTTGACAACTAATGTAGCACGATAAGTGTCAGCTTGAACAGTTGATATTGGAATAACCACATCAAGTATGCTCTCCACTTCTTCACCACTGCGATAAGCAATTGCCTCATCGTTTGTCTTAAAACCAAGCAAATGATAGAAGTTATTGGCATCTATCTCACGAGATATAGCTATACCACCTACCTTTTGCCATTCATGTTCATGCAGTTTTGCTTGCACAAACTGTCTGACTTCTTTGCCGGAATGACCATCCCAGCCTTCTTCTAAATTTTGAATATTCGCCATAACTATTTGTATTTAGGGTTATTCTTCATCTTTCCATAACTCATCGTCAGTCCAAGGATAATCATCAATCCATATACCATTGGCAAAGCAGCTCTCCAAGGAAGCATCTGGAATATCCATGTCGAATACGAGCGTTTCGTAGTCAACGTCAAGTTCCTCGAAGCTGATGTCAGTAGCTACGTCACTGATAAGCGAATCAAGAACATCAATGAGGTCAGTATCAAGTTCCTCAACATCAACAAGCTCGATATTCTCTGAGCGGCCTTCCTCGTGCTTGAAGTTGACATCAATCTTGCCAGTGGAAGAATCAAAGTTGATACCCTGCGCATCTATGCCATCCTTACCGAACTCATCTGAAATCTTTCTTGAGAGGTCAGTATGACCGACCACCGTATTGACGTACTTGGTGATGTCAACACCTGAAAGCGGGTATCTATAATATTTGCCTGGAGCGCACAAGGAAATAAGCTGTGCGGACTGCTCATCGGAAATGCCAACATCCAAATCCATATTGCCAGCACTATAGACATAGGCACTGTTCGTTCCAGTTCCGAACACCAATTCAGCAACGAAATAGCCTTCCAAATTGATGTACGGAAGTTCTGAGGCATTTATTCTCAGCAGATTGCCACCAGGTAGATAAGCCAATGACGTGACGGGGAATCGGCAATTGTTCTGAGGTATCTTTGCCCATTCGTCATCAACCTTCGTGACAAGCCTTATCTGGAATGGTGTGGCATCAGGAACATAGTCGGTATAGAACAGTATAGTATATCTGCCCAAATCGTCTGCCTTCAGTCCGCTGATATTGTATGACGGAATGTAGATATTGGCATACAACGTACTGCCATCGTCATTGAACAATGGCCCCCAAATTATCTCGTTATAACTCAGGGTCTTGCTTTTCTTTGAAGATAACGCAATATCACCGCTATCTACATCAATCAGTATGTCCTTAACTCTGTTTGCCATTTTTATATGATAATAGTTTATTCTAAGTCAGGGTTATCTTGGTGATATTCGCCATGCCAGCAGATCCGGCAGTCGGGTGTGTAGCCGCACTTGGTGCTGGATTCATAGCAGATGTGTTTATCCACTGCATGATACCGTCACAAATAATTTCCCAGATTTTCTGCTGAGGGTCTTTGTCGTTTACATCGTGTGCGGACTTCAGATTGGCTTGCGTAATCTTTACTCCAGGAACAAGAAACGGCTTTTGCGGAAACACCACTTGGGCATTGCCAGCTGGAGCCAACATAAACCCCGATATGATGTTCATTTGAATCTGCATCAGCCACGCATCGAAGCTATTGGACTGAGAAGGCGGGGCGCAAATACCTACAATCTTGAAGGTGTCAGCTTGTGTCGGGTCGGGTGTTGGTGGGGTGCCTGGGATGATTCCAGTGTACTTGACCATGACCTTCGTATTCTGAGTGAGATATTCAGTAATTCCTTGCGCTACAGCAGCCATTGCAGCAGATGCAGAGCCGCTATTGAAGGACTGGCCATCAGTTCCAATAGCGGACTTCATCTTATTAATGATGGTTTTTGCAAATGCCGACTTGCTCATACTTAATACGAACTTAATACTTACTTAATAATCATGTTCCACTGACCTGAGAGCCACAATGGGGCGCACCACTGAAGGGGCATACCTTGATTGCGTTAAATGGGCCGTTCAAATCAGTAGCTGATGTACCTTTCACTTTTAGATTGCCTCCAGTGATTTCAACATTGCTTCCCTTGACCTTCACCGTATCACCTTCGATATTGGCCGTAGATGACTTGATATTTGCCGTATCAGTTTCCACGGTAATAGTGCCATCTTCTTCCTTGATAGTGCTGCCACCAGCCTTGAATGTGACATTGCCGCTCGTCTCTATAGTAACCTGAGAACCGTCAATGGTGATTTTTGTGTCACCTACTTGAATGGTTTTCTTCTCAGCGGTCTTTTCCTGAACAAGTCCTTCACCGTCAACAGTCACCTCATCCTTGATAGATTCAGCCGTGTAGTCAGTGGAGGTCTTTTTGCCTGTCTCTTCAAGTTCATTATAGTCCTTCTCCAAGCCATCCTCAGTCTCTACGAAATCCTCATACTCAGTAACACCGAAATGAATGGTTTCGTGGCTGTTTAGCTGGATAGCCTTTGCATGGCTCCAACCGATGACATACTCCTCTTGGTCTGAAGGGTTCTGAGTGATGACAACCTCAGAAAACAACAACGGAACTATCAAAACACCACCTTCATTAGTCTGAGTGGCGCACAACCTCACACCTTCATGCAGTCCAGCACCCTCGAAATCCTCATCATCCTTTGCGTCATAGTTGAACTCCTGAACGTCAATGGTGCCTTTCAGCTCGTCATCATCGTCCTCATGGATTTTGGCCACATAGCCTGTAATTTTTCGTGTGCCGATGAGATTGCCTTCAGGGTCTAACTGACCTCTGAGAGCAGTCCGTTGTATGAAGTCCTTATAAGCCTTCCGTATCTCGTTTGCTTTACCTCTTGTTGTCATACTATATGATAGTCGTTACGGCACCACCGAAGGATGCAAGTTTATATGGGAGTTTTAGTTTCTTTCTGTAGCCGTTCATGCCGAAGTCAATATCAACGCTTTCAACCAAATAGTAGCCGTTCTTCTCAGGCTGACGCTGGTCTACAAGTCCGATAATCTGAGCTGGTTGTATATCGAGTTCACCAAAGATGGTGAGTGAGCCTTCTATTCCGTTAGGGACGTAGCTGCCCCAATAGGCAATGGCCTCAGCAACAAGTTCGTCTCTCGTAATGCTTAACTTGGTAGAAATATACGGAACAACATTGTAACGCTTCATGCTGATTTTGTTGGCCAGCTTACTCTTCTTGACCATCGTACTCTTAGAACCGTTACTGCGCTTTCTCTGCTTACGAGGCTTGTATTCCTGTTCATTGCTGATGCGGAACTTCTTGGTCTTGTCAAGTACCCAACCCTCATCCTCAATATCGGGGTCTGGGATGATGGTCAGCTTGAACCAGTTACCATCCTTGTTCTTGCCCTCAGCCTCAACAGCCAAATACTTCTTGTCAGTGTGCATCAGCCCAAGGTCATCGTTGGCAACATCCCAATCAGCCTGAATAATGGCATACACACTGTCACCACCATTGTATGTAATATATTCGACCTCGTTAGTTGGCATACCCGTACCACCTGGGCCAGCATAGTAGATTTTAGCGACACGGAGTTTCGACACACCTGAAGCATTATCATCCACCATATAGCTCATCACGCCATGCTTGCGCCACAAGTCAATAACGTCCACAATGCTCATCTGGTCGCTCACAGCGGCACCACGAACATCAATCTTATGGCTATCAACACATTGCAGTGTAGATTCGGTCAATTCAAGCCCTGTTCCTTTCAGCAGCTTATACTTTCCGTCTGGGCCAAGGAAATCAACAACGTGCAATGGTGTCTTGTCAGTAATATTCTTCGGTATGCTGAAGGTGGTCAACAAGTGGGCCATGTTCTCACACTCTATTTCAAGCGGAGTACCTACTGAAATACCTGTGATGAAGCCAGTGAAAACGAGGTCCAGATTCAAGTCCTTGCCCTCACCAGCCTTAATCAAATCATATTCCTTCTCTGAGTAGGCATATCCAAGGCGTATCTCGATACGGTTGCCAATGGCCATATCACCTGGCTCCAGCAAAGCCACGTCATTCTGAGACTTGTTGAACTCCAAAAGGCTACGGTCATCATAGTTCGGAGCAAGTGAAGCGGTAGAAACACCGTCATCAAGGTAACGTGCGCTATCAGGGGTCATCATATCGCCCTGCTGGGTAGCGTCCTCTACGGTCTGATTATCGTTTTGAGTGCCTGTTTCCTCGTCACCCTGCTTCACATTGGCCTTCTTGTTGCGCATGTCAACTACAGTGCCTCGTGTGATTCTCACGACCGCCGTACTGATAACGTCCTTGTAACTCTTGCTGATTTCAATGCTGCTACACTCGCGGATGCAGAGACATTCATCATGTGCTGGGATGTCGAACCACTCAGTTCCCTTTGGCTGCCAAATCTTAATCTGACAACACAACATCATCAGGCGATCCTCCTCAGACTTGTGGTAGACGTATGATGGAGTATCGTCTTTGCCAAGATACGACTGATACTGCTTCAGTATCTGCTCGTAGTCTTCACGGTTGATTGTCTTGGGGCTACTATCCATTACCAGTTCTTCATATCATTGTTCAACAAATTGCTGCCCTGAGACAAGCCAACGTCAACAAGGCTTCCAGCAGCCTGCTTCAGACGGTCAAGCTGCTTCTCCAACATATCTTGCCACTTGTTCTTCGGCTTAACCTCAATGTCAAACGGCTGCTTGATGATACCGATTGCATCTTCCTCAACTTCTGAGAGCTTGACAGGCTGAACGGCAACAGCAGTAAAAGAGTATTTCTGAATGGCCTTACCACCTTCTTCCTGAGGGAAGTTAAACTCCTTGATGATGATTTTGTCAATATCCCAGCCATCAAGAATCTGGTTGTTCACCTTAATTACGCCTTTATAGCGAAGAATCTGACGCAGCTTTTTGACTTCTTCTGCTGGGTACACATCAGGATAAGCACTTGTAATAAAGCCACTTACACTGATATTGATGTCACCATTTGATACCAGTTCCTTACGACTATAGTCACGGCCTTGTACCGGCGTGATGACGAGGTTTTTCTGAGAATCAACGCTGACAATGGCGGTACAATCGAACCATACGAGGTGGTCACATTGAGCTATAGCGTTCTTCTGATAGACTTGGCTACGCTTCTCTCCAGTTCTGAAGTCGGCAATCAGGTCCTCGTTACGATACTCTTGGCTGAATGGAATCTTCTTGTCATCTGCAAGAGGAATACCCAACATCAATGCGTCACGGCAACGGTAGCCCTGATGGTCAATAGCATATATGAAACCGCCGCCAACAGGGAATTTGCCATACTCCTGATTGACCTCTTCCTTGATAGCTTCCATGCGGTCAAATGCCCATCCCTCAGTGACACCTTTCTTTTTCGGGTCTTTCCACAACAAGTCCTTGAACGTATTCTTAGCCAGACTGCTCAACTCAGACACGGCACCGCCAATGACTGACTTGGTTAGGACTGAGAGCACATTGCCGCCTGATGTCTGGTCGTAGTAGAATCTGACACCCTTGTGTTTACCGTGTATAAGCAGGTGTTCGAGATTGTTCAACTCGACTGAAAGGGTATTGCTGATGGCCCCGTTGGTCACATTGAACCCCACATCTGCCATTGTACTGCCAAAATTTGCCATTATCGCGTTTCTTTTATTGATAATAGTCCGTTTATTGGTGTTTGGCAAAACGAAAGGAAAATCCATAAAAAATCTAAAAATATTTGGAAGTCTGCATAATGGTATGTATCTTTGCACTTGCATTGAAGTGACGCGCAGTGCAGAATCTTATCGGATATAAGAAGCGGAGCAATTCGCAACGACATATCACCCCTGCAATGATAGCGTCACGCATTGCAGGGGTTTCTTATATTCCCCATGTTGCACTGAACTTAGGCATTTGGTAGTAAAGTGAACGTACAAAACAATCCGAAAAGTTGGTGAACGCCTCTTGTGTGAAATGAGTGCCAGCGTGCTGATGGAATAGGAGAAATGCCTTTGGACGTAAAAAAGTGTAATGGACGTGCGCCTATATCAACTGAGCCAGAGTTATTACATTAAGCAGACGGGTTGACTCCACCAGCTTCGTCCGAGACCCAGAGGGAAGAAGCCTGAAGAAACTGGGTGCCAAGGGAACGGCTTATTGGGTTGCGCCTTTAAGTGATGTGGTGAGGCATGGCAGCGGTCTCAGAACCGACAAAAATCCACATGTAAACTGCTTCTGAGAGCAGCACCTATTTAGTATCTTATACGGCAAGGGAACAACAAACAAAAACTTGTACGGAAAGAACAAATAGATAACTGTCAAACTCGTCTCCAGACGGGTAAGGGAACTGTTATCTTAAAAAGTTCTTAACGGCAAGGGTAATAATAAATACGCGCGATATGAAAAAGGTGGTTTTAATTATGGGCATTTTTGCTTTGTTTGTGAGCTGTGATAATGCAAATGAGCAGAAAAACAAAGAATGGCAACAAAGAATGGGACAAGAAGGTCAACAATTACAAAAAGATGTTGACCATGCTATAGGCAAGGACGATGCAGTGTATAGTATAAAAAATGGAGGTGACAATTAAATCACCTCCATTTTTCATATTAACTTTGCCATGTAGGTTTTGAAATATATGTTAGCGTTTCAGTAACAGCCTGAGCAACTGCATTTTTCAATTCTTCTGGTGTTACACCGTCGCCACCCTTGATGTTATCAATTTTGATTAACGGACCACTAAAGGTAATATTTGGTGGTGCAGCTTGTGCAAATGGGCCATTGCCTTGTGGATTTTTATAAATGCTTTGATTCATGCCGCCAACCCAAGGGAATTGCCACATTTTATGATTGAATTGATTGCTATTTGCTGGTGGTAAGAATGGCGATTGAACGCCAATAAATTCATCTATTGCTGAGTCAATCTGACCATTCGGAGTCTGACCATTCGGTAAGATAATATTATCCCAATAAGTTGGCTGATGCAACAAATGTTTTAAGAACTCTTCTTTTGAAAGTTCTCCAAGAACACCCTTTAGCTGCGGATCATTATAAATCGTATCGTAGATAGTTGAGAGGTTTTGCACATAAGTTCTTACCTTATCCACTACAATGTAATTCTTCTTCTTCAGTTCTTCAGAGAGTTGATTTAACTGAACTACACCATTCTGCATAGGGAAGAATACAGTGTGCTCCTCATTGCCGTCAGCTGACCATGCAAATGCACCCACAACCTTACCAATTGCATCCCACCAAGCGTCAGTGTTTTCTTTTACACCGACATCAAAAGCGTGTAAGCCATTGACCATTTCCATGCCAATCGCTTCATTAGAGTATTTTTGAAGTGAGTTGTACAATGCTTCATAATACTCTTTGAATTGAACAGGCGTTGCATTGAGGGCAGTCTGGAAATTGCTTCGTGTGATAGAGGTTAATCCATACTTATTAAGTGGATTGAATTGAGAAATAATGGAATTGATAGATTCTTGATACTCAGACCATTTTGCTAAACGCTCATCTTTTGGAAGGTTCGCATATTTAGTACGAATATCCTTAATTTGAGCCTCAGCATTTTTGTATTCGTCACTTAATATGGCCTTTTGACCAATGATAGCTTTAGTAACGAGCATGGCATTTGAAGCCTGGTCCTTAACACGGCCATTGCCATTTGCCATTTTCATAAATGAGTCTCTGTCCGGCATATTGCCATATATTGCCTTCATTGGAGCAACATATTGGTCATACATTGCTCCCCATGTATCATAGGAAATACCGGCAACAGAGGAGAATCCTTTTACACTTGGGCTAAAATACAGTTTGCCCATCAACGCTTCGTAAGCTGCGCTATATTCTTCAGATTTGGCAATTGGTGACGCTACCTTTTGCTCATTCTCAACATTGATAGAAGCGGTATTGACGTTAATGGTTTTAATATTCTCAAAGATTGAACTTATCGAATCATTCACACCCCAAGCTTCTTTCAACTGCTGGTTGATAGCATTGCCGCTTTCATTGATTTGTTTCTGCCATTTTTCATTTTGCTCTCTGAACTTTTTATTGGCAGACCAGATAGCGTAACCAAGTCCACCAAGTGCTACAACCGTAAGCGTAATTGGATTTAACAATGCACCAAGTGCTGTTCCGATACCGCTTACCACACTTGTAAGACCTCCCATAAGACTTACTGCGCTAGCTCCAGTTACACCCCATGTAGCAGCTGTACGGAAACCACTTGACAAGGACATGGCCATTGCTCTGCCCCTACTAATCTTACCCATTTGAACGGCACGATTAAGCACAGCAGTATCAACTCGCCTTGCCCCATGACGCACATCAGCAATTCGACTATTAAGTGCTCTACGAGCATTGATATTGCTTGCAGTGTTAGCAAGTACGGCAGCCTCAGCAGCCGAAAGGTTTGTGCCTCTGCGTCTAAGTTGTTCTTGTAATGCTGCGACTTCCCTTTCCCTTGCGCTCATTATCTTGAAGCGGTTAGGAAGTTCTGAAGCAGCTTGAGGATTCGTATAAGCCAAATTCCAACGTCCAGAACGATTGTCAGAGCTACGCAATGCGTGTGAACCAGGTCCACTTCCAGCATATTGACTTGCAACATACCACTGCATCTGTTTTTTCTCCATAGACCTTCTAAGTCCTGGGGTAGTTGCAGCGTCAAGTGCTGTAGCAGCAGCAAGGTATTTCCTACTGTTTGCAAGCGCTACTTCACTTTGCATAGCAGCGGTACGAGCGGCTTGAATAGCAGCTGTATTATAGTTTGCCCTTTTGCTACCAAATGAAAGCAATGGAGCAGCACCAGAAGCGGCCATTACACCTGTGCCACTGATACTTCCAGCAGCACTTACGGCAGCACCGCCACCAGCAACGCCACTAAGCACTCCAGCACCTCTTGCAATAGTCATATAGATAGACCTCAACGGAGCCAGCATGTAACCAATCTGAGTGAGGATGAACTGAGCCATCAGCGTGTACTTGATAATCGGACCGAATATCTTGTAAATCTCACGCCAAATCTTCACGAACTTGCCCAGCATATCCATCATGCTCGTCACAAGGTCGAATATGTCATGCAGCAAGTCCTTAAACTCACCAGAATTGAAATACTTAGTAATGTTCTCCAGATAACCCTTGATAGGACTGTCTTGCTGTTCAAACTCAGTTACTACAGCGTCCGTAAAGGCAGAGGTCATCTTGGCCCACATACCTTTCACATCGTTCTGCTTAACCTCTGAAATGCGCTGGGAAAGACCTTCAGCGTTTTTGTTGGCCTCCGCAAGTGCAATGACCTTATCGAGGTTTTCAAGCAACGTACCTGCGCCAGCAGAAGCGGTAACACGGAACAGCTGAGAAACGGCTGAAGCGATAGGTGTTCCCTCATCCTTGAATCTGCCTTCCTCATCCTTATCTTCTCTGCTGATACGCACCTTCTTTCTCAGGTCGCCAAGAATCTCTATAAGCTGACGCGGATTGCCTTGAGCGTCCTTCAAAGAAATACCAAGGCTCTCCCACATCTTCTTCTGCTTCTTGTTCGGGTTGATGACGTTCTGGTACATCATACGGAGCGTAGTACCAGCCATAGAACCCTGAATACCAGCGTTACCCATAATACCAATCATGGCCAGCGCGTCCTCAACCTGTGCACCTGCCAAGTGAGCCATAGGAGCAGCATACTCCATTGACTCAGCCAACATCATCATGTCGGTATTGCTGGAGGTGAATGTCTTGGTCAGTGCATCGGCCAACGCCCTCATCTTATTAGGCTGAATACCAAAGGCAGTCTGGATATTGGTAATCTTATCGGCCACCTCACCAAGGTCGTTGTCACCAATCACGGCCACATCAGCAATAGGTCTGATAGAAGCGTTAATCATCGGGATATTCAGACCTGCCATAGCCATGAACCGAGCAGCATCAGCAGCCTGAGGTGCCGTAAACTTAGTCTTTTTGGCCACGTCACGGACAATGCGCTCCATATTGCCGAAGTCCTTATTGAAGTCACTACCCTGATAGTTAGCTTCAAGAATAGACTTGGCCGTTACCATCGTGTTTTGATACTCTGAAGCGTTGGTGAAGGCAGTGGTGAGCGTACCCATAGCAGCACCCACACCAGTCATCATACCCATACCCTTCATCATATCAAGGAATACAGGAGTACGGGCACCAAGAGACGTGTTACCCATCAGCTGATAGGCAAACGTATTCATAGTGCCTCTTGGCCTTCCAGCAAATCTTGTATCAGCCCTTCTGCCACCACCATAAACACCAGTAGTAGAAGTACCGCTATTACCACGGCCACCATTGCCCAAAGCGTTATTGTAGACACGGCGCTGGGATGGTGCCATGCTTCCGACGATACCCTGCAACTCTTTCAGTTTGGCCAGATTCTCAATACCAGGCATCTTGAGGTTGACGGTATAGGTGCGGCCGCCAGTCTTGGGTAGAGTTTTCCAGACGTTAGAAAGTTCCCTGAGTGCATTGACTTGGTTGTTAAGTCCTGGGGCAACGACATTGGCTTTTACTTCGATAGGCTTCATGCCCTTGCCAGCCTTGACATTCTCGACAAGACCTTCAACCTTGACAGGACCGCCAGTTACCTTGACGGATTTAGAGACAACGACATTCTCCACGACACCTTCAAACGGTATCGTGTTAGCTGCCGTAGTAGTTCCCGTAGCAGCCGCCTTGCCTCTACCCTTCTTGCCAGTTGTGGTCTTAGGCGTGAGTGTGGTGTTGAGCAGAATAGCCTTCTCGTTAGCCAGCGTCTGAAGTGCTGCAATCTGTTCCGTCAACTGCGTCTGGGCAACGGAAACTGGAGCCATCTGTAAGTTCAAGGTGATGGCCTTCTCAGTTGCTAATGCCTGAAGCTGTTGAATCGTCTCAGATATGGGAAGCACTACACCGCCAGTCGTAACGGGCGTAACGGCTCATGTACCTGCTTTTCCACCTGCCTTGCCGCTTTTCTTACCACCCTTCTTGCCAGTTGTGGGGACAACGGTTCCTCTTAGTTCTTCAAGACGTTGGCTGATTTCGGCTTGACGAGCGGCGATTTGTTCTGGAGTGCGTATGCCTTCTGCAAGCTTTGGCTCTTTAGGAAGCTTAGAAGTCGGTATGGCGGCAAATGTATTGGCGGCCTTCAGTATTTTATCTTGAACTGACTTCTTGGTAAGTGCTTTCTGCTCTCTGTCAAGTTGCTTATGATATTGCTCACTATTACGATGGAACTCATCGTATGCCTTTTTCTGAGCAGCGTATTGTTTACCATAATCGGCCTGTTTAGCCAATAATGCTGCACGGCGGCCCTCACCAGCTTCAGCGAGTTTCTGGTTAATCTGAGGTAGCAGTGTATTTTGAATGTTCTTTGCCTCATCAAACTTTTTTCCAGTCAACGCTTTTCTCGCGGCACTCTTTTTCAGGGCAGCAAGTCTACTTTCAAGTCTTGCTTTCTCCTGAATAAGTGGGTCAGTAGCCAATGTTAATGCGTTTAACTCAGCAGTTTCGGCAGGCGTGAGCGACTGAAGGACTGGCTTTGGTACAGGCTTGATTCGCTTCTTACCCTTATCGGTATAAAGGACTTTCTCAAGAGCCTTATCAAGTTGCGCATCGGTAAGATTTGACATACTGCCTACAGCAGCACCGCTCTTTAGATCCGCAACTTTCTGTTTCCAAGCATCATGTTTGCCCTTCCAGAAATTATATTTGTTAAGTTCACTCTTTAACGCCCTTTGCTCTTTCTCTAAAGCTTTCTGTTCGGCGGTCTTGGCAATAGGTGTTGTTGCTGAAGCGGCAGTTCCCTTGCCCTTACCGACTGGCTTCTTGCCGGATGAAGAAGGCGTGATGACACTCTGCAAGCCACTGACGGTCTTGCGTACTGCTTTTGCTGCATCAATATTGGTGGCAACAGTAATTGGAATGACAAGAGGCTTGATTTGACCTCTCATCTTGGTCATTGCAGCATTGACGGATTCAGCAGTCTTGGCATTGGCTACTACGCTGACGGGAACCTGAACAGCCTTGCCGGCTACAAGGTTTTGAAGCACTCCATTGAAGGCTTCAGTTACTTGTGGCTGCTGAACGAGTTTCTTACCGCCTTTCTTGGTGCCTTTAATAATGCCCGTAGCAACACCATCAGTAATGGTCTTGGTAATCTTGCCACCATTCTTTCCAGCTGCCTTGATGTCCTCGTTGATAGCGGATAATTGTGTCCTTAGAGACTTGAAGTTGGCTAATTTACTTGCATCCTTCTGAATACTCTCCATCAGGGATTTGTAACCCTTGGCACTTTCACGCATTACACCACGAGGACCATAAAGGTCACGCAGCTGCTTCTTCACATTGTCAGCCTCCTTCTGAAGCTGAGCTGTAGTGAGTGTACGTTTCTCAGTCTTGCTGGGAGTAACACCGCTCTTTGTTCCCTTACCACCCTTTGTCTTGGCAGAAGCTGGGTTGACGGTAAACGCCCCATTCAAAATGGCATTTACCTGTGATGCAACCTTCTCAGCCTTCGTTACCAAAGTCTGAGCCTGCTTATCAAATGTGGTAAGGTCAACAGTCGGTTTGATTTCAAATGCACCACCTTTTTTCAGTGCGCTGGCCGATTGCTGCAAACGCTTGAAATGATTGCTGATGTCCTTTAGAGGTTTCTGCATCCTCTGGGCCATCTGTGCTACTTGTGCAAACCCTTCAGTGGCAGTAGAGTTCACTACAAGGTCGTAATTAACGACATAACTCTTAAAACTTGTACCTGGCATTTTATAAAAATTAAAAGTTCTTTATCAATAATAGCCTAAAGAAAACGCCCCCAGAGCCATTTTCATGGTTGGAGGCGTTCATAATATGAAGGAGGTGTGGTTACAATGCTATCACAGTTTCAGTCAAGGCACCATTGTAATTGACAGGCTTGACGGTATAACTGATGGAAACGGTATCGTCATTCAGGATGTTTTCAGTATCAAATGTAGTTATCTGATAGCTGTCAATCTGATACTGACCACCCCTGTTTATGAGCTTGCCAGTCAAGGCAGAACCGATGGCTTCCTCGAATATCTGAAGGGCTGCTCTTGATAGTCCTTTTGCAGCGGTCTCATATAATTGGTTGCTGTGAAGGTATGGCAAAAGCACTGAGAAAATGGCCCTGCGACACTTGTGCATGATGCGGTTGTTGGAGATAATGCTGTAATCACCGTTGCTGAGAGTAGCGTCACAGCCCAAATAGCACTCACCTTCCTTGGCAGCGTATGTGGTGGGAACGATGTAACCGTATGAAGCGAGAATGTTCTGGACTACCTTGTTCACATCTTCAAGCGGTATGTAGGTTCCGTCAATCGCAATCTCAGGGAACTGAAAATTGTCGTTCTTGTTGAGGTTGTAGTCCATCACGGCACCGATATTCTCCTCTGCACCAGCAAGTGAAAGGATGGCCATTGTGAAGCCGATACAACCGACAACGGCATTGTTCGGCATGAGTGGCTGGATGGTATGCACAAAGTCGCTTCCGTTCTGACAAAGCACTACAGAGACTTTTGGCGCATTGTAGGCAGTGCCGTTTGGGAGTTTTCTCAACGTAAAGTTTCTGATTCCAACTTTGGTATCGGCACTGAGAATGACACTCAATGGAATCGGTGAACCTGATGGCTGACCAACCTTGCCACTCAGTTCCTCTACGGTGGTCTCTATGTCAATCACCATCTTAGTGAACGTGACCAAGCCAGTAGATTCGTCAATCTCCCACAAGTTTTGATGCGTCCAGATACCAAGCTGGAAGATTCGGCCATTGGTGGCCCGCTGCATGTCAATGATAAAACTCCAGTCCTTAGAGCAGTCAGCAAATGCGATATAGAGCGGCTTGTCGGCACCCATGTAGTCATAGAACATGGAAAGATGGTAGTAGGCCAGACCATACAGGAAACCATTGTAGCCTTCGTCCTTCAGACCCATTGCCTCAAGGTCATCCATGTTGTTGACAAGTCTGACCTGCTGATTGCCGAAGTAGTCCTTAAGCTGAAGGCGGTTCTTGAACGGCTCACTGAATCCGCTTATATCGAACAAAATGCCGCTGATACTTTCATCAACGGAGATACTGGCAACGGTTTCCTGGAATGAGCCGGCACGAGTTATGATGTTTCCTATTTCTGCCATGTTCTGTTTATTTATAATAGCAAAGAGCAGAGACCGAAGCCCCTGCTCATTTCCCTTTCATGCCTGCACCTAACGCACCCAAAGCTGACATCTGAGTTTGCATCTGGCTAATCATCATCTGCTGGTTGAACACCCAATAGGCGTTTTCGCTCCAGAATGCGAAGTCCTCAAGCGTCATATTCTCGTAGTCCAGCTGAGGATAGATGTGGTAGGTCAGGGCAAAGCGTTGTCTGAAGTAATCCTCTTTACCGACCCGACAACGCTCTATTTCTTTACCATGTCGGCGTTGCGCGAGTCAATGACGTGGCTCAGCTGCTGCATGGTGCCGTACAGAAACAGGTCCTCGTCATCCACCAGCTCACGATCGCCAGCGAGGAACACGTTCATGGCAAGCTGCTTGTTAGCCTGAATGAGGTCCTTCTGCACGAAGTTCATGTAGACTGAGAACTGCATTAGGTTCGGGCGACGGAAGTAGGCAATGTACAGAGGCTTCTCACCGTCCTCAACGTCACCTTCAACCACGATGACGAACACCTTCTTCACGCCGAACTTCTCTTTCAGCTCCTTAATCTTCTCGGCGATTTCCTGACTGACCTCGGTAGAAACATTCACGTCAGCGAACACTACGTCGTTACCGACAATATTCTTCTGCTCTTCGTTCTGGGGAGCAGCGGCCCCGTTTTGCATTGTTGCTTCCATTTTACTTGAATTAATTAAAAGTTACTTTGCTTATGCACTTAATAATAGCGTTTGTCTGCAAATAACATAAAGAGGCCACCCAAAATCTGAGTGGCCCGCTTCATAAACAAATTAACTTTCTATGTAAGTAGAGCGACTACTTCACATCAGCACCGTACAGCTCAACCCACTGTGATGCGCCCGTCTGCGACTTAGTGCCGAAGATGCGGAACGGATGCAGGTCAAACTCCTTGGTGATGCTGGTATCATCTTGAGAGGCTTCCATGCCACCCTGAGTGAAGATACAGCCAGCGAGAGTGACAATCTCAATGGCGTTGGAAGCTGCGCCTCCCACGTTAAGAGTTGCGTCACTGCCAAGTTCGTTGACCCAGCTGACTTTCAGGTTGAACTCACCGATACCCATCATCGTACCATCGGGGCTGGCAGCACGGATAGCGGCCTGAGTGCCATAGGGCAGAGTGATGGATGCAGTGTACTCGACATTGCCGAAACCACGCTTACGAGGCTGACCGCCGATACCGTAGATGTTCTCCAGCTTACGCTCGGTGTTCCAAGAGATTGCAGTACAATCCAGGAGCATAGTCTGATTAAACTCAGACACGCCGCTTGTAGGGGTCAACTCAATCATTGACCAGCTACATGCTACATTATTGATTGTTGTTGCCATATTGTCTTGTGTGTTAAGAGTTAAGCATTAGTGAGAGCAAAACCTTCAGTGACATTGAAGATACCAGTCTCACCGCGAGGAGTGAGGGCGTAGGTAATGTTCAGAGCGTCATCAGTCAAAATACTCTGTCCGGCAGGGATATTGACATTCTTACCGCTAATCTGAGGATTGTTGGTGCCAGGCTCAACCATGTTGGCATTGAGGGCACGGACAACAATGTCCTGAATAATCGAAAGAGATACCTGAGAGAGTTCGCCAGTAGCAGCGTTCACATCCCAATCGTCATGCACATAGGGGAGCAGTGCGCGACGGACTACGCGGCGGCTCTTGTTGATGACGCGGACACGCGAAATCTTGCAGTAGTCGCCCTGCGAGAGGGTCTGGTCGCTGGAGAAGAACACTGCGTTCTCAAGACCGTCGTAGGTGGTGAGGAAGCAGTAACCCTTCTTATGGAGATACTGGTTGCGCTTCTGGTAACTGAGAGTGTTGATGTTGGTATAGGCGGCAGATGCACCCCATGCACGTTCTCCAGCAGTGCCAGTGACAGTCAGATTACCGAAACCAAGTTCGGCAGTGGTCATCACATTGGCGAGGTTGAAGTTGGCTACGTGTGCAATGCTCTCATTAGCAGGAGCAACAGCCAGACAAGCCAGAGCAGCACCGATGTTACCAACCTGCACGAAGGTAGCGTTGGTCTGGTCGATGAGCTTCAGCTGGAGGGCATGAGTAGCAGAACTTGCGCTCTGACCAATCATCATGGCTACCTTCGGGAAGTCATAGGCGGTCAGGTCGGGCAGTTCCTTGTAGTCAGTCTCCGCCTCGTCTGCAATAGGAGCATTGAGGACGATGACCACAGGAGCGTTGCCATCATAGTTCGTCACGCCGCACTTGCCACCAAGAACTTCAGCCTGCAACTCCAGCTTCCTCAGAACATTGTTATCAGGAACTGCGAGTGCGGTTGACTTCAGGTAGTAGTCCGTGTTGGCTGCAACCTCGGTCTCGCTGGCTGCGACATAGGATGTGCCGCTCAGCTTGTAGTAACCGTTGGTAGAGGGATTGCCAGTCGGGTTAGCAACCTTCGTGTACACATCTTCCCTGGCTGAAATAGGCTTGGAAGTCCAAACGCCGATGTGGTCGATGATACCACCAGCGGCAACCTGCATCTTCTCAACAGCCGTGAAGTCTGCGTCATTGGTGGAATCCATGAACGACACAAACAGGCGATGGCCATTTCCAGCAAGTGTGAAGAAGTCGTCAAGGTGCTTCTTAGGCAGCCCCAACATAACAGTCTCGTCGATACCAGCGGCCTTCATGTCATCAATACTGTTCAGCTCGACAACATTGCCATTAGCAAAGGTCGTAGCGGCAGTACCGGCACCAAGGGCAGTTGCCAGTCCACCTACGAGAGCGGTATCAAAGATAATACCACCAACAGCCTCGGTGCTGGCCACAACATCACTGGTAATCTGATTGTCAAGGTCGGTGAGAAAAACACCGCCAAGATTTGTTTTACTTGCCATACTTGTTGTCTTTTATTGTTTGTAATACTTGTTTACGTAGAACTTTGCTCCTTCAAGCAGATACTGAGGTGCGTTAGCGTTGTGAACAAAGCCTTGTGGAGTGATCCACATTTCCTTCATGTGAGGATTCAGCTTCATGGCGTTTTCAACCATTGGGCTGAGAGCCTTTGCGGAACCAGCCTTGAATCCTTTGCATTTCACTACTACCTTCTCAGCCTTCTTCTCTGGCTTGATAGGCTTCTCAGCAGCTTTCTGTGCCGTAGCCTTTGGTGTATTCTTAGTAGTTCTTGCCATAGCTCTTTCTTTTTTAAGAGGGGGAGGCGGTTAAACCTCCCTCTCCGAATTTACTTGTTGAACTACTCGTCCTTTTCCCAATAGGTTGTGGCATCAGCAGGCTCAGTGTCGTTGGTCGGAGTGAACGTGTAAGGCTCACTGTCACCACTGCGAGTGTACCAGCCCTCAGTCTTCGGGTTCTTGTTGGTGCTGTAGTAGGTAGTGCCTTCAGCAGGTGTGGTAACGCTGCTACCAACCTTCGAGTAGTCACTGCCAGACTTGGTGTACCAACCCAAAGCATACGGGTTCTTCAGCTCGTAGTAGGTCGTATCCGGCTGAGGAGTGGTCTCGGTGTCACCAACGGCTTCATAGTTGTCACCGTTCTTGGTGTACCAGCCCTTCTCATAAGGATTCTGACCAGTCGGGTCTGCCACTGCGCTGTAAAGCTCCGTCACCTCAGTGAAGATGTCAGCTGCATCTACCTGAGTGTAGGTCTCTTCCTCGTCATCTTGTGACGGAGCTGGATTAGGGTTTGAACCGCCTCCTACAGTTGCAGGGATGTGGGCGATAATCTCCTTAGGACGGACAATGTTGATGTCCATCTTGAGCAGCATCTTGAAGAAGTACAGCTCGGAGTTGGCCTGAAGCTTCTCGACCTGAAGCACGTTCTCGTCGTTGGCATAGTCAACACCCATCCAGAGGTTAGAATCGTAACCAGTGGTGAACACACCCATTACGATGGTGTCCTCAGGCAGAGCGACCATAGGAATGATGCGCTTGCCCTGGAACAGGTGCTGGTTCTCAGTACGGTTGTCGCTGTACTTGAAGGTCTTGTCGCTGAGGTACAGGTTGTACTTGTCCCAAGTGGTGTAGTCCATCAGGATAACGAGACCCTGCTTCTTACGAACCTTCGGGGGAAGAGCCTGCCACATAGCGAACAGCTCGGCCTCAACAGCAGCACCGTTGGCGAAAGCGCCAGTGCCAGCGATAGTACACTTGCCGCACTTTGCATCCTCGGTGTCAGCACCAGCAGAAGCGTTCAGCAGCAGACGAGCCAAAGCACCGTCGAAATACTTCATAGGACCAGCAGCGTCATCAGCACCGATTTCCAGCGTCTTGCTGTTGCCAGCAGTCAGCTGAGCCTTGGTAGCGGCCTTGGCAGCACACCAGATGGCGTGGTTGATGTACTCGGCCTTGCTCTCCATGAGCAGACGAATCATCGTGGCCTGTACCTTCGGGTCAAGATCACGGAACACGAGGTTGCCGTTGGGCTGGAATGGTTTGTAATACTGCTCGAAGTCACGAGGATTGAACTCGAAGTAAATCATAAAGTCCTCAGGCTCCAGATAACGCTCAGCGAACACATAGCCGCCCTTAGACTTGCTGGAGTCAGGAGTAGCAACGTGGTCCTGAATAATCTCACCCAACTGGACGCTGGGCAGAGCATACTTCTTCTGAATACCACTCTTGATGTGGATAAGACCTTCCTTGTAGGTCTCATTCTCTTGCGCGGTGTAGGTCAGCAGGTCCTCAAGAACCTCACCAGTATAATTGGTCTGACCGGCATTAAACGTAAATGCTCCCATTGTTCTTTATTGGTTTTTGTTAATACTTTTGTTGATTAGTCCATCTTGCGGAACTCGAACTTGTCGCCTACAACCTCGTCAACCTTGGCCTTCAGCTTCTCTTCCTCTGACTTCATCTCCTCTGAAGCCTTAGGAGCATCGGCTGTGCCAGCCTTCTTGCCCAAGTCCTCACGAGCGGGGATGCTGTCAAGAGCCTTCTTGGTCAGGTCGAAGTTGTTCTTCGCCATTTCCACCCAAGACTCCTTATCGTCCTTGTTAATCTTGCAAGCCTTGATAGCTGCATCTACGAGAGTTTCCACCTTTGCATCGAAAGCGGCCTTCTCAGCGTCCTGATATTTCTTCAGGTCATCGTTAGCCTTCTGCAAGTCGGCGGTGAGATTCTGGACTGAAGCCTTGCTTGCGGCAAACTCAGTCTCCATGTTGCTATGCTCCTGCTTCAGCTTGTCATAGCTTGCCTTCAGCGTATCAAACTCCTTGGCCTTGTCCTGCAAAGCCTTGATAGAAGCGCTAACGCTGTCAACACTGGCCTTCTCACTGGTGATTCCCAGTAGAGCGGCGACTGCAATCATTTTTTCTTCCATCTTTTGATTGGTTTGTGAAACAATATTATTTTTCTCGTTAATAGCCTGTACATTGGGCTTGGCGACTGCTAAGTCCATGACAGCCTTGATTTTATACACGTCTTTGATACCTTTCAGAGCTGCCTCAACCTGACCGCGTTCTGCTGAAGGGGTTTCGATTACATGGTCTTGTGTCAGGAAGCCATTCTCTACGGCCTCGGCAGCGGTAAAGAATGTACCGTCATTGCCTTCCTCGCCGTTCATAATGGCCTCAATCTTCTCGTCATCAAAACCGAAACGCTTCTTGTAGATGGTCTTGAGCTGCTTGGTGAAAGCTTCAACAATCTGGTCTTTTTGAACCTCTCCGCTTCCATCAATGAAGGGGTTGTGAATCATCAGGAGTGCATAGTCCTTCATGTAGACTTCGTTACCAGCAGCCCAAATGACGGAACCCATAGAAGCGGCAAGGCCATCGTTGATACACTCAGTAGGAATCTGACAATCGAGAATCTTGGTGAAAACACTCATGCCCTCCACACAGCTACCACCACACGAATTGATGTGGACGCGAATCTTTGAAGGACAATTCTCTACAAGCCAGTCGAACTCCCACAGAAAACGCTCAACGCTCCAGTCATCCACATCGTCATAGAAACAGATGTCAGCAGGGAGGCCAGCAGCCACCTTGCCAAGGATGTACTTTAATTCTTTCTGTTTTGCCATGATTTCGTCTGTTTGTTTGTTAATAGTGATTAAAAAAATTATGTATCGTTAAAATGTCATCATAACACATTGAAACACAACGATTTAAGGTATGTCAAAGTAACTTGCCTCATCGTATGTTCTTGGATGGTCTAAATTGTTGTGTCCGTGTATATTAACACCTTCCACGTTGGGGTCTTGGTCAGCATGGTTAGTGAACGGAGGCATGACAATCTTACGCTTCACGATATGTCTCTTCCTGTTGATGTTCTCTTGCCGGAACCACACCTCATACGTCATCCAGCAAGGCTGAAGTCCGTGGTCGAAACTTTCCATTGGGTCAATATACTGAAGCTGGCAACGCTCTTGCAGACATGTGTAGTTCGGAATGTTCTCAACAATGGTCTGATGGATGCGCTCTGCAACGTAGTACACTTCCAGGTCATTGTCATCGTCATGGTTATTCAGTCGGTTAAGAATGAATCTGATGCGCAGTGTGGAACGACCTTCATTGATGCGGTTAGCCTGTACGAGATAATGCCAGTCAATAAAGTGTACGAAGGCACATGGGAAACCAATAGGCTCCTCCATATTGCCCTTTGTGCTGATGATACGCTCGTACTGACCGTCATCAACTTGTACGGTCTTGAATATTTGAGGACTGTCTGGAACACCATACTGCCATGTCACCTTCTTCAGGATTTCCTTCATGGCCTTCAGCACATCCATAGGGCCATTGGCGGCAACCTGTTCGGGCACCTCAATGATTTCTTCCTCACTGATGGCCTTGGCCTCGGCACCTTGAACACTCTGCTTATTGTTGCTGATGACCTCTCCGCTTACCTTATCTTTAATCATATCAGTTCATTTTTAGTTAATAGATTACGGCTTCTTCGTCAGGAACACGCTGTCGAACAAATAGCGATCTGCCACCTCGTATGCGAAGGTGTCAATTTTATCCATCTGCTTAGAGCGCAAATTACTCCAGCCCATGAATTGTCTCTTAGGAACGGCAGCACCTCGCTTCCTTCCTTTAGGCACACCTTCGTTATGTATGCCCGCGTAGATGTAATTGGTTGTGTAAGTGGCTCGGCCTTTTACAGGAACACCACGAATGACATCACCGACTGAGATTCGCGTCCTCTTGGTGGTTAAATCTCCAGTTGTAACGGAAGAAACAAGCTTACCGCCAGTCTTATTGGTCAATGAACCTGACAGCGCTCCAGTCTCAAACAGCTTGCTCTTTTGCTCACCATACCAAGTGCCAGTAACAATGCGCTTCTTACGAGTGTATGAAGCGAGTGATTTCCATGCAGAATCTTCATTGTAAAACTTATGGTACTTGAATGATAATTGGAACACTCTCAATGCTCGCTGGCCAACGGCAAGACGGAAATGCTCGGCTTGCACTCTCATTTGATATTTGGCAATCTGAAGGTGTTTCAGCAGTTCCTCTATGCCATTTAACACGAAAGCTGTACCTTTATATTTGCCGTTACTGAGTTTGGCACCCCATTGTGAGTTAGTCCTACCAGCCTCAGTCCGTACCCTACCATAAAAGTCTCGCTTATCACTGATGGTTAGCGGTCTGAGGTGTTCTTGCAACCTATTACCACCATTGTTCCAAGGACTATTGCCCCATGAGGATTTGGACCATAACTGCTTCTTCCAGCCTTCAGAAAGCTTCAGGTTGGTACGAGTACGCACACCCTTTGGAGTACCGCCGTGATATTGCCTGTAGTATTTTTGATAGGTGCTTTTGGAAATCTCTTTCGCAAAGGTCTCACCTATCTTGGCACGGTAGTATTTTCCACCAAGGGCACTATACTCGTATCTTCCTATTTCAAAGCTGTTACTCGGCATACCACTTCTCCTTCAGCTTTTCAACAAAGTCATTGAGCATAGAAACGTCATTGCCGTTCACAGTAAAGTATGGATGCGTCTCACCAAAGATACGGCCACACTTGCATACCGATTCTGAGAAAATGCTATTCAACTGAGGTGGTTTCTCAGGTGTCTTGGCCATGACATTATGTAAGTCAGCGGCATTTTGAACGGAATCGCCAGCCATGTCAACAAGATAGCAGCGGCAACCCCACTCAATAGGCGGTATCATCCAACTTGGAAAATCGTCACGTCTGGCAGTGAATCCTTCCAATGTAGCGTGCCAAGGACGCACTCGGTCATCACCCTGCGTCATATACATCAGGTAGTCGCGCCGGCCAACGCCAATCCACCAGGCAGCCATAGCCATAGCATACTTGGTATCTTCGTTCTCCACGGTGGCATAGACCTTATTGTACCTTTCACAAGCAGCCTCAAGTTCATCCATCAGTTCCTCGTCAATGTCATCGAAATCTACGTTTTCAACCATTTCGCTGGCCTCAACGTAAAGGTGATATTCCTCTGCAACTGCGAACTCAATGAGGTTCCTGACTGCTGCAAGAAGTCTGTCAATCTTATCTCGGTCTTGTTCCGTCAAAGTATTGTCGTTCTTGGCCTTCAACAACTGAATGGCTTCTTCCATGTCAATGTCAAAACCTTCAAAGGCATGAGTAATAAGGTATTCAGCACGCAACTCTGAGAGTGCATACAGACTGTCAACCATTTGGTCGTTGTGAAGGTTTCTCAGCAGTGCAATAAACAAGGCGAGCAACTTCTTATGCTCACTGTCATACTGAGCCTGTTCCTCTTCCGTCAATTCTGCCTTGATGTCTTTGTAGGGTATGCGAGCGGCTATTTCTTTCGCATACCCTTTAGAAAATTTACGCGGTTCTTGGTGCCTCTGGGATGACCATAGCGTTTTTCATACTCTGCATCCGACATGATATGATGGTCATTTTCGCCTTCAGAGTAATCGCCGCCACCAGTACCACCGTAAGTATCAAGACGCTGTTCACCAACCTCGACACCCCACATCTTTTCGACTTCTTCAGGTGCAAATTCATAGTTGGTGACAAGCAGCTTCGTCAGTTCGATTTTGTCCTTGTTAGACATATCAACCTGGTTGGAATACTTGAAGTACACATCATCAGTGACGTAACCCCAATAATTCAACACTGGCAAGATCTGCTCGTTGATGGTGTTCTCAATGAACGTCCTATAGGTCTTGATTCTGGCCCTGAGGATTTCTTCGTGCGCCTTGGTGGAGCCAACGTATGACTGCTCACCACCAGCCATTGACTCTGAGCCAAGGATGAGATTACTGACACATTTGTCAACGTAGGCAATCAGGTTATCGTAAATCTTCTCAGAGTTGGAAGCGGCAAAGTTCTTGATGTCGATTTCATCATCCTTGCCAGTCACGATAATCTTGTTCTGAGCAGCTGAAGCCATGTCGTTGGCCAAGCGTCTGCGAGAAGCATTATCCTCAGAAATGGTCTTGCCGTGAATAATAGGCTGGCCGTAGGTGTGGCTGAAGTTCACCCAATTGCTGAGTGTGTACTTCTGAGCGAGGATGAGCGGAGTAGTGGCAGCATACATACCGAAACCACCAGTATTGATGAGGACATAGTTGTGCTTGTACTGCTCTGCATCAATATTCCAGTTTGGTTCCCATTCATGCTGTCTCTGAATTACCCTTCGCTGGTCTGGAAGGACGTTTCTGCGCTCAATGGAATTGACTTCAACGAGACGGCCAGTGATGGGGCATATCTCATTCTTGATTTCAAGAAGTGTATAGCCGAACATCTTAGCGTCCAGAATACCCTTGATAATCTTTTCAAATTGAACGCCCTGAGTGATTCTGGACTGCTTTTCATCCTTTATCCATTTGCCATTCTCATCCTGTTTGGCCAGCATATAGCGGTCGCCAGTCAGCATAGAGTAAAGAGTCTCTTGTACGCCCTGAAGGTGAGCGTTCTGAATGTAACATGATTCATAGAGGTCTATCAGGCGCGACCTGTCATCCATGACCGTACCATCTTCCACCTGCTGCACCGTACTCTTGTAGCGGCAACGTCTGGTAAGCTCATCGGTGTACTCAGTAATTTGTTTCTTCGTCAGATTATAATAAGAAACAAGGGCTTCTGAGGTGAAGAAGCCGCCATTTGAGTTCGTTTCAGTTCTTTTTCGCATAATTTACCGTTTTTTAAGTAATAGCCAACCAAATGCACGGCAAATATGTACAGTGTATAGCGTAATTTGTTGAAAGTGTACACCTTAAAAGAATTTTGAAATTTTCACAAATGACCTAAAATAGGCAATTTGAGCCACTTTTGATGATAATTTTACGAAACCTTGGTGTACTGGCTTGACTATTAGAGAATAGCTGTACACGATTTTAAGCGCAAGCCTGATGAAAGCAGTTGATTTTATTCATAAACAAATATCAATATGAGAAGTCGCACAGCAAAGTGGTTTGAATGTACTTGTCAGTACGAAAAAACAATGGAAGATGGCCAGCAAAAAAAGGTCAAGGAAACAAATGTAGTTGATGCACTCAGCTTTACTGAAGCTGAAGGACGTTTTATCGAGGAAATGTCAGCCTATATTTCAGGAGAGTTCGACGTGACCGCTATGAAGATTGCTCCATATAAGGAAGTGTTCTTCAATGATGAGGATGCGTCTGCCGACCGCTGGTATAAGGTGAAGCTCCAGTTCATTACGATTGACGAAAAGACGGAGAAAGAGAAGCGTCAGAATGTTGTCTATCTGTTCCAGGCAGGTACATTTGAGCAAGCAAAGAAAAGCGTAGTTGATGTGATGGGCGGCACCATGATAGATTATGTCATTGCAAAGATTGAAGAGACAACTCTTTTCGACGTGTTTGAATATGCCAAGAAAGAAGAAAAGTCTGAGGAGTAATGGACTACAAGATAACGGTACTTCCCAACAGCATAGAATTGAAAGACCCTCTGATTGAGGATTTTTCAGACCTATTGTTTGGAACCACACCTGACGGAACACCAGTGTTCGATGCAACCGAATATTGCAATCGAGTGGAAACGGAATCTCAGTTCAATGCCCGTGTATTCATGCGCAACTGCAAGCCCTTCATAGAGGGTTTCATAAAGGCTGGTGAACTTGACCCAAGCAAGATGTTCTACCAGAACACTGACGGTCATTCACTCATCCACGAGCAGCTGGTTTATCTGTTCTTGATGTTCACGAGTAATGTGTGGCTCATTTACTTTAACAGCCTAATATCTGATGTGATAAATACTGGAGTGGCCTATAGCGATTCCTTCTTGCTGAAGCAGGCTATCCAACGTATTCCTTCAGATGTTATGGAGAAGATAATAGAAACAAGAAAAGAAGATGAACAATCAGCAACAACTTGAAACAAACGTCCAGGTACTTGCCTTTGACTGCCAGTACAAATTGTGCGCCATCTTCCGTTCCATCAGTGAAGCAAGTACAATCAGCGGTGTCATCCGGCAGTCTATCATCAAGGCTGTGTATGGCGATACTATCTCGGCCAAAGGTAGATACTGGAGGGCTGTACCTAAGGACATAGAAATTGAGCCTGATGACCTCGGCCAATTGTCACTGTTTGACTTTGACGAAATGTGCGGCATTGACCGAAAAGTCTACAGTACAAGGGACATGAGAAAGGGCAGCGCAATTTTAGAATCAGAACTTTTGAAATAACAATCAAACAATGGAGAAAATCAAAATCAAGAATTACTTCGGCATAGTACCGAAGAAAGCTCATCCTACGGATGCAGCATTTGACCTTTTTGCACCTGAGGACATAGAGCTGAAGCATGGCCGACAAGTGATCGACCTCGGTTTTGCCATCGAACTGCCTCACGGATATGCAGCAACCATCCAGCCTCGCAGTGGTTTCTCATGCAAGGGCATGGAAGTGAAGTTCTACCGCACTCAGGACTTATTCTCTGGCCAAGACCTCAGAATTGATGCAGATGTCATTCGTGGGTTGGTGGACGAGAATTATAGGGGGCATGTCGGTGTTATCGTAAAAGTCCATTCCAAGATATACGAAAACACAAAGCTGGTAATTCCTAAGGGCACACGAATCGCACAAATGCAGATTGTTGAAGTGCCTGAAATGGAGTTCGAGGAGGTTGCAGAACTAAGCAACAGTGACCGTGCTGAAGGTGGCTTCGGCTCGACTGGCAAATAGCAACAAGGAATCCTAAAATAGTAATGTACGCGCAAGAGAATCACCAATTTTCTTGCGCGTTTATGTACACCTCAGCAATTTTACGAACTCATTGCGCCCCAATGAGTTAAATATTATTTTAGAAATTTTAGTGTACGTTGATGAAAAATTATTTGGAAAATTTTTCTTGGTTTCACTTTTTTGACTTACCTTTGCCGAAATGAAACCAAAATATCAACAAACATGAGCAAAAAAGGAAGTATTACAACAGCCGACTACCTGCCGTACCCAGAGTACAAGAGACTGGTAGAAACACTCTCCCATGAAGAAAAGTATTGGTGGGCGTGTTACTGCATCGTATCATTCTGCACAGGACTGCGCTTCAGTGACGTTAGCAGACTGAGGTGGAGAGACATCGTTGGTCAGAAGAAAATCATCATTACTGAGCAGAAAACATCTAAGACGAAATCCATTGCAATTGGTTCAAACGCTTCAGAACACATTTCAAAGCTTTATGAGGCCCTTGGGAATCCACCAATGGAAAACTACTTCATGGCCACTGACAAGAGTGATGGAAAGCCTGTAAGCATCCAGTACATCAATCGTTACCTGAAGAAAATGAAGGATAAATACGAACTCGACATCGAGAACTTCAGCGCACACACCTTCCGTAAGACCTTCGGGCGTTATGTATATGAAAAGAGTGGCCGCACGAATGAATCCCTGCTGTACTTGAATCGCATATTCAGGCACCAGAACATTGACACCACCATGATTTACCTTGGTATCAGGGATGAGGAAATCAGCAACATATTTGAATCCATTGAGATATGAAAGGCAAAGTCTGGAAGGAAAACTACAGGAAGCTCTGTCAGCAGCACTGGATAATACATGACCTCGAACTGATGTCATGTGTCAGAAGGTGTAGCGTGTGCAATAAGAAGTTCATCAAGATTGACCGCACCGTACATGAAGATGATGACCTCTCAGCCTATGCGGAAGAACATAAGATGTGCTATGAATGTGCATATTGGTCGGTATTCCTGGAAAGCCCAAGACCTGAAGGCTTGCAGATTACTGGTGGTGTATGCTATCGGGTTCTGCCTTTCGTTGAGGAGCCTACAATCTATATGCTTCTTGGTGGCCGTGGCGAGAAGCACTACTTTGTCACAAGGCAGCTTGAAGTCATCAAGAGCAATGATGTGTGGTGCATAGGAAGAATACCAGAACGATTCAGAGACAAACTGCCTGATACTGGATGGTTCTGCAACAAAAGCATATATGGGAAAATCACCAATTTCAACAAGAGGTGCAATGAAATCGGTTGCCTTGACAGATACAAGTGCCTCAGATTCAAGTATGAATTAGAGTTGGAAAATGGGCCGTTCAACAAAGTTCCTGAGGATTGGGTTGCCGGCGGCGAACATTGTCTATACTTCATCAATACAGACTTATTGGAAAATTATGTTTCACCTATAAAAACTGAATAGTAAATGGCAAAAGAACTGAAAGAGAAAATGGTTGACCTTCAGAAAAAGATGGTCAAGGAACTCGGTGAGGAAGCTGATGCGCTCATCACCACATTCAATGACGGACACTGCGGCTGCATTATGCGTGGTGAGGTCCAGAATATCGCCCATTCCATGTTCGCACTCATACATGACAAGAACAATAAGATGAGCCTCGACCTGTACCGTGTCATAAAGCTGGTAGTGCTGAATATCGTCAACAACGAAAGCCCCTATGCAATGGACTTGCTTCAGAGCATACTCAACGCGCCTTCGCCAATTGAGAAAAGTGACAAGAAAGCAGTGTTAGTACAAATGCCTAAGAAAAATGAGCAAAACTAATTACGGCTCCTACGACGCTCTGGAGCTTTACCAACTGATGAACGAGCCTTGGGAGGTTACTGACCGCCCATACCTTCTCCATGCCGCATACGCTCTAAGCTGCTTGTCTGAAGCACTTGAGGATGATGACGAAGAAGATGAGAAAAAAGAAATCTGGGGCAAGACCATTCCAGAGTGCATACTGAAAAGCGTAGTGAAAAACGCTGCTCAGAACTTCAATGATGCAGCTGATAACGGCACTCGCATTGACGTATGGGGCAGGGCCTTCTCAGTCAGAAAAGTCAATGCCTATGACCGTAAGAGACTGGAGGACATCTTCGACTTTCCACTTCAGGATGGTGAGTACACAGTAACCAAGGAAGGCGTGAAGAAGCTGGCTGATGGCGAACACTTCAGCTTTCAGAAGAACAAGGAAAACTTCAATGCCAACAAGACGTTCCTGAGAAAGGTGATTATGCTGGCCGAAGATGACAAGAATGATGGTTGGGATAAGCTAACCGACATGGAGGTGGCCGTGTACTGCTGGGCCAAGTATTACCACAAGTATCAGAATGACAATGATTTAATGTTCGCTGAGAAGTACAAAGCCTATCTCTATGTCAGCATGGAAGAGATTTTCGCCTGTCTGAATGAGTATTCCACAAAGACAAATAGGCTGCATGGAATGTACTGCTTCGACTACGAAAAAGTTATGGACTGGAACAAGAAAAACGGACAGGATTCCTTCATTGACGAAATCACCGACCAAGAGTCAGAGGACTACTGGTATGACGTGGCACTGAAAAAATCATTCAAGCCTGTTGCATAAGTTCCATGCGCAACTCCTTCAGACGATTCAGAAACGCCAATGCTTCACCGTAGCTGGTAAAATAGTTGCCGCTCTTGTATCGCTCCTGATGCACTGGAGTCTGCATATCCTTGGCTTGGCAGACATAGAACTTGTCATTGATGTACCAGTATTTGCCACCAAGTTCAGCCTTCAATTGGACTGGATAGAATTTCTTGTCCTTTGAACTCCACATGACACCAAGGCGCGAGAGACGTTCCAGCAACTCCAGACCCTGTTTGGACGTAGCAGCTTCCACTTCACATTCTGAAAACGGAACAAAAACGGAACTTATCTCTCCAGCCTTGTTGTCAAGGAAGTAAAAGACATAGCTGGATGATTCAATTCGGTCGAAAATGCCATATCTGACGGTGCCACGGTGCTTGACAACAACAAAATCGCCATTGTCCGGCACGAACAACTTAGTCACCTGACCAAGTTGAAGTGAGTAAGTTATCTGAGCGTCACGCATCAGGCCCTTCAGCAGCTTAGATTCTTCAGATGTGGCAAGCTGGAGTTTATGAGGATAGACAGCAAGCTCTTTCTGGACGAGTTGGCCATTCTGACCGATATAGAGGCATAGTTTGTAGACATCTGAGGTGCATTGACCGACCATGCCAATGAGACCGCCGACCTTCACTATGTCACCTTGTCCTGGCATATAATGGAACCAAGTGATAAAGTCTGAATAGGAAGTGTAGTGTTGGCCGCGTCTTGGCCTGTGAGCCTTACCGCCTCCGTACTGCTCACGGCAAAAGACAAGAACACGCTCCCAGCTTTCATCATCAAAGATGCAAGTGCTGAGATACCTATTGGTCTGCTCGATGGTTTTCATACTGCTGTCATCAATTTGGCTGCAAAGTTACTAAATTTTTGATATAAACTATAAAATTTTACGACCACAACATACAATTTTTGGATTTTTAGACTATTCTTAATAAATTGCTCCGACTTTCTTCTGAAAGGCACTTAAAGTTGATGAAAGCAGTGTACAGCAAAATGTACACCGAATGGTAAAGAAGAAACCAGTAAAACGAATCACGAAAATCGCGGTTGATTCATCACAGACGATTTCACAGCTCGGAATACAGATTCCAAAAATTGACTACAAGGTTATTGCTGATGTTACCATGCAGACTGCTTTTAACGGCATGATAACACCGATACCTACCGTACTTATCCATCACCTTAAACCCATCGAGTTCCTTCTTGTTGCAGTTATCATTGAGGAAACCGTTGAGAAGGGTGAGTGTGCCCTTTCACAAATTGAACTTGCTGACAGGATGGGCGTGGCATGTCAGACTGCCGTTACCGCAAAAAGCGAACTCATAAAGCAAGGACTTATCAACTATGAGAAAAAAAGAAACCATCCGTCACTGTTTACAATAAATTGGGATGCGGTCAACAGTCTTGATGAGTTGATGAAGGATGAGCCAAGGGCTATCATGGCCAGGGTGAGAAAAGTCACCAGAAAGACCAAAATCAAAAACCTCGACAAGTCAGACGTGCAAGCTGCATATACTGAGAGAATCCTGCCGCTTGACCATGACCCAAGGGAAGAAGAAACGTATGATTAAACCCCAAACAATATGAGTAGACCGATTAGATTTGAAAGGCAGTACCTGCCAAGCCGCCAGTGTACGATAGTGGCACTGGATGCTAAACTTTCCGACTTTGAAGGAAAGCCTGTAGAGATTAACGGCAAGCCGATGATCCGGCTCCCAGAGAAAACCATCAAGGACTGTAGGGGCATTGACGGATGCGTCTACCTGCACCTCGGCCACGTCTCTGACAGGGTGATGGTTGACCTGATTGAGTTGTATCAGAAGGCTTGCAAGAGCGAGAAGTGGCAAGACAACGAGAACGGATTGCTCGTGCCTGATGAAAAACTGAATCTCGGACTATGATTGACGAAGAGACCCAAAAAGAGTTGCTTTCACTCAAATGGAACGACTTCAGCACTTACCCGCCAAGGTATGAGACGGTTTACATACACGTTGAAGGGTTTGATACCAAGGAGCGTGTTCACAGGCACTTCTTCTTTGAGGTCGAATACTTCAGTCCGCGTTGGTTCCCTACTGAGGCAATGATTCAGACTTTAAGCAAATATCACTGTAAATGGACTTACTGGTGGCTCCCACCGTTAAAACAACAAGACTAATTATGCACATCGTTCAGAAAAGAGACATGTTTGGCAACTGGATAGACCTGATGGTCTGCCAGAGTGGTAATGAAGCAATGCTTTGCTATGATGACAACAAGAATCGTGGCGAGGACGTGCAAATCATCGAGAGACCTAAAAAGAACTGATATGAAAATTATACTAACCATTGTTGCTGCAATCTACATCTTCAGCATAGCCCTGTTCGCATGGGCCATGAAGTACGACAGCGTAGAGATTGATGATGAAGGCAACATAATAGATGAATAGCTATGTTCTTCAAAAAGAAAGGCAACGCGCTATTGCTGGCACTTGACTATGATGACGTGAAGAGTATGCACAGAATGATTCGTTCAGCAAACCTTCCTGAGAGCCAGCACTTCTACGAATTACTGAAAACAATTGAGGACAAGTTTCCTGAAGTGAAATAAAGCAGTGTGTTTCATAAACAAATTAACTTCTATGACAAAGGAAAACAAAAACAAGGCAACGCTACTGACGTTGCTATGTGTGTGGCCAGGATTCCTTCTTTTGGCAAACGCTGGATATTCTGGATGGCTCCTGACAACGACCTACATCTTCTGGCTGGCCGTGACCATATTTATCGGCAAGATTGTGCTTCAGGGCAAGCCGATTGAATTAGCTGATGGCTCGATTACCCCAATTTATGACGTAACACTGAAGGAGCTTGGCTTCAGGTACAACGTACAGCATGAACGCTGGCAAATCGGCTGCATCGGCGCACCATGTTTCATTTTCTACAATCCTACGTCAAGTTCAAGCATACCCAACATGATTGAGTGTTCGAACTACGTATCAGGCAATGACGAACATCTGGTGAGACTGGTGCATAGCATTGAGGAAATCAGATTCGTACTCAATGCTTGCGGCATTACTGAAGGTATGATTGAAAAGGCGCAGGAGGTATGGAAATAAGGGAAGAAGCAATTCAGAAGGCTAACGAGAAGCTGACCAAGCATATCACGGACTTCCTGAGACAGTTCGAGCGATTTGAGAGGACAACCGACAATAAGCTGATAGGATATTGTGGCGGTAATGCCTACCTTCTGCATATTGACGTGGCCATCAAAGCGAATTACGAGAAAGTTGACATAAGCACAATAGTCTGATGAAAGCAGTTTAGTTCAAACTTAACTTATAAGTGAAAAATGGAAGCATTTAAGAAAAGACTGCTCGATGAGTTCTTTGAACTGAAGGAGTGCAGGGAAAAACTATTCGCCTTCATTGAGGTAAACCCGAAGTTTGGTGAGCTGGATGAACGCCAGCGTCACTACATGGAAAAGCAGCTGGAACACATGACCGGCTATCAGGAATGTCTCGATGCGCGTATAAAGGACCTTATCGGCTGGGATGAGATTGAGGCTTACAAGGAAGGTCTCGTTCCTCAGACTACGGATGAGAACATCATTGCCGACAAGGAGTGCCGCGTGGCTATTGATGAAGTTCTCCAGAAAGTGAAGAACCTGCCGCCAAGCCGTGAGCGCAGCCTGACCATTACCAAGTTGCAGGAAGGTATCATGTGGCTGGGAATGGACCTGAAGCGTCTCGGTGGTACGAACCCTTATCCTGACAGCATGAACCCCAGCAACACCAATGTTGAGAAGACTGCTGACGGACTGAAACTGTAGTGCCATGCCGATTGGGATAGACCTCAGTACGATGCCGATGGGCAGCTTTGAGATTCCCAGAAAGCAAAAGACTGAGAAGAAAGAAGAACCAGAGGCTGAAGTGCCGTTCACACCGAAGCCAAAGCCGTCCTCCCTATAGTCTTTGCCATTGTAGGACAGGGCGCAACAAGAGGAGAGTGATGAACGGGTTGCTCTCCTCAATTTTTCAAACTTAAAACCCGATTGTTATGACACTTGGTGAAATACAGGAGAAATGGGGCAAGGAAGGTAATCCTGGCTTGTACGTCAAGACGAGACATGCGTTTGAACAGTCATTCAAGTCGTTGCCAAAGGACACGAACTGCAATGAATTGACGCTTCCAGTCTTGCGTGATGCGATAAGGAAATCCACAACCGTCAAGGAGTTCAAGGTGAAGGCTGCGAGTATGATGGTACACATGCTGGAGTTTGCCCATAAGATTGCACCTTCAGAGTGCAAAAAGCCGAACTTCGCATACAGCGACATACTGTTTGAGCCGGTTGTGAAAAAGTCCGTCAGGGAAAGAAAGGCTGCTGCTAAGAAGGCTGAAGAAGTCGTTGAGCCTAAGAAGGAGGAGCCTGAAGGTGATGATGAAGCAGTTGAACTTAAAAATGAAGAAGATATGGAAAACGAAAAGACAAACCGTGGCAGGGACAAGAGACGGATCTGCAAGCTGGACCCGATGACGTTCAAGCCTATTGAGACGTATGAATCCGTCAAGGAGGCGTGTGAAAAGACAAAGAACAAGAATATTATCCGCACCATTAAGGAGAAGCGGCGTACTGGTGGTTTCTACTGGTGCTACGAGGATGATGTGGAAAGCTTCAATCTGAATAAGAAGCCTGAGGTAGTTGTAGGCATTGACCCAAAAGCAGAGAAGGAAGCTTTGAAATCGTTGGTTAAGAAATTACCTGAGAAGATAATTGAGGTTGGCAAGAACACATCACCAGAAAGCAAGACCATCCAGCAATACTCAAATGAGGAGATTATTGCTGAGATTCGCAGGAGGCATTGGACTGGAAAGCTGACCTATCCGACTGAGGTGGAACTTTGATGATGATGGTGCCAAGGCATAGTCTGATATGAGGCAAATGACGCTATCTGGCATGACCAGTAATCAGTTCGACGTCATTCACAAGTACATTGAAAACGCGACACACTATAAGCTGCATGTCTCGTTCACACCTTATAGCAAGGGCAAGGGAACGGTTGTCATCAGGACGCTGCATGATGCGAAAAGTCAGAAGGTGTTTGAAGAGACGGTGATGAAGGCTGTGGTGAGGGCGTTGTGTAAGTGTGATAAGATTATTGAAGATGAAAACGAAACGGTACTGCCATACCAGATTGCGGATAAAGCAAGGCTCGATTTAAGAATCAGGGGCAGTACGGAAGACTGAGGGGGATGTGTTCTACGCATCCCCTTTTTACTTCCCAAACTCCATAAAAAGTGAAACATAAAACATGGCCTAACTCGTTTGGCCGCAACAACTTACGATTTTTGAAAGAAAATCGTCATCCTTTAGGTAATCCTATATAGGTATATATATAATATTATAATATATTTTTTTAAGTTTTTATTCTTTTATTTTCTGTTACTCGCTTCGCTCGTAACTTTTATGTGGCTCAGTGTAGTATTTTTCAAATCCTACACTTCGCTGCAATTTTTTGTATTGATTCTTACTGAGGTGTATCCTATCCGAGTTTACGAGGATAGGTACACCGAAGCGTAACTTTTATGAAACAGTTAATAGAAGATTGAAACTGCTTGAAACTGTTTAGCGCATACACACGCACACGCTGAGGGGGAAAACAACGCTTTTGAAATTTCGGTTGGGAGAAAAATTCGGCCTGGCGAAAAATCGGATTTCAAAATCGGGGTCGGGGAAAATTTGGGGTTGTCGTTTTGGTTGGTCTTGTGTGGGCAGGTTTGAAAAGTTCTGGTGGCCATCCCAGCACCCGTTACGCGCGGGCGCATCATGTGGCGAAAGGTACGCGAGAAAGGTGTGTGGAGTGACCCAATATCATAAAATTCGATTTAAGGCCATTTGCGAGGCCGTAGGCGCGTTTTTGTGGCGAAGGTGGATAGTTGTAAGGGTCGGGTAATTTTAAGCGAAATTTGGGCCGTTTCTGAGCGTCATACGAAAATGGGGTTTTTGACACTGTTCTGAAGGAGTTCTGAGATAGTTGCGTATATGTAATTATCGGCTCCAGCTTTGTTAAATGTTAATAAAACCAAAAATCGGGATTTGAAATTTGGTCGAAGTGTTTATGTGGCATGGAGAAAAGCGAGCACACCCACCCTTCCATTTTCCTTTATTTATCGGGGTTTCCGAAGATTTTGGTTTCACTTCCTACATTAGTGAAACATATTGCCTATACATACCTTATATATGGAGGTCTATTTATCATAATCTTTGCACACTTTTTGATATTATGATAAATAGGATTTCTGAAACCCTTGGCTACAAAGGCTTTACGGCCAGTTTCAAAATTGCACACTCAAATGTTAATTTATGTGTTGTCTCGCACTTTTTCACATCCATTAACTATTTCCAAATAATTCTTGCACATTTCCCCAATTTTGTGCAATTTTACCCCTATTATATATAATGTACGTAAAGAGCCAAACGTTCATTTTCATTTTTAACATTTTTCCACATTTGTCTCTGTAAGTCTGCCCACATATTTGCATCGTTAAAATTTTTCATCCACGGCGAGCCAGATGCCTAAACAAATCCGCAGGGCAGCGGTGACAAACATGACACGTAAAAATAACAACCGCACGGAGAACAAGAACACACGTAACAACACTCGCAAGGCTGACAGCACTCAGCAGGACCTGTTTGTACACGTAGAAACCGACACGCGCATCGAGCCCGCGAAGAAGTCCGCTACCGACCTGGCTCGTGAGAAGGCCGAGGCGCAGGCGAAGAAAGACCGCGAGCGTCAGGAGCGCGAGGCCGCACGAGAGCTGGAGCAGAAGCGCACTGCTAAGTTCTTAGAACTTACCATGTCGCCCAACGATGCTTGCCGAGCCATCGCAGCGCACACGAATGACGCGCTCGAAGAGGGCTTCACGGTCGGCAACTTCATGCAGACCTACGGATGGGATAAATTAACCCTTAAAGGGTTAATTGCAGCCGTCACGAAAGCTGCTCCCGACCTCGTGCGTGACGGAAAGCTCTACCTGCCCACCTGCAAGGCGCTCACCTACGTTACCTGCGACGAGGACAAGCTAAACGGCAAGCCAGTCCACTACTTCACTACCAAAGGTAGTGGCGAGAACAAGCACAACGTCTGGAAGAAGGCTCAGGTTTATAGCCTTGAGGCTATAAAGCTCTGGTCGCCGGCTGTGGTGCTCCGACTGCTCAAGGCCGCCAGCACGTACACCGAGCGCAAGGCGCACTACGACAAGCGCAATGCCGAACTCGCCAAGGTCAAGAAGTTCTACGTCGTAAACGACGTAGCAGACAAGGCCGTGAACGGCAAGGTCAAGAGCGAGGCCACCCGCACGACCACGTACACCCAGGTCGAGAGCGCAAACGTCGAGTGGCCGAAGTAACCCAGTCGCTTGGCGAAACCACCCTTTAGGGTGGTCTTGGGGAGACGGGCTACCCCAACTGATGAGCCAGCCCAGCGAGCGCACGCATTGCCGTACTCGCAACCGCACAACAAGCCTGCATTGACGGGATGAGTGCAACACTGAAACGACCTTCACCCTTTAGGGTGCCTCTTAAGTGCATACCACCGCACACCCACACAAGCCTGTCAGCCCCACCACAAGTGAGGTCAGGAGCGTTCTTTGACATGTTTACATACGCCAGTCCGTGCAAACGGTCGGACACTTGTGCAACACTGCATTGTCGGTGGTGCGAGCAACATCCGAGGCCATTGTGCCACATACGCATTGACGTACACACACGCTCGCATATTTAGCAACCCGAACACGCGCACTGGAGGAAGCAAACCTGCTACCAAGCAGGTAGAAAAGGCCGATAGACAAACCCCGTGTGAAGCGTCACACGCAAGGCTGTCAGGGGCATACTGACCGTAGGAAAGCGTTTTGCACTTTTGGGTGCAAAGTGTATAACTGACGGAAGGCGTTGGAAATCCATTGCAGCGAGCAGCTGAACACATAGGCGAGGCCATCCGTGAGGACGGGCGTGTGCAATGGTGGTGTGCCCTTTTGGGGGTGCATCTGGACGAGAACGAGACCAGCCCACGAAAGTGGGTGCAGACATACAGGACAGTGGCCGAATTGTGCAAAATCGTTTGGAACAGCTTGTGCGTAAATGTAGGTGCGCACGAGAGGAAGGGATGCACAAATGAGGGTGCGAGGCCCAAGCCGCTGACACGAACTTTTAACCCAACAGAATCATGGCAAAAGGACTATTCAAACGCTTCAGCAACAGCCGCCTAACCTGCGTATGCAAGTCCCGCAACTGGAACTGAGGTACATTTTACAACCCAACTTAATACCCAACAAAATTATGACGAATTACAAAGCAGTTGTGACGCTACAAGGTGGCGGTCACAAGATTGTGCGTGGCGCACAGGACATGGTGGCACACTTGAACTATGCCGTTCAGCAGGCCAAGAAGTCCATTTTCAGGAGTGAGGAGTATGTGTACGGAATCGCGGTGGCACTCATTGCGTCCGTCAAGTTCATCAACGAGTACACAGGACAAGTGTATCTGGAAATTTAGGAGGACGGAATTATGACTATTGACGAAAGAATCGAGAAGTTGCTGAAGGCACGCAACATCTTGCATAAGAAGGAAAACGGAGAGAAATTCGGGCCAAACGACTTGATTATCGCACATGACCTCGTAGACATGGTAATAGACGACATGGTGGACGAAAACTTTAAGGCGAGAAAAAGATGAAACCGAACTACAACATCATGGCCGCTGCAATAGCACTGGTCATCAGCGGAGCCATTACACAGAAGGTCGCAAGCGTGAAAGCCGAGCAGATCGCGGACGAGTTGTGTGTGCATGAGAGTGAGAGCCTTAAGAATGAACTGGCCGTAATGAAGCAGTGCGTGGAGTTGTTCAACGCACAGGACGAGGCTATTAAGGACTGGAGGACAAACGCATGAAAAGAATAGCAATTTACACCGTAGTGAGCATGATGATTATGCTGGTCATTATCCTAGCCATTAGCGGAAACTTTGTGGCAGCACTTTTGGCAATTGCCATATCCGTAGCATACATGTATTTCTTCATCACAACCGAGCGTGGCCGCAAATGGTGGCGCACATGGTATCGTGTAGGACTTGAATTTGATCGATTCCTTGAGGGTCGCGTCAGCAGTAAATAACCCACTTAAACAAATTAACAACATGAAGGAGCAAGATTACAACAGCATGACCACCCCAGATTTGGAGGAGTCGATGCGCGAGCTTGAGTTTGAGCTTGCAAACGAGATTGATGACGAGGAGTACATGGACGAGCTGGAGGCCGAGCATGAAGCAGCCCAGCGCATCCTTGACGAGCGTGCAATCGAGGAAGAGGAAATCGAGGCCGCAATTGAGGCTGAGAGGGAATAATTTACGTGTCAGGCCCTTCTCGTGTGGGGTTAATCATGCGAGTGTGCGCCCACCCACAACCAAAGGTGGGCATTTTTCAAGCAACCCAATTTTCAACCCAATTTAATTATTACAACTATGGCAATCAAGTGTAATTTCAGTGCAGTTTTCGCACAGTTCGAGAGTGTAGAGGAAGTCAAGAACGTAGCAAACGCTATTCGTGACGAGTTGATTAACGCATTTAACGCCCGTGTGAAGGAGCTGGGCGGTGACAAGCAGAAGAAGGCAGACGTGGACGTGACCGTCTCAGCCGCTGAGGACAAGAAGGGCAAGCAGAACAAGCCCGCCAAGAAGGAGGACAAGAAGGGCGCCAAGAAGTCCGAGACCAAGGCCGAGAAGAAGGACACCAAGAAGGACGAGACCAAGCCGGAGAAGAAGGCCAAGAAGGAGCGTGAGCGTACCTACGACGTGGAGCAGATTGCGCTCACCGACACCAAGGCCGTGAAGAAGCTGGGTCTGAAGTTCATCCCGTACAACGACAAGTGTGTGCTCTTGCTGGGTGAGACCAAGCCCATTGCAGCCGCATTGCGAAACCTGAAGAAGTCTGGCGTGTTCGGCAATGGCCATCTGAAGGCCGTGAAGGGGTTCGAGGGCGGTTTCGGATGGCTCGTGAACAAGGAGCATGAGGACTATGCCAAGGTGTGCAAGAGCCTGGGCCTGAAGAAGGTCGGCTAATGTTAAAGCAGGTTAAACAATCCACAAACCAACAAACATCCAACTATTAACGGCTGGCGCGGCAATGAGTTGCGTCAGCCATTTTTAATTCAACAAGTCGTATGAAAAAGAGTTTTATCGCCAAAATCGCAGTGTTGGCAGCTGCAATCCTGACAATCGCAGTATGGACGTATGCACACGCTTACAAGCTGCCCGAACCGCCTCAGTTCCCCAACATTCCCGAAGCCGAACTGATGGAGCAAGGTCAGACCGTGACCGTAGCCGAGTACGAGTTGAAACGTGCTGCCGTGTACGATGCTGCTCTGGACCTCTGCATAGAAGCAAGCAAGGGCGCGTATGTATGGGATGAGTGGGTCAGCGAGGAGAACAAGCACATCATCTTAACCTATCGAGTTCCCAGCCTTGAGGTGCTTCTGAGCGCAATCGCAGAAATGGACTGTGATGGATGCTTGTGTGATAGTTTTGATGAGCCGTTGATTGCTTACGACAAGGCTTTCTATGAGTACAATAAAATTGCGAGGATAAAATGAAAACAATTGACCACATCGAGTACAGAGGAGTAAAATATCCTGTACGTGAGGCAAAGAACGCATTGGGAGAGACAGTCACTTTCAGCAGCAGCAGTTTGTCGAAGGCAGTTTTCCCGAATGGCGAGTATTACAGCAAAGTCGCGCAACACCTTGACGAGAAGATTTACTCCTATGTTCCCGATGAGGTAATCGAGACTTATTCAGACGAGGAGTTCCAGAAATATATTGACGAAAATTACGACTAAAATGGCACAGACAATCAATTTACAGCGAATGATATGGGAAGGCTGGACGGCACAAAATTTCGTGGACGAACTGACACCCCAGCTTGACATGATTATGCACGGTCAATCTTGGCAGAAGCCGTTTGAGACCAAGACACAACTGAAAGAGGCTTGCCGAGACATGCAGCCTTACTACAAGAAGAACATCCCTGAGGTGGTGAACTACTTTGCAAATCGTTATGGACTAAAATGATGAGACTATGAAAAAGTTTGTTTTCATGCTGGCAATGTTGCTGGCGATCTGTGCAACCGTGAGCGCACAAGGCTACACGAGGAACGGCAAGACATTTACTCAGACTGCAACGGCAAAAAGCAAGTCGGAGCCTGTTAAGACTGAATTTACGTGGAAGGACAAGGAAGGTGTTGACTACCCGATTTACATCAGCGACAACGGCTCGTGCTTTGTTTTGAAGAAAAGCAAGAAGTCTGGTAAGGAATATCGCAAATATCTGGGTGAACAGATTTCCAAGGAGATTTGTGCCGAATTGGGCAGAGAATACACCTACAAACAAAAGGAGAAATAATTTTTTCATTTCAAAATTTATTACACAATTTTATTATGGCAATCAAAGGCGTAAAGGGCTTCAATCAGGATATGACCTGTAGAGGCTTTCAGTACAAAGAAGGTGAAACCTATGAAACAAGCCGTGCAAAGGCTTGTGAAGAGGGCTTCCATTTTTGTGAAAATCCAATTGACGCTCTGAATTATTACTATCCAGGGCAAAGTGTGTATCATCAAGTCGAAGGTGATGGTCAAATTGACCGAGATACGGATGATAGTAAAGTAGCTTGTACTAAGATTAAAATTGGTGCAAAAATTGACATTCCGTTTATCTGTAAGGCCACATTTGATTATGTAAAATCGCATTGCACAAATGAGTATAATGCGGAGCCAGGCAAGCCTGTTGTGGCGGGCGATCGAGAAGCCGCAACCGCTGGCAATTATGGTGCCGCAACCGCTGGCAATTATGGTGCCGCAACCGCTGGCGAATCAGGTGCCGCAACCGCTGGCGAATCAGGTGCCGCAACCGCTGGCTATAAAGGTGCCGCAACCGCTGGCTATAAAGGTGCCGCAACCGCTGGCTATAAAGGTGCCGCAACCGCTGGCTATAAAGGTGCCGCAACCGCTGGCAATTATGGTGCCGCAACCGCTGGCAATTATGGTGCCGCAACCGCTGGCGACAAGGGGTGTGCCACAAGTCGCGGCAAAAGTGCCGTAGGTGCGAATGGCCTCGCTGTAGTGCGCGGCAATGGCGTAATGGTTAAAGGTGGCCTTGGTGCAATACTTGTTATTGCCGAGGAAAATCAGAATGATTATGACATTGCCCATTGGAAAGCCGTAGTGGTTGACAATACAACTATAAAGGCTGATACGTGGTATGTGCTTAATGGTGACGAACTTGTTGAAGTCGTTGAACAATAATTATCATGGGGTGTACAGCTAATTTGGTTGTATGCCCCACAATTTTACTACCCAACTTAAAATCAATGAATTATGAAACTGAAAATGAAATGGGCGCTCAACAATGAGGGCAAGAGGGCATTTCTTGGCTACGAAATTATGGCTGAGAATGAGAAAGAAGAATTGGCTCTTGGTACAATTCGTAACTGGCAATTTTGGGGCTTTTGTGACACCGAACTTACTCCAAAGGACATGAAGGCAATGGAGTATCAGGGTATGATATCGAGCAAAGATGGAAAACGTGTAGTTGCTTTGCGCTGGGGTTTGCCTCAGAATGAAGAGCGGTTGAAGAAGGGCGAGTTGCATGAGCCTTTTGAAGAAACTTTTTGAAGGGAGGACTAATTATGAAACACCAAAGTTATTACGACGAATACAAGAAGCTCCATGCAAAGGACATTGCTGAGTTGCGTAGGTGCCTGGAGGTGCATGGTGGCGAGTATGACTGGAACGCTCCAGAACACGAAGATGAGTGCTGCCCGATTATCACCGTTGGGCTGGACTACTATGTAGGTGACGTTGATGTGAAGCGCATTTGGATTGACGAGCGCGACAAAATCAAAGTTCGTGCTGATGAACATGATGGCTGGGCCGACATGGAATTTGACATTGATGACGTTCACTTCAGTCACGTTGAGTACATCATGGACTACATGGTTGAGAAATTGAGTGACGATGAAAAACATTTGATAGCAAAAGCGGTCACGGATTTAGAGACAGGAAACCATTTGCTCTATGCGAGAACGCCTGAGGAGAAGCAAATGATTTCTGAAGTTCTTGTGGCAACAAACACCCATGAGAGCGAGCGCACTGACAGGCAGAAGCTAATTTATGACGAGTATATGCGTTGCACCGACCAAAATTATGAACCTAAAACTGAATCGACATGAGTTACTGGCTTTGTAAAAACGGAGAAGCCAAAGAGGTTGACGAGCTTGAAGCTTCAATCTTGAAGGCGAATGGAGAGAATGTAACAAGCGACCCGTTTGTGGCCGCTACGTATTTAGCAGACAGCAATTATTAAACTGAAACAACTATGCACAAGAAAGTTTATCCATATATGGCTGCTATGATGTTGGCTATGGCATCTAACCCACATTATTCGTTTGGCAGACCAAGAATGACCGAGCAGCAGCGTAAGCGTTACGAGGAATATAAGCGTGAACGTGCTCATCGGTTAAATCCTGTTGACCTCTCAGAACGTGAATTTGTCATTCATGGTGAAACGATTATGGCGCACGATCGCAAGACCGCACTTAAAATCTATGCGAACCGGCACCCAGAATTGAAACGTAAAAAGAAGTAAGCTATGGCAAAGACAATAGTTATTCTGGACTACCTGAAAGAGGAGGTTGTCAAGATTAAGCTCTCGAAGGTTGATGAGCAGACAATCAACATGAAGTTCAACGGGAACCATGAGGAGTGGCTGTTTATCAATTTTGAACACCAGTTCGACTTCAATGAGATTCATTGGATGGTTGTTGATGAGGTGGTGGAAAAGACAATCGAGCGCAAAGATGGAAGCACTTACATTGACGAAATCCTCATTGACATCACCAAGCCTGAGAACGCTTGCTATGGCATGGAAGTCACCGATGGCGAATATCCGCTCATGCTGAAGTTCTTCGATGGCTATGCAGTTGAGGTTGACGATGACTGGCTTGAGGTTCCAACCGAGAAAGACCCCGTTGTCATGTTCTACCCCACACTTGATGAGGTGAATGAATCCGAGGAGCTTCAGAACAAAATCTACAAGTATACTGGCCGTATGTGGGAGCCTGAGGTTAGATGTGTCTACGATGTTGCATTGACGTTTGGCAAAATCAGAAGGAGGAAGAAGTATGAATGATTTCGAGAAAGCCACATTGTACGCTCTCAGCCAGCTTGACGATGCAGACATACGACACGCCATTTACCACATGGAAAGAGACAGGCTTCCTCTCAGCCAAGTCGATTACTCCATGAGTGAGTCCATTTGTGACAGCATGGAGGAATATGGTGCCGACAACGAGCTTCCTGAAGGCTGGTGGCTTGACTATGGCGACGAGAGTGATGTTTTCACAACCGCATTAGACCTGAAAGCAAATGAGAAATAGAATTGCAATAACGACCATTGGCAGCCAGACGCACCGAATCTTCAGATACGAGAGTTGGCCTGGCCGTTTCGTCTCTGCCGTTTGCGTAACGTCTGAGACACCTCTGCACGCAGAACTCAGCATACGGAAAATCAATTCCTACAAGTGGAGAGTGCTGCATGAGAAGCCGAGACCGAAAACGCCGAAAGCGCGTAAGAGACTGTTCTTCGTACTCAACGACAAGACACAGTATCGGTCCGCAATCGGACTGTAATAAACCCAACTTAATACCAAACTTTATGAAACAAGAGATTATCGAAAAGATGACGGAAATCGTGGAGAAGATGATGACAACCTTCAAAAGCGATTTCTATGAACATGACCTGAAAGAGCTGGCCGACTATGAAGGCGAGTTCATTTGGCAGGTACACGCCAGCCACACCTACCTCCACCGCATCAGCGAGGACTACCTTGATTCACTTCTTGACAACGAGCCGGTCCTGTACGCCTATTGTCAGGGGTGTACATGGGTAGAGGCTTGTCTGGATTCAAACTGGAAGGACGAGGTTGTCTACCACTATGACGGAGAACGGCTTATGCCCATGCCAAGGGAAATGGCCAAGTCTTTGTGGGGTGCAGTGAAGGAACAGGCTCTGAAACGCTATGTCGAGCGTACCGGCAATAAACTTCCGACCGACTTCAAGGTCAGGATTGAGTTCAGGACACCCGACACACGTAAGTATTTCATCGAGCAAGTCAACTATGCCACCCAGCACAACGACAACAGTCTCATGGATTGTCTGAAGCGTTTCAGCAACTATATGAAGAAAACCAAGGGGCACAAGATTGTGATTTGCAGAGACTTCAGTGACCGCTCGTTCACATTCTATGAGGACTTTGGCAACGACCATTACGGAATGAATGGCGGCATCATCTTCCATGGCTACTCTGAAGAGGGCTACAAAGAGAATTGCAGCGTACAATTGACACCCAGCTACGGTTGGAGTATTCACACCTAAAACAATACGACTATGGATGATATTTTTGGCGACAATGTAATCGTGGTGTCACCTGAGGAGAACATCAATGAGCGTGGCTATGAAACGAGCTTCTATCAGGATTTCAGCATTGCTGACAAGTTTGGTCCTGATTCCGTGCAGGACACGTTTGAACGTGCCTTCAATGAGTGGAAGAAGAACTACAAGTACCTTACCGAGTTGGTCATTGTGCTCAACCATAAGATGTGGGATTAGGCACCCAGAAATGCGGCTCGTGGAAAGCTGTACGAAAATCTTTGGAAGAAAGCTGCTGCCTATGCAGAACAGAATCTGAAGGGCGAGGAGCTTGACTACTACTATCACGAAACAGATTAACTTACAACCCAACTTAATAACAAAAATTATGGATAGAAGAGACATTGGCCATCGTTTTGCAAATCAAGACTTTGGCAAGAACGGCCATTTGAAGGCCGGTAACGTCAGCGTGGACGGACGCAACTACTACAGCTACAGCACAGTGTTCGCTCAGTGGCTTGACCAGCAGAAGAAAGTTGTTGTGGTCTATAATGGCTCAACAAGTAATTCATCGAGCAAACATCAGCTTGGAAAGTATTATTTCCCTGACGATGTTCATGTGTTCCCTTACAACGACAAGTACCGCAAGCACTATTATGGCTATGCTGGGTGTCAATTGGTTTGGTGCAACGATGAAGATGATGACTTCAAGAAAGGTCACAGAATGACGCTGCTCAACTACTTTATTGACGTTCAGTATCGCCAGTTCGAGTACATCACAACCGCCAAGAGCAAGGACGCTGAGCTGGTCAGCTTCGAGTATTGGAATTATGCAGAAGAACTTTGCTCGCTCTATGATGACACTTCGATTCGTGAATGGATTATCACTGAGGTTGCCATTGACGATGAGAGCAAGCGCAAGCAGAAGATGGCTAAGATGCTTCTGAAGGGCGAGAGAGACGTTCAGAAAATTACAGATGCGCTCTTTGGCGAAGGTGTTTACAAGAAGTATATTGACTACTGTGAGCGTTTCCGTAGGGCTGATGCAAAGAAGTCTCAGATGGAATGGCTTTGCAGTCGCCTTGGTATTGAAAGTCCGTATGAGGGCAATTCACGTCACCGCTATGGCAAGGAGAACAAGATGACCGCTGCGCAGATCCGTAAGTTGACCGCCAAGGAGCGTAACGAATTGCATTTCCGCAGTCTTGCATGGAAGGCTTGGGAAGAGTATGCGCCAATCAGAAAGGCCAAGTACGCCAAGAACAAACGCAATGCCTACAGGTGGATTATCGGCACGGAGCCTGTACTTGAGAACCAATGGAGTGATACAAACTTCAAGAGACCTCTCAGAATCATTAACAAGGACAATGGAGAGGAATACGACATTGATGGCCGCCTCAGCTCTATCTCGTGGTGCAGCAATTCCATTGAGTTTGACTACGACCAGTACCGCAAGTCTCAGGACAAGGAGCAGTGGATTCAGAACTTCTACACTCAGTGCAAGGTGGTTTCTGAGGTGATTACTGCCTACAACATTCTTGAGCGTGTCGATGCTCACTACGTTGCTGGAGAGTACAGTTGGTACAAGCGATATGTTGATGACGAGCACTTGGTCAGCAGTACCACACCTGAGGAATACGCCAAGTGTAAGGAGTTCATCGACCGCCAGGAGAAGTTCTACAATGACCTTGAGGCCCGCAAACGTGCTGAAGCTATCCGTCGCCAGCGTGAGGAAGAAGAGCGTAAGCGTGAGAAGGAGTTGCAGGAACAGTTGAAGGCCGAGCAGATTCAGGAGTGCCTTGCCAATGGCGTTGAGGGTGGTCGTAACCTGTGGCGTTTCCATTACATGAGTATCAATGAAGCCAAGTCCAAGAGCAACATTCCCGATTTTCAGTTCTATGATGGCGGCAATGTGCTGATGCGTTTCGGAATGAAGAAGGATTTGGTCGAGACCTCCATGAGTATCAAGCTTGACATTCCGACCTGCAAGAAGTTCTGGAAGCTCATCAACATCTGGCACAAAGACCCCAGCAAGTTCAAGGAGTGCAAGATTGACACTCACTACTCAGGAACTTACACGATTGTGAGTTACGAGAACGACATTCTCACTGCCGGCTGCCACAAGATTGCCTACAGTGAAATGGAGCGAATGTACAATGCTATCATCGAACACGAAAAGGAGGCAGCATGAAAATCTGGTTGTACCGAGACGAGGATGGCGACCTCTGGCTTTGCAAAGAATACCTTGGCAAAACCTACAAGTGCTATGTAGATATGGACGATGCGTTGTTCTCTGAGATAAAGCGAGGCGAGCGTATCGACTTCCAGCAAATGTAACTAACCGTTCTCCCTGCCGTTGGTGGGGAGAGCATAAAATAAAACAATTATGAATTACAATTGGAATATCAAACATAGTCCGAAACCGCCCTGCATGGTTTCACACTATGCTCATGCTGATGTACTTCGCATGAAGCAGAACATCGAGCAAAGCAAAACAGTCTATATCTCAGTCAGAAAGAGAACAAAGACTACGCTTGACATCAACCTGTATCACGGCAAGGACGATTTTGCAGTTGCCCACATCCCAGCTGGTGCCGAGAAGTTCAAGTTCGTGGAAGCCTATTTCAATGGCATTTTCAGCAGCAGCTTGAATCACTATTTCCGTATCAGCAAGAAGCAGAACCTCTCTGAACTGAAGGAGTATCTTGAGTTGGTGATTGCGGAACTTAACCTCTCAGTTGACACGTTAAACGTGGATATGAATATCATTGGTGTTGAAGAACTTAAAGCCGTTTAGTTATGGTAGCAGAAGCAAAAGCGTTGCCTATTCAGAAAGAAGTGAATTGGGCATATATCGAAGAGCATTTCAAGGAACATCTGCCAGATTATGTTCAACTGAGATATGTTGACTACCGCGATGACCTTGAGTATTGCATGAAGGAAGTTGCAAAGGCAATTCAGAAGAACGATTTTCTTGACCTTGAAAACCATGTTGATGATTGCTTCAGAGACCAGCAATGGCAGTATGAGGACGATTACTGGAAGGAGTTCAAGGAGGCTGTTTTGAGTGAGCTTGATGATATGTACGAGGACTTGGATGACCACTATGGTGAGGAAGCCGATTTCATTGAAGCAGTAAGGGATTTCGTTGACAATGACGATGATTGCTATGAGTGCTTCAGAGAATGGCTTTGGGATAATGACAAGTCTGGTGACATCTGCAAAGAACTTATGGATAAGACCGATGACCCAGGAATGTTCTATGACCTCAACGAATGGTTTGATGAGACTTGGAACTTGAATGATAGTGAGTTTGGCGAATACATCAAGCGAGTATGTGACGCTCTTGGGCTTGACATCCATAACAAGAAGAATCGTGACATGGCTTACGAACTGTTGGCCAATGCAAGTGGCGGCGGCAATCTCAGAATCTACTTCAATGCCCCTATCTGGGAGTTGGTGAGTGGTGATGAGAATGGCTACAAGTACGGCACCGATGGTAAGTTCGATTACAAGTCTATTAAGTTCAAGGGCAAGTTTATGATTGGTATTATCAACATGTGGGAAGGCTCCGGCATGGTTGAGGATGACGTTGAACTTGACCTTTCCCTTCAGTTCAACAGAGCCAATCTGAGAATATCAGAGCAAGAGACTTATAGCTATGAGCGAGTCTTTGGTGCTTACAGCGATTACAAGTGTGACACTCCAGTATTCAGCTTCCAAGAGCCTGATAGCGAGGTGAAGGTCAACACTGAGTTGGTCTATCATCAGAATCGTGAAGATGAGTACAATGAGACTTACCGCAAGGGCAAATGTACTTGTGGTGACAGAAACATGAACCGCCACCGCCATATTGAACACGTTGGCTACGGCGATCTCAGGTGCAAGGATTGCGGAACAACATGGTACTGCGACTAATAAACATAAACAACAAACTTTTTAATACCCAACGATTATGGAACTTATGCCATTTATGACGAAAGTCAAGGCCCATCTGGAAGAGGTGGCCAAGAAGGACAAGCAGTTTGCAGAGTCCTTGAAGAAAGAGAACAAGAGCTGGACTAAATGTGAGAAGTACATTCTCCAGGAAGTACAGAAACAGGCCAAGGGCAGCCGTGCCGTTGGTTGTGACGATGATGACATCTACAACCTCGCCATCCACTACTTCGATGAGGATGACATCACGGTTGGTGGTGCCAAGCCTAACGTGAAGGTTACACACACTGAGGAGAAGCTTGATGACTTCAAGAAGCGCACCGAGAAGAAACGTGCCAGCAAGAAGTCCAAGAAGGTTGAAGAGGACAATACTGACGAGTACGAGCCGCTTTCACTTGAGATTCCCCTGTTCTAACATAACGACTTAATACCCAACTTGATATGAAACCAAAAACGAAAGAACAAAAGAAGCTGCTGGAAGTCATGCAGTTGTTTCCAGAGCCTACGGAGAAGCAGATTGAATACGCCAAAAAACACTGCTTCAACGACCTGATGATTGAGAGCCGAGGACGTGTTGTGTGTACTCATTGCGGTCATTCATGGAAGCCAAAGGACGCTGGCAAGTTGGAGGCTATTTCGTGTCCTCATTGCGGCCACATTGCAAAGATTCAGCACAACAAGGCAGCCTATAAAGAGAACGAGTATTTTGTTATCTCACGAAAGGTCGGTGAATATCAAGCCTTCCAGTTCTTCCTTATGAAGAAATATGCAAAGGCCAACACGCTCCACCACTGGCATGGTGAAGTTGGTACGATGTTCATTGACATGAGCGGTAACAGGACGTTCTTCAGTCTCAGCAGATTCGCTATGAGCTGGATAATGGATGCTTGGTCATTCGATTCTGAGATTGAACTTCGCAAGAGTGACGTGCTTGACCGGCTGGGTGTTGGTGCCATCATTACCACAAGCATACACCCCACATTGAAGCGTAATGGTTGGAACGGCAAACTGTTCCGTAACGATTGTACTCACACACCAAGATACCTGCTTACTGACCCTCAGTTTGAATCGCTATGGAAGATTGGCCAGTACGGTATCTGTGAGGCTAAGATGCGCTGGGGTTGGTACAGATGTGACGGTATGACTGAGGAGGAACGTAACAGGGTTATCAAGCTTTGTAATCGCTACGGAAAGATTTACAAGACCAGCGAAGAGTGGGGCGACCTGATGGACTATGTTTCAGACCTCAAGTTCCTCAATCGTGACTTCGGCAACCCAAAGATTCTGTTTCCTGATAACTTCCAGGAGGAGAAAATGCGCATCAACAACAAACGGCATGAGAAGGAACGCGCCATTGCAAGGGAGGCTGCTGCAAGACGTGCCATTGAGGAAGCGGAGCGCGATAAGAAGAAAAAAGAGTGGGTGCGCACCTATCAGCGCAGATTCAAGGATATGCGCATCAACTCTGACGGATTCACCATCAAGGCCCTGCTTACCCGTGATGACTTTGATGAGGAGTGGAAGGCCATGAATCACTGCATCCGCTCATACTACGGTAAGATTGACACGTTGCTCATTTCCATCAGCGTTGGCGACAAGAAAACTGAGACCGCTGAGATTGACCTGAAGAATTATGAGGTGAAGCAGTGTCGAGGTGCCAACAACCAACCTTCAGCCCACCATGACCAAATCATCCAGCTACTTGCAGCTCAGATGAAGGTATTCAGGGCCTACAACGAGCGCAAGTTTGTGAAGAAATCAAAGACTGAGAAGGTTGACACTCCAGCTACTACCACACCGAATCTGCCGGCTGTTATCTACAAAATGGCTTGCTAATGTTAAGGTGATATGGTATGGCTTGGCTTTGTATCGGGATGCTTGTTATTGAGTTGACAGGCATTTTGGGAGCCGCCATTGGACTGAGAAGGGAGAATGACAATCTCTTCCTTCTTGGTCTTGTGGCAATACACATCCCAGCATATATTTCATTGTTTTATTTAACTTAATACCCAACTGATTATGACAGAAAACATGGTGGTGGCAATACATGCCATCAGGAACTTCGTGTACTTTACCCGAAACTATCCGTGCTTCCCAAAGGAAATGTGCGAGCAGATTTGGGGTAAGGGGGTTGATGGCGACCACTTCTTCAGTAAGCTGAAAAGTTACGACTATGACATGACCCGCTTCTTCTTGGAACTTAGCACTGACAACCAGTCAAAGTTTGCTGAGTGGATTATGAAGAACTACGATTGCGGCTGGAACAAGTACGACCAGCCTGAGACGAAACTGCCACTTGAAGGGCCTACCAACACCTACATTCTTTTTGGTGAGGAAGCTGCTGCGTGGTACTCTGAGGAAGGTGTTGACGCATTTCTGGAACACGCTGATGAGATTGCCTTTGAAATCAAGAAATATCACTTCAGAGACGAGGTTGATAAGGTTGCATACTTCAATGGTGTGGCCGATGAGAGCAAGGGCTGGCAGGGCTGCGTTGAGATTACGGAAGATGATTGTCAAAAAATTGAAAATCACGAAAGCTATGAACTTCATTGATTATTGCAAAGAACACATTGAGGAGAAAATCTACAACTATGTAGGTTCTTCTCATTATGGTGCCGATTTCGCTTATGCCATTACTGAGGAGGAAAACGCAAACGGCACATTGACCTTCAGCCGAGAGACTGCAAGAAACATCCTTGGTGAGTGGTGGTATGATTGCGGTGATTATTGGGAGTACGAGAAGGACAATTTTGGTGAACACGCCCACAATCCGTTTGACGAACCTGAAGCCTACATGGTTTGCATGGTTATCGAGGGGTGTGCGTCTCTCTTGGGCCAGACCGAAGCATTGCAAGAGGTTTGGAATGACAAGTTCGAGTTGACCGATGAATTGGCCGACAAGATTGTGGAGCAGGTTTACAAAATCAATGAAATCTGGTAGTTATGACTTATGATAATTTTTGCCGCTGGTGGGATTCCATTGACGGTAAGACCAAAATCACCATCTTCAAGGACTATTGTGCCGAAGAAGGTTGTGACGCTGAGTTCTGGGATTTCGATGATGAGTTCTTTCAAATGTTTTCTGAAGAGCCTATGGAGATTTGCCGTGCGACCGTGTATGGCGAAGTGGACTTCCAGGATGAGTACATCAGAAAAGACGCTTATGGCAATTTTGAGACCCTTTCATACTACGAGGCAGTTGAAGAAGCTGACAACTATATGGAGGAAATTTACGAGAGTGGCTGTTATGAATCACAAATTAAAAACATTTTAGAATATGAAGATTGTTAGTGAAACAGATGTCAGGAACTTCGGTTTCTGGAGTGGAGCTTCAACAGCCATTGCATAACGGTTACTCCCATGAAGATTGAGAACAATGAAAGCTGGACTGCTAAAATCCTCATTCTTCGTCTCACTCAGTACAATGATGAGCCTGACAGTCAGACAGTTTGTGACGCTTCAGACTACCAAGATCTCAACGGTCCATTCAGAATCAGTGCAGCTTACTACTACAAACCCGAAGATGAATTATGGAACCAAGACTAATATTAAAAACAAAACAGCAACAGCATCTGAGCGTTCCTGATGACCCAGCATTAGGGTATATTAACAATCAGTCCGAAGATAGTAACGAATATAGCACTATCCCTGAGATATTCTACTAAAATTGGTTAAATCGGCATGGGTCACGACAAAAACGTGGCCTTTGCCGACTATTGCTAAGAAACATCAGAATCATGGAACGAGTAAACATCATTTTGCCTACCAGACCTAAAGCAGACATCAGTGGTAAGGATTGGATATTGTTCGACAAGGAACAGTTCAGAAACATGGTGTTCCAAGCATATTACTACCCGAACACCAGCCTCACCATCAATAATATGACCGTAGCCAATAGAGAAGTAAGAATCAGTATCTGTGGCAAAGTGCATAGTCTGGAAGAAAGGCGATTCGAGAACGTACTTAACTACCTCTGGGATAGGCTTCACTATCCGGCAAGCAACATCATGTATTTCAAATCCAATTTTGAGAATACTGAGTACATCATCAACAGATTATAACCCAACTTAAAACCCAATTCGTATGAACAAAGCAAGAAGAAAATGGCTGGAAGATATTATCGGAAAGCTGGAAGAACAAAAGGATGAGCTTTACCAACTCTATGAGGAGGAGCAAGAAGCTTATGACAACATGCCTGAGAGCCTTCAGGAGAGTGAGCGCGGTCAGATAGCCTCTGAGTTCGTTGACAGTCTTGAGACCGAACACGGCAGTCTCGAAGATGTGATTACCAACCTTCAGGAAATCTTAGAGCGTTAGGTTATGGCAGAGATTACAACTGCTTGGATATATGTGCCCACAATGGGTATCAATTCCAAGCAAATGAAGTTCGATGAGGTGCGGGCTTTCTGCAATGAACATGGCCTTGGTGTCTGGGAGAATGAGAAGGTTGTCAATATCTCAGAATATCAGTTAGGCCCTGTAAGAAAGACGATTATGACGTATTGCTTTTGTACTGGCAGTTATCTTACCTCGCCAAGTATCACTCTCGTACCATTCGGAACAACCGTTGATTTCGGACGTTTCGTTTTCCCCGAAAATGATTAGAAATTCCCCATAAAATACCATTATGAGCAAGAAGAAATATGACGAGAAGTATATCGCTGACGTTCAAAAAACATTGAATGAAGTGATGTATCAGGAGCCGTGCCCTCAGGACTGGAGTCAGTTCTGCCTTAACGTAAGACAGGTGATGATTGCGGCTGCTACTATCTACGGAAACAGCACCGATGAAGATAAGCATAAGCTGAGAGGGCTTTTGCAGGAGTTGGTTGTTGGATGTGTGATTCCAAACATTCAGGAATGGGATATTCATTATTCAAAGAAACAAAATTAAGAATAGTTATGGCAAAGAATAGCACATTGGGAAACAAGTATATTGACAAGTTTTCCAACTACAATTATTACTTTATCGGAAGGATAACAACTTTCAATGCAGTGAAAGAAGTGACTGAGGAGCGTCTATTGAAGGTTTTGAAGGCTCTCAATGATTTATTGAAGAAGCCATATTTGCGCTTCATGTTCGCAAAAGACCAGGGCGATGCGGTAGCAATCGTGTATGACAACAATGTAAGCGTTACAAAGCTTGTTCCTCTCAATGATATTGAGAAAATGATTGAAGAACGTAAATTCCATAAGTAACTATATCTGATGAGCGAGGAAGAATTAAGAAAAGAATATAGTGCCCTTCTGGAAAGATTGAAGTCACAGCCTATGTATGATGGGCGAGACAAGGGCGTTGACGTGTATGTTTGTAAGAAATGTGGAAAGCAGTTCTATACAAGATATAAGGATTTGGGTGTTACCCCATTCACTATCAAATGCCGGAACAAAGAGTGCAAAGAGTTAATGGTGCATGAAAACACTGTTTCTGAATGGGAAGCAATGCTGAATAAAGTAACCATTTATAATTGGGTTAGGCCATCATTTGAGTGGCTTAATAAACAGCGAAAGAATAAAAATTTTGGTGTCATTGACCACGTTTTACATGGCGGTTTAATGCTGGAGGAGGAATTGTAATATGGCAAAATTAGGTAAAAGAAAAATATCTGTCAGCAGCAGTATTGACCACACCCAAAGACTTGGGTTTGAAGTTGAGGTCAATGTGTCTAAAGATGGTCAGTTCTATTTTTCACTTGATGCTGATCAGATGAAAACATTGCTTGACTATGGTGTAGATTTAAGCAATACGTTCAATAGACACACAAAGAAACTTGGTACGTTTTATGCTGACACATTAGAGAAACTTGAAAAGAACTTTCAGAATCTTCTTGAAGAAGCTATCTCTGGTGAAATCATTGAGGATAAGTTTGTGATTCTTTATAGGATTAGGACTGCTTGCAGTTACTGTATGGGCGGTGGTATTCCAGTTCCTAATGGCTATTATGTTCCTAAAGAAGAAAGTCCTGGTAACGGCTATGCAAATTGGATTGAGGGGACCGACAAAGGAGAGGGGGCATTTGGCTTCAATGTTTATGCACAAGTGTATCATAAGCAAATCATTCGTTTTAAGAGTGGCCAAGAAAAGCTATTCTATTGGTTTGTGAACTATCAAAAAATTGAGAAGCTTGGTGAATATGGTAAACGTCTAAATGCCTTTACTTTGAAAGCATTTGATATTCGTGATGCAAACAAGAATAATTGGGATGGCTTTGGAATGGATGGCAGAAAGGAGATTGCCTATACTGAGGAAAATGCAAAATTCTTCTGTGACCTCTTGACCGCCATCTGCAAAATGAATGAGCAGATTAAGGGCTTCATCAAAGAGCCAGAGTTGCTACAACAAATTATAAATCAACAAGTTAAATTGTTACAATAGAAGATTATGGAATACCAGTCTTATCTTATGAGAATTATTGGGCCTAACATAGATGAATTCTCGAACAAACACTGTAAAGACAATGAAGCAGCACTTGACCTTGCATTAAGTATGGTTGCCAGATACCCTCTCAATACAAATATTTCAGTCTATCATATTACAGACGTTGATGGACGGGAACACAAGCAATATATTGGATCTGTTGAACATGTTGTAAGAAGAACTTTTTAAACGAATAACTATGGTAACAATTAAATCATACAGTGACTTGGAACAGTCAAAGGTTCTTGCTGAGATACTGCCGTTTGAAAGTGCGGATATGTGCTATCCAAGGGATGCTTTTGCTGCTCATTATGATAAAGAGCCTGTCTGTCATTATAGAGGAATCGGATTAGCACACCCATGTTGGTCGCTTGCAAGTTTGCTTGGTGTTTTACCTAGAGAATACACTAATAGTAAAAATCAAGTTTGCTCACTACATATAGACATCGAAGATTCTGAAACACCCTACCTTATATGGTATGTTAATCCAGAACATGAAGGCTCTATTGTGGAAATAAAAACAAAAGAGTATTCCAACCTTATAGATGCGTGTTATGAGGTGGTATTAAAGTTGAATGAATTAAATTTGTTGTGATTATGACAAAGAAACAACTTATAGAATTATGGAATAGTCTTGATGATGATACAGAAATAGAAATTCCTTATATATATTATAAAGTAAATGAGAAAATTAAAAAAATAATTATAATTACAGATTGTTAGAACTATGAAAGAACTTAGTATAGAAGAAAAAGCCAAACGCTATGACGAGGCTCTTGAAAGAGCAAATGAACTCTATGATGAGCATGAAAGAGACATTGCACTGCTTATTTTCCCCGAACTCAAAGAGAGTGAGGGTGAGAAAATAAGAAAAGCTCTTATAAAATTAGTGAAGAAAGCTGGAGAAGGATATGAGAATGTTATAGATGGTGTCAGTATAGAGAACGCTATTTCTTGGCTTGAAAAGCAAGGTGAGCAGCAAGATATAAATCCATCAGAATATATCAATGATATGGAAGGTAATGGATGTTATCTTAAAAACGCCACACAGAAGCCTGCTGATAAGGTTGAACCAAAGTTTAAGGTTAAATTTGCAGGCAGTGAATACAATGTACTTGGAGTTAGAGATATTGCTGGTGTAACATTTTATGTGATAGAGGACGAACCAAACCATATTGATTATATTCTTCCTAATACTTGTGAGATTGTTTCTCAGAAGCCTGCTTGGAGTGAAGAGGATAAGAATATGTTACAGTCTATTCTCGATGAGTATAAGTCAATGCAAATAGAAAAAAGAACTTGGCTTAAATCCCTCAAAGACAGAATACAACCAAAGCAGGAGTGGAGTGAAGAAGATGAAAAGATAATAATTCAAATAAAAGATGCAGTAGAAAATTATTTTCCTACTCCCGTAGCAGATAAAATAAAAAGTTGGCTCAAATCCCTCAAAGAAAGATACACTTGGAAGCCGAGTGATGAGCAGATGGATGCTTTATTAGTTAAAATTCCAATTGAGGACAGTTGCAACAAAGTTGATAATATCCTCAAGTCGTTATATTCTGATTTAAAAAAATTAAAATAATAAAGTGTATGACATGTGAAGAAAAAGATGATGTTATACTTGCAAAACGACAAGTATCAGAAAAAATCATTAACAAACGATTTGGTAACTATATATTTTTATGCGAATGGGTAAAATAGAATGCCTGACACTGAAATAGCAAATGAAGCAGAGGCAGTACTTGAAGACTTGTTAGAACAATTAAAGAAACTAAGGGAGGAATAAGTTATGATGCACTTAAAGATGTCTGGAGATTTATACGACGATGTTGCTTGCTGGTATGGAGAAGATGAAAGAGGAGATGACGGCAAAGGCTATTGATGCTCAGTGTTTTGGATTCCAAGGTGCTGCGTTGTTTTCTTTCAGATTACCAGCAGATAATTATCTTATTGGCTCAGAAGTAAAAGTAATCGTGATTAAAGAGGAATGAATATGTCGTTAAAACAAAATTTTAGAGGCTTTAAGAATGGTGACATCTTTTACTTCAAGAACAAACGATACAAGGCTGTTAGACAAGATGGTTGTGTCAACTGTTGTTGGCAACACCCTAAAGGATGCAATGCGCCAATAGCTACCCATTACTTTGATTTTTGTAAGGCAAATAACGTAATATTTAAAGAACTATGAGTAATGAACAAGTTTATGTTGATTTACTAAAACACTTTGAACCACTTGAACCATGAGAAAATATATCTGCGACGGCTGCATTGCTCACAGCAAGTTCAGAGTGCATTTCTGCCACAAGTGGGCTATGCCTTGTTGCAAAGTAAATGAATGTAAAACAAAGAATAGAAGATTATGGAAGAAACGAAACACATCTACACGCTTGAACTCATAATTATATACGAATCGTTGTAATAAGAAATTAGCCTGTCCTCACGGATGGGCTAATTCCAATTAATAACTAAAAACCTAAAACTATTAACTACTAATATAAAACAAACTACTTATACCTCTGTACACGCTTTCTATGAAAATCATCTAATAACATATTAATTTATGAACAAACAACCCTCACGGGCATGACTTAAGTAATAATAAAAAGATATAACATTTCTAAGAACTTTTCTTGATAAATGCCGTAGCACAGGAAATACCACCGATAATAGTCAGTATCATGCCACCTGCGAACCACTTGAGCTTATCGCCCAACGACGGCTGCTTTTCCACCACGGTTTCTTTATTATGTGACTGTAGAATGGAATCCGTCTCAGCCTGCTTCTCAATGGCGACCTGTAAGAGGGAATCGGTTTGTCTGAACCTTTCTTCCCAATGTTCCCGCGTACTCTCCGACGATGTATGTTCGCGCTCGATGTACTCTTTGATAACGATAGTTTCCTTGACAGTGTCGCCTTTCGCGCCGAGAAAGATAGTGTGACTCGTGTCACGTACATCACTGTGCTTAAAGGAATCAACTAATGATGTCTGCTTTTCGTAGATGCTCTGCTGCCATGTCGATGTCGAATGGATAAGGGAGTCCATACGTTCCGTCAGACGTGACATGTGGCGGTAGTCTATGGTTTGCTCACTGCTTGTTGTGGTCTTGCAACCGCACAGCGTACAGATAACCAGAGAGGCAATGATAAAGCCGTACATCATCGTTGGCATACAGCCGTTGTTTCGCATCTGCATGCGCTGCCACTCCTGTAGGTAGAACTGATATAAATCCTTCATACTCGTTATTATTTGATTCCAAATTCTTTCTTGAACTTCCTCAGATAGTATAGGCGTTGCGCCAAGCCAAGTGTGCCACCGTTTATCTTCTTCGTAATCTGTGTGCAGATAGCATCGGTGTTGATGCCGTTATCCTTGTCTGCTATCTCGTTTAATCCGTGAGACTGCCAGTACCACATACCACTTTTGTAGGCGTCTGGGCTTTTGGAGAGCATGTCAGGAGTAACTATGGGATTGCCAATGCACAAGTCACTCTGCCCATACCGCTTATACATCTCGCGCCCTGTGATCATTATAACGCCCCGTCCACGGAACTTCCACCCGTCACCGCTTGACTCTATACCATTGCCCATACGCCCAGCATATACGCGGTTGGCAATCTGCATCGGCTTGCGAGCGTATGCCGCTGCATCCTCCGAGGTCTTGAAATACTTCGGGAACGTCTTCAACAATCCCTGCTGAGAATAGTTAAGGTTCTCTTCAAGGCTTTTCAGCTCTGCCGCTTCGTGCATTATTTGCGCAAGCCAGTGGCATTGCCTTATATCCGTATTGATACCATAGTGGAACAACCATTGCTGACACATGGCGACAAACTCATCCAAGCGTTCCTTGTTAACGGAGGGAATAACCCTCCGTACCATTGCTTGTGTAACTTGCATAGCGCATCATCCGATTAAACGTGAATACTCGCTCCAGTCCATGCTGTCTTTACGGCTCCAGCCCTCTACCAGGCATTCGTTGATATGCGCGAAGGCCCTGTCATAGAAGTCATCCAGCTCCGCAACCTCCGTGAAGGTATGGTATATCGGCTCCTTGCTGGCATTCTCGCCAATCTTGAATGTTATCGGCAGGATGCTGGCATCGGCATCTGCCTTGCGCTGTGCCTCGGCAAAGTTACGCTGGTTTTCCACAGACAGCCATACGTCGATGCCGTGCCAGCGGAAGCCCGACACGATGCGCATGTTCGTCTGGCTGTCAATCCATCCAAGAACAATGTCCTTCACCTCGTCCAGCGTCGGCTTATGGTCGATGTTCTCTTCCATGTAGCTGTAGCCGTTGTCGCCGTCTTCCTGCCTGTTCCAGCGGACGGCATGCGTGCCCTTCCTGTGGTTGATGCACTCTATCAGCGGTAGGTCGCCACCCCCATGAATCTGTCTCATAGTCCTATTGCTTTTATTAGTTATGTGAAAATATATCCGTACTGCCCGTCAGTCTTGATGACGGTAGAGAAAGGTATGGCATCCCGCTCACGTGCATAGTCCAGAGCCTGCTTCATCTTGTCCTTGTTCGTCCAGAACTTGCCGTCCCTGTCGTTGCATGTGAACAGCACAAGGTAGCGTCCGTCACCCTGTGCAGTAGTTAGCCCTGCCTCGTAGTCCTTGACGATGATCGTGTGACCGACCAGTTCCGACAACCGCCACTTAGGAGCGTCGAACTCCTTCTTACCGTCTGCTCGCCTGTAGTCGAAGCCTATCTCAGAAAAGTTTATCATATCTCTGCCTGTTATTTTTTTGAATAAATGTCTTGAATGTGCATGTTTGCTGATACCGTAGAACGAGCCCATCAGCTCGCGCTTGCGCCTGCGGCTCCTGACGCGCTTCCATTTGCGGGCGAAGCGCTGCTTGGTGCTCTTGCGTATTCGGATACGGCCCGACACATCGACCACATAGCCGAGGAAGTCCAGCGGACGGCTGCCGATGTCGAACATCTGCTCACTGGCCTTGGCCGTCAGACCTGCCCGTGCCACTACGTCGTGGTACTTCATGACATAGCCCGTCACCTGACGCCTGTCGCCGAACAGTGCCACGGTGTCGTCACAGTAGCGTGCATAGTGTGCCGTGCGCTCCATGTCCTTCATGACATGGTCAAGCCTGATGCTCAGGAACAGGTTCACCAGCGCCTGTGAAGACCGCAGGCCTATCGACATGCCGCTGCCCAGGCTCCGCACGCAGCGTTCCATGATAGCCAGCAGGCGGGCGTCCTTGAACATCCTCCGCAGGTCGTCCATCACCATGTCCTGACTGATGTTCTCATAGCATTTCACGATGTCGGACTTGAATACGATACGTGTGCCGTCATGGTCTTTGCGCCGACTGTCAAGAATCCTCCTGAGCAGGTATAGCCCGCCGCGCCCCTTGATGCTGGCGCCAGTGTCCGCTATGAACGTCCTGTCGACATACCTCTCCACCACGACCATGATGGCGTGCAGCGCTATGCCCTTCTCGATGCTCACGAAGTCTATCTTACGGTGCTTGCCGCGCTCTTCTATCTCCTTGTGGAACAGCGTGCCTGGCTCCCATGTGCCACTCAGTATCTCAGACTGCATCCTGCTGATCACCTCGTCACGGTGCTCCGTCAGCCATCGACCCTGCAGGCTGCGCTTCACCTTGCCGCGCACCTCATAGTCGAAGCTGTTGCTGAGATTTCCCCAGTCTGCTATCTGCTCTACAATGTAGCCGTATCTTCTCATTGCTTGAAATTATAATCCTTCAGTTCCGTGGCTTGCGGTCTTCGACTGGCTCCCGTGGGAACCCCTACCAAACGCACCACCACTTGCGCAGTCGTTTTCTACCTCTGCCAGTATTCCAGACAGTGTGGTAAGGCTCAATCTGCCATAGCAGCGTCTGCTATCCCGTAGCACTACCTGCTCATGCTAATCGTTTTGCGCACTCCTGTTTGCGAGACGAGACCCGATATTCGCGTTCGTGTTCGACGAAGCGTTATTCGCGTTCGAATAGGCGACACCGCCATTCGTGTTCGAGTTCGTATTCGAACGGTACACCACACGGGCAGTCCTTGCAGATTTCTACCTGATTTTTCGTTTTCCCTGCGGAAGGCGGCTTTACTGCCGCCTTTTTTTTGTTCACAGCGCCAAGAAGGCTGCGACATCTTCCACCAGTTCCGTCGTACCCCTGAAGGCGAGACGAGACCCGATATTCGCGCTCGTGTTCGACGAAGCGTAATACGCGCTCGAATAGGCGACACCGCCATCCGCGTACGAGTTCGCACTCGAACGGTACACCACACGGGCAGTTTTGTTGCCGTGGTAGTTACTGTCACAATACCCAGTGGAGTCCGTACCGCTGACGGAATCGGGGCGCCCGATTAGGTCAAGGTTCTCACCGAACCACATTCCGCGCTTGTATGTATGCTGGTTGGCGGTGTTGTGTCCCTGTACCTCACGGGTAGTACCGTCAGGCTCAGTGATGGCGTACTTGTAGTCCACGCTGTTGACGTTGAAGCCGATGTTGCCCATCCACTCAGCCTTGTTGCCCCACCAGTTCTCCAGGCCGAGGAAGTTGATGGAGCCGTTGTCGCCGTTGCCTCCGCTTCCCACGGTGTCCGTCATGCCCAGCGAGTCGGTACCGCCCATTATCTTGTCGACGCTGTTGGTGCCATATCCGCATACGAGCTGACAGTTGGTGTGTCCGTAGAGGGCGTAGAACAGTGTGCCTATAATGTTCTGGTCGCGCTGTTCCACGCAGCGTCCTCCGAACATCGTGGCATACTGCACGGCCTGGCCCTGCATGATGTTTGCCGTTGACGTCGAGCCGCTGACGGAGCGACCGACACCGTTTTTCACTGTCATCTCATAGGCCCCTATGGCGTCGCGGTTGCTGCCGAAGCCGAAGTGCCACTCCTTCCAGCCGTCCTGCTCGACGACGCTGAACTTGATAACATGCCTGCCGTTTGCATCCTGCTCGTAGTGCGTGTAGAACGGTATGTCGCAGGTCACGAACACGTCACCCATCGTTCCGTCGGTCTTCGCTGTGGTGTTGTCCCAGAACAGCAGGCTGTTGCTGTCGTTCAGCGGGCACATCTTCAGCTTGCCGTCACGGTACTTGGCAAGGTACCTGTGGAAGTGGCTGCGTATCACCTGCAGCATCGTGCCGTTCACGTCACCCGTCACCTTTGCCGCAGGGTCTGATATGCTGTCATCGATATATATCGTATCTATCGTTCCCTTGACATACTGTATGGTGACGCTCCTGACGTTGTTCACCAGCGGCGTTATCGCAGGCGTGATTGGCGTGATATATCCCGACACGCTGCCCAGCAGTATCTTGTAGCGGTAGTAGGTGTTTATCCTCACGCTGATCTGCGAGCCCTGCCACGTCCCAGAGAATACCTCCGTCTGCTGCTCGTCAAGGGTCACTATCCGTACCGTCGTGCCCAGCAGCGGGTCTTCCTGCAGCCCTGTCTGGTCCGTTGTGAGGTTTAGCATCAGCAGCTCCCTGGTGTCATTCTCCTGCTTCTCCCACGTCGCCGTGGTGACGTTGTCTGCCGTTGTGAGGTCGTACAGCTGGTAGAAGTCATAGCCGCCGTCTTGGTTGGCCACTCGGCAGAACTGTCCTATCTCAAAGTCCACGGTCTGTCCGTCCTTGGTATAGGTGGTGGTAGATGATGTAGGCGCACTCTGCAAGGTGGGAGTATATGCGGCAGCACTACCGCCAGCAGGAACATCCCATGTGCCATCCTCACGCAAGAACTTCGTTGTGCCAGCAGTTGAGGGAGTGTCGGGAACAAAGCCGCCCTTATGGCCAATGCCACTTGCACCCATTGTGGTAGGTTTGTTCTTGATGAAGTCCTTCTGAGTATTATTCGACTGGTTCCAATCCGACTGAATCTGTGCATCTGGAATGGTAGGCTTGTTAAGTATCTCGGCAGCACTGCCGCTCTGAGCATTCCAGTCGGGCTTCACATTGACCTGCGCACCTTGCTCTATGTTGTTCAGCTTTGTCTTCTCATCAGCCGTATAAGCCTTGTTGGTACTGCCGTCCTCTATCAAGTCGGCACTCAGCTTGTGGCTTGAATCTATCTTGTCCTGCTTCCCTGCCAGCAGTGTGGTAAGGTTTGCGGTAGTAGTATAGTCTGCCAGTGCCGTATTCAGTGCCGTAGAAATAGCCGTATCAGTCTGCTGTGACGTGTAGTAGCCAGACAAATCTATTGCTGTACTTCCAATCTGCTCCCAAGTATATCTTGTCTGCACCTCTGCCCCGTTGTCAATGGTGATATACTCGTCCTTGACATTCTGAGCCTGTGGGTCGGAACTTGGCACAAGGTATATCTTGTGCATTGTGTCGGCACTCGCTGTGGGCAGCACGGAAACAACCTCATAGGTAAACTGCTTGACGGCGTTAATCAGTGCCTGCACCTCAGCCTTGGTATAGGTCTCGGACTTCAGATAGTAGTTCACAAGGTCGTCAACGGACTTCGTGATGAAATTGCTGACGTCTGGAATGACACCTTGTGCAAGGTCGGTGGAAGGAATACCCGTCTGCGGCTTCTGATAGGCCGTAGCACCTGCCTGTGCGCCACTACGGATAGTGTCAAGGTCATTTATCACGTCCTGTTTCCCTGCCAATGCCTGCTCTAACTGCTGACTGGTAGGCAAAGCACTAAGTTTCTGCTTCTCGTTATCGGTGTAGTCGTTTGTTGACAACCCTTTGCCTTGTACCTTATCCACCTTGCCGCCAAGTTCTTGCCTTATTTCGCTATCATCGTAGTTCTCCAAGCCTGCCAACTTCTGCTTATCCTGCGACGTGTAGTTGTTGTCCGTATGGACGTAATGCTCGTCAGTTACTATATGGTCTGGCAAAGTAGGTATCTTGCTTTCTACCTCTCTTAGCTCAGTTTTTGTAGCGTATTGAGTAAGGTCGGGCTTGTTCTTGATAAACGACTTCTCTTCGGTGTCGGTCTCTGCCCAGTCAGATTGTACCTGTTCTACGCCATACGAGATAAACACAGCACCCTCCAAGGTGTATTCCTCGGCATCGAACTCAATGCCTGCCACAATGCCTGCATCACGGGTAGCATCGACTATCTGTACAGCACTGTTCGCCTTATACCTGTAAGGATTGCCGTCGTGGTCCTGACACAGAATCTCGATGCCATACATATTGGCTTTCAGCATTCCGCTGTCTCTTATAGTCAGCACGTTTCCGCTGACTTGCGGCACAAAGCTGATTTTGCTGCCCATACTCCTTACCATCGACACGGTGATAGGCTTCGACGTGTCGGGATAGAAGTCCTCTTCATGTTCCACAACTTCACCGCCCTCGATAGTCCTTATCTTGACGGTCAGCGGGATATTTAGGCAAAGGACGTTGCCTTGCACATGTTTGATAAGTATTGCCATAGTCGTATCTTATTTTTAATTGTCATCTTTGTCTAATATGGTGTTATGGTTTACTTCTGCCTCAGTCTTCGACAGGTTCAGATAGCTCTCCAGGTACGGGATTTTCTCAATGAACTTGAAGCGCAGTACATAGTAGAGGAAAGCAACTACGTGCCACGGTGCCGTCCCTTCTCGGAATATCTTCTTGCAATTCCTCAGAATGTTCAGTCCGTAGAAATATATGATAACATACGTTATGAAGCTGACACACTGGACGGCACCCTCTGGCTGACCTTTGAGCCTGCCGATAGCATATACCGCCATGCAAAGCACGAAGAATACTGTCGCCTCGCCTACACAGCGTAACGCTTTCTTGTTATCCCACTCCTCGTTGTTTGCTATCATTCCGCTCAGATACCCGAACAGGAAATTGCAGAAGAATATCAGAAACAACGTCCATATCTCGCTCTCAATGGGCTTCAAATAGGCTACAATGGCTAATATAACGCCAATGAGCACGTCTTTAATATGTCCTACCATAATCGTAATCCTTTCCTTTAATGTGGGTAGGCAGTTGCCTGCCATACCCGATGTTCAACAAATTATTCGCAAATGAAATCGCCGACCAGCGTCACCTGTCCGAACGTCCATTCGTTAGAGGTAATCAGCTTGCCGAAAGCCTCCTCACTGATGGCGTCGAACTCTATCTCTACCTCCTTGTCAGCAAACTCCTTGATGGCCTTGTCAACGATGTTCTTGTACTGCTTGAAGTCGGCAATGAAATTGTCGTAGTCTGCCGTAGACATAACATCTATGGTAGGCTTCTTGTCGTTCTTCAGACGCTCGTACTCCTGAGCCTTCTGTAACTTCTGGTCAAAGTCCTCATAGGGCTTCATCTTGTCGGCTGCATCCTTTGTGTCATCCTCAAACTTGGTGGCGATGGGCTTCAGCTTACGGGCTATCTTCCACACCTTCACCTTGTCATCGTCCGACATCTTGCCGTACTTGGCATTGCCGATAATCTGATACACGCTGAGAATCTCACTGGTCTTGACTGTCTTTTTCATAATTGTAACTTTTTAAAAATGTTGTTTGATATTGATGTTTTTAGTAATACTATTCCTTGATTTTGAAAGGAGAGGTAGCCGCAAGGACTACGCAGCTCCTTTCGCCGTCAAGACCAAAGATTACTCTTCGGTGTTACTGTCTGTGCCGAGAACGTAAGGCTCAATCTCGTCGATGGCATCCCATACGAGGTTGGAGTCACGACGGCTCATTTCCGACATTGAATACTTAACCTCAGAGCTGCCATCGCGCAGATAGCCGTTGTAGTTGCCGAAGTACTCGCCCTGCTGGCCCTGTGCGTTCTTGCGATAGCACTGTCCAGTGTAAGACTGAAACTTGTTTGTGGTGGCATCCTTGACATACATACCATGCACAATCATAGTGCTGTTGGTAAATTCGAACTGTACGTTACTCATCTGGTTCTTTACTACAAAATTTCCCATAATCCTTAAATTTTAAATGTTAATACTATTGTGAATTAAATCATGTTTTTAAAATCCGCTTGTTTCTACCAATAGCACATCGTGACCATTTTTATATTCACCTAATTGCTGAGGTATCACAGCATTTATTTCTGCCGTAGTATCGCTAAAAGCGACAGCATGTTCATTGTCTTCAAACATAAGAGCCGTACATTTTCTCCAATTCGGGTCTGCGTATGGTTCTACTACTACTTCCATTATGT